>Ga0307987_1002248_pt1 | contig 10136 bp, 10 predicted proteins | sample EllFjometagen181_FD_203157 | JGI IMG/M metagenome (GOLD analysis project Ga0307987, IMG submission 203157) | Marine microbial communities from Ellis Fjord, Antarctic Ocean - #181 | ecosystem: Environmental > Aquatic > Marine > Unclassified | place: Southern Ocean | collected 2014-10-08 | reverse complement strand
AACAAAATTGATCTTTTTTATCCTACCAAGGGTCCACTCCGACGAGAGCTTTATCCTAAACACATCGAGTTTTTTGCTATGGGAGCTAACTACCCTGAGCGTTGTGTAATGGCTGCAAACAGGATAGGCAAATCAGAAGGAATCGGCGCTTATGAAATAACTATCCATGCGACGGGAATTTATCCTGATTGGTGGATCGGTAAACGTTTTGATAGACCAGTTACTTGCTGGGCGGCGGGGACGACGGGGACGACCGCCAGAGATATTGTACAATTTAAATTGCTTGGTCAGCCTGAGAATAGAGGTACTGGAATGATCCCTGGTGCCTTAATTGAAAAAACAACACCAAAGGCTGGTGGCGTACCAAATGCAGTTGACACAATCCTTGTGCGACATATCTCTGGTGGTCTTTCACGTATCAAGATCAAATCTTATGCTGAAGGCCGGAAATCTTTTGAAGGAACTGAACAGGACATTATTTGGCTTGATGAAGAATGTCCAATTGATATTTATACTGAGTGCTTGACTCGAACCATGACAACTAACGGGCATATCATACTTACTTTCACTCCGTTGGCTGGGCTTACTCAAACAGTGTTGATGTTCTTGCCTGGGGGGAATATAAAAGAATGGGCAGAAGGTTCACGATGTTTGATAATGGCCACCTGGGACGATGCGCCACACATAACCAAAAAACAAAAAGACAAGCTTTTAAGAGGCCTGCCTCCAGCGCAACGTGCAGCTCGATCTCGTGGCATTCCTTCTATGGGCTCTGGTGTTATCTATCCAGTTCTCGAAGAAGATATTATCTGTCAACCATTCGAGATCCCCAAACATTACAAACATGCTTATGGTCTTGACGTCGGATGGAATCGAACAGCAGCCATATGGTGTGCAATTGATCCTGCTACAGATATAATCTACATTTATTCTGATTACTACAGAAGTCAGGCCGAACCTGTGATTCATGCTACCGGCATAATGGCTCGCGGTGACTGGATTCCAGGAGTCATTGATCCAGCCAGTCGAGGTCGAGGTCAAGGTGACGGCAAGAAGTTATTTAAAATGTATCGTGAACTTGGTCTGCTTATTCGTAAAGCTGACAATTCTGTTGATGCTGGCTTACAAAAGGTTTGGAACTTATTTTCGACCGGCAAGATCAAAATCTTTTCTACTTGTCTAAACACTCTTGCTGAGTATCGGCTTTACCATCGGAATGAAAAAGGTGCAATCGTAAAAGAAAATGATCATCTTATGGACGCACTTCGCTATCTAATCATGACCGGGCTTGTACGGGCAATTGTCAAACCAAAACCTATTCCTTTTAATGATCAACTTTTCGCCGAACTTAATTATAGTCCTCGTGACGCCGTCGTAGGACTTTAAGGAAACTTTATGCCATTAAACCAACTCAAAACAGATCATAGTGTTAACGAGATTGATCCTTATTCTGATCAAGCTGAGTCTGCTATTGATCCTGATCTTGCTTACAAAGAAATAATCGAATCAATTTCAATGCAACTACTTAAAAAGCGTGATGAAGCTGTAGCATTTAGAGCTGCCAGCGGAATTGAAAAACGTTGGCGGGAAGATGAATCAATGTTTGAAGGCACTCTTGATGCTGGTTCCAGCACAACGGATATGCTTGACTATGCTTCTGGAACTGCACCAGCACGAAATTCTGGTCCTATTCGATCTATGATCGAAATTAATGTCGTTCGAAATAAATGTGAAACTGCCGAGGGCAGATTCGCCGACATGATGCTACCAGTCGATAAGAAAAATTGGGCTTTTAAAGTAACACCTGTATCAGCAATCACCAAGGCTCTCAAAGACAAACGACCAGCTGTAAAGAAAGAAACTTCTCAACTAATAACTAATTCTAATGGACAAAATCTTTCGATGTCTGATATAGCTAAAAAAGACTTTGATCGTGCATCTGATGCAATGGCATTGATGGAAACAGAAGTAGAAGATCAACTTGTTGAATGTAACTATGTTTCTGAATCTCGTAAGATAATTAAACATTCCTCAAGGCTTGGTACCGGTATAATGAAAGGGCCAAACATAATCAAGCGAGTCAACAAGCGATATCAAAAAAAGTCTGATGAAACTGGGTCGTCTGTGCATGTTCTTAGTTCTGTGGAAGAACACAAGCCAGCCAGTGAAGCTGTTTCTTGTTGGAATCTTTATCCTGATCCTGATACCACCGAAGATGTTAAAAAAACCATGGGGTATATATTTGAAGCCAGTAACATTCGTTCAAAAGAACTTTTTGATCTAATCAATGTTGATGGTTACGATGAAAAACAAATTCGCTTAGTGCTTGCTGAACCACCTAAAAAGACTGTTGTCGAGCCAGATAAATCCAATAAGAAATTTAAAACCAAACAAATGTCCAGCGCTACCCAGGATCTTTATGAGCAATGGTTTTATTACGGAACTCTTAGTCGGTCTGATCTTGAAGCACTTGACATTGATGTTTCAGTAACGCCGGAAGCTCTTCAGCTTTCAGTCGCTGTTGTGTTCGTTAATGAGCGTCCAATCAAAGTAATGCTTAATCCTCTTGATTCCGGTGATCTGCCATATGATTTTTTTCAATGGACTCAAATCAATGATTCTCCTTGGGGTATTGGTCTTCCAAGAATGATGTATTGGATTCAGCGAATGATTAACGGGGCTATGCGGGCCATGATGGATAATGCCGGTGACTCCAGTGGTGTTAACGTTATCATGGGTGGTGGTCTTGAGCCGGTGGACGGAAAACTCGAATTAACAGGTAAAAAACTATGGCGTTATATTGGCGAAGATCCACAAGAAATTGACGTACGTAAGTTATTCAACCAGTTCCAAGTCGAAAACAATCAAGAACAACTTGAATCTATTGTAAACTTAGCCTTTAAATTTCTTGATCTCGAAACTGGTGTTCCAATGATCTTCCAAGGTGAGCAACAAAAGATGCCGGAAACACTCGGTGCGACAAACATAATGGTAGATGCTTCTAATGTTAGTCTTCGTTCCAGGGTCAAGCTTTTCGATGATAATATAACCGATCCGCATTTAACCAAATACTACCATTGGAACATGCAGTACAATGAAAAAGAAGAGATCAAAGGCGATTATCATGTTGATGCTAAGGGTGTTTCTGCTCTTTATCAACGCGAGCAATACATTCAAACGATAATGAACGTCATGCCTTTCAAAAACGATCCGGACTTCAAGCATCGAGTTGATTGGAATAAAGCTTTGAAAGAACTCTTTTCAAGTTTAGGTCTTAACATCCTGAAGTCTGAACCTGATTATGAAAAGTCACTTGCTGAAGAAGCAGAACGCCAGAAGCAAAGTCCTGGTGATCCGGCGATTCAAGTTGCTCAACTTAAGGCAAAAGTTGATACAGAAGAATTTAATGCTAAGAGCGAAATGACAAAGACTGAAATTGCTGCCAAGGCTTCTGAATCACAACTTCAACGAGAACATGTAATGCAACTTGCAATGATTCAACGAGATATTAAAATGATGGACTTTGCCAGTCGCGAAAACATTTCACTGGATAATGTGAAAGCAAAACTTAGTGATACAAGTATGAAACTTAAGACTCAGATTGCCTTAACTAAAGAAACTGCTGCTGCTGCTGGCGAAGTTTCCAAACCGCCGATTGAACCACCTGGTCGAGCTGCTGACGGCAAATCTTATACGGAATAAAGGATTATTATGAATAAAGAAATTTGTAAGCTCTGTGAAAAAGAATTTAAAAAAAAAGCTAAAGAAGCTAGAATAACTATTGAAAATTGCCCAAGCAGAGATAAAGAACGATGTCATTTTGCTCCTTGTGGTGAAGTTAGTTATAGGAAAACCCATCCAAAATGACAAAATATTTATATCATAATCAGGGTTCAAATGTTTGTGATTCTTGTGGAAAACAATTTATTGCGTCAGTAATTAAACATAAGGATATTTATTAATGTTTAATTTTTTAAAAAAATTAAATCAAACAACAAACAACAAGCTTAAAACTTCTGCTGAGTCTGATGCAATTGCTGCACCGAAAGCAAATATAAACGATGATCAAGTATTTCATTATAATACTAACTCCTCATTTATCCCAATCGACGCAGTTCTTCCAAACCAATCAATACCCGGTAAATTCAATCCAACATCAGCTACCTGGAAGTATATTGAAAACTATCTACTTGATCGAATCGAACTATTACATAAGAAGAATGAAATTTCTACTCTTAGCTTTGAAAAAACACAGCTTTTAAGAGGGCAATTAAAGGAGATTAAACTACTCCTTAATCATACTAACATACAGGCCGGAATTAAACCTCTGCCCAAAAAATCGACACTAGATTTAAAGTCTACTGTCAGAGGACAATCTTATGAATGATTTTTTTACTGGAGAAACTATCGAAGAAAAAGAAATCGCGGATGCTAAAACACAGGAAGTCCGAGATAAAATTCAGGCAGAAGTTTTTGAAGGTACTCCGGCGAAGTTTGAGGAAAACGATGTTGATCCAGTAGATGTTGATCTGCCTGTTGATCTGCCTGTTGATCTGCCTGTTGATCCTAAAATTCCTCTTGCTGATCTACCTGTTCTTTCACCTGAAATGCAAGCCATCGTAGATTCTGTAAACAAACTTACTGGTAGCCTTACTGGTATGGAAGATCGAATCAAGCAGGCTGAGCGCCGCGTTGGTGGTATCACCAATGAATTTCATGCCGCGAAAGAAGCTGCTGCTACCCAGGCTAAAGCGCCGACGCCAGAAGAAATGGCAGAAGCTGCAAAGACTGCGGAAGCTTGGACAGATTTAAAAACAGATTTTCCATCTTGGGCTGTTGCTATTGAAGGTAAAATGTTAGCACAGGCGTCGCAATACGTTTCTGTTGACGACTTTGAAGCACTTCGCCAGAGTGTAAAACAGAATCCTGTTGTTGATCCAAATCAACTTGAAACTCGGCTTGTTGGATTGATTCATCCTGATTATAAAACTATTGTGGCTGATCCTACTTATTCTACATGGCTTAATGATCAACCAGGTGACATTCAGCATAAAGCCTATAAAGGCACAACTGCTGAAGAAGCTATTGATGTATTTAATAAGTTCAAGGAAAGTAAAGTTGCTTCAGTTGCTCCTGTTGCTCCTGCATCAAATGCTATTTCTGAGGTAGAAAAAATCAAAGCTCAAAATGCAGCACGTCTTGCTGCTTCGACTACGGCTAATTCTAATCATAAAACAATCAAGCAAAAAACCGAAGGGGATATGACTGAAGCTGAACTTCGTGAACATATCGCTGGTAAGGTTTTTGCTTAATAAGTGAGGCTACAAAATGACTATGCAAACATATAGTTCGCCGAAAGCGTCCAGAAATTTAATCTACGCTGAGATGGAAATGCTCAAACATGCCATGCCAATCCAGGTTTTGGGAACCTTTGGTATGCAGAAACAACATCCATTACGAAAAACTGATACAGCTGTTTTTCGTCGTGTACGGCCTTTTGGCTCTTCTGTAGTAACAAATCCTGCAGATGGATATTCTGAAACTCCGGCAATCACACCTGCTAATTTCATTACATCTGAGGGCACAACTCCAACACCTAATACTATTAGTTACACTGATATAACTGTTACCCTTGAGCAGTATGCAGTGCTTTTTAAGTTCACCAGTAAAGCGGAACTCATGTACGAGGACGATATTCCGGCCGATATGAAAAAACAAACCGGAGAAACATTAGGTGAAATTGCTGAGCTTGTGTGTTACGGAGCAGTTAAGGCCGGGTCCAGTGTTCTTTATGCCAATGGGTCTACTCGTGCAGGTGTAAATACTGCGATCTCGCTAAACAAACTTCGTGCAGCTGCAAGATCAATCGAGGCCAATCGTGGTATGCATGTAACGAGTAAAATTTCTGCAGGTCCAAACTTCGGTACAGCTCCAGTTGAATCTTCTTATGCAGTTTTTGTTCATACTGATTGTGTTGCTGATATTCGTGATCTTCCTGATTTTACTAAACGTGTTGATTATGGAAGTGCCATAACTCCGATTCATGAACGTGAATTTGGTTCTGTTGAAGATTTTAGATTCATTAAATCTCCGTTATTTGCTCCTTTTCTTGCTGCTGGTGCTGATGAAGCTGGAACTGGTATGAAATCTGCTGGTTCATCCAAAACGGATGTTTATCCAATGATTATTATGGCTGAGGATGCTTGGGGGCATATTTCTTTGAAAGGCAACGGGTACACTGGAATTTCTCCTACAATCATTTCCAGCAAAACCAAAAACCATGCTAATCCTACTGGTATGTTTGGTTACGTTGGTGCTGATTTTTGGTACGCCAGTGTTCGTCTTAACGAGAACTGGATGCTTCGTATCGAGACTTGTGTAACTGATATTTAAATCTTTTAATCGGCGAAAGTTTTGAACTGCCCGTTCAAAAATGAACACACTCACTTGGGGCTTTCGCTGATTAATTCTTTTAACAAAGACCTTGTAATAACTTCAGGGCAAAGGAAAAATTTATGAGTAAATCAAGTCAAATTTTTAATTCACTTTCCAATCATAGGACTGGACGAGCTTTGAGAAATCTTTTCGGTAGTAATGCGCCGGAAAACGTAAAGACTCTTTTTGATGTGAAAGATAGTCAAATGGCTTCCGCTGCTGGTGCCGGTCTTAGTCCTTTAGTCTGGGATTCTTGTCCTCGAGGTCAAATTTTAGTTGATCCTACTACAGGTCATTTTATTGGTGATGATTTTACCTTTACTAATGCTGAGAGCTACACAACAGCGAAAGATTATGTTTTAGCTGGTGCTAATGGAACTTTTGCAGCAACTGCAGCAGATCCAAATGGAGTAGCACTTCTAACTGCTCCGGCAGTAGACAATAACGAATGTAATGTTAATCATGCAATTAATCCTGGTGTTATTAAACTGGATGCTACTAAAGATTGGTGGTTTGAAGCAAGAGTTAAAATCAATCAAATTACTACTGCTCAAGGTGTTTTTGTTGGTTTGATTGAAGACAGCATCACAATGGGTACTACCTTTATGACTGATAACACAATGGCTATGAAAGTCCAAGATAACATTGGTTTTCAAATTCTTGCTGCAACCAACACAGCTGCGATTTGGCAGGCTGTTCATACCTTGACTGCTCGAGTTGCTGTTGATGCTACACTAACAACGGCCACTGCTGCTTGGGTAAAACTGGGTATGAAATCTGTTCAGGGCGTAGTTAGTTACTTTGTTAATGGTGTACCCCTTGCAGCTACAACATCTGCTGCAGTTAATTACCCACTTGATAAGTATGTTGTTCCTGCATTTGCAACTAAAACTGGTTCTGCTGCAGCAAATACACTTTCTGTTGACTGGTGGTATGCAGCGCAAACCCGTTAATTTTTATCAATGCAATTTTTAATCTTTACATAAGGAATTAAACTAATGAATTTAAATGATAACCCCAGAGCAAGTACACTGGCTGTTACTAATGGTGGTGTAATCATGGACGCTGACGGTGAAGAAGATTTTGAAATTACTGAAACAAATTTAATCTTCATAATTGATGGTCTTTTTTATACTGTGGCCAGTGATGATGGTGATATTAAGCTTGATGGTTTTACAATTACTTCAAAATACTCTGCTCTTTTTCTTGCCTGTGTAAGTACCGCTGGAACCATTACTGTAACTAAGAGTGCAGAAGTTCTTAATGCAGATATTACTAACGGAATTGCTGTTTTACATTGGCCAGTACCAACGGCCGGGACTTGTCCTTTTGCTGGTATGGTAGTTACCAATGATTCTGATGCTGTCTTTACTGGAGGCACAACTGATTTAGACGCAACTGACATTACAGAAACTGTTTATGATCTTTCTACTATACCAGCTACTCCAATCGCGGCTGTAGCTACTTAGTAATTAATCTTAATCTCGAGACGGGGGGTTTAATCGCCCCTTGTCTTTCAAAGGAATTAATAATATGCCTAAAATTAAAAAAGACGCCATTGGAAATCTTATTGATGCCGTTAAAGATTCTGCAGCATCGGTAGATGATTCTCCAGAAAAAAGTGTTTCGACCGAAATTGATGAGTCTCTTGATCTTGAATCTTCTGAGTTTATAACCAAAACTGAGCTTGAGAGTTTTAGTAATAAAATGATCCGTTCTATGAAGGATCTTTTTAAAGAACAAACGGATGTTCATCATGACTTTATGGGCCAGGCTCCAACTATTCCCAGCCAAGAACTTGGTGTTGACTCAAGGGGCATTGACCCTGTTGCTGCGAATGACTTAATTCCACAGGCCGAACTTGAAAGTTTCATGAATCAGATCTTGACAATCTACGTCCATCCTACATCCAATAGAGAAGAAAATCCAGTCTTGATTCCCGCTGTCAATAGTATTAATCAACCCGTTATTCGGGGTCAGTCCTCAAAAGTCAAGCGCAAATACGTAGAAGCCCTGGCTCGTAATCGACATACTGGGTATGATCAAAAAATCGATCCATTGAATCCAGAAAACTATACTATGGTTCCGTGCATGGTCGTCAAAGATCCTTTTACTGTCCAACACGATCCGAGTTCTCGAGGTCCTGAATGGCTTAGACAAATTTTATGTGAGGCGTAATTCGAATGAATTTTCTCCAACTCAGTCAAAGACTCCGACAAGAAGCAGGGCTTTCTGGATCTGGACCAATAACTACTATTGATCAGACTGGCATATCAAAACAGGTTATCGATTGGATAAATACAGCTTACATTGATGTTCTTTCTCAGCATACAAATTGGCTCTTTATGCAGGATAATTTTTCCTTTGAGACTATTGCTTCTCAACGTAAATATTCCATAACTGAGACTGGTGTGACTGATTTAGGGCAATGGATAGTTAATAATGGTTCTTTTCGTATTTATCTTACCTCGGCCGGTGTTTCTACTGAGCAATATCTTTGTCCTATGCTTTGGAATGATTATCGTCAGTGTTATCTTTTTGGATCTACTCGAACAGCTGAAGGATTACCAAGTTACTTCTCTATTCGACCTGACCAGAGTTTAGATTTTTACTTGGTTCCAGATGCCATATATACTGTTGTCGGTGAATATTTTAAGGCTCCTACTGAACTTGTTGCTAATCTTGATGAACCTATTTTTCCAAGTCAATTTCATCTTATGATTGTTTGGCGAGCGTTAATGCTGTATGCTGCTTTTGATGCAGCAAATGAAAAATATATCCATGGTAAAAATGAATATAAAAAACTTCTTCTTAGACTTGAAATTGATCAACTTCCACAAATGACTTTTGGAGCACCATTAGTATGAAACTACCTAATGTAAAAGTCGATGCTGAATATACTAAATTTATTGGTGGTCTTAATCTTGAATCCACTGCAATGACATTTCCACCAGGTTCTATTTATGCCAGCCAAAATTATGTTCCTACTGTTGCTGGAGGTTATCGCCGCATTGATGGTTATGAGCGTTATAGTGGTCAGCCTTCTCCATCTAATGCAACCTACTTAAGTTATGCTGTTACTTTTATTGCTGTTGTTTCTGTTGGTGATGTTTGTACAGGAACGACCAGCGGTGCTACAGGGGAAGTCATATCTGTAGACAGTACTTCCATCCAAATGACTAAAATAACAGGTATTTTTCAAGTTGAGGATTTTACTGTTGGTGCAGCAACTAAAGGCTCTATCACTGTTGTTGGTTTTGGTATAGCTACAATTGTTGGCGATGCTACTAATATTGCTGCTGCAGCGGATGTTTACCGAACTGACATTGCTAAACCATCTGGAGCTATTGCTATCAGGGGACTCAAACTTCTGAAAGGCGTTCTTTACTGTTTTACTGATAATGCTGATGAAACTATTGGCGAGATTTATAAAGCCACTGAAGCTGGTTGGGTAGCAATTACATTATTAACCGAGATATCTTTTTCTACTGGTGTAGGTACTATTTCTGATGGAGATACGGTAACTCAAGTAACTTCTGGTGCAACTGGTGTAGTCTCTCGTGCAGTTCTTGAGTCTGGTGCTTGGGAAGCTGATGCTGCTGGAAGATTAATTCTCTCTGGTATAACTGGTACCTTTGATGCAACGCATGAACTTCAAGTAGGTGCAGCCACTCAGGCTACGGCAACTTCACTTGCGACTG
>Ga0307987_1002247_pt1 | contig 10142 bp, 4 predicted proteins | sample EllFjometagen181_FD_203157 | JGI IMG/M metagenome (GOLD analysis project Ga0307987, IMG submission 203157) | Marine microbial communities from Ellis Fjord, Antarctic Ocean - #181 | ecosystem: Environmental > Aquatic > Marine > Unclassified | place: Southern Ocean | collected 2014-10-08 | reverse complement strand
TTCTCGAGCACCGCCGGGAGGTTGAGCTCTTTTATGGTCTGGACCGTGCCCGGGATGGCGCGCAGGACCATGCCGATCTGCTGGCGCTGACGGAACACGTTGACCCTGAACCGCCCCAGCCCCGGGACGGACCAGGAGAAGTCGATGTCGTTGGAGCGCTTGAAGCGCTCGCGCTGGGGCTTGGACATGATGTCCCAGGCCATCTTCGCGCAGTGCTCTTTGTCCAGGGTGCCCATCCGAGGAATGACCTCGAGCTGGCCGTTGACCCGCTGCAGGGGGGGGCTACCCGCCTTGAAGTGGATGTCCGATGCTCCGGCGGTGTGGGCGGCCCTGCAGATGCTCTGGAGTACGGCGGAGGGAGAGGACGGCGCTTCGGGGGCGGACATAGGCGACCTCGCGGCGGGAGCTGGCGGGCCCGGCGACGCCGTGACCCGAAAAACAAGCCTATCATGCCGACTGTGTCGCTGTGACATGGGGTGTAGGCCCCCCCCCGAGGCTACTCTTTGGCGGTGGCCGGGGCTGCTGCGGTGTCGTCCGGGTTGGCCGGGTCGGGCTCGATCAGGCCGTGGTGCACCATCAGGGAGCGGTCCAACCAGGCCTTGCGTTCGAGGTTGTCGTTGAGGAACTTGATGGCGTTGTCGCGGCCCTGGCCCATACGTTCGTCGCCCAGGGAGTACCAGGACCCCGCCTTGCGCACGAAGTTGGCCACGATGCCCAGGTCGATGAGCTCGCCATCGCGGTTGATGCCCTTGCCGAAGATGATGTCGAACTCGACCTTGCGGAAGGGGGGCGCCAGCTTGTTCTTGACCACCTTGACCCGGCAGCGGTTGCCGACGTCTTCGCCGCCGACCTTGATGCTGGCGATGCGACGGATGTCGAGCCGCACCGAGGCGTAGAACTTCAGCGCGTTGCCCCCGCTGGTGGTCTCGGGGTTGCCGTACATCACGCCGATTTTGTACCGAACCTGGTTGATGAATACCATGGAGCAGTTGGACTTGTGGATGCTGCCGGTGAGCTTGCGCAGGGCCTGGGACATGAGGCGGGCCTGGAGGCCGGGCTGCATGTCGCCCATGTCGCCTTCGATCTCGGCGCGGGGAACCAGGGCCGCGACGGAGTCGACCACGATGATGTCGATGGCGCCCGAGCGCACCAGGGTGTCGGCGATCTCGAGGGCCTGCTCGGCGTAGTCGGGCTGAGAGATGAGGAGCTCTTCGGTGTTGATTCCCAGGGCGCGGGCGTAGGAGACGTCGAGGGCATGCTCGGCGTCGATGATGGCTGCCACCCCCCCCGCCATTTGGCACTGGGCGATGCAGTGGAGTGCCAGGGTGGTCTTACCGGAGGCTTCGGGCCCGTAGATCTCGGTGACGCGGCCCCTGGGGATGCCGCCGACGCCCAGCGCCAGATCCAGGGCGAAGGAGCCGGTGGAGATCACGGGGATGCTGGTGTCGAAGGACGCCTCGAGACGCATGATCGCGCCCTTGCCGAAGTTGCGCTGGATGGTGGAGATGGCGGCCTCGATGGCCTTTGAGCGCTGAGGATCGATGGGCATGGGAGCTCCAAGAGGGCAGGTAGCAGGGAGATGAGGTGGTAGCCTGTTGAACACCTGTGCAATATCCGCCAACCCCACTTTCAGTCAAGGACAGATCCTGACCGCGAGGACTCCTGGTCGTGTTGTGTAGTGCACACCATCACGCCGCCACCGCGGACCCGATGGCACCGGCAAAGGCTTCGGGTCGCGAGGGAGTCCTGATGGTGGGAACGAGGACCGGCCGCCCGCAGCTACGGGTTTTGCACGGGCATCACCCGCCGCCGCAGGGTGTAGCTCGCGTCTCCCTGGACCCGCAGGATGTCGTAGGGCGTGGTGTCGTCGGGCTGCCCAGCGGCCCAGGAAACGAGCCTCAGCGCGTCGATGTCAGCGTGGTCCCTTCCCCGCTCGGGCGGGTGGAGCTTGATGTAGAGGTTCGCGGCCTGGGCCCCGGGAGGGACATCGAGCTCGAGGTCGAAGGGCGCCCAGTCGCCGGAGGACTCGAGCTCGTAGTAGCTGCGCTCGAAGCTCTCACCCGAGGTGTCTTCGTACCAGGACACCTGGAGTTCGACCGTACCCCGGCTGCGGATCTGCCCAGCGACCGACAGCGCCTGCTCCTGGGGGACGGGGATGCGGTGGGCGGGGTGGGTCCAGACCGGGTCGGTGTGGGAGGCATCGCGGCTGAGGCGCAGGCCGTAGTCGCCGCTGTAGGCCGCTTGATCACTGATCCACTCGTAGGATGAGTCGAGGTCCCAGAGGAATCCCTCGGCCATGTCGTCGTCGGCGTCGATGTCCTCGAAGTCACCGACGCGGAGCAGGTCCTGACCTACCTGCCAGTGGATGGTGCCCTGCACATCGGCAAGCCAGCCGTCGCGGAGGTCTACGGGCTGGGACCAGCCGCTGCCGGTGGAGATGATGTCCAGCTGCCGCTCTTCGAGCACCGAGCGACCCTGGAGATCCACCTCGAGGGCGCCGTCATCGAGGGCCACCGCAGCACTGGAGGCGGCGAGCACGTCCCGGGCGATGCGTGTGCGAGGCCAGCCCACCACCGCCATGGGTCGCAGGCTGTCCCGCAGCAGGGGTTCGATGAACGCCCGCTGGATGATGCCGTCGTGGTCGACGTGGACCTCCAGCAGGGCGGAGGGGAAGGTCTCCCACAGGGCCAGATCGGTGGCCAGGGCCCCCAGGGACTCGACCACCAGGGTGTCACCTACCATGGACAGCCCGCCGTTGACCCGGGGGTGGTGGTTGATAACCAGCTTGGCGCCGCTTTGGGCGGCACGTTCGCTGTGGTCGACCATCGCCTGGGAGGGGGAGGGGTCGAGGGCCTTGCCGCCATGGATCTGGACCACCACGACATCGGCTTGTTCGACCGCAAAGGTGACCTGTGCATCGAGCCAGTCGCGGTCACAGGCAGCGGCGCCGCCTTGACCGACGGCGTCGTCGGCCACCAGGCCGATGCTGTAGTCACTGCCGGTCACCGTCGTGCACCCCAGCAGGGCCAGGCGCACGGCGCCGACGTCGCGGGTGGCGGGCTGCCACGCTTCCGCTTGGGTGAGGCCCGCGCCCTGGGCTGACAGCCCGGTGGCCTCGAGCTGGGCCAGGGTCTCCACGAGGCCGTCTTCCAGCAGGTCGTAGCTGTGGTCGTTGGCCAGGTGGACGAAGTCGAAGCCGGCGTAGGCCAGCGCGGGGGCCACCGTGGGGTGGTTCCGGTAGATGGCGGGTTTTTCCGGGTGCTGCTCGGGGTGCACGCTGAGGGGGCCCTCGAGAGCCAGGTTGGCCAGCTGCACGCCCTCGAGCAGCGGCACGACCCCAGACAGCGCCTCGATGGTGTCGTTGACCTCGTGGCCGCTGCGGATGCCTCCTACGCGGTCGGGCTCATAGAAGCCGGGACCGAACGTGGTGGAGCCGGCGAAGACGAGTCGAACGGTGGACCCGTCGCTCTCCGATAGGCGGAACAGGGCCTGGTGAGAGGGGCTGGTGGGGCGCACCCTTGGCAGGTAGCCGTCGGCCTCGACCTTGATCCAGTGGTTGCCCTGGAGCTTGTCGGTCTCGAACCAGCCCTGGGCGTCGCTCTGGACCCTGCGCCCCCAGGTTCCGCCTTCGAGAACGGTGACGCTGGCGCCCCCCAGGGGGTCGCCGTCCATGTCCACCACCTGGCCGACGGTGGGTCCGGACACCAGAGACACGCCGTAGATGTCGGCGTTGCAGCCGATGGCGACCAGGGCGAGGACCAGCGAAGGATAGGGCTGGCGGGACATTGCTGGTGGTCAGGCGCCGACGCTACGCGCGGCGATGATGGACTCGAGGCGCTGCCCGAGGCCGGCCATGGTGAAGGGCTTGGTGATCAGGCCGTGGGCGCCGGAGCGGCTCACCAGTTCGTCGCCCACGGTGCGGGCAGCGGAGGTGACGAAGACGATGGTGGGGGAGGGGGCGTCGCCCCCCAGGGCCTTGCGCCAGGCCTGGAACTCGAGGACGAGATCGAAGCCGTCCTTGCCCGGCAGCAGCAGGTCCACGAGCATCAGATCCCAGCGCTCGGCGCGGGCGCGCTCGAGGCCTTCGTTGCCGTCGGGGGCCACTGTGACCTCGGTTGCACCCATGCGTCGCAGGGTGAGATCGAGGACGCTGGCGACGTCGGGATCGTCTTCGATGACCAGCACGCGTCCGAGCTCCATGGAACCTCCCTGGGCCAGAATTCGGCCTCGACACCCGTATCCCCACGGAGGCGGGTCAGCACCCGTGGGGGGTCAAGGCATCAGGCTGGGCTCGGGGGTGGAGTCCTCCTGACGCTGCCGCTGGGCCACATCGGCGAGCTCTCTGGCCGCGCGAGCGTGGGAGATGCGGCTCGTGGCGAGGTCGGCCCAGATGCGGTCGGTGCGCCAGCGGCGGAACAGGGCATCGAAGGGGTCCCACACCAGCCAGGCCATCCCACCCAGCCAGCTGCGCAATGAGAACGTGTGCACGCGGATCTGCAGCTGCGTGCGACGGCGCTCGAGCTCAGTGCCAACCAGCTCTTGGACGGTTGCGCGGGCCTGAGATGTGTTGCTGTCGGCGTTCATGGCGGCCAGGGCTCGGAGCACCTCCTGGCAACAGGGGATGGACCACTCGCGCCAGCGCTCCAGGCGCGACAGGGAGGCCAGCTGCACCGAACGGTCGGGGTGGAAGAGGTCTTCGGCCCAGCGCAGGGGCTGAGACGCGTGCACCCAGCGGTAGACGAAGTCCAGGCCAGTGCCCTTGATGTTCTGGATGCCCATCACCCGCACGCTGGAACCAGCGGGGCAGCTTCGGGCGACCACGTCGATCACCTGGTCTCCACTGGCGTCGGCGGAGGGCACGATCACCAGGTGGGAGCGGAAGATCTCCTGGAACAAGGAGCGGGCGGCCTCGCGCAGTTGGTCTTGGCGCTCGGGAGGAAGCGCGAGGCCCTGGGGGCGCCCGGCCATCAGCGTCCGGGGTTCGGGGACCTCATGAACCAGGACCTGGGCTGGCGTCGAGTCGATCAATGGGAAGTCCAGCCCTGGGTCTGTGTCCTCGGCGGGGAGCATGGCGATGACGTCGTCGTCGTCGTCTTCGGGAGCGGACCAGAACAAGGCCTCCGCTGCGCTGACATCCTCGTCCACTAAAAGCTCGGTGACCTCGTCGTCGATGGGGGGGAGCGCAACGGGCGGAGGGGGCGGTGTGACGGCGGATTCGACGCCGTGCCCCATGCAGGCGCAGCGCAGGCTGGCGAAGGCCAGGGCTTCTGCGGCCAGGTCGAGCCATAGATCGGCTTGGTGCGCCACGCCATTTTGGTGGTCCTGCTCATCGTGGAACAGGGGCGCCTCGAGCCGGGGGTGTACCGCGGAGCTGGTAGGCGAGCCGAGCCGGTCGAAGATACCGCTGGCCTGTGACGCCAGCGCCTCGAGAGAGGGGCGGAGGTCGGACAGACGCTCACGCGCCTCGTCCAGGTCCATGGGCTCTGGGGGAGCGGACTCGAGCGCCTCATCCAGGAACGCCGCCGCCTGGGACACCTGTGCTGGTGGCAGTCCCAGGTCGCTGGCGGTGGCCCGGAGCATGGCGCTGGGGTCCACGATGCGCAGGAAGCTGGCCATGGCATCCAGGCGATCCTGGATGGCGATGTTTCCACCTGCGAAGGGATCGAGGCGGCGCAGGCGCTGGTCCAGGGCATCGTCGAGATAGCTCTGCAGACCCTCGAGGTTGGTCCCGATGAGGACGTGGCGGTGGGCCGGTGCGTCGTTGGCCAGGATCTCGGCGAAGATGCGCGAGCGTGGCACCCGGTCGCGGCGGTTGTTGACGACGGTGACCAAGAATGTGTCGGCCTGGTTCTTCGGGTCCCAGGAGGCGAAGCCCGCACGCTGCCAGTTGTTGATGAAGCCCGTGCGCTCGTTGGCGGACATGCCATTGACCATCTCGATGACGCGTCCGGCGTGCCGCATGGGGCCGTAGCTGGCCAGGGCGCCGAGATCCGGCACCACGTGGTCGGCCATCATGACGATGGCTTCTTCCTGGGGGATCCCCAGGGCCTCGGCCATGGCCGCCACCAAGGCGACGTTGGCGGGATGCTCCTGGTAGGGGATGCGCGAGAGAAGATCGGCGGGCAGGCTGGAGACGTGCTCTTCGGTGAGCGCCAGCAGGTGGGTGCCGCGCTTGGCGCAGCGATCCCGCAGGACGGGGAGCATCTGCTGCTCGGTGCTGATCAGCAGGCTCTCGCGGGGCACGAAGCTGGCGATGGTCTCGGCCACGTGGCGTCCGGTGGGGCCCTGGACGTCTTCGTGGTCGGGGTAGGTGTTGGTGATCGTGGAGAGGTCGTCACGGGTCCACCACAGCTGCAGCTGTTCGACGTAGTCGGGGCGCAGGGCCATGCACTCCCACAGGAACACCGGGGCTCCCAGGCGCGCTGCCAGCTCGAGGGTGTCGGCATGCTCCCAGATGGTAGCGCGCTCGTAGGGCCGGTAGAGGAACAGCTCGGTGGCCCGCCCGCCCGCCGGGGCGTGCAGGAGCATGGCCTCGCAGCCGGTGGTCTTGCAGATGGCGTCGAAGCCCAGGCCCTGGAACACCGCAGCCTTGAGGCGCTCGGTGCCGCTCTTGCCGCGGGTGCCCCAGCCGCCCATGACCAGGGGGATGCGCTTGCGGGCCCGGCGGGTGCGGTGCAGGTACCAGCTGAGGCGGCCGAAGAAGACCACCGCCAGCGCCACGCACACCGTCGCGAGCTCGGAGGGCAGGTTGTGGCGTACGCCCACAAGGGAACGGAAGGTCTCCCAGAGCAGCGGAGCGCCGACGCCCAACACGCGCACGGAGCGACCGGGCGCGGCGTCGGGAGGGCCACCGTCATCGGCCTCGGGCTCGGGGTCGGGCCGGTCGAAGTACTGGAACATCCCCGCGTAGACCTGGGGTTGGTCGTCGTGGCCGTCGAAGTGGGTGGTGTAGCCCCGCTGCTCGAGGCGCTGGACGTAGCGGAAGCGCTCCCGGTGTTCGCTGGCGGCCAGGGCGTGCTGCCGCTGCAGATCCAGTCCGCTCATGCTCCAGGTGAACCAGAAGGCGTTGACCATGCGCCGCAGGAAGCTGGGGGGGGACTGGATGGTGGTGACCCCTTCGCGGGAGACCACCACGGTGCTGCCGTGGCCCAGCGCGTCGAGGTAGTCCTCGGGCTGGGGGAGCCACGGAGCCCAGCTGCCCCAGGCCGGGGAGAACACACGCTGGTTGGGGACGCCGGTGGCGCTGACCTCGGCCATGCGCGCGGAGGGGACCCGGATGGCGCCGTGCATGGTGGTGCCGGAGATGTGGTCGCCCACCTGGCGCTTGGCGGGGTTGGGGTGGCGCAGCTCGTGGATCATGCGCCACAGGCGGGGGACGGGGGCCACGCCCCTGTAGACGGTGACCCGTCCGCCCCGGCGGGGCTGCATGGAGAAGCCGTGGTCGTGCTCGGCCCAGGGCAGCAGGGCCCGGGCGAGGTCCATCGGGTCGGTGTCTTCGGGGAGCTCGAGGGTGCGGGAGCCGCCCTGGGGGATGCGCGCGGCTTCCTGGGCCAGGGCGGCGAGCTCGGCCTCGAGGGAGTCGCCCCGGCTCGCGCCGAGCCGGGGCTGGCTGGTGCTGCCGGGGTCCGGGATGCTGCGGGGGTCGCCTTCGCCGCGTCGCTGTCCCAGGCGCGCCCGGGCGTGCAGCCGCACGGTGAGTGCAGGGTCTTCCCGCGCCATGCGCTCGAGCTCTGTGATGGAGCTCAGATCGCAGCGTGTGGTCAGGCCGTCGGCCAGTGCGCACCGCACGGTCTCCGAGGGGTCTCTGCGCGCCAGGGTGGCGGCGCGTCGGGCCAGGGGCGTGGGGGCCTGCTGGCTGATGCGCGCGGCCTCGGCCCGCACCAGGAAGTCGTCGCGGGCCCAGGCAGCGAGCACTACGTGGCCTTCTTCGGCGGCCCGTTGTTCTGCGGGTGTGAGGCGCTCGAGCAGCATGGCTTCCTGCTCTTCGGGGGCCACCACCAGCAGCACGCGGAGGGCGCGGCGCGCGGTGAGGGGGTCGCCCTGGCGCTGTCGAGCGATCTGCAGCAGCTGCCTGAGCAGCTCGGACGGCACGGCCTGCAGGCCACCGACCTGGATGCGCTCCACTACCCAGGCGCTCAGGCAGCTCACGGCGGCGCGTCGGGTGGGCAGGCGCGGGTCCGCCAGCATGTGGCGTAGCAGCCCGATGCCCTGGTCCCGCAAGGGCAAGCCCTCGAGTAGGTTGCACAACAGCTCGAGCTCGGTGCCCAGGGCCTCGATCCCCGCGTCCATGCGCTCCACCAGCGCGTCAGCATCGAGCCAGCGCTGGAGGGCACGGAGATCGCGACGGAGGTCCATGCCGCTGCGGGTGGTGCGCAGGTGATGGCGGAGCAGAGCTTGCAGCGCGAGGGCGTCGGGGGCTCGCCGCACGGCCTTGAGGAAGCCGGTGCGGGTGCGCTCCGCTTCGCGGCGGTGCTCGAGGATTCTCAGGCCTTCACTGGTGAGCAGATCGGCGAGCTGGCTGACCACCCCACCGGGTTGACCCACGTGGGTGATGGCGTCGTCGTCGCTGGGAGAAGGTTCGGGGATGCTGCCACTGGGGGAGGCATCGGCCAAGCGCGTGGCCAGATCGTCGATGGTCGGACCCCGAAGGCGAGCCATGAGAGGTGGTAGGCGGCGTGCCAGCAGCTGCCCGCCGTGGCTCGCAGGGCCACCTCCGGGACGAACGAAGGGATTCATCGTTCCTCCAGGGGCAGGTCGAGGGCGGTACCGAAGACCTGATCGAAGGGCGATTGATCTCTAAGGCCACGCCCACGGCTGTACAGCACGTTCACACCGATGCCACCCTCAATGCCACCCTCGAGGGGGTACCAGCTGGCGTTGCCGCCGACCTCGAAGCGCAGGGTCCGGCCGCGATACCAGCTGTGGGCCAGGCCCGTGCGCAGGGACGGGCGCAGGTAGCCCTGCTGGCGGTTGGCGTCGGCGAAGCGCAGGGTGAGCTCGGGGCCCAGCTTGAGCCAGGTCATGCCCCACACCAGGGTGTCGGTGCGCAGGCCGAAGTGCAGGCCGTCGGGGCTGAGGTTCGGGTTGCTGTCCAGCTCGGTGTACAGCCGCACCCTGAGGTCGCGCATGGGGCGCCAGTCCCCGTGGATGCCCAGGTCGATCCCGAAGAAGTGCTGCGCCGCGTAGGCGTTCCAAGCTTCGGGGTCCACGGCCATGCCGGGAGCGTCGCTCCACCAGCCGGCGTGCAGGTGGGCGAAGGGTTGGATGCTCCACCAGGAACCGAGGACCTGCTGGTAGCGCCACGTGGCCCGACCGGAGCCGTGCCCTGCGCCGCCGGAGCCCGCCAGCTCCGCCTGGACGCGTACCTGATGGTGTCCTGGGGTGTGGACCCACTGGCCACCCACCAGCGCGCCGGCGGGACCGTCGATGCTGGCGTGCCCGTCGGCCTGCACCGAGAGCCAGTGATCGCGGCCATCCAGCCGCTGGAACCAGCCAGCGCCGACTCCCAGGTAGCGGTAGTGCTGGGTGGAGTCCCGGACGCCCGTGGCGTCGTCGCCAGCGTCCATCCAGCCGCCGAGGGTGCCGCCGCGCTGCATGGGTTCCCGCAACACGATGGCCGGGGAGGCTACTTCATGCATCCACATATCGGTGGCCCAGGCGGCCTTGGGCAAGGGGAGGTTGTGGTCGAGGGAGCGCGGCATGGGGCCGGTCTCTTCGGGCCGTGAGCCGCAGACCTGCAACCTGGACAGGGTGATGGTGGACTCGGGCGGGCCCTCGATGGCCAGCTGGACGGGACCATCGGCGGCGATGGGGATGACAGCTTCGTCGTCCACCTGGATCGTGCGACCTTCGACCTGGACGGTGACGGGGCCATGCTCGTGGAGCCGCACCCGCACCAAGCCCGGCCCGGCCACGGTGGTCTCGATGCCCTGGTAGCCCAGGCGGTGCACGGTGAACTCGGCCTGGGGTGGCAGCAGCTGTCCGTCCAGCGCGGCGCGCACTGCCAGGGCCTGGCCCTGGTCTGGGAGGGGGCCTACGCTGATGGTGTGCTTGCCGGGCTCGAGGGGGAGGTCGATGGTCTCGAGGGTGGACTCGGCCAGCTCGAGCTGCTGGGCATGGCCGTCCACCACCAACACTGGCGC
>Ga0307987_1002246_pt1 | contig 10145 bp, 20 predicted proteins | sample EllFjometagen181_FD_203157 | JGI IMG/M metagenome (GOLD analysis project Ga0307987, IMG submission 203157) | Marine microbial communities from Ellis Fjord, Antarctic Ocean - #181 | ecosystem: Environmental > Aquatic > Marine > Unclassified | place: Southern Ocean | collected 2014-10-08 | reverse complement strand
TAATAATATTTTGAAAAATATATTGATAGAGATGATGTTCAACCAGAAGCTATTATGAATGCTTTATTTTTACATGGGATTGTTTCTTGTAGCAGTTCTGGGTTTTCCAGTAAACAAGAAATGTTAGACGATGTTGAAGAAATGTTTGAATAAGACTTGACATTCCATCAGAAGTATGTTATTATACGACATAATAAAGACAGATCACAGACAAATAAGATGAACTAATTAACTCAAAGGAAACACTTATGAAATTAAGCAAAATGACCACAACCCTTCTCCAAAACCTTGCCACAATTAATAACAGCATTCACATCGACGAACTTTATAAATTGAAGTCGAAAACCCCCAATACATCAAATATCATCGCAGTAGCAACCATCGAAGAAGAATTACCTGAATTGAGTATTTATTCACTTGATGAATTGCTTGGTTCAATGTCGTTGTTTGAACAAGGAAATATCGAATATACATTTACAGAACAATATATTAAGATGGTTGAAGGTAAGATGAAAATTAATTATCGTCTATCTGATCCAGAACATATTCTTACCAAATGTAAAGAATCTGCTAAATATGAAGCATTTGATGATTTTGATGCTTCTTTTAATATTACTGTAGAACAATTGACTTCTATTCAGAAAGCAGCTAGAGTACTTAAAGCAGATGTTGTTTGTTTTAATATGGAAGATGGAAAAGGAAAGATCTCTCTTATCAATTCTCAATTACCTCTTGATAATAGTTTTGAATTAGATATTACAGGAGAAGGAACATGCGAAGCTTCTGTATTTGTCGATAACCTTATGCTTATTAATTCTAATTATCTTTGTAATATTGCAAGTGGTAAAGTATGTAAGTTTACAAGTTTAGATTTTCCGATTTATTATTTCTTGGCGTGTAGCATTTTGAATTAAATTACAGATTTCTTGATGTGATAAATAGTATTAAGAAACGAACTGACGTTTAGGTGATTGGACTCACCGAAGATACTGAGGAAGTATCCCGCCAGTTCGTTAATTATACTTATCTAATGAGGAAATCCAATGAAAAAGAACCATTATACCTATCTTATTGTGAACATCTACAGTTATTTTCAACAAAAATATCTCGGTACAAGATCAACAGATTTAGAACCACTCGATGATCTTGGTGTTAAATATTTCACATCAAGTTCAATTAAAGAATTTATTCAAGAACAAAAAGAACATCCAGAAAGGTTTGAATATTATATTTTAGGTGTGTTTGATACAAGAGAAGAAGCAGTTCAATTAGAAGTTTACCTACATGCATTATATAATGTTAAATCAAATCCTGATTATTATAATAAGGCAAATCAAACATCAACTGGATTTGATACAGCAGGAACAACATATAAACAATCGGATGAATCAAAAAAAAAGAGAAGTGTTGATATGTTAGGAGAAAAGAATCCCATGTTTGGTAAAAAAGGAGAAAATCACTCAAAATATGGAATCAGTCCTTCAAAAGAACACTGCGAAGCTGTAAGTAAAGCTCATAAAGGAAAAAAGAAAAAACAAGTTACATGTCCTTATTGTGGAAAAATAGGTGGTATTAATAATATGTCAAGGTGGCATTTCGATAATTGTAAAAATAATATTTAGTTGACTTTAATATTATAGTGTGTTATTATGTATATAATTAATGAGGAGATTAAAGATGAAAATCAAATTAAAAATAGATCTTCCTATTCCTAAAGAGAATGGTGCTTTCAAAGATAAAACTTTTGAAGTCGTTCGTGATACAATGGATCAAAGAGGAAGAGAAGGTCTTAAGTTGTATTATTTTATAGGTGATACGGGAAATGAATGTGGAGCTTATCCGATAGAAGTTGAACTAATTAAGTAATTAAAAATGAGAGGATTTAATATGGAACAACCAAGTTTACATGAAAAGCTTTTTGATAATTTTATTTGGGGACTCAAGTATCGCCCAAAATATATCGATGAATTGATTCTACCCGAAAGGATAATAAGTTATCTAAAAAATATCGTTAAAGGTGGAAGAGTGCCTAACTTATTATTATCAGGAAGTCCGGGAAATGGGAAATCTTCTGTAGCATCAGTACTCGCTGGAGCCCTCGACCTTGAATATTTGTACATTAATGCTTCAGAACAAACTGGTATTGATGTTCTTAGAACTAATATCAGACAATTCATCACAAGTAAATCATGGGATGGAAATAATAAAGTTGTTATTATGGATGAGTGTTTATGGGAAGAAGAATCTATTATAACAGGAACTATTGAAGAACCTGAAGAATTGAAATTAAAAGATTTCAATACTGGACAAACTTATCCTTTAATTTCATTCAATATGGAAACAGGGGAGTTTCAAAATGATACTGGAGAAATTATATCTGAAAGAGAAGAAGATGTTTTTGAAGTAATCTTAGATGACGATTACATCATTTATGTAACTAAAGATCACCCTTTCATTGTAAAATTAAGTTCAGGGAAGTTTATTGAGAAATCAATATCTGATGGATTAGGTGATTATGATGAAGTTGTAGTAATGGCATCTGATACAACAGATCTCTCTGAAACATCGTGTGTTAGAAGAATATCTTCAATAGGAACTAAGAAAGTAAGAAACCTTAATGTAAATAAAAATCATACATTTATTAATAGTCAAGGTATTGTTACTCACAACTGTGATCGTGCTTCTGGACAATTTCAAGATGCTTTGAAGTCTACTTTAGAACAATTCTCTAAATCATGTTCATTTATTTTTATTAGTAATCATAAAAACAAGATCATTGAACCTCTTCAATCTAGACTTCAAACAATTGAATTCAAATTTACTTTGAAAGAAACTAAAGTTCTTCAGCAAGCATTCTTCAAGAGATGTTTAGAAATTCTTAAGGAAGAGAAAGTAGAATATTCTAATAAAGTTGTAGCACATATCATCAAGAATATATTTCCAGACATGAGGAAAGTTCTTAATGAGTTACAGAAATTATCTCAGCAAGATGCTTTGAATGATATGGATACAGTGAATAATATTCTTACAGATGTTGTTTCATATTATAATATCTTAAAGAAAAGAAATTATAAAGATCTTCTTACATATATTGCTCAGAGTGGTAATGATCCAAGTGGGTTTTATTCTTCATTATTTGAATCTGCTGTTAAGTATGTAGAAGGAGATTCGTTACCTGATTTCATTATTTTATTAGGTAAATATTCTTATGAAGCGGCATTTGTATCTGATAGTAGAATTAATATGACTGCGTTTAGTACCGAAAGCATGTTAAATTGTGCTTTTAAAAATATAGATGAGTGATTTTGTGGTGTGATAAATACTAATAGGAATAGATTGACGTTTAGGTTGTTTGAAGCAACCAGAGATACTAAGGCATGGTATCCCGCCAATCTACATTACTATTTATCTAAAGGCGAAATCCAATGTCAAATCCCAAGAAGAACCACTACACCTATCTAATCGTGAATATTTACAGTTATTTCCCACGGAAATATATAGGTACACGATCAACTGATTTAGAACCACTTGAAGATCTTGGTGTTATATATTTCTCATCAACGAAACAACCATTTATTCAAGAGCAGAAAGATTATCCTGAGAGATTCGAGTATTATATCTTAGGTGTATTTGATACAAGAGAAGAAGCCATGCAATTAGAAATTAAATTACATGCATTATATAATGTTAAAGTAAACCCTGATTATTATAATAAATGTAATGCGACATCAACTGGATTTGATATAACAGGAAACAAAGAAATAGGTGCCAAAATTGGTCAAATACAAAAAGGTGTTAAGCGTGGTCCCCGTTCAAAAGAATGGTGTGAAAATATAAGTAAAGGTAAGAAGTTATCTCATTCATCAATGACAGTAGAAGAACATAAAAAATGGGTTGATAAAAATTGGCCCAAAGAAAGATGTGATGCAATTAGCAAAGGTGTTACAGGTGAAAAAAATGGAATGTATAATAGAACAGGAAAAGATCATCCAAATTTTGGTAAAAAAAGAAGTCCAGAATCTATATTAAAACAAAGGAAAACAATAAAAGGGAGAAAGGTGTATAAAAATGAAAATGGAGAAACTATTAGATGTTTAAAAGAGGATTCCCGATTATTAAAAGGTATTTGGACACAACAAGGGGTTACTGGAAAACAATGGTATAATAATTCAAAAATTAATATTCTTTGTTTTAAAAATGATATTAGGTTACTCAATAATGAGTGGAAAAATGGTATGTTAAAACAAAAAGGGTTATAATGAGTAAATTAATGGATAAGGATACGATAGGTTTATTTGATTTTCTTAAATCTATATCAGAGACTAAGGAGGATTTAGCTGAATATCAGTATTTTGAAAAGGATTATCCTCCTTTTATGATCAATAGATTTTTAGCTGCTGCTCAAGATACTTTATTCTTTTCTAATATAATGTCTCAATTATCTCATTTGCCGAAGAAATTACAATATGCATTTTATTTGTCTGGTATAGATAAGAAGAAAAGATATTTCCAATATAGTTCTGGGAAGAAAGATACTTCAAAGGAATTGAAAGCAGTATTAAAATATTATAATTGTTCACAGACAGATGGTTTAGAATTCTTAGAAATATTGACTTCAGATCAAGTAAAAGATATTATGAAAATATTTGAGAAGAGAATCACTAAGACGACTAAAACAACTAAACCAGTCAAACCGAAAAAGACGAAGAATGTTAAAAAAGCTAAAGGAGTTTAATATGTCAAAGGAAATAATTTATAGTTGTGATATATGTAATGAAATAATAACTAATGATTTTCATAAAATAAAAATTACATATCCGTTTGATAAAGATATTTATGATAAATCAGATGTATGTTATAAGTGCATTAGAGAAATATGCGACTTTATAAATTCAATAACAAAGGATGAATGATTATGGAAAGAGATTATACAGATATATTTTTTAGTTATTCTTCTGAATGTCCCAGTAATTATAATTTTGATGGATGTGTCGCCAATGATTCTGGAAAATGTTCAATAGAATATTGTCCATTTATATTCTGGTTAAAAATTCAGAAAGAGGAGATTTAACATGACCGAAACAACTGAAACAACTGAAACAACCAATACAGCAACCTTGGGTATTAAAGTATTATTAAGAGAACATTTCAGTGTCTGCAGAGAGAGTTTAGATCGGATCGGGATTGCTGATAAAGAGAAGAAAACCATTACTCCTTTATGTTATATTCTTCATAAAACAAATTGGGAAAATAGCGAATCAGAATATTATATTATTCATTTTAAGAACTTGAGAAAGTTAGATGGTGATCAAATATATATGACAGAAGAAGATGAAATAAAAGAAGCAAGTATTGCTAGACTTCTGGAGAATTGGGGATTAGTAAAAATAGTCGACGAGGAAGATCTACCTGAAAAGAAATCTTTTGTTTTTGTTCTTCCGCATAAATCTAAATGTGATTGGGAAATAATTCATAATTATAATATCGGAGTTTTCGATTAATGAACATTTATATGAGAAATTGGGAATATTATATTATTACTTCTTTCTTTAATTCTCAACGATATCACTTTCCTAATATATTATATTTGAAGTTGTCGAAAAGATTGTTGAAACATCTTCAGAAAAGAAGTGAAAGTTTCTGAAACTGAGCTCTTAGACGTGTTTTAATTAATAACTGGTACATTACTATTACTTTGTGATTAAAACATTGAAAACGTCGGTTTCTGTGGTTTTCTGTTTCTTAACTAACTGAGATTATTGAACTATTTTTTGTGGAAACCCATTTTTAATAATTAAACACAATATCTTTACCAACCACTGAGTATGATTTACACTGAAATACAGAATAGACAGAATAAAGTGAAACAAACTAAAATAAATGCTGATTTTGACAAATTAATTGTTGACTTTGGCATTTTTTTATGTTATTATACGACATAATAAGAAAACGACTTACAAATAGATAAGGAGATTTAAGATGGAGAATTTGAAATCAATAAGTACATTAAAACAAAGTAAAAATGAAGTTGTACTGACTGTTAAAGATTGTGATATTGATGGAGGTCATTTCTTTGTTTCAGGTTTTGTTTATGATATAACTTGTGATTATGTTAGAATTGCTGTAGATGGAAAAATAAATAATATCGAATATAAAAATATAATCGAAATCAAAGAATTTAAGGATAATTGATTTGATATATAAATAATTATTATAAAGGAAATAAATAATGAAAGTATCAGAATTAATTGAACTACTGAAAGGTCATAACCAAGACAATGAAGTTATTATTTCATCAGATGCAGAAGGAAATGATTATTCTATTTTCGAGGATATTGCAGATGATGATTTATATTTTTGGGATAAAGAAAATGATGAACTCATTTACAAAGAAGATTATAGTATAGAAGAGATCATCGAAATGAAAAACGAACTTACAGATTGTATAATACTTTACCCATGAAAGAGTAAAGGAAACAAACAAAGGAAACCAATGAAAGTATCAGAACTAATAGAAGCATTACAAGAGCATGATCCAGAATTAGAAATTCTGATTTCAGATGATGAAGAAGGAAATGATTTTAGTGAACTTGCAGACATGAGTTTAGAAAATCTCATTCCTGTTTTTGAGAATAAGAATTATACTGAAACAAATAAAAAGGAATATATTGTACTATGGCCTTAAAGGAACAAAGGAGAATTTAATATGACAGTTTGGATGTCTTCCGATCAACATTTTTCTCATGAAAATATTATTAAGTATTGTGATAGACCTTATAATAATATAGACGAAATGAATACTGATATTATAGAGAAATATTGTGAAATAGTTAAAGAGGATGATATTGTATTCTTTTTAGGTGATATTACTATTAAGAGAAATACATCATTCAAACCAATTCTATCTGAAGTAATTAAAAATATGCCGGGACAGAAACATCTTATTCTCGGTAATCACGATCTGTATTTCAATAAATCAGATTTCACTAAATCAGAGTTCTACTTAGAAGATTGTGGTTTCTTGTCTGTGAATAGAAAAATATCAACTTCAGAATATATATTGACACATAATCCTGCTGATTTTACTTCTGAGGAAATAGAGTCAGGTAAGATTCTGATTCACGGTCATGTCCATTTACATAATAATGAAAGAATTCGTGGACAGATGATTGATTGTGGAGTAGATGGAAATAATTTTTATCCTATTTCAATAGACGAAATAAACCAATTGATGAAATAATAAGTTAGTAAGTAACACAAAGAAACGGAATCTCTATAAAGGGCTTTCGTTTTTTCTTTATACGAATGAGAATCCTATTGACAATACTTCAAAAGTATGTTATTATACAATATAATAAGAAATAAGAGGACATAACAGGAGACATAAAATGAGTGTATTTAAGGACGAAGAATGGATAGACAATGAATGTTGGGAAAGGAGAGGAGAATTTCTTTATAGATTTGAGAAATCAGACTATATTAAAAAAATACACAATCAACAAGATACAATCGATTATCTTCAAGAAGAAATAAGACAAAGAAATATGAACATTGATTTTTTAGAATTAGAAGTAAAAGATTATAGATGTGTAATACAGGATATGATAGAAGGAAAGTATTGACATTAATACATAAGGAAACGACAATATGAAACCATTGTGGTTTGTAAATTATGATCCAGTTAGAACTAAAGCTTCGACAATGAGATTTAGTAGTCGTGTATTTAATACTCTTAAATCTGCTAAAGAATATATTATCTCCGCACCAAAAAATCATCCTCATTCTTTTCAGAATTATGCAATTGTAAGATATATGAACGAAAATGTTCCTAATAAAGTTGTACTTTCTGGAAATTTGAAATGATTGAAGTATCAATATATTGAAACGTCAAGCTTCTATAGATGCTGGTTTTATTTTTTGGTTTGCAATAGGGACTGGGAAGAAGATGAAATAAGATGTTGACATTACTTCAAAAGTATGTTATTATACGACATAATAAAAAATAAACTAAGGAGAATTATTAAGATGAAACAGAGCCAAATATTTAATTCAGAGAAGTGCATTTCAATTTCCCATTGGGATTTGGACGGAGTTTTTTCTCCAATCCTCTTGAAGCATTGTTTTGGAGACCAGATTAAAAAAGTTTCTCCATGTGGTTATGGAAAATTAGATGCAGTAATAAAGAATAATGCATGTAAGAATTTAATTATAACAGATCTCAGTTTAACACAGAAACAGATTGATGATGTAGATGAGCTTTATCAAGAAGTCATATGGATAGATCATCATTTAACTTCAAAAGGTTTAGATTATCCAAATCATTGGACTGTGATGATAGATACAAGAGCTTGTGCTACTAAATTAGTTTATCTTTGGCTTCAACATATTGGGTATGATCTGTCTGTAGCTAAAGAATTTGTTGATGCAACTGAATCATATGATATGTGGAGACATGATGATCCAAATGGAATGATATTAAATAACATATTTTGGGATATTAATTTTTGGAAATTCATGGAAGCATTTAAGGATTTCAAATGGGATCCTATTTTAATGGAACGAGCTAAAGAAATTGAAGTTGAAAAACATAAAGCTATTTCAGAAATGGAAACATATGTCATAGAAGATATTTTAAGAGTAACAATTGGTAGTGAATACATTTCTGATATTACATTACATTATCCTGAAGAAAAACATCAAGTTATTATATCAGGTAAAAATAAGCTTAGTATTAGAAGTTCAAATGATTTATCTGAGTTTTATACTATCTTAAATGATAAAGGTATAGAAGCTGGTGGACATAAAAATGCTGGTGGAGTAACTTATCCAGGTGATTCAATGGAAGTTATTGAAGAATTTTATAATTTTGTGAGAGGATAAACTATGAAACGATTTCAGTGTGATGTTTGTGGTCTTCTTGTTGGTGAATACAATTTATCTAAAATTCATAATTCATTTCAAATTAAAGAAAAACCACATCCTTTAATTGAGCATATTTGTGGTGATTGTAACGAACAAATACTGAATGCTAATAATAATATTGATAAAGCATTAGAGCCAATAAAGAATTCATGGATGAAAGAAATCATTCTAAAATTAAGATGGAAGAAATGGAGCAATGATTAATATGAAAATTAATAGTAGAAACTTCCTCAAGCAAATTCAAGAATGTATTCAGAAAGATAATATGAGTATATTAGATACAATTATTGCTATTCAGGAAAAGAATAATATTCATTTCGATGATGTTATTGAAATGATGAAACAAGAAAAGACATTAATGAAGGATCTACAGACAGAATGTATTAAGGAGAATAAATTAAGAAATCATACTTTATCAGCTGATATTTCGGATATATTCAAATGAAACCAGCTACAGGTTTTCTCGCTTATGCAACATATTGCTACTTAAAGAACATTCATTTTGCTGATAATAAATTTAATATAATGACTATAAGTGATGTTCCATTGAAAGATAAATTAATTAATTCTTGGAACAATAAACGAAGAAAGAAAGATGGACTTAAATTCAAAGCAATAGAAGAAGAATGTTCTAATATAAAAGAATTAGCTCTACTGTATTCCAGCTATTATATTAATAACTCTAATTTCTATATTCAAGAAATATTCGAAGATAACTTCGAAACATATCAAAATAATAAAATTATATTAAATAATCTAAAAGAAGTCTTTACAAATGATCTAAAAGATATTATACTACATGTAAAACATGATCAGATAAATATAAAAGAATTATTTATTTCGAGTACAGAGATACCAGAAATATTCAAAAGAGATTATAGCAAAAATACTTTAGTAATACTAAATGACTTGTTTAATATCATCAAGTTAAATGAAAATATTAACATAAACTCGTTAGAAATGGAAGCATGGAAGAATACAAAATTAATTTTAATATGCTATAAACAAATAATTCAACAGTATTTGAATAAAGAAGATTGGAAACAAATAGCTAAAGATATATTAAGATGAAGACAGATAAAACTAAATAAGCCTTGACATTAGTTCTAAAGTGTGTTATTATACGACATAATAAGAAAGTAACTTACAACTTAGGAGATTAAAGATGAATGATTTTAGATTTAAGTACATAGGAATTGAAGACACAATCCATACTGGAGTTT
>Ga0307987_1002244_pt1 | contig 10146 bp, 7 predicted proteins | sample EllFjometagen181_FD_203157 | JGI IMG/M metagenome (GOLD analysis project Ga0307987, IMG submission 203157) | Marine microbial communities from Ellis Fjord, Antarctic Ocean - #181 | ecosystem: Environmental > Aquatic > Marine > Unclassified | place: Southern Ocean | collected 2014-10-08 | reverse complement strand
CGACCGTGATAAAGAAATTGATCATGTTTTCCTGGCGGCACCGGATGTGGGTGATGATGAATTCAATGCACAATTCAAGGATGAAATAGCAGCACTTGCCAATGCGGTGACCGTGTATGTTTCATCGAATGACAAGGCACTGCTTCTCAGCGAATGGATCCATGGTGATAAAAGGCTGGGTCGAACCCGGGGGGGAAAGCAAGAACAGTTTAATGAAATGATTAATCTGCTGGAACTGGAGGCAAAGGGCGCCGAAGGGATCACCGTGATCGATGTGAGTCAGGTCAACCGGGCCACTTTGGGTCATACCTTCTATATTGAGTCATCGGAATTTTATGACGATCTTTACCGGCGCCTCACGTATACACACCCTGTAAAAGCCAGGCGACTTTATCGCACTGATTACAGGGAGGGTTCCACCTACTGGATCATGCGAGATGACGAAGAATAGACTGATATTTCTTTTAGCATATACATACCGTTCACAAGCAGGCAACCGAACAACCCTTTTTTCGAAAAATGAAAGAATGGTCGCTTTTAGACGATTGGCAGCAAGGCGGTCAAAAATAAGGTTGGATAACCTCTATGGGTACAAAAAAGTTGGGTGAGACTAAAGGTGAGGGGACTCCCGTCAAAAAAGAGGGGGTACACACACGGATTCTGTCGATCGATGTCTATCGTGGATTTGCCCTTGTTTTTATGGCGCTGATCCATTTTGGCCTCTACTATGGAGACGCGGAAGCGAACCACAATTTTATCATTTTTTTCTTAAGTCATGGTCTGGCCGACTGGGGAGCGGCGGCCTTTCTGATGATGATGGGAATGAGCCAGGTCCTTTCAGCAAAGAGAACCGGAAAGCCGGACAACTGGCTGCTGTTCAAACGGGCTCTGGTGCGTGGCGCCTACATTTTCGGGGTGGGACTTTTGATGCTGGTTCTGGCATGGGGGCCGGATAAAATATGGTGGTGGGATATCCTCACGCTCATGGGATTTGCCACCGTTGTTCTGTTCTTCTGTCGTTTTCTGCCATCCTGGTCTCTGATCGGTCTGATCGGGGCCATTATGGTGCTGACCCCATGGTTTCGCAGTGTCTTCAATGTAGCGGTCGACTGGGGTTTTGCTGAAAATCCCGTTATATCTCAATTTGTGCCGGGAATGTACATTGAGCCCGAAGTTGCATATCACCCGGAGATTGTCAAAGGTCTTTTTCTGTCCGGCTATTTTCCTGTTTTTCCATGGATCGCATTCATCATGATCGGGTTTGTTATAGGCCGACGTATTGTGGCACAAAAGATGCGGCGCGACCTACCCATTTTGATGTTGGCAGGCGTTGTGCTTTTGTGCCTGGGACTTATTCTGGGTTACGCCGGTCGTGAACAGCCTCCCATCTCAGCGTCTATCGCATGGATCTCCCCTCTATGTTTCTATCCGGACTCCTTTAGCCTGATCAACATACAGGCGGGCATGTCCATTATGGTTTTCAGCATGGTGTATTTTTTCTTTGATGTACGAAAGAAAGACAAAACAAACCTCGGCATTTTCAGCCGGCTTTTCATCCAGACCAGCAATTTTTCATTGACCTTCTATTTTCTCCATTACATGTTGCTGGCTTGGCCCCTCGCCATAATTTATCTGATCACCGGGGAATACATGATGGACGATCTGATGGGTGCTGTACCGGCTTTGCTCTGCGGCGTGGCGGCAGTGGCTTTCCTGGAAATCCTGATATTTTTCTGGGGTAAAGCCGGCGCCAGGTACAGTCTGGAATGGTTTCTTGCAGCGCTCACAAAACTGGTGGCCCCGGGCTACAAACGAAACGTCACAACGCCTGGAACATTCTTTGACAAATAGGTCCATTGAAATCATGAATTTGACCTATGACATCGAAATTTCTACAAACTGAAATAAGAGGCAGGATTTTGCTTGACACGATTATCTAGGCGGGATTACCGTTTATAAATCAATCATAAGAAGAATCACTTATTATCAACCCAACACCAAAAAGCACAGCAAGGAAAACAATCATGTTATATAGAATTGTCAGATACGTAACGCTCGCATTGGCCCTCGCAGTCTGGGGTACGGGTTGCTCCGGAAGCGATAGTACCAGTTCCAACAAGGCTGTTGATGATCACGATTTTCATCTTATTACATTAAATATCCTGCTTCAGGAGAGGATAGACCATCTCAAGGCCCTTCTGCCCGAAGAGACATTCAATAAGATCTTCGCTGCGACCACAAACGACCCAGAGTGCAAAGAAGCCAACCGGGTGCAATTGGGACTTACGGAGAAGCCCAACGGCCAGTGGTACTATACCTATGAAAATCTGATTAGAGCAATGGCGGAGTGGGACAAGTTTGCCGCTGAGCCGAAGGATGATATTAACATACAGAAACTGGAGATTGCCGCATTTCTGGCGAACATCGCTCAGGAGACAGGGAACCAAAAAGGCGACTTCGGAGGCCCCGGATGCGCAATCCAGGAAGGTTTTGGGAGTGCTTGGCATAGTTGTAATTTTGGCGGCTGTAACACTGATCCGAATTGTCAAGGTACATGCCCTGATGGGGCTGGATACGCTGGCAGGGGCCCCCATCAGCTTACCTATCGCGAGAACTACAATGCCTATGGAAAAAGTGCAGATGTCGGAGATGGGTATGTGAAAGATCCGGACCAACTCACCAAGGACCCCCTTATCGGCATTGGCGGCTCCATCTGGTTCTGGGGCCATGAGGAACGTACATCTTCTTCACCCCCGGATATCCCATTCAAACCCTCGGCTCATGACGTGGTGGTGGGTAATTGGAAGCCCACGGAAAAAGATATAGCCTGCGGCAGGTCAGTTGCCAATTTCGGGGTCATCATCAATCTCATCAACGGCGGTGTTGAATGCTGTAAATGCATATACGATAAAGTAGACAAGAAGAATGAATGTTGCGACCAGGACTGCACAAAATGTGCGGATCCGTGGGGAGCAGACCCGGACGGCGGCGACTGTAAAGTATGGAGCTGTTGTGATTCCATAGATTGCGTCAACGAAGCCTGCAGGGCGCCTGATGAAAGAGCGACAAACCGCGTGAAGTACTTACGGGCGATTGCCAAAGAGATGGGGGTGACCATACCCGATGGCTTTGATGTCGATTGTAGAGGTCAGCTGAATTTTTCCAACTGTGCATCCTATTGATCAAAAAACCGTCGACAGACACGTAACAAAGGCACATTCTCGATGTTTTACACCTGACTGACGGAAAATCCGGGGGAGGTGGTGGCGGCCTTGGCCACTCCCTCCCGACAGAACGGCCCGTATCGGTCGGCTAAGCCGCTCCTCGATTAGCGGCTGATGGTTGTCTTTTCCAATTCTCCGTCTATCACAAACGATTTCTCGTAGCCGAAGGCCTGTGATATCATCATTGGAAGAAGGGCGGGCTGAGGGTTGAGAGATGAGCCATTTACATGACATCTTCAAGCTTTCTTTTTATGTATTTGCTCCACAAAGAAAGCTGTCGTTCAACTGAGTTCCAGCAATCAGAATGGTGGCCATTGTCTCTTTTGGAGGAGCAAGGAAATGGTGAGGAGAAGAGATGCAGGGAGGGATCAACTGGTTTAACGGTCAAACCGTTAAGTATTTCGATTAAAAAGCCATGGAAAGGGTAACACCGCCCAGAAGATGATTGGACCTTCCATCCAGACTCAAAGCCGCCAACTCATTGCTGGCGGAGCTCGACAGGGGAAATGTCCAGGCAATGGATGGTGTTACCGTAAAATATTTATAGAAGGGGATGGCGAGGTTCACTGCCAGCGTGCCGTCATGAAATCCACTGAACCGATCACTGGTAGGCATATTGTTATCGTTGTAATCCACCATGTTGTCGTTATCGGATTTATAGTAGGCAAAAATGCCTGCCAAGTCCAGGCTCATATCATAGGGCAGTTCAAATGAATGAGAAAGCCCCAGGTTGATATACCATCCCTGCAGCGTGCGGACCTCCCGGTAAACGGTCAGGGTGGGCGCCAGAATAACGTCCACGCCCGCACTGAGGTATAATTCCTTGGAGTCATCCAGTCCATCCAGGGCGTAGTAGATATACCCGGCTTCCAGGCCTACGATACCGAAACTGTGGCCGTAGGAAAAGGTTAAATCCGTCTCGTTCCATTTGGATCCATTGTAGGCTTCGTTGTCCGTATCCAGGTTTCCCCAGAGGTTCAGGGCGAAGCCTTTAAAACCGGCTGTGATCGAAGGCTGAATCACGAGACTGTCTTTGCTCAGCCCGTAACCCCTCCAGACGTACTGGCTTAAAAATGCCACATCAGCTGAAAGTTCAGGCTTATCTTCATCCACCACCTTGTCCAGTTCGGCAGCCATTGTACTTTCACCGGGAGCGAGTTTCCCTTGCTCGCCAAAAGCGTTCCAGGGAACGACGGTGAGGCTCAATAATAACAGGGTTAGCAACATTTTGATCATTTTCGTTTCCATTACTCTCCTCCATCAATTTGATTTTAACTTCTTAGACGATTTTGTTTAAAAAACTATTTCTGCACATAAGATGACACTTCAAAATCAGGGTAAGCGTTACCGCCGTGCTCAGTGTAATCCAACCCTTCTCGTTCCTCTTCAGGCGTAACCCTTAGCCCGACGGTTTTGTCGATGATTTTAAAGAGGATGAACGCAGTGCCGAAAGTCCAGACGAAACAGGCGCCGATACCCAGGAGCTGTACGCCTATGATTTGGGCGGATGTTCCGCCAATGTTGAAAAGGCCTGCCGCCAGGGTGCCCCATGCGCCGTTGACGCCGTGGACGGAGACGGCACCAACCGGGTCATCTATCTTGATTTTATCAAAAAAGAAGACCGCTAAAACCACGATGATGCCGGCAATGGCGCCAATGATCACCGAACTGAGCGGGGTCACGTTGGCACAACCAGCCGTGATGGCCACGAGGCCCGCCAGAGCGCCGTTTAAGCTCATGCCTATATCCGGTTTTCCGATCCTGATCCAGCTGGTGAACATGGCCAGAACCGCACCGGTGGCCGCTGCCAGGTTGGTGTTGACGAAAATCATGGCAATGTCTTTACTGGCAGCCGTGGTGGAGCCGGGGTTGAATCCGAACCACCCGAGCCAGAGGATGAAAACCCCGAGGGCCGCGAGCGGAAGGTTATGCCCCAGAATGGGTCTGACTTTTCCGTCTTTGGTATATTTACCGATTCGGGGGCCCAGCACAATGGCGCCTGCCAGTGCGGCCCAGCCGCCCACGGAATGGACCACCGTGGAGCCTGCAAAATCGATAAACCCCAGTTTCTCAAGCCATCCACCCCCGTGGAACAGGCCTCCCCAGGCCCAGCCGCCAAACACCGGATAGATGATGCCGCAGATAATAACACTGTAAATCATGTAACTTGAGAATTTGGTCCTTTCAGCCATGGCACCGGAAACAATGGTGGCGGCTGTGGCGGCAAACACCACCTGAAACATCCAGAAGGCCAGCACCCAGGGATCGCCCCCAACCGTGAAGTCACTGAGAAAAAACCCCGATGTCCCAAGCCATCCTGACGAGGAAGCACCGAACATGAGTCCGAAACCGAGGGCCCAGAAGGCCAGGGTTCCCATGGAAAAGTCCATGAGGTTTTTCATCATGATATTGATGGCATTTTTGGCGCGGGTAAAACCCGCTTCCACCATGGCAAACCCTGCCTGCATAAAAAATACCAGGGCTGCCGCCACCAGAGTCCACACATAATCAGCATTGGTCTGAACCAGTGCAATGGCGTCCTTATTGGACATGGGTGTTGGTGGATCGTCTCCGGCCCATACCGTGGAAATCACACTCGTCAGCAGTATTAAAATCATGACAATGGTTTTCATTCTTAGACCTCTAAATTGATTCTTCAATTTCCGATATACCGTTGGTAGCGGATAATAGCAAATGTCATGCCGTAATCCCCACGTAAGAAGAAATTAGGCATAACGGGCTGTAATAATATATTATTTATCGTATGGAATTTTGGGAGAGGAGCTTCTGTTGTGATTCATTTTTGTAGTTTAGTAGATGCAGTCATACGATTATGTAGGCAAAAAGTCGATTTGGGCGGAAATCCAATTCGGCAATCGCAGATGCCGGCCTCTATTTTTTGACCGAATGGGGGGTCGATGAATGAACTTGTGAATGATTGGGACGAATGGGTGAGATATTTGAATAATCTGCTCAGGGACCCGGGCGTTTTTCCAGAGGGGATCGAATAATGTATCCCCCCCCCTAAACCCTACTCCACCGTAACGCACTTTGCCAGGTTGCGGGGTTTATCGATATCCCTTTCAAGGAATTTAGCGCAGTAATAAGCCAGCAGTTGGCAGGGAATTACAGACAACATGGGGCTTAAAAAGTCAAGGGTGGGTGGCACCTCGATGATATCATCCACCAAAGCCCTCACCTTTTCATCTCCTTGCGTGGCAATGGCAATTACAGGTCCTTTACGACTTTTTATCTCATGAATGTTGCTGAGCATCTTTTCATACATTTCATCATTGAGGACGATGGCCACTGTGGGCATTTCGGGATTGATCAGCGCAATGGGACCATGCTTCATTTCTCCCGCGGCATATCCTTCGGCATGAATGTAGGACACCTCCTTAAGCTTCAGGGCCCCCTCCAGGGCAATGGGATAATTGTACTTTCGGCCCAGGAAAAGCCAGTTTGTGCAACGGTAGTATTTCTCTGCAATGGCCTCGATATGACTGGCCTGCCCCAACACTTCCCGGACCTGTTCGGGCAGGGCTTCCAGTGCACGAATGGCCTGAATCCCCTCCGTCAGGGAAAGGTTTTGATGACGTCCCAGAAGCAGTGCCAGCAACGTGAGGGTGGTTAGTTGAGAGGTGAAGTTCTTTGTGGAAGCCACCCCGATTTCAGGGCCCGCGTGGTTATAGATGCCCCCGTCCGTTTCCCGGGAGATGGAACTGCCCACCACGTTAACGATACCGAGAAGATTGGCACCTTTCCGTTTCGCTTCCTTCATGGCGGCAAGGGTATCGGCGGTTTCCCCGGACTGGCTGATGGCCACGAAAAAGGTGTTGGGGGGGAAATTCAATTTTCGATACCGAAATTCGGAAGCCAACCCCACTTCAACATCAATTTCGGTCAGTTTTTCAAAAATGTATTTTGCCACACAAGCAGCGTAAAAACTGGTGCCGCATGCCACCAGGACCAAATGCCGGCATTTCTTTAAGTCCTCCCATACGGGCATGATCCCGCCCAGTTTGGGTACGCCCTCGCCCGGTTCCAATCGACCCCGTAAGGCGTTCTTAATGGTATGGGGTTGCTCGTAGATTTCCTTCAACATAAAATGGGGAAATCCGTTCAGCTCTACATCTTCAGCGCACCATTCAACGGTTTCCGTACTTCGCTCGATCCGTTGGGCCTGGGCCGTGGAGATGAAAAAATCATCCGCGGTGACCGTGGCCAACTCATTTTCCTGAAGATGCACCACTTTATTGGTGTACCGCACCATGGCCGACACATCGGACGCCACAAAATGACCCTCATCACTCACCCCGATAATCAGGGGGCTTCCCCGTCTGGCCACCACAATCTGGTCGGGAACATGGCGATGAATAACGCCCAGTCCGAAAGTTCCCTCCACCCGGCCCATGGTCTTTCTGACGGCATCGGCCAGATCCCCATCAAAGTAAAGGGAAATCAACTGCGCCAGAACCTCCGTATCGGTTTCCGACTTGAACGTAATCCCTTTTTTCTCCAGCTGTTTTTTCAGGAGGTGATAGTTTTCAATAATGCCGTTATGAATGACAAAAACGTTTTCTGTCTGGTCCCGTTGCGGGTGGGCGTTTTGAACCGAGGGTTCGCCGTGGGTGGCCCATCGGGTATGGGCAATACCACTGGTTCCTTCCATGGGCTGACCATTCACCAACCCTTCCAGGCTTGCGATTTTTCCCAATTCTCGATAACAGGAAATTTCATTCCCATCTTGCACTGCCAGGCCCGCCGAATCATACCCCCTGTACTCAAGTCTTTTCAAACCTTCAATCAGGATTGGTTTTGCATCTTTTTGCCCCACATAACAAATAATACCGCACATATCAAAGTTCTCCTAAAATACCCCATCTCATATAAACCACGAAGGGTCTCTTCACACGAAGTCAGCCCCAAAATATCGTATAATTATAAAAAAAACACTATATTCTAATGCTTCTTTAATGAATATACAATACAAAATTTATCACAATTTTTATTCCCGCCATTAAAACGAAATGGCATGCGAGTTGCGGGATTCCATGAGGAAATTGCAAGGACCTGAGATGGGGTTGGACCATGCTCATTAAAATTCCGGAAAATTCCTGGGACACGATAAATTATCATGGATAAAAGAGAAGCGATCTATGGGGTCGAGAGATAAAGATCACACTTTTTTCAAAAACAGACTGGTATTGACCCCGCCGAATGCAAAGTTTTGAATGGAGGCGATTTTGATGGGGATTTCGCGCAATTTTCCCGTATGTCGGATCATGTCGCATCTGGGATCAACTTCCTCCAGGTTCAGGGTGGGCGCGATAAATCCCTTCTCCATCATATGGAGGGTGATGATCGTTTCGATGACGCCGCAGGATCCCATGGTATGCCCCATGTAACTCTTAAGGCCCGTGACGTGAGGGCCTTTTCCATAGACATTTCCAATGGCCATGGACTCGGCTACATCGCCCATTTTTGTTGCCGTGGCATGGGCGCTCACAAAATCAACATCGTTGGGTTCTAAACCGGCATTCTGCAAACCCTGGATGATGGTCTCACTGATACCGGCCATATTGGGCAGGATCAAATCCCCGCCGTTATTGCCGCACCAGAACCCAATGACCTCTCCCAAAATGTTTGCCCCGCGTTTTCTGGCCAGCTCGTACTCTTCCAGCAAAACGGCACCGGCACCTTCCCCCACCACCAGACCGTCTCGCTTTGTATCAAATGGGCGAGGGGTGAGATGGGGTGTCTGGTTGTATTCCGTTGAACAGGCTAGCAGGTTATCAAATACGGCTACCGTGGTGGTATCGTATTCGTCGGCCCCGCCGCAGATCATGGCATCCTGCATGCCGTATTTGATCGCCTCATACCCGTATCCGATGGACTGGCTGCTGGTGGTGCAGGCAGTGGAAGAAGAGATCACGCGGCCGGTAATTTCAAACATCTTGGTAATGTTGACCGCTGTGGTATGCACCATGCTTTTGAGGTAATCTACTGCGCCGATGGCGGAGAAACGCTCTTCCGAGCCGCTGAAAAAATGTTCATAAATTTGTCTCTGAACCGTGGGGCTGCCATGGGTGGAGCCAAATGCCACACCCATCCTTCCCGAAGATATGAAATCCTGCTCTAAACCGGCGGATTCAAGCGCTTCTTTCACCACCTGGCAGGCGTAGTAGGCAACAGGACCCATGGTTTTGCGATATTTTCTTTTGAAGTCGAAATCGATGGGATAACTGACGGTACCGAATACCTTGGATTCCACACGATCGGTCAGGAGATCATCTTCCTTGATTTTCTTTACGCCCGACTTCCCATTGATGAGGCTGTCGATCAATTCATCTTTGGTATGCCCAATGGGTGTGATGGCCGAAGCGGCTGTGATAACGACTCTTCTTTCCATATTGTATCCGTTCTCAAAAATCTACATCAAAGCTCTTTTTACGGCAAGGGATGCCACGTAATCACATATCTGGTTGACGGTGCGAATCTCCATGGCGTCCTTCTTTTCCTGGCGGGTCAATTCAGAACCCAGTATTTTTTCAATTTCACCCAACAGCTCCAGTGCATCAATGCTGTCAAAATCATGGTCTTCCGTCAGATTATCATCCAGGCCGGGGTTTACAATTTCAAATTCCTCATCAAAAATCAGTAATATGTTGGTTTTTATTTCATCTCGTGTCATTGAGACCGCCTTTTTATTTTTTAAGCACGTCGCCTTAAAGTGGACAGCCAATGGTATTGGATTGGACATAAGATGTCAATGTGGAATGAAACCGTGGTTATGCATTTGAAATTAATGAAGTTCTTTACCTAAGAAAGGCTCAAAGTGATACCATTGAAAAGGGTGTTTCCTGATATTATCGGCCAGATGATCGGCATATTTCTGCGCTGTTTCATTGATGACCTTGCG
>Ga0307987_1002243_pt1 | contig 10147 bp, 13 predicted proteins | sample EllFjometagen181_FD_203157 | JGI IMG/M metagenome (GOLD analysis project Ga0307987, IMG submission 203157) | Marine microbial communities from Ellis Fjord, Antarctic Ocean - #181 | ecosystem: Environmental > Aquatic > Marine > Unclassified | place: Southern Ocean | collected 2014-10-08 | reverse complement strand
ATGGATGAGATCAATCCCTCCAGAGCGGCAAGTTTCTTCCCTATGGCAACCAACTCATCCCGCATCGCCTCGTGGACTCTCCTGTTCTCCACAGCGGCAGGGAGAATGTCCTCAGCGGCCTTCAGCTCTTCGTGGGAATAGCGGTGAAAGAACTTCTCGTTCAGAACTGGGCGACGGGATCGGCTCGCCTTCGCATTTCTCCCTGCAGCTCCATTTCCTGCAGTCGTTCTGGCAGGATAGTCTTGGGCGAACTTCTTGTTCGCGGCGCGCGCGGCGGTCATGAAACGGCTTGGGCCCTTGCGCAGGCTACCATTCTTCTGAAACTGGACTTCCTCGTCTTCCCCATTGATGGATACAAGATGAGAATCGCCCTCCTTCCTATAGTGAAATCCGTAGGTATTGCAGATGTCCGAGATGCTCTCTACACAGATCCGTTTTTGTCCACTCATGGTTACTCCAGGATTTCCGGTTGCTGAGTTTGGAGGGCCGTATCTCGAGCCAATGCACAAATGTATCCAGAGACGCGGCTACTGCAAGCCCGCGACATTCGATAGTAGACATGCCAGGCTGTGGGAGAACCTACTGCATCTCTCCGGCAACGTCCTGAGCAGAGAGCAACAGGACTATGGGTGGGAAATGCAGTTCGCCATTGATGATTCAGATCGATGCCCGGAATGGCATTCGCTGGACCACGACGGTGAGTTGTCGCGGACAGCCAGGGCGAAGTGTCGCTGGCACTCCTTCTGCCCGCACCCGTGATTGACGGGAGTTGCGCTGGCAACACTTCCCGACTGGGGGGAGTCCAGGACAGACAGCGGGCGCACGTCGAGTTCCCCGAGCCCTCAGAAGGCATGTTTTCGCCCGTCTTTCGGCACAGAATTCCGTCTTTTCAGCGTTGCATCCTGTCGATTCCCAGCTCGAGACGTCCTTTGATGCGTGCTTTTCGGCTGTTCGGGTAATGCCGCCAAAGATCGGCAAGAGGCTGGTGCCTATGCTGTTATGGTACTTATGGCATTTCTTGTGGATGCCGTTCGCCGGGATACCGCCGCTCCGGGTAGGTACGGTCACCGCAACGGCATCCCCCCAGCCATACTGTTGACATGGCCTGAGCCCGTCTCATCACTGCCCGGGGCCGTGCCATCGCTGGCCTTGACGACCACCTCACCTTACCCGCCCAAGAGCGCGAGTGCGATGGTCGCGCTCAATGGTCTGCGGCCCGCAACTGGCTCTTGCTCTCCCTGCACTGCCGCTGGCCTGCATGGCAGCGTAGCATCTGCCGTCGTGCCCGCGTTGGGCCGAATCCTGAACAGCGCGGACGGGCACGAGCGCTGTGGGAAACTGGGTTGACCGCCCAAATCAGCCGAGAAGCGCCCGAGCCCACTGTCTCGTCGGCGTTCAGTGGGTGCGGGGGCAATCCCCGCACCCACCGCGATTCCCGTCCGTGTGTGGAAGTTCCTGACAGCCCATCCGGATTTGGCGCGAGTTCCAGGCCAGCCATCATGTCAGGTCCATCCCACTTCCAGGACGAACCAGCGGACCGTTCGCATATACCCCATCGCAACACCGGGTGACCGTGAGAACCACGACTGCACAAGCAGCAAAGGGGGCAGGTATGACCAGTCGTGCATGACCCCATTGATTGCACATAGTGTATCACCGTGCAGCCAGTTTTAGGCAATTTCAAACTGGCTATGACAGTTGCGATCCCGGATAGTGACAGTTGTTCTCCAAGGGCCGATACGCAGTGCGTATCGGCCCTTAGTTGACTACGGACAGGTAGCTACAATAGAGCGTTGAAGGAATGGGAAACAGCTTCACTTAGCGACGCAACTCCAACAGGATCAAACCCACCGAGCTACCCTCGGTACGTGCCCATTCCATGCAACAGACCAGCTGCCGAGCTGCTGGTGCTATTCGTTCTCCTCGTCAGCCAATATCATGAATGCCAGAACGTCGGTATTGAGGAACCGAACCGCGGAGCCGATTCTCTTCCTCTTGATCGCAAGCCTCCCCTCCTTGAAGAGCTTCTTCAGGTGAGAGTACCCAATCCCGAGCATGTCAGCAGCATCCTCTTGCGTGATCAGTTTCGGCTCGATCACGGGAATGGTGGTGCCTCTCGATGCCAGGTGATTCAGGTTGGCCACTATCTGGCGCATTTCCGGTACGGTCATCACGCCTTCATCTGCCAGCGGTCTCAACAGTCTCGCAATCAGCGACACGGTGCGTGGTCTTATCTGGTTGGTTGGCATTTCGTTCTTCGTCCTATGCAGTGGTTCATACTGGTTGCATAAGATTGGAAGAGTCTTTACTCTTCTACCCGATTTTGATCGTCTCTAGAGTTGTCGGAGAAGAGAGAGTGAAGCCAGAAAGGGAATCTTTTCGGAAATGTGGAAGTTCCCACTCAGCCCCGTCGAGTGGGCCAACTTGTCGGCTATGTGGCGCTATCCATTCCTGCGCCTGCTCGGGTTTGAATACTAGATAGAGCAAGATAAAGCAATGACTGGGTGGCTGACTGGCTGGGTAACTGGCTGAATAGCTGGATAGCTGGCCGGATGGCTGACTGAATGGATCACCTGGATAGCTGGCTGAATGGATCGGCTGGATGAAGGGCTGGTGCTATATGATGGTGGGTAGGGAAGGTGTGTGAGTTGGCCATGGATAGGTTCAGCACTACGGGTAGTTGGCGCGTCGTCAGCAACGGAGACGGTGAGTGTGCCGGGCGTAGGAAAGAGAGACAGACAGGTCAGCATGCCGGTGACAGTAGCACTCGACGTCTGGCTTGGGTGCGGCACTGAACTTCGAGATAGTCGGGATAGGCACGAATGCCCAAACTGCCACTTTGAGCGCAGGACAGACGGGCACCTAGTTGTGGTGTGCAGAGGCCAGTGAGGATCGTTGATTGGGTCAGCAGGAACGCTCTGTGACCGACCGATCGGGTGGATGAAGTGAACTAGTTCTTGCTTCGGGCTGGGAGTGCAGATGCACTTGGATGCATATGCCATCTCCTATTGCGCATGGGGGCCAATCGGAGAAGCACTCAGCTGCCATTCAGTGGCAGCATGCAGGGCGACTCACAGTGACCCCGACCACTTCTCTGTGCGGGCCATGGGTGGCATGTCGCACTTACATTTTCAAATATCATCTCAATTATGTACGCACCAATGCGCCGCACCTCAACCCCCACCAAGGAGTCCCCGCATGCCAGTCAACAACTTCACCTACGAAAACCAGTTCCGTGGATTACCAATCCTCCCGGAACCCGAGTTCGGCAACCGCATCGACATCCTCAACCGCATTCGACTCCTCATGGACGATATGATCGACCGACACTGCAAAGTACTCTGTACCCGGCTCGATATGTCGCTCTCGGCGGGAACTGGGCCAGTGCCGCACAACCGCCACATGCAGGCTTTTGTGGATGCGTTCTCCGCCTACCTTGCCAGCAAGCGGATCGACCACCATCATGTCTGGGCGAGGGAGCAGGAAAGCGCCGCATCCGGAATTCACTGGCACGCGTTGGTTATGATGGACGGTAACCGGACGCGCTCTTTCTTCGGCCCCCACTTGAAGCGGGCAAGGAAGCTCTGGACGAAGCAGGCGGGCGGCGGCATACACCTCGGTGAGTGGTGGGAGGCGGACGACTCCCGATTCCCTTACGTGAAGAATGGTGGTGTCATGATCCGGCGGAACGGCCCTGACTTCGACCAGGCGTACAGACTTGCCTATGAGAGGTTCTCGTACCTGGCAAAGCAGATCACCAAGACGGCCATCCCGCCCGGCCTCAGGGCATTCAGTTCCTCCCATCTGTCCTGACTGTATCTGCGGAGGCGTCCCGTCATGGCCGACCCGGATCGCTATGCAAATAGGCCACCATACGCTCACGACTAGACAAGGAACCCGACCATGGGCGAATACATACTCACCGACACCCCCGAAGCCAACGAACACGAAACTCTGGCCTCATGCGATCATCCCGATGCACTGACCGCCATTCTCCGGCTCTTCGACCACGCGGTCTCCAGCCGTGCCCGGACTCTGGCAATGCGCTTCGAAGTGCGGGCGCCGGAAGGCGGTTGCCATGGCAAGTGCCGCCAGGCTCTTGACTGCTTCGTCGACACATTCATCGGTGCCTTGAAGCGCGAGGGCCATCGGCCTCTCTACGCCTGGAGCCGCACACCAAGTGGCGGCGACAGCTGCCAGCCAGGCTTCAGACTCATCCTCCTTCTCGATGCCAGCAAGACGAATTCGGTTGCCGCCCAGCTACGCAATGCCGAGAGGTCATGGGCTCTTGCCCTGGGCATCGATGATGCTAACGGCCTTGTCGGCTACTACGACAGGGACGAACACGGCGACCGACTGGGCAACGGTGTTCTCCTCGACCGCGAAGCCTCCGGTGTCGATGCTGACTGGTGCGAGTGCCACCGCTGGGCTATGCAACTGGCCGAGGTCGCTGGCGAACGGGGCGCTCCAGGGGACCTCCCCAGATGGGGTTGCTCACGAACAGACTGACCTTCGCAATGGTCGGTGGTATCTCGGTGCGGCGATGCCACCGACCATGTTGTTCCCGGTACGGACTTCAACCCCTCTGACGCTTCCATAGAGCAGGGCGTGAGCAGTCCTGCGGCCACCCTCATATTGCCTCTTCCTGGGGGACGAAAATGGCCTCCACGCTACGGAATCAAGCACCTTCCGACGCCCAATCCCATCTCGGCGACATTTGGCCAAACCCACGAACGACGTCGCGACCGCGGACCGTCGATCCGGCTGCCCAGACACCGATCCAGGCCAGAACTGGAGCACGTCGCCACGGCCTGCCTCGTCCATTGAATGGGCACCCCGACAGGGCCCGTGGCCGCATGGGTCGGCCCCAATCACGATCTTCGCCGGCTCGCTCCTCTTTCTCCCCCGCAAAGAGAGTCATCCGCACCATATGGTCGGTTGACAGCGGCACGTAGCGACATTGCCCAAGGCCGCGACAGGGCCCAGAGCCCCGAGTAGCAGAGCAGCCGGCACGCCTTCCCGATCCGAGCCCATCGCGGGCGGGTTCGTCTCGATCCGGCTCAAGCGCCAGAAGCGGCATGCCCACAAAGCAGCAGATGACGCGTGAGCAATGGCGCACCGGAGAGCCCGAAGCCCGAGGCCGGAGCCGTCAGCGTCCCGCCCCCCTACAGATGCTATCCATGTCCGTGAGGCAACATCCCATGGGCCCAGCAGAGCCAACAAGGAGACAGAACAATGACATACAACCACTTCTCACTAGCCTCCCGGCGAAACACAACCGCCCTCGTCATGCGGCTCGTCGTCGCCATCTTGACCACTTGTCTGGGAGCCGTGCGCTCTGCCGGTCTCAGAATCACGCGCCACGCGCTCCGCGGTGAGTTCGCTTGCCTGCTGCCACCTCAAAGAACGGCGCTCAACATCGGGTTGACGGCACTCCACATCTTCACGAATTTCCAGCCGCCTCAGTTGTTGCCCGAGTATGTCATGCGGATGCAGACGAGGATCTCGCCGACTCAGTGCTGTCGGGCACCGGCCAGACCTGCCGAACCCAGCCAAGGGCATGTCCCAGGAAAACAACCACGCCACGGACAACTCGCCGGAGGTCCAGGTCCATCCGTGCGCAACACTCCGTGCCAGTCAGCGCGCAATGACAGCCGCGCCGTCAACGACAGGGGAAGACCGCTCAAGCCACCTCGACCAAGAGACGGCCCGGGACTCAATTGCGAGCCGTTGTCTGCCAGCGGTCCGCCAGTTCGCGCAGACGGGCAGAGGGCTTGCCGCCCACCGTTCCGGGCATGGGGGCATCTTGCCGTGCCCCAGCGCTTACCTGTGACTATGACCTAGCTTCCCTCCAAGCTGACGCAGGGCACCGATGGCCAAGAGCCACAGGGCCTGATGCTTGAGCGCACCCCACGCTAGTCTGGGACGTGGATGAAACGCTCGCCGGTGCCCTGTTCTGCGCCACGTGTTGGCGGAGCTGACAGTAGTGGCGCCCTGCGAAGGCTTGGAGTTCCTCCCAGATGCCCCAGAGACCCAGCTGCCCGGCCCGTATAGCCCGATCGACCAGGCTTTGCTCGTCCATGGCGACGGGTTACTCCCTCTACCGTGGGCGTAGATGCCTACGGTAGGGGGCGGGTGGTGTGAATGGAACCCCAGAGATAGCGGGAATGCCCAAGACTCGCTCCACGTCGCTCACTCGGCAACGGTCAACCGAATCACACTTCGCGACGGCCTACGAGCCTTCTGTGTGAACCCGCCAACGCAACGTCATAGACCCAGAGCCCTTCCACATCCCACGGTTCGACAGTCAATCTGGCGTACACTCACGGTCGGTTTGCGCCGAGCCTGGTGTCCTACCCAAGGATGACGGATCCAGCCCTTCTACCGACGAGTTGTTGGCCTATAGCCTGTATTTCTCGATGCCTTTGCGACGCTCTCTGGATTCTGGCCAGATCAGCCGCAAGCGCGTAAACGCTGTCCTGCACGTGATCCGTAACGCGCCGTGTCCCGGATGAGCCAACAGGCACAACAGGCAGCTCCGTTGGGCAACCGACAGGCCATCTGCCTTCCCTTCCTGCCGGCGCTACATCGGCACCCCAGTTAGAACACCAATCAACGAGGAGCACCATGCAAACCACAGGCACGACCACGGAGCCAGTCTACCGAAGGCTCCCGATCCAAGCCAGCCCCGACCAGCCATGCCGGACCGCTGCCCTTGCCAAGGTCTTCCGGTCCTTTAGCCGCATGCTGAGCAGGCATGAACGTGTACTCACGATGAGATTCGATGTCAGGCTGCCCGATCTGGCGCTGTGCGCGCCCAAGCGCCACCACGTCCGCAGTTGCCTGGGCGAGTATCAGCAGCGGTTCGAGGAGGAGGGAGCCGACCCGCTCTGCGTCTGGATCGACAGACCGACCGAGCCTGACCTGCCATCGATCCACAGCGGCCTGATCTTGCTGGATGGCGACAGGGTTCAACCACTCGACAGTCCCCTTGACACCGCCGAAGACTGGTGGGGCCGCGTGGTTGACCCGCCTGATTCCTCTGTGTGGATCGATCCTCATGCCCCGCACGATCCCCGTCCCCTGTTTGGCAGTGGGGTCATGATCGACAGAGGTGAACCCGACTGGTGGAGGACATTCCAGTATTGTTTCCACTGGGCTTCCGACATGGCGCACCTCGCGCCGGGCCAGGAAGCCTGGTCGGCCCCGGTGTCCTCGCGCCCATCGCTGCAACGCCCAGCAGACCATAGAGCTGCTGCAACGCCCACGAACGCAATGTGAGGTCCTTGGCGACCGGCACCTGGGAGAACGCCCCGTCTTCAGCGAGAACCAGTGGGCTGATGCGTAGCCCACGGCGGGCCTGATCGAGGCATTCTCCAGGCACTGAAGGCCCTGTTCCCTATGGAATCGGGCCGCTTCCCAGCGATCGACGACATTTCGGCCGTACTGCTGGGAATGGGAAGTGGCGGCTCAATGGCGTGCGTGTGCCGGCGGCAAGGCGGCGCTCCGTGTAGCCCAACGGCACCCATGCCACTCCAGGCGAACTCAAATGCGCTACGGACCACCGCTACGGGCCTGTGCCCGTAGCGGTGGACGGTGCCGTCAGCAGACCGGCACGGGGTATCCAGTCGGCCCCGACGCTTGGGACCAGAGCGCTGCGAAGTCCTGGCGCTTGGCACACTCGTAGAAGTCCAGCACCTCGGGATCCAGCTTGGCTTCCCAGGGGTTCAGCCGTTGCTGGAGCAAGAGCCCGGCCAGGGAACGGCATCGAGAGGAGTGTGACCGGGGATAGCGAAGCCAGCGAGGGCATGGCTTTGCATGTCGGGACCTCCGACAGCGTGGGCGGCAACAAGCCCATTGGATCGCCTCCGGGGAGAGGCAGCGACGCAACTTGACGGATCTTGACCGCATGTGCCTACCATACTATGGAAGACGGAGCAAACAGGGGCAGAAGAGCGACCGCGAACGACAGCATCTGGACGGGCAACGGCAGCCGCTCGAAGGTCTTGCCGTGCCCGCGTTCACAACGCCACTCACCAGCAACTGCCGACCTAGGGAGCATCACCACAATGCCACGGAAGGACCTTATCTACGACAACCACTAGCTAGGCCTGCCGATGCTGCCCGAGCCCGAGCACGGCAGCTACCTGCCCATCCTCGACGCGATCCATGTTCGGATGCAGGATATGCTCGACAGGCATTGCCGCGTGTTTGGGCTCCTGCTGGGGCTGAATCTGCCATGGGACAGTGGCCGCGTTCCCCACAACCGTCACGTCCAAGCCTTCTTCGATGCGTACTCGAGGTACCTGAAAGGCCGTGGCATCGACTATCACTACGTCTGGGTGCGCGAGCAACCCGCTGCGGATGCTCAGCCACATTTCCATTGTCTCGCTCTGTTTGACGGCAACAAGACCTGGTCTTTCTACGGTCAGCACCTGGACACCGCAAGCCGTCTGTGGGCAAGCGTGCTCGGGGTCGAACGCGGCGACGGGCTTGTTCACCTCCACACGTGGCACGAAGCCATGGACCCGAACATCCCCTACGTGGGCAACGGCGGCGTGATGATGGTGCGCAATTCCCCGGACTGCGACCAGGCCTACCAGCTGCTGTCCCATCGAGCCTCGTAAATCTCGAAGTTCATCACCAAGGAGTTCACACCCCCTAACCTGAGGAAGTTCTCCGCCTCTCTTCTGACCTGAGAGGTACCTCTGGGGGCGACCATCACGGCAGCGTGCTGGTGGTTCGTCGCCTGTTCCGGGGGCTGACCAGCTGTGCACGGGCACGCGAATCGCCCCATCCAGCACCTCGAACGACCAGCGTTCCCCGTTGTTCCAGGCGGCGATCAGCGGCTTGCGGCAGATCCGGCGATCCCGCCAACGAACGCGCGAAGCGATCCCAGTGAGCACGGCGCAGAGCACCATCGTCCCCTGCTCTCCATGGGCGCATCCCGAATCCTCGCTGGGCCGTACGTGCTGCGATCCGCGGGGCCACACGGTCCCCTTCGACACTGTCAGTCGCCCCTTCCTCCATTCCATCGCCTGCGCCATCGCTAGGGCACAGACAGAGCATCCCCTGACATCAGGCGACACTGCCCCGTTTCAGTGCCCTCGGCCCGTACTTCGTGAGCCCTGATTCGGGACAGTCCTGGCAGGGAAAGTCCCGCGCTATTGGGCGCTTCGAGCAGGGATTCAGTCCTGAGGACGAATCCGGCGACTTCCGCCCGCAAGCGCAATGGGCGCTCTTGCGAGAGCTGCGAATGCAACCAACAGAGAACCAACAAGAGGGATCAGAACCATGACAGACTGCGCCGAGCAGAACGTTCTCCCCCAGATCGACTTCGTCGCCTTCTGCGGCGGCAACAGGGAACTGGCAGACCGCGTGATCCAGGCCATCGCCATGGTTGACGGTCTTGCCGACAGACACAAGGACCGAGGTCTCTCGCCATTGGCCCTGACCGCCCATGGCTGCGTGGGGTTGGCCAAGGCCTCCGAGGCGTTCGACTCCGCCCTGGATGGCGACTTCGTCGAGCACGCTGCTCCCTTCGTCGAGCGATCCATGCGACGCGCCATAGACGAACAACCCTCAACCAGACCGTAGCCCGGTGCTTACTCGCACGCCCATTCTCACCTGGGCAACACCAATCAACACAGGAACTCCGTACCCATGACCACCCACGATCCACCTACCGACGAGCTGGCCGCCCAATGGCACAGCACGCTCCACGATGCGGCCAGACGCCATAGCAAGCTCTACGTCTTGGCGTTTCGGATGGCCCTCCCCCCCGGGCTGTCAGTTCCGCCGAACGGCCCGCCGATCGAGGAGTTTCTCGACACCCTTTCCGAGCGCCTCAGGGAGAAGCGCCTCGACCCCGTCTGCATGTGCATCGAACAGCAAGCAGATGGCGCCGTTCCCGTCCGGCATGTGGTGATAGTGGCCCTGGATGGGCAGCGCACGCAATCCGCAACGGGACATCTGAGGCTGGCGGATACCATCTGGAGCCAACTTCTCGGCGTGATCCCAACCGGGGAGCTTGTACTCCCGTGTCTATGCGAGGATGGCTCGGCGGGGCGGCAGATTCGGAGGGACCACCCAGACTGGGACGGGCAAATCGAGAGGTGCTTCCGCTGGGGAAGCTCCCTCATCGAGA
>Ga0307987_1002242_pt1 | contig 10152 bp, 6 predicted proteins | sample EllFjometagen181_FD_203157 | JGI IMG/M metagenome (GOLD analysis project Ga0307987, IMG submission 203157) | Marine microbial communities from Ellis Fjord, Antarctic Ocean - #181 | ecosystem: Environmental > Aquatic > Marine > Unclassified | place: Southern Ocean | collected 2014-10-08 | reverse complement strand
GGCCGAGGCTGGCCAGCTCCAGTTCGCCGGAGAGCTCCACCATCACCGGGTCGGTGGCCGCGGTCGCGTAGGCGCCCCAGTCGCTGACCCGGTGGCCGGCGAAGGTGTAGCTGTCCACGCCCGATGGCAGCAGGGGCACCTGCCGCACGTCCGCCTCTACGAGCAGGTCCGACACCATCGCGCCGTCGTCACCGAGTGACTGCTGTCCGGACACGGCCACGACGGTGCCGTCTCCAAAGGACATGGACCATGCGTCCCAGAGGATCGCTGTGTCCGAGAACGACACGCTGCCCTCGAGCACCCCCTGCTCCCAGTCGCAGTCACCCTGAATGATCATCCCATCGGCGCTCTGCTCCACCGTGGGGCAGCCGTTGTCCGAGAAGTGGGCCAGCCCCGTGGTCAGCCCGGGCAATTCCATAGGCATCAGCAGGGCCAGGAACAGATCCTGGGCGCGTCCCCCGAGCCCTTGCACGACGGGATTGCTCGTGTCCTCTACCTGCGGAGCGCTGTCGCCCCCCTCGGGCGCGCATCCGAGGACCAGGGCGAGCAAGGTGAGCAGGGCCACACGCATCAGCATGTCCGCACCGCGGCGCTCACTTCAGCACCTCGGTCCCCGCGAACTCGCGATCCGGCGCCAGATCCGTGAGGATGGCCCGATCGCCTTGGGTAGCGGCATCGCTGAGTACGCGGCCCACACACTGGCCGATGCCGGGGCCCAGCATGAAGCCCTGGCCGCACATGCCCGCCGCCAGGAAGAGCCCGGGCACACCGGGGGCCCAGCCCAGCAGGGGCGCGCCGTCGGGGGTCATGGGGTACAGCCCGCGCCAGGTGCGGCGGACCTTCAAGGCCGCCAGCCGTGGCAGCAGCCCCACCATGCGCTTGGCCACCTGGGGCAGGAACACAGAGGTCGCCCGATCGTCTGTGCCCAGGATGGGCGGATCGGGGGTGATGCAGAAGACCACCTGTCCCTCGGCGTTCTGGTAGAAGTAGAAGTTCTTCGAGCCGGGGCCGGGACGAATATCCACCACCATGGGCTCGATGAAGCGCGCCACGGGTTCGGAGATGCCGCCTTCGTGGGAGTCGGGCAGCACGGGGATGTCAAGCCCCACCATGGCGCCCAGCTGCGCGGCGTGGGCGCCGGCGGCGTTGACCACCACCGGGGCGCTGTGGCGAGCCTGGCGGGTCACCACGCCGGTGACCCGGTCGCCGCTGCGCACCAGGTCGATGACGGGCTCACCGAAGAAGAAGCGTGCTCCGGCCCGCTCGGCCTCGACCCTGAAGCTGTGGGCGTACAGCAGCGGGGACGCGGAGCCGTCGCCGGGAGAGAAGGTGCCACCCCGCAGGCCCTCCGGCGCGATGCCGGGGACCAGGTCGCGGATGAAGGTGTCGTCGTGCCAGTCGATGTCCAGGCCCAGCCCACGCTGCACCTGCACCAGCCGCTCGAGCATGTCGGCGATGGCCGGCGTGTAGGCCACGAAGGTGTAGCCACCCTGTCGCCAGCCGATGTGCTGGCCGGTCTCGGCTTCCCAGCCGGAGAAGATCTCGAGGGACGCCTGCCCCAGGGCGATCTTGGCGGAGTCACTGTGGGTGGCCCGGATGCCACCGATGGCGGCGCGGTTTTCGCCACGGCCCACACTGGCCTTGCCCTCGAAGACCGCAACCTTCAACCCGGCCTGGGCGGCGTACAGGGCGATGGGGGTGCCGACGGAGCCAGCGCCGATGATGATGACATCCCAGGTGTTCATCCCTCACCTCCGCCCTTGGCGAAGACGCCGAAGGGCACTTCGACGAACAGGGGCCGCAGGGTGTTCGTGGTCACCTCGCCGGGTTCGATGCCCTGCTCGCGGAACAGCCGCGACAGATGCTCGGGGCAGTTCTTGCCGCAGCAGGCACCCATGCACACCCGGAGCTGGGCCTTGAGCTCGTTCACATCCCGCACGCCGTCGTGGATGGCGGCTCGGATCTCGCCCGCGCTGACGTGCTCGCAACGGCAGATGATGGTGTCGTCGGCCACGGGGACATCGCCGGGGGGCTCGATGGGGAGCTGCTCGTCGGGGGACTGAATGCGGAAGCCCGCCACCCGCGGCGCGTCGGCGACAGGTACCCGCAGCCGCACCATGACGGTGTGATCGGCGATCTTGCGGTCCTTGACGTCGGCCACCTCGAAGCGGCCAATGGGGACGCCTGTGGTGTCGGTGGCCAGCACCAGATCGCCGGGCTTCACCCGCCCCGCGCTCTGCTCGAAGGGCACGGTGACCAGGGGCCACGCGGGGTTCTTACGAGCATCCACGATGGTGATGGCCAGCCCGGGGCAGATCATGGCGCAACGGGCACAGCCCGTGCACTCACCCTCGAACTGGGGCAGGCCCATGATGGGGTGACCCTGCATCTGGATGGAGGCCTTGGGGCATACCGAGGAGCAGGGATTGCAGGGGATCTCCTGGTTGCAGTGCAACACCGGGTAGACCTTCAGATCCGAGGGGGGCAGGTCCTGGGGTTCGTAGGGACCCGGCCGCGCCTCGAGCACCGCCAGCTTGTCGTACCAGTCCTGAGGGATGTCCTCGACCTCACGGCCGGTAGCCGCGGCAACCTGCAGCGCCGCGATGCGACCCCCGAAGGTCGCGGCGCTGGCTTCGGCGATGCGCTCAGCGTCCCCCGCGGAGAACACGGGCAGCCCGAAGGCCTGGGCCTGGCCAACCATCTCGTCCAGGGATGACAGGCCCACCGCCACCAGCAGGGTGTCCACCGCGAAGGTGCGCTCGGTGCCGGTGACGATGCGGAAGCTGCGATCCACCTCCGCGATGGTGACGGACTCGACCCTGTCTGTCCCGTGGGCCGCGACCACAGTGTGGGAGAGGTAGACCGGCACACCGAGACGTCGGATCTTGTCGGCGTGGACACGATAGCCGCCCACCTCGGGCATGGCCTCCACCAGGCCCACCACCGAAATATCGGCTTGCAGTGCATGATAAGCTGCGATGAGTCCAACATTGCCCCCACCCAGCACGAAGAGGCTCTCGCAGGGCCGCACCAGATCGCGGTTGAGCAGGGTCTGGAAGGCGCCGGCGCCGTAGACGCCCGGCAGCGTGTGGCCCGGGAAGGGGATCTGCTTCTCGCGAGCGCCGGTGGCCACCAGCAGCACGTCGGGCTGGACGAGGTGGTAGCTATCCCGACGCACCACGCCCACCCGCTTGTCGGAGAACACACCCACCGCGGTGGCCTCGAGCCACAGCTCGGCCGTGGGCTGATCCTCGAGATCCGCCGCGAGCCCCCGCGCCAGATCGGTACCCCGGGTGCCCGCCCGGGTGTCCTCGATGGACCCGAAGAACTTGTGGGTCTGCAAGACCAGCTTGCCACCCGGGCGATCCTTGTCGTCCACCACCAACACCCGCACACCGCGCTTGGCGAGCTCGACGGCAGCGGACAGGCCCGCGGGGCCCGCCCCGATGATCAACACCTCGACAGCGTGAAGGGGGGTGTCCCCCAGCTCGGGGTCTTCCTGGACCTGGGGCAGCATGGCCAGACCGTCACAGGGCTCCACCACCATGTTCTCGGCCACCGGAACCATGCAGGACTTCACGGCCACACCGTTGGCCACCACCGTGCACTGGGCGCACTGGCCGTTGGCGCAGAAGATGCCCAGGGGAGCGCCATCTCGGGGGTGACGCCCGAAGCTGTGGACGCCCGCAGCGAACAGGGCCGAGGAGATCATCTCCCCGGGGCGGGCCAGCATTCGCTCGCCCTGCCAGTAGAAGGGCACGGTGGGCCCATCGGTGGGGGACGGCAGGACGGGGTGCTCGAGGACGCGACGCTGGGACATGGCACGGGCCGGGGGCACGGGACGATATACCCCTAATCAGCCTCCACCCCAGGTTCAGGCGGGGTTAACGAACAGGGGGGAACAGCCTGCGTTGGATCAGGGGACCCACGATGCTACGCTCCCAAGACAACGGTACACGGAGCCCACAAGTTCATGCCAAACCAAGAATATGGCGATACGGCCGCCGAACAGCTCGCGCGGGGGCTACGGCACGACCTGCTCACGCCGGTCAACGCGGTGACAGGGCTGAGCCAGCTGCTACTCGATGAGGTGGATGGTCCCCTCACCCAGGAGCAGAGGGTCCAGGTGGAACTCATCCGAGACGCGGCCCAGTCGCTCACCGCGCTGATCCAGACGCGGCTCGCCCAGCCCAAGGCCGGACGCGGGGAATCATGAACGAACACCACGGCAGCGAGCACGAGGGCGACGGACCCGCCACGGTGTTGGTGGTCGACGACAACGAGCCCGGTCGCTACGTCACCCGGCGCATCCTGCAACGGGCGGGCTACCGGGTGCTCGAGGCCGCGACAGGGATGCAGGCCCTCGAGCAAGCCACACGGCAACCCGGCATGGTCGTGCTGGACGTGAAGCTGCCGGACTTCTCGGGCTTCGAGGTCTGTCGCCGGCTGCGCGCCGACCCCACCACCGCCCACATCCCCGTGCTCCACCTCAGCGCCACGTTCCAAGACGAAGGCTCCGTGATCACCGGGCTCGAGGGCGGTGCCGATGGATACCTCACCCAGCCGGTGGAGCCCTCCGTTCTGCTGGCCTACGTGCGAGCCTTGCTCCGGGTGAGCCAAACCCTGCGCAACCTACAGCGCAGCGAAGGTCGGTTCAGGTCCCTCTTCGAGAGCATGAGCGACGGACTGTTGCTGGTGGATCCGGAGGCACAACGGTTCAACATGGCCAACCAAGCCCTCTGTGAGCTGCTCGGCTACAGCACCGACGAGTTGCTGCAGCTGTGGCTCCCGGACCTCGCGCCCCCCGGGAACCCCTCACCCAACAGCGCCAAGTTCGTCCTCGAGCGGCGGGAATCTCTGCTGCCCGACATGCCGGTCCTACGCAAAGACGGCAGCATCATCCATGTCGACATCGGCAACACCCAGCTCACCATCGACGACCGCACCATGGTGCTGAGTTCCTTCCGGGACGTCACCGAGCGCCGAGCCCTCGAGCGCCGCTTGGCCCAGTCGGATCGTTTGGCCTCGGTGGGCCTGCTGGCCTCGGGTGTCGCCCACGAGCTCAACAACCCCCTGGCCCACGTCCTGCTGGATCTCCAGACCATACAGGACGAGCTTCGCCAGACCGTCGCTGATGACCAGGCCCTGACGGGGGCCCCACTCCAAGCACTGCTGGCCCGGGTCCAGAGCTCTCTGGAGGGCTCCCAGCGTATCCGGGATATCGTCAGCGACCTGCAGACCTTCTCCAAGATCGAGCAGCCCACGCCCACGCTGGTGCCATTGGAGCCCATGCTTCGCTCGGTGGCGGTCATGGTGACCCCCGAGCTCCGCTACCGCGCCCAGCTCGAGCTCGAGCTCGAGCCCGCCCTCGTCTTGACGGGCAACCAGGGGCGCCTGTCCCAGGCCTTCCTCAACCTGCTGGTGAACGCGGCTCATGCCATCGACGAGGGCCACCAAGACAGCAACCGCATCCTGGTGCGCACCAGCAACCAAGACAGTTCATGCCAGGTGGAGATCCGGGACACCGGCCGAGGCCTCGAACCCGAGCGCCTGGCCACGTTGTTCGATCCCTTCAAGGCCATCCACCAACCCGGTGAGCAGTCGGGCCTGGGCTTGGCCATCGCCCACCGCATCATCGAAGAACACGGCGGCCACATCCAGGTGGAGAGCACCCCGGGTCAAGGCTCCTGCTTCACGGTGATGCTGCCCTGCGCCAAGCAGGCCGCCCCACCACCCACGCTCGAGCCGGCCGAGGTGGAGCCAACCCGCCCCACCCGCCTGCTGGTGATCGACGACGAGCCCCACCTGCGACGAGCCCTGAAGCGCCTGCTCGTGCGCACGGGCTACCACGTCGTCACCGCCGCCAGCGGCCTGGAAGCCCAGGGGGTCCTCATGGAGGATCGCGCGTTCGACATCATCCTCTGCGACCTGATGATGCCCGATCTCAACGGCATGGAGCTCCACGCCTGGCTGATGGAGCAAGACGGCGCCCTCGCCGGGCGCGTGATCTTCCTCACCGGCGGCACCTTCACGGACCAGGCCGATCGCTACCTGGCCAGCGTACCGAACACAGTGCTCAGCAAGCCTATACCCATGGGGGATCTGATTGCTGCCATCGAAGCCAGGCTCGACGGGACGAGCCAGGACTGATCAGCCCGAACCCCAGCGCCTCAGCAGCTGCTGGAAGCGTGCCCGGTTGATGGGCTTGGCTTCGTGATCGTCCATGCCGGCCGCGAGCATGCGCTCCCGGTCTTCGTCGAAGGCGTACGCGGTGAGGGCGACGATGGGGGTGCGGCGCCCGGGGGGCTCGCTAGCGCGGAAACGCCGGGTGACCTCCAGGCCGTCGAGGAAGGGCATCTGGCAGTCCATCAGCACCAGATCGTAGCGGCCGCGCTCGAGGCGCTCGAGGGTGGCCCGACCGTCTTCGGCCACCACCACCTCACAGCCCAGGCTCTCGAGTAGGTGCTGCGCCACGTAGCGCGACGCGGGATCGTCTTCGGCCAGCAACACCAGCAGGTCCGAGAAATCGTCGCCTTGGTCGGGGGCCGGAAGGAGTCGCGCCGGCGACTGTGGCGCTGCTGCGGTGGGCTCGAGGAGGACCTCGACGGTGAAGCAGGTGCCCTGGCCGAGCACAGAGCTGACGTCGATGCCGCCCCCCATCAGTTCTGTGAGCTGGCGGCAGATGGCCAGGCCGAGCCCTGCGCCCGGCACCACGTCCGATCGCCCGGAGGCGCCGCGCTCGAAGCGGTCGAAGATGCCGGCGAGATCTCGTTCCGAGATACCACAGCCGCTGTCCCGGACCTCGAAGCACACCATACCGCCCGCGCCGCGCTTCACCGTCAGGCTCACCCAGCCGCGCTCGGTGAACTTGATTGCGTTGTCCAGCAGGTTGGACAGCACCTGCATCAGGCGGCCGCGATCGCCGCTCACCCGTACAGGAAGATCCGCCACCAGATCGCTGCGCAGCTCGAGGTGCCGATCTCGGGCCACCGGCGCCCAGCGCTCCAGGAGCTGCTGCAGCGCTTCGCCCAGCACGAAGGACTGCTGCTTCACGGCTAGCACGCCCGCTTCGATGCGGGTGATGTCCAGCAGGTCGTCCACCAGCCGGGCGAGCTGCGACGAGGCCGCATCGACCCCGTCGAGGTGCCGCAGCTGATCGCCCTGTAGGGGGCTGTCTCGCAGCAGCGCGGCCATACCGAAGATGCCGTTGAGGGGCGTGCGCAGCTCGTGGCTGACGGTCCCCAGAAACTGACTCTTGGCCAGGCTGGCTGCCTCGGCCTGCTCGCGGGCCGCGGCCAGCTCGCGGTTACGCTCTTCGCGGTCTCGCAGCACGTCCTGCATGTCCTGCTGCATCAGGTGCAGCGCGCCGTAGATGGACCAGTAGGGGTTGGCCGCGGTGATGTCGTCGGGCACCGCCAGGCCATCATCGAGGTAGGCCTGATCCCAGCTCGCTCTGCCCACGAACGCGAAGAGCTTCTCGAGGGCCAGGATCTGCTCCCGCCGTTCCCGGTGCAACCGGAGGGTGAGCTGCTCGAGCTCCGCGCGGTCGGTGGGGAGTTCGAGCTCTCCGTCAGCGTCGGTGGACGATTCATGGGCGCCCTCGAGTTGCCCCAGGGCCAGCTCGAGGCTGGCAAAAACCGGCCGCGGCCCCACGCACGCTCCGGTGGCCAGCACCAGCGCGTTGATCTCGGCGTGGGACTCGCGCTCGTTGTCCACCACCACCGCGACGCCGCTCAGGCGCTCACGCCGGGCGCGGACCTGCTCCGCACGGGGGGCCCACAGCTCTCGGGGCGCCGCTTGCTCGGCCCGCAGATCCACCACGAGGGTCACCTCGCGGTGGCCCAGATCCGCCAGGGCCAGATCCAACAACGCGATGGTCCGCGCGACCCCGGTGGCCGACAGAGGACCACGGGGCTCGAGCAACAGGAGGTCGTCGTCGATCAGGGCGAGCCGAACCGAGCACAGCCCCCGCTCGTGGGTCCAGGACCAATCCGGAGGACGCACGACGCGACGGTGCTCGCTGCCCAGCTCGAGCGGTTCGGTGAACTCGGCGTTGCGCACCTGGAAGGCGGTCAGGACCGCCGAGTCCAGGGAGCCGCCCCAGGGTTCGTGCTCCGAGGCTTGGAGATCGGGCTGCTCGCTGCCGGCCTGAGCTTCGAGATAGGCCAGCGCTTGTTCCTGGGTGCGGAACGGCTTGGCCGACAGGCGCGGCAGGCTGACGTTGAGCAGCATGGCCACGCTGCGGGTGACCATCCCAGCGCCCCAGAAGGCCACCGCCCCCAGGGTGGGTCGCATCACCACGTGGCGCAACATGGCCTTGCGGGTGGCGTTCGAGCTGCCCCCGTAGTCGGAGTAGTCGCTGCACAGGTAGATGTGGGCCCCGGGGACACGGCGCTCCACGGCGTCGAGCAGACCCACGAACAGAGCTACCAGCGCGACACCACAGGCGTCGTCGGCATAGCCCCGCTCGCGAACGGTGTAGATGGCGCCGGCGTGGTGGGTGATCCGAACGCCGTAGCGCCCGTCATCCGCCTCGAAGGCGAGCTGATGAGGCTCGAGTCCTAGGCTGGCGGGGTCGAGTGTGAGCGATCCCATACGTCCCGTTCCTGGTGTGTTCACAATCCAACTAACCCATCGGCGTCGAGCGCAAGGTCAGGGAGGTTCCTCGAGATCCACCATCGCCGCGGGATGGCCGGTGGCTTAGAGGGCGCGCAGTAGCCGCTGCGGGGTCCAGCGTTCTTCCACGGATGAGAGCTATCTCGGCTCTGCGACCGGACGGCGTGTTACGGATTTTTCCATCGTTCCAAACCCGCTGGGACACCCTGGAGGAACCCGTGAGCCAGGCCGACTTCGACGCTGCGCAGATCAAGGTCAAGAATCTCTCCACCCGGCCATCCAACCCGGAGCTGCTGCAGCTGTACGCGCTGTTCAAGCAAGGCAGCGCCGGCGACGTGCACGGCAAGCGCCCGGGCATGATGGACATCAAGGGCCGCTTCAAGTTCGATGCTTGGGGCACCAAGAAGGGCCTGTCCGAGGCCGACGCACAGGCGGCCTACATCACCCTCGTCAAGCAGCTGCTCGAGAAAGACGGCAAGACCTGGTAGTCCCCCCACGGGCGGTCCACTAGGCCAGCCCGTGACGCTGCTTCATGTGGCGGTAGGTCATGTCTGACACCTTGCGGATCACCGCCGAGCGTGAGCCGATCCAGCTCGTGTAGTGGTTGGTGCGGCTGGACTTCTCGATGATGCCGACGACGATGAAGGGCACCCTCCCCCCGGAGCTCTTGCGGGCCACCAGGATGCCCATGTCACCGCAGAGCATCGAGGTGGACCCGGTCTTGTTGTAGACCAGCGTGCCCACCGGAATGCTGGGGGCGCCGTAGTAGATCCGATCCCGGCCGGGCAGGTTCATGATGCGCAGCATCTCCGCCGCTCGGGGCAGGCGATCGAACCAGGCCGCGCGCAGGAAGCGAGCATAGTCGGCGGCCGAGGCTCGGTTGCGGTAGGTACGCCCGCCGGCCGCGATCTTCTCCACCACGCCGGTCCCCGGCAACAAGGTGGGGTAGTGCTCGTGCAGCAGGGCGTCGACCCGCTGGGGACCGCCCAGCTGATCGATGACCCAGTTGGTGGAGGGGTTGGAGCTCTTCTGGATCATCAACTGCAGCTGGGACTTGCTCTTGGAGCCGTAGTTGATCTTTCCCTGGGCCACCCGGTGGAAGAAGGCCAACATCACCAGGGGCTTGATCATGCTGGCGGCCTGGCGGGAGGCCTCCCCGTTGATCACCGCCACCGTCTCGTCTTCCCGCAGATCGTAGACCAGCCAGGAGGTCTGCTCGTCACCGGCCACCAGGCCCCGCTTACGCAGGCCCTGGACGTACTCGTTGATCTGATCGCGCAGGGTGCTGGTGCCTTCCACCAGGTCGTAGGGGCTGGCCTTGGTGGAGGCGGGCTCGGGGTCTGGGGTTTCGGGTTTGGGGGGCTCGGGTTTTGGGGTCTGGGGGTCTGGGGTCTCGGGTTCGGGGGGGGCGGGGTCTGGGGTCTCGGGTTCGGGGGGGGCGGGTTCGGGGGGGGCGGGTTCGGGGGGGGCGGGGTCTACGGGGCGGGGCTCGAGGGCCGCTGCCGCCGAGCTCGAGCCGGTCCATACGATCTCGTT
>Ga0307987_1002241_pt1 | contig 10154 bp, 8 predicted proteins | sample EllFjometagen181_FD_203157 | JGI IMG/M metagenome (GOLD analysis project Ga0307987, IMG submission 203157) | Marine microbial communities from Ellis Fjord, Antarctic Ocean - #181 | ecosystem: Environmental > Aquatic > Marine > Unclassified | place: Southern Ocean | collected 2014-10-08 | reverse complement strand
TCATTTTGACGAACGAGGATAAAGAATTGCAGGTTCCACGTCAAGCAAAAAGGATTGGGTTTCATCCAATCTTCCGACCAACCATAATCTCCGATTCGGAACAAAATGAGAAGGTTTTCACCAAAAAAAATCTTGCGGTTTGGAAAATAATATTATAATTGAGTAACCTTATCTTAAAAAATATACGAAGTGGGATCCGCCCGGGTTCATAACCCCCTGGCTCCCATTCTGGTGACTTCAGCGAATTTAGGAGGTAAACACAGATGACCGAATTTAAAAAAGTGAAAGACATTATGGCAGCCATTGAAGATTACGACAGAGTGAATATTGACGCTCAGCTCTGTGACGCCATGAGCATACTGAAAAGAAACTATGAAAAGCTGAAAGCCGGTGAAAGCGGAAATTACCATAAAACCCTTCTGGTCGTTGAGGGCAACGGCAATATTGTGGGCAAGCTGTCCATGTATGACCTGATCCGGGGCCTGGTCCCCGAACCGGCAAAGAAGCCGGAGGTATCCAAAGCCTATAATGCCATGCGTTCCGGTCGAGCGCGGGATGTTTCAGCGGAGGTGGGGGATGCGCAGGAACATTTCAAATGGCTTAGTTCGAGTTTTTTGGAGCTGATCAAGCAGGAAGCCCATAAAAACGTCCGAGACATCATGACCCCCATTGAAAAATCCAGTTTGAACCCGGAAGATAAGGTTACCCACGGCGTTTATACGCTTTTCAAAGACAAGGTCCGGCAGCAATTTGTTCAAAAAGATGGAAAAATTGTCGGCGTGGTCAATCTCAATGTCATTTTTACCGAACTTCTGGAAGTGGCAAGTCCCGAGTGCCACATCAACTGGTAACGAATTCTAATGCGGCGAAGCCGCAACCAAAAAAGTCTCACGCAAAGCCGCCAAGCCCGCAAAGGGTTACAAAAAGAAGTGTTTCCTTAAACTTTGCGTCTTCGCGCCTTTGCGTGATTAATAAAATCTTCTTCTCCAAATTCATCCCAATTCTGCATGACTTGCGCCTTATCATCCCTTTCCTGTTGAAACTAATATTTCAAAACGTTATCGCCGTTCCCATTTCTTGAAAGACAAAAAAAAGCTTGACTTCAACCTTTAAGCATATTAGCTTCCCAAAAATGAATGACAGTTCATTCATGTTTTTTCGAGACAGCTTTTTGCGGGATATCCGTTTAAGGCGCGACTTTCATATATGAACACGTTAAGGAGGTGTCTATGGACAGAAAAATGAATAGGGCCGGTGTCATTGGTGCAGGGGTAATGGGGGCCACCATCGCCGCCCAATTAGCCAATGTGGGCATCGAAACCGTTTTGCTCGACATTGTTCCCCCGGAACTTACGGACGATGACAAAAAAAAGGGGCTCACACCGGAAACCAAGGGCTTCAGGAACAAATTCGGCAATAACGGGCTGAACATTGCGTTAAAATCTAAACCTGCCTCCTTCTATATTCCGAAAAACGCCAAACTAATCACCATCGGTAACTTGGAAGACGACCTCGCCCTGTTAAAGGACGTGGACTGGATCATTGAAGTGGTGGTTGAACGGCTGGATATCAAGCAAAAGGTTTTTGAGAAGATTGAATCCGTCTTAACACCGGGCACCATCATTACGTCCAACACCTCCGGAATACCGGCAAAAGACATGTGCGAAGGCCGTGCCGAAGACTTCAAAAAGTATTTCGCCATCACACATTTCTTTAATCCTCCACGCTACATGAAACTTCTGGAAATCGTACCCGGTCCGGACACCCTTCCCGATGTGGTGGAAACACTGGCGGAGGTCTGCGAAAAAAAATTGGGCAAAGGGATTGTTTATGCCAAGGATACCCCCAATTTTGTGGCCAACCGGGTGGGCACGTTCAGTATGTTCGCGGTCATGAATGCCATGATGGAGCTGGGGCTCAGTGTGGAGGCGGTGGACAAGCTGACGGGCCCCATTGTGGGACACCCCAAGAGTGCTTCTTTCAGAACCGCCGACCTGGTGGGGCTGGATACCCTGCTTCATGTGGCCGACAATGTGTATGATGGATCTCCCGATGATGAAAAACGGGACGTATTTCAAGCCCCTGAATTCGTCAAAAAGATGCTCGAAAAAGGCTTCTTAGGTGAAAAAACCCGACAGGGATTCTACAAAAAAAGCAAGGATGCCGACGGCAAACGGGTGATCCTGTCCCTGGATTACAATACGCTCGAACACACCCCCCAGGAAAAAGTGAAACTGGCGTCTTTAGAGGCGGCCAAGAACGCTTCAGGGGTTGGCAATAAAATCAAAGCCCTCTATTACGCCAAAGATCAGGCGGGCCAATTTACCTTCAAGACGCTCAGTGAAACCCTCATCTACGCCGCCAACCGCATTCCAGAAATTGCAGATGACATCGTCAATGTGGACAATGCTCTGAAATGGGGATTTGCCAGGAAATTGGGTCCCTTTGAGGCATGGGATGCCATCGGACTCGGAAAATCCGTAGCCAAAATGAAAGAAGCCGGTTACGAAATCCCCGCATGGGTGGCGGAGATGCTGGAGAGCGGCAAAGAAACATTTTACAAGAAAGAAGCCGGCAACCTCTACTTCTATGATATTACGTCCAAAGATTACCAGGAAGTCCCGGTAAAACCCGGCATTATTCTCCTGCCCGCGCTGAAAGAGCAGAATAAAATAGTTGAGGAGAATTCGGGCGCATCTCTTATCGATCTGGGCGACGGCGTGGCCTGTCTGGAATTCCACACCAAAATGAATGCCATGGGAGACGATATCGTCAGCATGGTGATGAAATCAGTCGATATTGTGAGCAACGACTTTGAGGGTCTGGTCATTGCCAACCACGGCACGAACTTCTCGGCTGGCGCTAATCTGCCGCTGATCCTGTTTACAGCCCAGGAAGAAGAATGGGATGATCTGGAATGGATGATCAAGGTCTTTCAGGATTCCTTCATGAAATTGAAATACATGGACAAACCGGTGGTGGCAGCACCCGCGGGCCTGGCCCTGGGTGGCGGATGTGAAATCTGTCTGGCCTCCGACCGGGTGCGCTTTGCTGCAGAAACCTACATGGGCCTTGTGGAAGCGGGCGTCGGCCTGGTTCCGGCAGGTGGGGGTACCAAGGAATTGTTCTTGAGAAATACAGATCATCTCTTTGAAGTGCAAAGAGGCGGCCTGTATCCCAAGCAGATTGAACTGATGCCCTTTATCGCCAGGGCCTTTGAAACCATTGCCATGGCCAAGGTGGCCACCTCCGGACCGGAAGCCGTTCAAATGGGCCTTCTCAAGGATACGGACAAGATGACGGTGAACCGAGACTACCAGATCCAGGACGCCAAAAACACGGTGAAAGCCATGAGCCTGGAGGGTTACACGCCTTCACGGCCAAGGAATGATCTGCGGGTGCCCGGAGAAAACACCCTTGCCATGATCAAACTGGGTCTCTGGACCATGCACGAGCAGAACTACATCACGGACCATGATGTGACCGTATCCAACAAGATCGCATACATTCTTTGCGGCGGCGCCGTCCAGGAAAACACAGTGGTTACAGAACAGTACCTGCTCGATTTGGAGCGTGAGGCCTTTCTGAGCCTGCTGGGGGATCCCAATACCCAGGCCAGGATACAGCATATGCTGACCACCGGGAAACCGCTCAGAAACTAAATGCTGCGGATGAAACCTTAATTAATCAAGCGTTATTAAATAGCTGATAACTGATCAATGACAGGGGAGGAAAATATGATGAAAGAAGCCGTAGTGGTTGCCGCCTGCAGGACGGCAGCGGGAAAGGCCCCTCGAGGAATATTGAAGAATACGCGTCCTGAAGCGATGGGCTGCGCCGTATTGGAAGATTTGATGAAACGGGCAAATGACCTGGACCCGATGGTAATTGACGATGTGGTGATCGGGTGTACATTCCCTGAGTCCGTACAGGGGTTGAACCTGGGCAGGGTCCTGGTCATGAGCATGGGCTGGCCGGACCGTATTCCCGGCATGACCGTCAACCGGTTCTGTTCTTCCGGGCTTCAAGCCATCGCCATTGCCGCCGAAAAAATCATGTGTGGTTTTGCGGATGTGGTGGTTGCCGGCGGTGTTGAGAGCATGAGCCAGATCCCCATGGGAGGCAGCATGATGTATCCCAATCCGGCCCTCGTGGACATGAGGCCGGGCGCTTTCACCGGCATGGGGCTGACCGCTGAAAATGTAGCGGAACGGTTCAATATCGGTCGGGATGAGCAGGATGAGTTTGGCGCCAAAAGCCAGCAAAAGGCGGAAAAGGCCATTAAGGAAGGTCGTTTCAAAAGCCAGATTGTGCCTTTGAAAGTCAAAAAACAGAAACAACTGCCCAACGGCCGGTTTGAATTTGAAGAGTTTATTTTTGATCAGGACGAAGGGATGCGGCCCGGAACTACAAAGGAGAACATCGGCAGGATTCCGGCGGCCTTTAAACCGGGCGGAAGCGTCACCGCCGGCAATTCTTCACAGACCAGTGATGCTGCGGCCGCGGTGTTGCTCATGAGTAAGGAAAAGGCCAAGGAACTGGGTCTTAAACCCATGGCCACCTTCCGGTACCATGCGGTGGAAGGATGTGAGCCCGAAGTTATGGGTGTGGGCCCCGCAGTGGCCATTCCAAGGGTACTCAAACTGGCGGGCATGGAAATTGACAAGATTGACCTGATCGAATTGAACGAAGCTTTTGCGGCCCAGGCCATCTACTGCATCAACGAACTTGGCATCAACCCGGACATCACCAACGTCAACGGCGGCGCCATTGCCCTGGGGCACCCTCTGGGATGCACGGGAGCCAAACTGACCACCCAGTTGATCTATGAAATGCAGGAGCGTAAAGCCCGTTGGGGCCTGGTATCCATGTGTATCGGTTTCGGAATGGGAGCTGCGGGCATCTTTGAGGTTGAAGATTACTAAATCCGACATTTGACAATCACACAATGTTAAAAGGAGCAAAATAATGGCCGAAGAAAAGATTTTTGTCGGCGGAGAATTCCTGATTACGGATGCAACCCCCGAAGAAGTATTTACCCCAGAAGATTTCAGTGATGAGCATCGCATGATCATGGATATGGCAAAAGATTTCGTGGAAAAAGAGATCCGGCCCATAGATGATCAACTGGAAGAAAAGAATAAAGAGCTGACCCTTTCCCTTCTGGCAAAAGCTGGTGAACTGGGTCTTTTGGGAACGGATGTCCCGGAGGAATACGGCGGCATGGGGCTGGATAAGGTTAGCACCACAGTGGTCACCGAGGCCTTGGGAACTGCCGGTTCTTTTGCTGTGGTCTATGGCGCCCACTCGGGCATCGGAACCTTACCCATTGTCTATTTCGGAAATGAGGAACAGAAAAAGAAATACCTGCCCAAACTGGCATCAGGTGAGTGGTGTGGGGCTTACTGCCTCACGGAACCGGGAGCAGGATCGGACGCTCTTAACGCCAAAACCAAGGCGGTCCTCTCAGAGGATGGAAAAAACTATATTATCAACGGCGAAAAGATGTTCATCACCAACGCCGGATGGGCCAGCAGCTTTATTGTCTATGCCAAAGTGGATGGAGAGCAGTTCACCGGTTTTATCGTCGAAAAGGATTTCAAAGGTGTTTCCACGGGGAAAGAAGAAAAAAAGATGGGAGCCCATGGCTCTTCAACGCGCCCTGTGATCCTGGAAGATGCGGAAGTTCCGGTGGAAAACGTCCTTTTTGAAATCGGAAAAGGCCACAAAATCGCTTTTAACATACTAAACATCGGGCGCTGGAAACTGGGCGCTGCCTCGGTGGGCGGCTGCAAGGGCTGCGTCACGGAATCGGTCAAATACGCCAACGGCCGTATTCAGTTTAAAGTTCCTATCAGTAGCTTCGGTCTCATCAAAACCAAACTGGCCGACATGGCAGTCTATGGTTATATGAGTGAAAGTGTCATGTACCGGTTGGCCGGTATGTTTGACGATAAACTGGGTACTTTGAGTGCAGATGCCAAGAAAAGCGGCGCAGAAAACGCCAAAGCCATCGAAGAGTATGCTGCGGAATGCTCCATCGCCAAGGTTTACGGTTCTGAAACCCTTGATTTCTGTGTGGATGAATATGTTCAGATCCTGGGTGGATATGGTTTCTGTGCGGAGTATCCCGCAGAACGCTATTACCGGGATTCCAGAATCAACCGCATCTGGGAAGGCACCAACGAAATCAACCGCTTGCTGATCCCCGGAACGTTGCTGCAGCGGGCCATGAAAGGTCGTTTAAATCTTTTGCAGGAGGCACAGGGTATTGCGGGCTTTCTGATGGGCTATTCGCCCCTTTCCGTACAATTACCCGATACCCCCCTTGCACTTCAGGAACACGTGATTAGAATGGCCAAGAAGATCGCGTTGATGGTGGCCGGCGGTGCTGCAATGAAATTCCAGCAGAACCTGGCCAAAGAGCAGGAAGTGCTCGGCAAGGTGGCCGATATCATTATTGAGATATTCGCCATGGAGAGCGGTCTTTTAAGGACCCTTAAGATCATTGACAAAGAGGGGGAAGAAAAGGCAAAATATCAAATCGACGCCGTCAAAGTTTATGTAGACGAAGCGATTATTAAAATTGAGAGCTGGGCCAAACAAGTCATTGCCTATGTGGAAGAAGGCGACATGCTTCGAACACAGTTGGCAGGCGTTAAAAAACTGGCCCGTTATCAGCCCATCGACGCCGTGAGTTTGAAAAGGGAGATTGCGGACCGGATCATTGATCTGGAAGCCTATCCCTTCTAAACTTTCAAACCAGAATGTGACACGGAAAAGAGGGTCTGCGGGAGCAGATCCTCTTTTTTGTTGTCGAACAACGAGGTATCTCGTGAAAAATGAGATTAGCAATTTAAGAAATATCGGCATCAGTGCCCACATTGATTCAGGTAAAACCACCCTGACCGAAAGAATTCTGTTTTACACCAATCGAATCTTTGCCATACACGAAGTCAAAGGGAAAGACGGTGTTGGCGCCACCATGGACTCCATGGAACTGGAAAGGGAGAGAGGCATCACCATCGCCTCCGCCGCCACTCATTGCGAATGGAAGGGGCACAAGATTAACATCATTGATACCCCCGGACACGTGGATTTCACCATTGAGGTGGAGCGGGCCTTAAGGGTCATGGACGGTGCCATCCTCATCCTCTGCTCCGTGGGTGGCGTTCAGTCCCAATCCATCACCGTGGACCGGCAGATGAAGCGATACGAGGTCCCTCGAATCGCATTTATCAATAAGTGCGACCGGTCCGGGGCAGACCCTTATAAGGTGGTGGGCCAACTTCGCGAGAAACTGAGCCAGAATGCCGTTTTGATGCAGATCCCAATCGGTCTGGAATCAAAATTTGAAGGGGTGGTGGATCTTGTTTCCATGAAGGCCCTCTACTTTGAAGGCCCCAACGGTGAAACAATCAGGGAAGATGACATTCCGGATCATCTCATGGACGAGGCGTTGGCCCGAAGGGAAGAGCTGCTGGATGCCGCTTCAATGTTTTCGGACGACCTGATGGAGGCTATTTTTGAAGAAGCGGTCACCGAAGAACTGATTTTTGACGCCGTGCGAAAGGGAACCATCTCGCGATTGCTGACCCCGGTGTTCCTGGGAAGTGCTTATAAGAATATCGGCGTTCAATTGGTAATGGACAGCATCAATCGGTATCTTCCCGATCCTGCGGAAACCCCCAATATAGCCCTTGATCTCGACCGGGACGAAGAAGAAATCACCCTTGAAGCCGACCCGGAAAAACCCATGGTCGCCATTGCCTTCAAACTGGAAGTAACGCCTTACGGTCAGTTGACGTATCTCAGGGTCTATCAGGGCGCCATTAAAAAAGGGGATGACCTGGTGATCACCCGGACCGGCAGGAAGATCAAAGTGGGACGTCTGGTCCGGATGCATGCGGACCAGATGGAGGACCTCACATCGGCCAGCGCCGGCGATATCGTGGCCCTGTTCGGGGTTGAATGCTCATCGGGAGATACCTTTACCGACGGAAAATTAAACGTCAGCATGAGCTCCATGTTTGTACCGGAGCCTGTCATATCGATCAGCATTACCCCTGAAGACAACAAGAGCCAGAACAATATGAGCAAGGCTCTGGGACGTTTCACCAGAGAAGACCCCACCTTTCGATCCCATGTGGATTCTGAATCGGGTGAAACCATTATCTCCGGCATGGGGGAACTTCATCTGGAGGTCTACGTGGAAAGGATGAAGCGGGAATTCAAGGCCAGCGTAGAGACCGGCGTTCCCCAGGTGGCCTATCGGGAAGCCATTACATGCCAGGCGCCATTTGACTATATCCACAAAAAACAGACGGGTGGCTCAGGACAGTTCGGAAGGGTGGGAGGCTTTATGGAACCTTCCGAAGAAGGTGAATACGAATTTATCAACGCCATCAAGGGCGGCGCGATCCCCACCGAATATATTCCCGCCGTGGACAAGGGATTACAATCCTGCCTGACCAAAGGAACACTCATCGGTTTTCCGGTGCTGGGAATGAAAATTACCGTCAATGACGGTAAAAGCCACAGCGTGGATTCCTCTGAAATGGCTTTTACCCAGGCTGCCAAGGGCGCCTTCAAACAGGCTTACATGAAAGCAAAGCCCGTGGTTCTGGAACCCATCATGAAGGTATCCGTCGAAGGCCCTTCCGAGTTCCAGGGAAATGTCATGGGTTCCATCAACCAGCGGCGGGGGATGATTATCAGCAACACGGAAGACGGCGCTGATTCCACCATCGAAGCGGAAGTCCCCCTGGCTGAAATGTTCGGCTACGCCACGGCCCTTCGGTCCATGACCCAGGGAAAAGCCGAGTTCACCATGGAATTTTCCAAATACGCCAAACTTCCCGAATCCCTTTCAGAAGAGCTCATAATCAATGCAAAGAAAAATTCAAAAGGAGGTGGGAAATCGTGAAAGATTTTATATCCGTCAGCCCGCTAAAAATTCTTGAGCAATCATCACGCCGGGGCCTGGGTCCTGGAAACCTGGGGGTTTTGATTGCGCGAGCAGGCGTCGGCAAAACCGCCTGCCTGATTCATATCGCGCTGGACAGAATCTTTCGGGGAGAAAAACTGATCCATGTCTCCCTTGAAGAGGGCCCGGAAAAGGTAAGCGCCTACTATAATGTCATCTATAATGACCTGTTAAAAGCCTTGAACCGCTCCGATGATGACGAGTATCGTATGCGCATTGACCGCAACCGCATGATATTGGCGTACCTGAATCAGAGTTTTGACCTGGACCGTCTTGAGGCCAATCTGAAGAATCTGGCCGAACGGCTCGATTACAGGCCCAACACCCTCATTATTGACGGCCTTGATTTTGAAAAAGTGGGAAGAGACACCCTTGAAGGCCTTAGAAAAACGGGACGGGCTTTCGGAGCAGAGATATGGTTTTCGGCCTTGAGCCACCGCCACATTACCGAAACCAATGAACGGGGAATTCCGCACCCCTGTGCCGCCATAGACGATCTGTTGAGCATTATTATCCAGCTGATCCCCGAGCCATCGGGCGTTTTTCTGCGGCTGCTCAAAGACCATGATAAACCCGGAGACCCCAATATCAATGTCAGGCTGGACCCCAACACCTTCCTGGCTTTGGATTAGACAAATGTAGGGGCAGACCTGTGTGTCTGCCGGATAAAAATGAAAGTCAATTGTCAGGAACATCGAAAAAGCATGGCGCTGCTGGGTTTGAAACTGCGTTTAAGAAACGTGCCAATCAACACCAAAGAGCGTGAGGAGATTGAAAAGCAGATTGCCATCCTTGAAAAGGAATTGAACCTGGATTAATGCGCTAAAAAACCTTGGCGCTATCCAGCATCAGGGTTATGGGGCCGTCATTAATCAGATGAACGTCCATCATTTCCTGGAACCTTCCCGTGGCAACGGTCAGTCCTGTTTCCTTGAGCAATTCCACGAAATACTCGTAAAGTTCCCTGGCGACTTCCGGGGGGGCGGCTTTCACAAATGAAGGCCTGCGGCCTTTTCGGCAATCCCCCCAGAGGGTAAACTGCGACACCACAAGAGCAGCGCCCTTGGTATCCAGAAGTGAAAGGTTCATGAAACCCTTTTCGTCGGGAAAAATTCTCAAGTGGGAAATCTTGTTGGCCAGGTATTCACAATCTTTCTTAGCATCATCC
>Ga0307987_1002240_pt1 | contig 10156 bp, 12 predicted proteins | sample EllFjometagen181_FD_203157 | JGI IMG/M metagenome (GOLD analysis project Ga0307987, IMG submission 203157) | Marine microbial communities from Ellis Fjord, Antarctic Ocean - #181 | ecosystem: Environmental > Aquatic > Marine > Unclassified | place: Southern Ocean | collected 2014-10-08 | reverse complement strand
GCCTAATAAGTTCTTTAACCCTTATAGGGCCAATCTTAGACATCATATTCAGTGCTATATAAGCATCTCTTTCCGTCAGCTTCATTATATTGCCTACTTTTCTGCTTTGAAAAAAAAAGACACATTATTCGAAGAATAATGTGCCATTTCTTTAAAAAAACAATTATAAATCAAATCCTAATCCCATAGAGATATATGGTTTTTGATCACTTGGGAGAGACCCGTTTGTTCCAACCTCTGCAAAAAATGCAATATCTGCATCATAGTTAAACATGGCTCCAAAAGATCCCAAGAAACCACTTTCTGAACTTGTATTTTTTGCATCAAACTCTACAAAACCAAACTGAGCATAAATTGACAACCATGCAACAGAAGGAATTGTATATCCTGTTGCTAGAGAAAGAGAATACGAGCTTGCATTTGCATCACCAAAACTCTTTCCTAATGTACCTCTTAAACCAAATTTAATGGGAGATTCAGATGGAAGAGTATAAAGAATACCACCTTGAAGAGCCAAATCACTGAAACCAATCAAACCAACGTCTCCGAAAACATTAAAACCAGTAAAAAGCGAATATCTTACTCTGGCAGTAGTTGACCCTGTTGTATCCTTCTGATTCATAGAAATAAAATCAACACCAAATGTTCCAGCTTGCTTTGGAGCAATATTATCAGCCAGAGGTGTTCCACAATATTGAGCATATGTTGCAGTTGTTGCAACGACAAGAATAGCAATTCCAGCAAGTACCTTATTCATCATAATTTCCTTTTTTATTTAAATTTAAGTTACATTACCGAGACAATATTATATTCTGGGACCAAATTCAAGAACATAATATCACCTTTCATCAAAAAAATCTTGTTCTGACACTCTGATAATGCAATAATGCATCTCAATATAAAATTTTACGGAGAAACCTATGAGCATGTTCAAAAAAGGAACAACAATTTTTCACGAACCAAAAACAAAAGAAACAGTTAGACTAAGATTACTTGAGAAGTCAGAAACAATGACAAATCTTGTCGATGCTGCAATCAAAACAGATTCTCCAGAAGAACCAGTTATGTTTGGTTTGGGAACAGAAACAGATATCGATTTTAACAACTTTGCAAAAAAGTTCCAGATCGATGTAACAACATTAAATCAAGATGCCGACGATGAACAGTAGTAACTCTTCCGCTAAATACTCCAATGGAGTATACAGTTGTAGAACGATAGCGGAACAATAGTTGAATGATTGCAGAATGCGTAAATTCGCAATACTTGACGAGTACTACGTGTTACATACTCCTCCGCTAAATTCTCTGTTTTTTATTAACATCCTTAATATTCTCAAGGTCAGACAATTCAAAACCTTTGTCTTTTAAAATATTTAAAATAAAATCAGTTTTACCTTCGACATACGAATCAATATCATTAGGGAATTTTCTCACTAATTCCATTTTTAACTTTCCGTACTCCTGAACTAAACTAGATTCTTTTCTAAGAGCATCTCTCACCGCAAGATGATTTTTTAAAGCCTGAGAACCGTTGATACATGCATAAAGATTATGTTCAGGATAATTCTTTAGTCTTGTAAATGCTTCTCGACCCTCTATTCCTAAATCACCTCTATGTTCAATACCGATACCAGCAAGTCTTTGAATTATAATTTTTAAATTCTTTTCATTAGTAGCAATTATAGTCAAATCTATAATTGGTTTAGCCGATAACCCTAAAACAGAAGTACTACCAACATGTTCAAGAGATAGAGCAACATCAGAAATTGATGGCCAAATTCTATCATACAATAATTCAAACTGCTCTACCCATATTGGATTATATTTTTCAACAACTACATCAACCATATTATTTATCCCATTAAATTCTATCTCAATTTGCCCATATATGCTCCACCCTTTGACAACTTAAACCTCGGAACTTAGCTCATATTACGTATTACGAATCACCTCAACAATCATTGCTCAAACATTTAGAACCAGCGTCATGCGTTCACGATTCTTTGGTTAGAACTCAACTGCCGCACCAATTAGTATTGGAGCAACAATCAGCCCTATTTAACTTCCTTGAAATATATATTATTAAGGCCTGCTTTTTTACAGGCATCCAAAACTTCTATAACATAATCAAACTTTGTTCCCCTTTGAATCTCAACACATACACCTAATTCATGAGAAATACCTTCTAGATATGGAATTGTCTCAATTTCCTCAAGAGTTGTCAGTCTTTTGGCAATAAAAACACTTCCATCTTCCTGAACATCCAACACAACGTATTGATTCTTGGAAATATCTTTATAAGATGCTTCAACAGCCTCCGACAAAGTAAGCGGCTTGCTCTGAAAAGTTGCACATCCCATAAGGCATAAGCATGCAACAATTTTGCTTATGAGTTTTAACAAATTTATATTCATAATTTTTTCCTAACCTCGTAGAGCAACTGTATACTATGTACTGGACACTATGCACTACGAGCAGAGCTCGTCCTTTAATCAAGCAGTTCAATATTTTCTTCTTTACACCAATCTCTAAGAGCTTTTTCCTGTGCATCATTCTCAAACTTATACCACTCTTCGAGCAAACCTTTAGATTCCAGAAAATCCTTATATCTAGAATAAGCGCCCCTCTTTCTAAAAATTCTACTAACATAATCATATTCATTAGGAACATTCAAGTCAATAAACTTAAATATCAGAGATTGACCAAGATCCAAATCATTCTTATGGGGCATCTCAACAGCCCTATCCGCCCCACATAAATCATCAGGAATGTCATCTTCACCCAACAAATCACAACTATAATAGAATTTTCCCTTAGATATGTCAAGAAGAGCACAGTTCATCCCTCTACTGTCTCCACACACGTGAAAAAACGCATCCTCTATATCACTATATTTCATTTTTACATTCATTTCGTCTCCAATCATATTTATATATCTCGCCAAGAACGCAAAGCCAAAAAACTGCCATTTTCAAAATTGGGAGCGGTAATGGCCTCATTACCATCTTTTCTCATTGAAAGCTATGGCGTCACAAAATCAGAGATGATGATAACAAGAAATTGTAAACTCAGGTGTTGCTACGCAACCTATTTAATAAAGGCCTACGGAGCTTTTCCGAAATTTACGCATTTCTATATAATCCCGTCGTCTTGTCGAGCCGTCTTGTCGAGCCGTAGTACCGAAGGCTGAAGCCGGAACGGCGGAGGCGGATCTTCTATTTAAATTTCAAGCTATCAACTACTTTAAGGAGATCTTCTTTGCTCATATTTGTTGGGCTTGACATAATTGTCAAAGACATTTTGTGTTTTGGATAATCCACAATTAAAGCTGTTCCTTCACGACCTTCCTCTGTTTGATCTGCTATCTTACTATATTTACACTTCATCCCTTTATGTTTAAACTTTTCAAATTTTTTCATATCTTCACCTTCTTCTTCAATCAGTGATGTGGCAGCAATACATAAAATACTACGCCCCTTCATATAGTTAGCCATATATTCTCCATCAACATTTCTAGATCCACCAAGAATAGATGCATATCCCTCAGGAACCTTGCCGCCGGCAATTGCTTTCTTAAATTTCTCAAAGGAATACGTAATGGGAGCCATCTCATAATCGTCTTCATCATCTTCATCAGAGTCATCATAGCTGTCTTCAGCTGCTGCTGCACCTGCTAAGGCCCCAAACATTGCACCCATATCTCCTCCGCCACCCATTTGACCCTTAGTTCTCTGAGATAAGTCCTGATATTTGACTGCTGTAGATGGTTTAAACATAGCCTTGTTGACTTTTCCCAACTTAATCTCTGTTGCAACTTCATTGTTTTTGATGCCCATAATATTAGCTTCAGATTTAAGGAGCACACCCTTATATAGCCAAACTTTCACACCCATTGCAGATATCACTTCGCAATTATATCCCATAAATTTTTCTGTACCTAGCCTCTTACCGCCCATAGAAGCCAAAACATCCTTCTCAAGCTGTTTCTGCTCTGCCTCTGTCATACCATTAACATAGTCTTTCATCTCTTTGTAATATGGCAATTTACCTGTATGTCCTTTTTTGTCAATCAAGTTAGCCAGCCAATACTTATCCTTAACAATAACGGTAATTGTATTTGCCTTGCTTTCACTTGAGAACCCAAACATTTTGGTTACGCTTTTACTATTGACCTCTGTTCTAGTACTTTCTCCATAGTTATCCCAACACAAAAACTTGCTACCTGTTGTGTTACCGGATAGTTCGTATTTAATAGAACCTGATTTTACCGCAAACTGACTTGCCTTTTCCGCAGCACTAACAGATACCGCAACCACTAACAACAAACCCATAACAATCTTTCTCATAACATACCTTTCTTAATTATTCTCTATTACCAAGAGTTAACAAATATTTACAATTAAGCTTTACAATCCACCCAAAAGCTTACAACTCAAAAAGTGTAAACTTATATCAGGACAAGACTAACATAGTAATCCGCTAAAAACTTAACATATATTCCTACAATAATTATGAATAATGAAACACTAAAGATTACAACTGTTTTTATTTTCATTTGCTTCTCTCACATGATTTAGATAACATCCGTTCCCATTATTCAATACTCTCTTCATCATCTTGATAAATAGGGCGAATAACTCCAAGGTTACTCATAATAGCATATTTTTTATATTTGCCTAACGGCCACAACTGTGTGCGATAATAGTCCTTTTGATAAATTAAAGGAACTAGATTTGTTTCACTATAGCATTCCGGTATATATATTAATTCTTCACCAGTAAACGGATCCTTTAGAATACTATCGCCTGCTATATTTAATTCATCTAAAGTTGTAGGGATAGAATTGTTTTCTAATTTATACTTCCAAACAACCTGTCTTAGTTCACCCATATTTGAAACGAGAGAAGTTTGAGTCGTTTCAATATAAATATAATGCCGAATCGCAAAGCAAACATACACAAGTATTATCAGAATTATCAAAATTATTATTTTTACATGAGGTTTATTCATTAGTAGTACTCTTCAAATATTTGCTTAGCATAAAGTTCCCTCTGTTTGAACGTAATGTGTTTAATTCAGATAATACCCTTAAAGTATTTTGCATTTTATTTGTTTTGCAATCATAATAAACATATAAGAACTCTTTTTCGTTATAAGAAAACTCATTATCTATTTTATCATTCAATTCGTCAAATTTTTCTGATGCAGTTTTCTCTGGAATAAGCTTAATATCTTGCCAATATCTAGAAATATTATACAATGTCTGATAATGAAATGAATTAATAGTATTCCATGCAAATCTGTATCTATTAAATTGAGTAAACTTGCGACTTGATTCACCATTCTTTTTTGAAGCTTTTTTCATTATTGTTTCAATAAATGTGGCTTCATGTTCTTGAAAGAGACAATCATCATAATTTATAATCTTCATTATTTGTTGATATGTATTAGTTGTATCATTAAGACTAATAATACTATTCAATTCCATGCAACTGTTTAGAATATTATGATATTTGTCAGGCTTAAGATAATATATTGTATCAAGATAATTTAATGCTGTTTCAGCTTCAATATTCGTAGCTTTATAATTTATTGAGAAATACATTGCAGATATAAATTGAGAAATAGTATTTGCAAGCTCAAGGTTTACTATACCAACATCAGTTTCTGTTAATAATTTAGCATATAAAGAACCAAAACTTGATAATATATTATATTTATCTTCTATTGTAAGATTGTCTCTAAACAAAATGTTAATTGCAACCTCTCTAAATAATATATTTAATTCATCTGCTATAGCCAATGATTTAATATACGCCTGTTTTTTTACGTCTTTAACAGAACTATCATTGATTCCTGATATTGTCTTATATGTATTGAACTCTTCGGCATTATAGTTATGACAATAATTCTGTATTATTCTTACTAACCCATTAGTATGTATTAGTCGCTCTAACTTAGAATCAGCATGACCTAATATTGTAAACATAAAATAAATAGATATTACAACTATGTTAATTCTCATTTTTCTTCATCTTTTTTATAAACTGGGCGAATAACTCCAAGGTTACTCATAATAGCATATTTTTTGTATTTGCCAAATGGCCATAATTGAGTTCGATAATAATCTTCCTGATAGATTAAAGGAACTAGGTTTGTAGCACTATAGTGTTCCGGTGTATATATTAAATCTTTACCTGTAAAAGGATCTCTTAGAATGCTATCGCCTACTATATTTAATTCATCTAAAGTTACTGGTATAGACTCATTTTCTATTTTATACTCCCTGAGAATTTGTCTTAGTTCCCCCATATTTGAGACAAGAGCAGCTTGCCACCCTCTAACATGTGCATAATACTGTGCTGCACTATAACCATATAACATTAACAGTGCAATAATTACTAAAAACAACCAGAATATTTCTCTCTTCACTTTATTCATTATACGGTTTCCTTATGTACTGTTCCAACACATAGTTTCCATTATTGGATTTGCTTGTTTCAATTTCCATTCTTATGTTGGATGCATTCTCTACAGAATTTGTTGACTGTTTATAATAAAAATACAGAAATTCTCTGTCTGTATATGACAATTCAATATTAATCTTATTATTTAACATTTTAAACTTTTCTGACACTATTTTATTTCTCAACCCTTTTATAAATAGGACGAACACAGTCTGGTTGATTCATTAATACATATTTTTTATATTCACCAAATGGCCATACACTGGTTCTATAATAATCTTTCTGGGAAATAATTGGCAATAGATTCGTCTTTACCATATTATCGGGAATATATTCTAAATATTCACCAGTAAAAGGGTCGCTTAATTTTACATCCAATAGTTTTTCTAAATCAGAACGATTTTTTGGCAGCTCAATCTTTGTCTCTTCTATATGCCCAGAAATTTTTTCTGATATATAATATAAATTACTAGTAAGAGCCCATTCTTTTCCCAAATTGACATCTATATAATAATATAAAGCATAAATGCTATATAATAATAAGACAATTATAACTGATATAATAATTTTTTTCATCTATTGCTAATTCTTAAGATTATAGGTACAATAAATTGCTTACCTTTATACGATATAGAACTTCTTACTTCATCTCTAATTTTATAAGCTTTTTCAATATTTGTTCCTTCGTAATAGAAATAAAGCATATTTAATTCATCCTTTGAAAAATTTGTCTCACATGTTCTGTAAAGCATTTCGTTTTTATCTTTGACAAACATCAAATTCATTGATATTACTTGGCTTATATAATTAGGGATACGACACATTAAAACAGAACGATGTGATTGTATTAGAGATGAAGCAAATTTATATTTGTTAAAATACGGATAATCTATATTTCTATTCTTTTTAAGCTGTTCATTTAAGACAACAACAGGAGAAAAACTGTTGTTATTTTGTTGAGTATCATCAAATTCTATTATTTGATAAATTAAACTTGATATATTGTTCTGTGTTTTAAGACCTAAAAGACTATTCAATTCGTTACAAGTTAATATTTTCTCTATGTACTCTTCAGAATTCAGGCAACCAAAATCTATAATATAACGTAAAATTTTCTCCTGTTCTTCTTCTGTTGCAACAGAAATGATATTAAAAAACATCCCACTAATAAATTGCGAAATATATAAAGACAACTCAACATTACCCACTCCAATGTTGTCTGAAAATAAAATTTTCTTAGATAATAAACTTAAACTTTGAATAATATCAAATTGCTGATCTACATTTAAATCCGATGTACTAATAGTTTTAAAAAATACATTTAACTCAAATATTGTATTCGTATATTGAGCAAATGATGTTTCTGCTTTTGCAAAATTTTCTTTATTACTTATAGAACAAATTGTCTCCATAGTTAGAAATTGAGCAGAATGATAATTAAGACTATAGAGTCTAATTGCTTCAACAATGCCGTGTTCTTTTATATCTAAATCTCGGTCTTGTGCGTGTAGAATAATTACAAACATAATCATCAAAAAAATCAATATTTTTTTTACAATCATAAAACTCCTTTATTATATATTATAAATTCCATAAATAAGATAGGTACAAAGTTCGTAAAAGTTCAAGCTCATCATAATAGGGAGAAGTTGCTAGACAAACAAAATTGATATTCATATTAATAGTTGCTTTATACACTTTGCCGCCTGTTCGGTCATTTCTATTATAACAAACTTGTACCCTTGAAGCATGACCATTATTATCATCTCCTGTATGTGTGTCAAAATCATAGAAATCAGTGATTACTCCATCAATAGTAAATCCAGCGATTTGAGGTTTATCAAGCAATTTAAATGTATAAACTTTCATCTCAAAATCAGTATTACATTCTCCTAATGAGTTCTCAAAATTAATATCATTACTTCCATGATAATTGAGATTATTTGTTACTGAAGATATAAATATCTTGTTTGTGACATTCATGTTTTCCGGTCTTGAGTACCATTCATTAATATCTAAAGTTAAAATATGATGTTTAATTATATCCACCCAAAAATCGTTGCTTTCTGCAATGCGGGCACAAATTGGAGCAGTATCATCCCATTTATAATGTTTAATATCTCCTAAAGTATAAGAAAGAGCATCACAACCTAGACTATTTTTCTGAGTATATGGGTCTTGGAAAAGAACTGTATCAGGAAGCTTCCAATCATAACTAGCTATTAAGTCTGTATCTAAAAATATATCAATGAAATTAGCCATATCTGGATATAACGGCCATGCAAAATCTATTAAAAAATCATTAAATTGACCACGGCAATACTCATATTCTTCTTTTCCAATTGCTCTTATATTAAAATCCATATCAAACTGTTCATCGTGTGATAAAACACCATCTTTATTCTGATCTAAACCCACTACAATCTTAAAATCTTTATCATATTGACCTGCTGTTCGTGCCCGATTCTCCTGTTCGGAGGTAAATAAATTTATATTTTGAATAGAACCTGTACTAAAGTCTTTATTAGCCAAGCAGGAATAACCACAATCCTTATAAGCCTGTATATCCCAAAGAATATGTTCACCTAAGGAAGCAGGTGCAAACTGACACTGCAAAGCTATCTCAACAACATCCATATTTGCACCATATCCACCTGCAACCAAGAGAGGATTGTTATTATCAATCTCAGAATCAGAACGTTCATTATCTTCATAAGTTCTAGCATTTCTAAGAGTAGCATCAACGGCTCTTGTTGTTCTATTAGCCGTTTTATTAATATCATATATTCTAACAAAATCTATCTGATATAAAGTCAAACTCACAGTTTCAGTCCATAAATCAACACCATCCAACATATAAACAACATCAATATCATGCTCTCCTGCCTCAAGTCCCTGAACATAAAAATTCGTTTCTGCTCCATTTTTAAACAAGTCACTATATGAATAATTATGTCCTGATTGAATTAGATTACCGTTGGGAATATATGAGTTTGTTCTTGTTATCATTGCATTACTGTCTTCTGTCCAAATTTTAACCTTTGTATCGTCAAAATCTAATCTAAAATATGCATTAGTTGCCGACTCATGAGTTTTGACTAAGATTTGCATAAAGTCGCCTGCATTGTCAAGGTCATTCACGTTGTTTGTTCCGTCGTTGTCTGCATCTTCAAGTCCGGTAAACATGGAGATATTGTCAGATTGGTTTGAAACAGCAAGTGCACAGGAGGTAAGAGAATAAGATGCTAAATGATATTCGCCACCACTAAACTCCAGATCAACAATCATATCTCCTAAATCATCACTACACCCTATGACTGAGAAACCTTCACTGGTTGAATAAGGAGACTCCTCAATATCAATTTCCCGAGATATGTCGCCTAATGTAAAAATATCCGTATTCCCATCAGCTGTAATATCCAATGTTCCATTAAGACCATAATTTGCACACACGCTGTGCAAAAAATCTATATTAACAGACGCATTAGGTGAATTTAAAATATTGATTACATTTTCCGGACACATCTCAGAATCAATTATCCATGTTCCATGACTGTAATAAACATAAACCGGTATACCAGTGTCATCTGAGCAGGATTCCATGTTAGTGGAGGTGACCTCAACATTAACATCAAACGAATAATATTGATTACATTCCGAACTTGATAGTGTATTCTTAACATCCATAG
>Ga0307987_1002239_pt1 | contig 10160 bp, 5 predicted proteins | sample EllFjometagen181_FD_203157 | JGI IMG/M metagenome (GOLD analysis project Ga0307987, IMG submission 203157) | Marine microbial communities from Ellis Fjord, Antarctic Ocean - #181 | ecosystem: Environmental > Aquatic > Marine > Unclassified | place: Southern Ocean | collected 2014-10-08 | reverse complement strand
GCCGCTTCACAGTCAATGGCGTGTGCCGTCCCCGGTTGTTGCTTTCCTTGGCCGCCGCCGGTTGCAGCATATTGTGCCCGGCGGCGGGGGAGTACTTCACCGGCAGCTCGCGGTCGGCATAGCTTGGCGTGCCCGCTTCGATGAGCACCGGCGTGGTGCCGTTGTAGACCGAGAGATGCCCATTGTCACGATGACAGTGTGAATCACGGGTCGAACCGCCCCGAATCCAGAGGCCCATGCCATAGTTTCGGTTCCAGTTCGAGCGCCAAGTCAGCACCTGCTGATGGGGGAAGAAGCCAAAGGTCTTGGGCTCCGCCATCTTCTGCTCGCGCGCCGCGCTGAAGTAGCGGAAGAGCAGCCCTGAGAAGCTCGATGGCACTTGCCGGAACAGATTCTCCCCAGCCCAGTAGGCGTCGGGACGGCCCACCAGAAGCGCACTCAACAGAAATGAGTTGTGCGGCTTACTCCCCATCTGATACCGTCCACAGTCGAAGGCATTGACGCAGTAACCACCTGGCATGGCCATATGGATCAGCCAGTCGTTGAAGTTGCGGGCAAAGCCATAGTCCAGCAACCGGTCGTCGCCATTGCGGTGCAAGGCCCACGCGGCCCAAAACAGGTACTCGGCACTCATAGTGCCATAGCCCAATCCCTCGCTCCAGCTGCCATCCTCGCCCTGGGCCAGGCAGGTCCGCGCCAGATTGTGCACGCCCGCCTCGTAGGCAGCGCGATTGCGCTCCTCCCCCAAGTAGAGACAGGCATAGACCAGGGCCATATTGGGCAGCACCCACTGATTGGTGGCGGGGTAGTCCGAGCGCACGAACCAGGGGCGTTTGCTCGTCCAGTCGTCGCGGATGCTATCGATCTCCTTCTGGAGCAACGCACGGAACTTGGCTTGGAGCTCAGCGGGCACCCGTTCGCCCATGAGCAGCAGCGTGTGGACGATGGCCTTCATGCTGTAGCCCGTGGCCAGCCAGTTCCCATCCCCGCCCGGGGCCAGCGTCGCGTTGGGATTGTATTGGGTCCAGCCGGGCCGCTGCAACGGACTCCATGTCGCCACCTCTGCCAGTTGCCGGTTCACCCAGGCCACATATTCCGGCTTCTCGGTCAGCCGCGCGGCCAGTGCCAGGGGCACCATATGCCGAATCAGCATGCCGCCGTTCGTGCAGTCGTGCATCGCCAGGGCAAACACCTCACCATTGTCGCCGGCGTATTTGTAGCGTCCATCGCGCTGCTTCTCAGGGATGTCGTCGAGCTTGAACTTGCGGGTCGCGACGGGGAGTTTGCTGTAGCTTTCGGCGCGTTTGACGATGTCCGCCAGCGCCCGCTTCGCCTTTTCGTCTCTCTCGGCAAAGGCGAACACCTTTTCCCAAGGAAACTTCGGAAACCGCAGGTCCCCGTCCCAGGGCTTGAGCTTCGGATGCGGATGGCGAACGGGAGGCGCCACCGCGCGCTTCGCCACCTTCTCGGAGTACTCCAAACGTATGTTGTCCATGTGCAGCACCGCTCCCTTCTTTGGCTCGACATTCCAGCCGCGCGAATGAAACGTGAAGGAATCAATCGCCTGCCAGCCCTCGGGTTGGCGGGCCCGGCCGAAGCGGGAGAACGGAATCCGCACCTCCCGCCAGCCGTCCCAGTCCACGGTCAGCTGGTGGATGAAGTAGTTGGCCCGCTTGCCTGCCTTGGGGTCACTCACGGCGTTGAGAACAAAGGTGGCCCCCTTGGCCCCCGCCGCGTGCAGGTCGAAGCACAGCAGATTGTGCTTGCTCCAGTCCGCCGGGGCCGGCTCGAGGGTCGCGATTCCTCCCGTGCCCGCGCCGGCCCACCGGGCCACTGCCTTGCCGGTCCGCGCCGGTTCGACCACCGCAATCAGCCCCTTCCAGTCAGCGATGGACTCCGCCTCGTCGAGGAGCACCAGCGGGGCGGGAGCAGACAGAGCAACGTGGGCTAGAACAAGCAGAACCGGGGCAAGGCGCATCATGGCAACACTCCTGTGGGTGGATCAGCAACGTGGCACGCAACCACCCATTCCTCAAGCTGTGGGCGCCACACAACGGCACAGAGCAGGACGGACGCGACGGTGTCGAAGATCGCGGGCTCCTTGATCGGCACTGTCCGGAAGACTACTGTCGGTCGGTGAGCCCAATCGGGGAACCGATGGCGGGGCTGGAATGTACGGAAGAACTGTGAGCGTGCGGGAGGACGTGGATGAAGACAAGACACCTTGCGTTTCTGTTGCTTGTACATGCCATACTCCTGCTGGCAGCATCGACCCAATGGACTGCCTTCAGTTGGTCGTGGGGGAATCGGGCATGGACGTGGAATTACTTCATGATCCACCGAGCTAGCGGGTGGGGCTATGTATACAAGAGCGACTACTCCCTTGCCGTCGTGTGGACCTACCTCCTGGCCTATGGGGCAGGACTCGTCGCATACTCAATGGCATCTGCCCGTACCCACGTCTGGTGGCCGTTCCTCGGTGGCGCTTTGTGCGTTCTTGGTCTAGTCTCGTTCACCATCGAGATCTCCCACTGGCTGTTTGGCCACCACCTCAGTCTGATCGTGACATGCTCTGCGGCAAGTCTCATCCTGGCGGCGATTGGCGGGATTCAACTCTTGCGCGCTCAGAGACAGGAGACCGGCGGCGCCGGCGGCCCGGACCAGAATGGCGGGGCTAGGTGACGCGCCACGGCGTGGGAGCTACTTCAGCGGGGGAGTATGGATGGTGATGGCATCGAGCGCGACGGGGGCGTCACCGGTGAGCACGAGTTCAAGGGTGTGCTCGGCGTTGGCGATGCCTTGGGTTAGGGTCTGCCGATCCTGACATCCGGGCTTCACGACCTTGGGCGTATACGTATCCATGCCCATCAGATAGGTCTTCCAGGTCACGTCGAAGCGCTCGGGCAGGGGCTTCTTGCGAATGCGGACCGCCTCGGAAAAGCTGAAGTCGCGAGGCTGCAGACGAATGCGGCCGGAAGTGGAGACGAAGTTGGCCGCTTGCGTGCCACTGCCATCTGGGCCGGTCTTGGAACCAACCAAATCGAAGGCAAACTGTTTGCCGTCTTTGCTGATGTCATGGGCAGTCAGGGTCCAGTCTTCGGCCTGGGGTTGCCCGCCGAGGCCGACCAACTTCAGGGCAGGACGATAGTCGATGGGCGTCCGAATCGGCAAGGTGGCAGCGTAGGCTCCCGGCGTCGCGGAAGGCGCTTTGCCGTCGATCAACACCTTGGCGATGCCTTTGCTCGGCAGGGATGACAGATCCACGCGGTTGCCCGTGAAGGTCAGGCGGAGCGTGCCTTTGGTGGCGACCACGCCACCATCCTTGGCCTGCCAATCACCGGTCAGTTTGATCGGTCCCTTGCCTTGCAGAGCATCGGCGAGCGAATAGATCTGCACGGCGGCATCGAAAGCCGATTGGGCCCCCTTGTGGTACTGGAAGGCGGGGGTCAGGATGTCGCCCATCAGCTTGCCGCCCTCCTTGTTCAGGTGGACCACGTCGGAGCAGAGGTCTGCGGCCGTGCGCTGGTTCTTCTCCATATACTCCGCCCACTTGGCGCGGAGGTCCACCATCTCGCACTGGTACTTCTCGGCCAGCTTCAGGCGGAGCGTGCAGGCGGCCTCCCATTGCTTGGGGCCGCGCCGGTCGATGTGATGGGTCCAGGTCAGGATTTCGGCGGTCGTCTTCTGGCGAATCCCCTTCAGAATTCCCTCGAACTCGCCGTTCTGCCCGCCGTACACATGGAAGACGACGAGGTCGGGGTAGAAGGGATAGAGATCCTGCTCGGCGGTACGAATCAGCACCGGAGCGCCGTAGCCGCCGATGGCGCGGTTTTCCACCATCAGGTCGGCATGAGGGAACCGCTTGCGCAGATCCGCCTCCACCGCCTTGCGCGCGTAGTCCTGGAGCACGATGGACTGGCCATAGAAGAGAATCTTCACCGGCTGCCGTCTCTCGGGCGTACTCGTCGCCAGCAGCCGCATGGTTCGCTGGATTCGCGCGCCGACCGGGGCCGCCTTGACTCCGCCTACCAATACCGTCATTGCCACCACCATCTGGATTGTGTTGCGCAGTTTCATGAGACCTCTACCTAGCCATATAGGGAGTTGGAGAATGGCGTAGCCTACTTGCTTCTGCGACTGCGCTCAAGGTCCCGCGTGCATTCTCGCATCGGAGGCCCTGCCCAGCTATGGTTGGCAAGCAAACCACATCCGTGCCAGGAAACCCCGGAGAAGCCCCCTATGTTGGCCAGAATCCGCCCCCTGCTTGTCGTCACGATCCTCGCGGTTAGTCTTCATGCGCAGACCGAGATTCGGCGGGGAGGCTGGCGGGCCATCCTTGGAACAACCGGCCTCACGTCCGTCCACTATGACGGCCAACTCGTGTTCCGGACGGGCGACTACGCGGCCTACCTGCCGGGCTGGAAGGGCACAGGCTTCACCATGGCGGGCGCGAAGCTCGCGGTGGACGGGAACCAGGCCAGCTGGCACAAGAACGAAGCCGGCAAGCAAGACGCCACGGTGAGCCTCGAACTTACCGACGACGGCGTGATCTACGGTGTGAAGACCACGCTAGTCGCGGCTGGGCCAGCGGAGTTCGGCATCCAGCTCGACCCCGAGTTCGTGTGCGCAGACAAGACCGGTGCCCTGGCGTGGTGCGACGAAGTCGCGAACCGCTTCCCGTTGGGCAAGCAGATCTTCCCCACCATGAACCTGGGGCGGAGCATCCTCTTCGAGGCCCCCAACGCCACCATCGACATCCAGGCACGATACACCCAGCTACAGGACCGGCGCGCCAGAGGCAGCGGCCTCTACCTAGTCCGGGTTCTGAGCGGCGGCGGCAATGGCCCCCGCGAAGCGGAGATGAGCTTCACCATCACCCGTCGCCCCATCCCTGCGGACCAGCTGCCGGGGCGCGCTCTCTATCTGAAGCAGATCCCGCGCACGGAGCGGGAAGTCACACTGACCAACCACGACTTCGCCGACGGGCTCAACTCCTGGAGCCCGGGCGAACTAGCCAGCGCGACTCCCGATGGCTACAAGGACACGCCTGGACTGCGCATCGAAGCGAAGACGGCGCCGAGCAGCACCGGCCCAATCTACGTCACCCGCTCCGTGCCGGTGATCGAAGGGGCGGAGTACCAGCTCAGCGGCATGATCCGGACCGAGGGCGTGCAGGCCGCCGTCATCGGGGGGATGGTAGGCTCCGGGGCCTCAGTGATCATCGAGTACGCCGACAAGCAGGGCAAGTGGTACGCCGGCGGCGCCTATGCCACGGGCGTGTACAACGACACAGACTGGCGGCGCGTCACCACCAAGGTCTGCCGCGCGCCCATGGGATCTGGCTACGCGATTATCTACATCGTTCTCCGCGCCACCGGCACCGCGTGGTTCGATGACATCACGCTGAAGGAGGTCCGTCGTTTCCCCATCCTTCGCTCCCCCCTGCCTGGCGCGCAAGTGGCAGACAATACGCCTGCCCTCGACTGGCAGCACGACCCCCGCGACCCCATCCGCCTGGAGCTTTGCCGGACCGCCGACTTCCAGAAGGGCATCCTCTCCTACGACGTATCTGGCGCGCCTCCCTTCTCGCTGCCCAAGCCATTGGTGCCAGGCGTCTGGCACTGGCGCGTGTGCCCCCCGTCCAAGGCCGCGAATTCCGCCATCTGGTCCCTCACCCAGACCGCGCCCCTGACCCGGGATTGCACGCCGCCCAGCATCTCGGCCGCCCACGCCTTCCTGCCTGAACCACGGACCCCCATCGCCATCCCCGTAACCGACAACCAAGCCGTAACTCGGGCCGAACTCGCGATCGATGGCCGAACCGTGACCCCGCAGCTCGTGGACGGAGAGGTCCGCTGGACGCCCGACCGGGACTGGACCGCAGGCCTGCATCGCGCCGAAGTCCGCGTCTCGGATGCCGCTGGCGGCACGGCCAGCCGCACGGTCTACTACACGCACGCACTCGACCTGCCCAAGCGCGTCTGGCTGAAGGAACGCGGCTGCATCCTCGGCGAAACTCCCGAGTTCCCCCTCGGCATGTACGGCATCCGCATTGAGGACATGCCTGAAATGGCCAAGGCCGGCATTGATCTGGTCCACAACTACGCCTGGGATGGCACCGGCAGTGTCGAGAGCGCCCTGGAATACCTCACCGAGGCCCAGAAGCACGGCATGCACGCGTTCATGGGGATCAACCGCCGCAAACTCATGGCCGATGACTTCGAGTTCGTGGCCGAACGGGTGGGCACTCTCATGCACCATCCCGGACTCTACGCCTGGTACCTCTTCGACGAGCCCGATCTCGCCCACCAGTATCTCGCTCCCGACCGAATCCACCGGATTCACGAACTCATCGCCAAGCTCGACCCCTTCCACCCGATCATCCTCACCTGCGCTGGCGACACGGCCGTGCCCAAGTACCGCGACAGCGGCACAGTGTACTGGACCCAGGTCTATGGCGACACCCGTTTCGTCGCCGGACGCCTACCCAAGAACCGCCAGGATCTGCGCCCCGAGACCGCCCATGCCGCCATCCTGCACTGCTACGACCGCGCCCAGAGCGGCGCCTTCAAGGAAGGCGGAGCAGTGGATATCGCCGCCTTCCAGCCGGACGTGCCAACCCTCCGCGCCAACGCCTTCATGGCCCTGACCAAGCAGAGCAGTGGCCTGCTTTGGTGGTGGTGGGGACAAGGCGGCAGGGGCACCATGACCATCGCCCGCGCCCCCCACGCCTGGCAGGGCTTGCAGGAGATCATTGCCGAGATCCAGACCATCCGCCCCCTGCTCACGGGCGAGGGCGAATCCCGTAGCCAGATCCTCACCCCCCAGGAAGGCGTGGAGATCCACGTGTTGGAGAAACGGGTGGGCAACCGCGTCCTCCTCATCGCCGTGAACCGGGACAAGGAAGAAGTGGACATCGACTTTCCCCTCCAATTCGCGCCCACCAACGCCACCGGCACGGTTCGCGTTGGGCAAGGGCCAGCGAAGACCCAAGGCGGCAAGCTCCGACACCACTTCCCCCCCATCGGCGTCCTCGTGGTGGAATGGACGACTGGCGGCTGAGAGCGGGACAGAAAGTGGGACAGGCGGCGCGCCTGTCACTCCTCTCGCACGGGAAGAAGAGCCGGCTGGAAACCGGTGCTCCCGGCCGTCTAGTAATGGTCGTCCGACACGCTGAAGGAGTACCAGTCCGGGGCCATCTTCGAGAGCGCGTATCCGGCGGCCCCAAAGGGGCAGCCCTCGGGGTTGGGCCGGTAGGCGAACCCCCAGTGCATGCCGTCGGGACCGAGGGCGGAGCCGACGCCAGTTTGGAAGAACACCCCACCGCGTGGGTCGATGGCATAGTGGCCCACCTTCCACGCACCAATTCTCCGGTTCAGCTTGCGTCTGCCACCCGTGTCGCCTGACCGTTGCAGAGACTGGCGCGCGGACTGGAACGAACGCAGGCTGGCCCAGAATGCGATGCGCCGGGGCAGCCCCGACAAGGCAAGGATCGCGCATACGGCCAGCACGCTCGCGGGCAGGACGAACTGGCGCATACGCTCAATCACTCGGCGTCGGTCTCTCCAGATCCAAAACCGGTAGGCCAGAGATCCGAGCACCAGAGCAGCAACGAAAGGCGCGCTCAGGATGGCCAGAGCCAATGCCAGTTGTGCCAGGAGGCACGGGTAGATACTGAAGACAATCAGGGCGATCCCCAGCAGGGCGAAGACACCGAGAATCGTGCAGGATTGCCGCACCATCATCGCGCGGGAAACGGAAGTTGCCGCCCGTCCTAACCAGGATCCACGACGTTCACCTGCTTGCTGTGTTATTGACATCTGCATCCTCTGCGCAGTGCGCGACTCCGTGGAAGCTACCGGCGGAGACGGTAGGGCTGGGGTTCGCCCGGTTGTCCTTCATGGGGATTGGACACCCGGCCCATGAAGAGAATCGCGTCTGTGTCGGCGTCCACAATCAGAAACAGGAAGGGGTGGTCGGCCTGGAATCTGGCGACTCTGGGGGCCGACCCGGCCCTGATCTCAACTGCGGTGGCAGCGGCGGCTTCGCTCCCCTCCTCGTTGACCTCCAGGAATGCCTTGTGCTGAATCTGCGCAATCCAGACCAGTCCCAAGTCGTCGGCGCGACCCGTGATGCCCCCAAAATCCGCCTGTTCCGCAGAGAACGCCCGCTTCATACCCAGGGACTGGAAGACAGGGACCAAGCTGGTGCCGAACGCAACCTTGAACCGGGGCAGACTCAACTGCACCTTGGCGGCAGGGCGGCGGCGGAGTTCCTTGCGTGTGGTTCGCAGGAAGTCGAGGGTCAGCTTCTCCTCCACCTTGGCGAGCCCCGCCTTCCCCTTCGGCAGAATCACGACCATCGCGAGCGATGGGGTCTTGTAGGGAAGGGAGATTGCCTGGAAGTGCTCCTGTTCCAGCAGGCGATACGTCGCCTGCTGGTTCATCATGGGAACCTGCACGGCGGTGCCACCCGCAGTGTGGAACGGAGCGGGGGCGGTGTCTGCCTTGTCGAACTCACTGGCCCATTGCCCTTTGAAGTAGATGGCGTTGAGCAGAACACAGACTGAGTTGGGAGAGAGTTCCTCGAGGATCTGGTCAACCCTGCCCTCGGTCTTCTTCGCCACCCAGGCATTGATCGGGGCCACATCCTGACCAGTGAACACCTGGGCACCATATTGCGTCCGCAGCAAGTCGCGGTACGCCTGGGTCACCAGCCGCCCATCGGTGGTAAGGCAGAGCGCGTTGGCAACAGAGAGCCGGCAGGCCTTCCCATCGCCATGCTGGTTGAGCCGGTTCAGAAGCGCCGCGTTGGCGGCGTCCACCTGCTCGCGGGGCAGAGCCTGGTTGAGAACCTTCGCCATCTCCGTTGCCGTGTCGCCACGGGCCCCGGAATCGGCCATCGCCATGGCGGTCCCGATGCTGCATGGCGAGATGATGAGGTTCCCCGGCTTGCGGCGCAACTCCGCGTACAGCTGGAGTGCCGTCTGATTGTAGGCAGCCACCACCTTCCCCTCATTGGCGGTCGGCGGCTTGGCAACCGGGGCGGCCGCTTTCTGGTTCCGGTAGGCAGCGATTCCCACGCCAACCAGAAGGGCCATTCCTGCGTAGCAGAGGATGTGTGCGGTCGATAGCATAGTCTCTCGCCTTGAGGTGCCCGTCTACTGGGATGACAGGGCTGCGCCGACATTGACGCCCGTTGTATGATGGAACGTCCAGAACGGGCTCTTGCTAGGCATCTCTCCGAGATTCTCCGTGCGGGGGACAGGCGTCAGCGCCTACCCCAACGCCGCCTCGAGATGGTTGGCGGCTTCCTCGTCCTTGGCGCGGGCCTCCTGGATGATGGGGACAATCCGCCGGCGCACCTCGGGATCGGCAAGAGTCCGGGCCTTCTCCGGGGACCGCCCAATGCCGCCGACGGCTCGCCAGACTTGCCACATGAGATCATGCTCCCGAGCGTAGCAAGCGGCTGCGTGATAGAGGTGGGGGGCGGGTAGGCCGATGTTCGTGCTGGCGGCTTGGGCCAGGAAGATCGAGGCATACCAACGGCCCTCAGCGATGGTACTGACCGCATCGTCGTGGACTTCCAGGCGCAGGGCGAGATCCGCCGGATCGTCGGTGGCGAAGTCCTCGTCGCGAAGCAGGTGTTCAACCCAGGCGTCGTAGGCCGCCAGACCATTGTGGCGGTCGCCATAGCGAAGTGGCGTACGCACCACATCCAGCGCGAAGACGATCGCCTCGCGGAAGGCCTGCTTGCGATTGGGCGGCTCTGCCAGCTTGTCACCGACGAGAACGAGACTCCAGGTGTCATTGAACCAATCCCGCTTGCGGAAATGGCCACAGGGCTCGAACTCCACGCCGGCGGCGCAGTCGGGGAAGGACTGGAAGAAGTTCCAGCCAATCAGCACCTCCCCGCCTTCATCGTAGCCGGTGATGAGGCACTCCTCGGGCGGGCCAATCACGCCATGGGCAATGACTGGATGCCCCTTGTCGCGGATGCTCTCGATGATGCGGGACCGCAGGTACTCCTCGGTGTCCAGGCCCTGGGTGCGCAGCTCGGCCCGGCAGACGACTTCCCCTTCGCGCCCGACAGCGGCCAAGGCGCGTCGGAAGATCTCGCTGGGGTCGTCGGAGACCAGGTACGTGCCCACGTTGTCGCCG
>Ga0307987_1002238_pt1 | contig 10164 bp, 5 predicted proteins | sample EllFjometagen181_FD_203157 | JGI IMG/M metagenome (GOLD analysis project Ga0307987, IMG submission 203157) | Marine microbial communities from Ellis Fjord, Antarctic Ocean - #181 | ecosystem: Environmental > Aquatic > Marine > Unclassified | place: Southern Ocean | collected 2014-10-08 | reverse complement strand
CAGCCAGGTCGGTCGGCAAGCGGCGTTTGTCACCGACCGCAAGCATCAGTTGATGGGGCGGCAGCATGACCAAAGCCGCCAGCTGGCGACGTGCTGTGCCGCGCCTTCGCTCGGCCTGGTCGCGTTCGGACAACGCCCTGAGATACCGCCCCGAAACCGGGATTAGGTCGGGTGTCGTCCCCTGCCCACCGCGCAGGCGCTGTCGCGCCAACTCGACAGCTCTGCGGCGCAGGTCCACCAACTCCTCGACAGCAGCCAAGTCACGATCGAGGAAGTCGAGTTCCGCGAAGGCCCGCCGGACTCGTGTTCCCAGCAGCCAAACGGCGCGTTCCAGCTCCGCCGAGACTGCGTTCCCCGCGGCAGCCGCCGCCCCGACACGATGCGAACGAGCCCATGGGTTTGGCACGTAAAGGCGGGCACTCGCCTGATTGCTCTCGCCGCTGTGGCTGAGGCGCAACTCTGGGTCGCGCAACTGCCGGGCGCGTACCTCCTGCCAGTCCGCGTCCGCCAGCGCGTCGCGGGCCGAAGCAATGCCCTTGTCGCACGCCAGCGCGCGATCCACGGCATCCCGAACGGTTAACGCGACCGGCCGATTCGCGGTGTTCCGTTCACCCTCGACGCGAATTGCCCGGCCGGTCGGGGCAGCGTCCGCTGCCAAGCCCCCGGCCCCGGTGGACATCACCCACATGGCAGCGATTGTCAGGGCTCTGTGATGGGAGGAACTGCGGCGCATTTGGTCCCCTTTTCCTTCTTCCTGGTGCCGAACAGGCGGGCGACATATCCGTCCACACCCAGCCAACTTGTCCCCTCGGTACGGACTTGGACCGTCTCGCCAGGCACGAAATCATGCGGGTCCGTGATGGTCAGAATCACCCGACGCCCGCGCAATGGCTGCCCGGGAATCGGGCTGATGCGGCCAGGCAACGACTGGACTTCCGGGGCGATCGACGTCACCACAGCGGTGACCTTTTCTCTACGGCCGGTCCCTCGCCAAACGGATGTCTTCTGCCCCACACTCAGGTCGGTCAGATGGATCTCCGGCAGGAAGCCGACAACCCGACTTGAGCGCTGCCCTACCAGCCGCAGGATTGGTTCGCCGGCGGCAATGACATCTCCAGCCTCGTGGAAGATGCGGGACACGACCCCGTCTCGGGTCGCGCGAAGCACATAGGTATTGCGCTTGAGGGCGAGGCGCGCCCTGTTGGCCTTCAGAATCGCCGTCCGCGTTGCCATCTTTTGCCGGATGGCCGCCGATGCATCCTCACCTTCTCCGAGTCGCAGCCACTTGCGTGTCTCGTCACGCTCCTTGATCGCGTCGGCCAGGCGCCTCTTGTGGGTTCCCATGAGGGCCGGGTAGGCCGCCAAGGAGTTTCTCGTCTCATCACGCTGGTTCTTGGCGGACGCAAGCTGGCGCTGGCGCACATCCCGCAATGGTGGATAGGCGGCAACCGTCTGCGTGAGTGCCGCGATCGCGGGGCGCAGTTCACGTGCGGTCTGCTCGTCGAGCAGCCGCTTGGCGAGGAGCGCTTCGCGCCGCAGCTGTTCCGCTGCCAGTTCGGCCAGTTCCGCAGTGTCACGCTGCTCGCGCACCGCGAGGTCCGCGACCTCGGCTTCGGCACTCAACACCGCCATGTCAAACTGACGCACGAGTCGGGCCATGTCCTGCTCCCGGGCGGTGGCTGCGACGATACGCTCTTCCGCCTCGGAAACAGCTTCGTCGAAATCGTGCAGGAGGACGAGGATGTTCTGCTGGTACCCCGCAATGGCACCTTCGGCCTCCAGCAAACGCGCTTCGTCGATTGCGACCTCGGCGTCCACCAGCGACGTGTCCATGGTGGCGAGGAGCTGCCCGGCTCTGACCGTCTCCCCGCGTTCAACTGCCAGCGAAACCAGACGCGCGGTCGCCAGCGGCGCAACCGGCTCGGGCACGGTCAGCAGCACCCCGGCCATGCCGCCGAAACGGGCGTGCTTTGAATAGAGAACAGCGACAGCAGCGGCGGCAGCAAGCCAGACCACCAGCGGCCAGCTATGGAGGAGACGCGACCACAGCAGCCGCGGATGGCTCCAGAGGCGGCGGCGTTTGAATGATTTCTTCGCGGTCAACGCATTCTCCCTTAGCATGAGTAATCCAGGCTAGAGCTCAACGGTCGCCCGTTGCATGAGCAACGAGGCATCCGAAAGGTCGGGAATCTGCTGTAGCTCGTCCACCAGGTCGGTTTGGTACGATGGATCGACGAGCCGCACATGGTACGAGTACTCAAGGGCGTCTCCCTGGATGGCTTCACGCATAGCGATGAGCTGGAACCCAGAGCAACACTGCTCCAACACCTTGGCCACCTGCTGGTCCAGGTGGGCTTCGGTCGGGACCACGAAGCGCAGAAGCCCCTCATAGCTGCGACGCGACGCAAATGGAGACCAGTGCAGGTAGAGGATCGTGGCCGACAGGACGGCCGTGCCGACAATCGCCACATTGAACGTGTGTGCGCCGCAAGCAATCCCAACCCCGAGAGTCGCGAAGAGAAAGATCATGTCACGAGGTTCCCGGATCGGCGTGCGGAAGCGGATGATGGCAAGTGTCCCCAGGATCCCCAAGCCCCGGGCCAAGTTGTTGCCGATCGCCATGATCATCATACACGTGACCATGCCGCCGAGAACAAGCGTCTGCACGAACGCCCGCGAGTAGGAAAGCCCCTCGAATGTCCACCGGTATACGGCCGCGAACACGGAGCACAGAACGAAACTCAACAGCATGCCGCTCAGGATCTCCTCGACCCCGAGAAACCGAGCGGAACTGAATACAGTCAGGAAATCATCCACAACCACACCTCATCTGGACTGGTGGCAGGTTTATCTGTGATGCTCTGGGGTGTTGAACGCGGAACCGGCGACACCGTCTACAGGGGACTGCTGAGTTTTCCGCCGGTCGAGACGCTTGGCGGGGTAGTCCTTCATCTCGCTGCTCGGCCGAGTTGCACTCCGTCTGTTGGTATCTCGACAAAACAGAGACGTGAGTCGTCAGGGGATGGAGAAACGGGGGCGTGGCGAGCGAGGCATAGGGCCGGGTCCCAGAACTTGCCTCAAACGTGTACTACTGGGGCGCATGGATAGTCCAGGCTCTGGGGCTAGTAACGGAAAGCGGACCCACCTTTCTACAGGGCTCGGGCGGTTTGCATCGGCGGCACGCGACCGCCTATATTGGCCGCGCGTGGTCGCCCCGGGATTGGCGCCTGGGTGGTGCCTTGCCTCCCCCCGCGAATCCAGAGAGCCGAGAGTCGCGTTTCAGCAACAGCCGCCGAGGTCCGCATGAAAACGCTCAGCCTTCCCTTCCTTTGTCTGGTCCCCATCCTCGCCGTCGCCCAGAACGGGGTGGTCAACGGCGACTTCTCCCAGGTGGAGCAGGGCGTTCCGGTTGGCTGGGAGGCCTGCGGGAATGCGCGCACGGTGGTCCAGCGATTGGAGGTTGGCGAGGAGAACGGCACTCGCTATGGCCGGCTCACCTGCACCACGTGCGACAAGACCGACACCGCGTCCCATGCCATGCTTGCCCAGACGGGGAAGATCCAGTTGGCGAAGGGGAAGCTGTACGAGTTCTCGTGCCGCGTGAAGGCGACGGGGCTGGCCGGCCGCATCGTCTCCGTCGCGATCAGCGATACCAAGGACTGGCAGAATTGCGGTCTCTCGGGCCAGATTCCGCTGACCGAGAACTGGACGACCTTCGCGAGACGGTTCAAGGCGTCGCGCACGGTCAGCGACACCACCCGGCTCCAGTTCTGGTACCACGAACCCGGGACCTTCTGCCTGGCAGATGTCCGGCTTGTCGAGGCGTCCGCCGTGTCGGTGGAGTTGACCGACACCATCATTCCCGGAGAGTCGAGGAACCTGATCCCCAACGCCTCCTTCGAGTGCGGTACGTTCGGCTGGTCATCCCTCGGCCAGAACACCGGCTGGGGCGACCTCTCCAGACTCCACGGGCAGCTCGTCGCGGACAGGCAGGCTCCGCACGGGGGCCACTACCTGCGGATTCCCTTGGGGGGAGACCAGACGCCGGTTCTGTATTTCGACTATCTCAAGCCGCTGTCCAGGAAGCAGACGCAACCACTCGTCGCCAACCTCGGCTGGCTGGCGCTGAAGACGGGGCAGCCCTACACGCTTTCCTGTTTTATGCGGGCGAATGCAGAGGGCGTTCCCGCGTTCCTGGGGCTGCGTCTCCGCAATCCGGACGGTTCGCGCTGGGACCGGAAAGATGATCGGCAAGAAGTCGTGCTGACCAAGGAGTGGACACGCCATGCCATCACCTTCGAGCCGACCAAGCGGGCGGGGTTCGTGACCGTCGGCCCGGCCCTCGAAACGGGCCGTGCGGTGGAGATCGACATCGACGCCATTCAGTTCGAGGCGGGTGCGGAAGCCAGCGCCTTCACGCCTCGCCGCCCGGTTGAGATGGGAATCGAGCCTTCAGCTGCCGCCGGGATCTTCACGGCCGGCGCCGGCGGCTTCCTCCAACTGCGGACATCCGGCAACGATGGGGCCCAGCCCAACGTCAGCTTCGAAGTCACCGACTACTTTGGCAAGACAATGGTGCTTCCGGCACCGACCGCCGCTGGCAGAATTGCGCTGCCGAGCACCTGGCAGGGCTACTACCGGGTTCGGGTCACCGGTGATGTGGACGCCGACCTCAAACGACGCTCGTTCCCGATCGCGATCGTGCCTCAGCCCACCTGCCCGGACACGGTCGTCGGAATCAACCACGCCTTCGCGGATGGGGCGTTGATCCGGCTGGCGAGGAAGGGAGGTGTCACTTGGTACCGGGATTGGTCGCTCAAGTGGGAGGATCTGGAGCCGAGGCAGGGCGATTTTCACTGGGACGTGGGGGATACCCAGATCGACCGAGTGCTGGCGGAGGGGGGCCAGTTGATGGCGCTGCTGCCGCCCTTCCCGTCGGCCAACTGGAATTCCGAAGCACCCGAGGCGTTGGCGACGGCAGGCTACCCGGGAAGCAGAATTCGTCAGGCCTGGGCCCCGAAGCGCACGGACGAACTGGGCCGTTTCGTCGGCCAAGCGGTCTCCCACTACGGCAATCGGATCAAGGTCTGGGAGTTCCTGAACGAGCCTGTCCACACGAGCTACGCGCTGCCCGGCAAGGACGACCCCGAATACCGGAAGCACGGCGCGAAACGCTACACGGTGCAGGATTATGTGGACCTGTTGAAACTCTCCGCCGCCGCGATGAAGCAAGTCGATCCGACCTGCAAGGTGATCGGGGGCATCGGGGGCTGGCCGGATCATTACGCATTGGAGGCGGTCGCGCAGGGCTGTTTGGACAGCTGCGACATCTTCAACCTCCACATCTACCCGGGGCTGCACCCGCCGGAGTGGTTTATCCCGAAGATGAAGGCTCTGATCGAGGCCATGGACGCGACTGGCAAGCGGCGGCCCATCTGGATCACCGAGTTCTCCTACTACGGGTCCGATACCTACCCGCGCAGTCCGTTCATCCCCGACTCCGCCAGCTGGTCGGAGGAACGGCTGTTGCAGGACGAGAAGCAATGTGCCGACTACACGATCCGCTTCTACACGGTCATGATGGCCTTCGGGGTCGAGAAGATCTTCCTCCACTCGGGCGCGAGCGCGACCGTGAACAGCGAGCAGTTCGAGTGCTGCCTGTTCGACTACGGCGGCGTCCCCAAGAAGATCTTCCCGGCGCTCGCGGTGTTCACCGATTTCATGGGTAGCCAGGCAAGGTTCATCGAGTCGCGGCGGCTCGGCGGGTCGGGCCACAGCTACTCGTTCACGACCGGAAAGGGCCAGCTGACCATCCTCTGGGATCCCGAGGCCGGGGCCTCGGTATCCGTGCCGGTACCCGCCGACTGCACGGCCTACGACCTCATGGGACGGAAACTCCCGGCAGGGAGGATTGTCCTTGGCAGTTCGCCGGTCTATTTTCTGAAGCAACCGTGACCCGGATGGCGCAGGGAACTGTCCGGTTCCCCTTCCGGCCAGCACGCAATAAGGGGAGAGATGCCACCGTTGGCAGGTAGGTGCGCCCGCTGGTGAAATTCGTGCTTCAGGAGCCGACATGACGAATGGTCCCGCAGGAGAAACCGCGCTTGCCGGATGCTTGGAAGTGAACCGCGAGCGTTTGCTGCGCCTGATCGGTTTCCGCATGCACGCTCAGTTGCGGGCGCGCGCGGACTCGGAAGATGTCTTGCAGGAAGCGTATCTGGCGGCGACCAAGCGCTATCACCATTACGAGTCCGCTCCGAAGGTCTCGCTGTTCATCTGGGTTCGCAGCGTGGTTTTGCAGACTTTGGTCGATGTGCATCGTCATCACTTGGGAACCCAGAAACGGGACCCGCGCCGCGAGGTCCACCTCCATTCTCGACCATACGCGCAGGCCTCCTCTGCCTCCATCGTCCTGGAGTTGACTGGCAACCTGACCTCCCCCAGCCAGGCGGTGGCCCGCGACGATGCGGTCGCCGTCGTCCGCCAGGCCATCGAGGGGATGGGGGAGATGGACCGTGAAGTGCTGGCTCTCCGGCACTTCGAGGAACTGACCAACCGGGAGGTGGCCGAGGTGCTGGGTATCGAGCAGAAGGCGGCCAGCATCCGCTACATGCGCGCCCTCAAACGGCTGCAGGAATTGCTGGTCAATGTGTCCGAGTTCCGGGAACGAATCGGTGATGCGTAGCGCCGACGAGGAATCGCGGGATCTGGATGAACTGCTGGAGGAGTTCCTGGCGCAATCGCGCGGCGGCGATGCCACCTCGGTGGAGGAGTTCGCGGCCCTGCATCCACACATGGCCAACGAGATCCGCGAGTTGTTTCCAGCCGCTATGGCCTTGGAGGATCTGAAGGTTGCCACCACCGGCAGCACCGCGATGTCGGCGGCCCATGTGCCCCCGCTGGAGCGGCTCGGTGACTTCCGGATCATCCGGGAAATCGGGCGGGGCGGCATGGGTGTGGTCTACGAGGCGGAACAGGAATCGCTCGGCCGCCGCGTGGCTCTCAAGGTATTGCTGAACCAGGCTCTGCATGGCACCAGGCAGGTGAGCCGATTCGAGCGCGAGGCCCGGCTGGCAGCCAGTCTGCACCACACCAACATCGTGGCGGTCTACGGCGTGGGCGAGCAGGATACGGTCCGATACTACGTCATGGAACTGATCGACGGGGTCTCGCTCGACCATGTCATAGCCCGGCTGGCAGATGCCGAGGAGCCGACCACCGACCGCGAGAAAGCGGTCTGCGAGTACGTCACGGGGCGCTCCGAGGCGGAGCGGTGGCGCCATGCCGCGCGTATTGGGTTGAGTCTGGCCGATGCCCTGCAGCACGCGCACGAGCAAGGCGTGCTGCATCGCGACATCAAGCCGGCAAATGTGTTGGTGGATCCCAAAGGGGGTGTCTGGATTGCCGACTTTGGTTTGGCCAAGGCGCTGTATGCGGATGATGTCTCCCAGACCGGCACGACAGCGGGGACGCTACGCTACATGGCCCCGGAGCAGTTCGGCGGGGACGTGGGTATCGGCAGCGATCTCTATGCGTTGGGGTTGCTGCTCTACGAGCTGCTGGTACTGTCTCCGGCCTACGCCGAAGTAGATCGCGCGCGACTCATCCAGCGGATCATCCATGAGACCGTCCCTTCTCCCCGGGAGTCTCTGCCTGACCTGCCGAGAGACTTGGCCACCATCGTGCAGAAACTGACGGCGCACGATCCCCAACATCGCTACTCGTCTGCGGCTGCCCTGGCGGAGGATCTGCGGTGTTTCCTGGATGGGCGGCCGATCCGGGCACGCCCAGTGGCCTGGCCCGTGCATCTGTGGCGTTGGCGTCGGCGGAAACCCGTAGTGGCGAGTATGGTCGCCGCCCTCCTCGTCCTCGTCCTCACCACGGTGACCGCCATCGCTGTCGGTTGGGTGCAGACCCGGTCGGCATTGGCCCAGGAGCAACAACAGCGTCAACGAGCGGAGGCCAATGCCAGCCTGGCCCTGGAGGTCCTGGACAGCATATTCAGCCAGTTCTCGCCGACCGCGATTGATTCTGCCTCCCAGGCATCCATCAGCCCGACCGATGGTGAGGCGATGGCTTTGCCTAGCGCTCCGGTCCTGTCCGCAGGTGGTGCGACGCTGCTCCAGAAACTGCTGCCCCTCTACGACCGCCTCGCCTCCGAGACTGGGAACGAGCGCCAAGTCCAGATGAAGGCGGCAACTGCCCGCAAGCGCATCGGCGATGTGCAATGGCAACTCGGGCAGTATGTCCAGGCCGAGACGTCGTACCGCGAGGCGGCGGCTACCCATGCAGCATTGGCGCGCGATCTCCAAGATACAGGCTACGCGCTCGAACAGGTCCGCATCCAGAACCGTCTCGGCCAGCTGCTCAAGGCAATGGCGCGGCCGGCCGAGAGCCAGCAGGCCCACCGCGAGGCGTTGGCTACCCTCTCTTCCCTGCCGGAGACGGTCCGCCAGGCCCAAGGGACGCGGATCGAGTTGGCCCGGACACATTTCCTGTTGGGGAGTGATCCCGACGTGAGGGGGCCGCCAGGCCAGGGCCGAGAGGACCGGAAAAGGAGCGACACGCGATCCCGCCGTACCCGTGAGGTGAAGGAGCACGTGGAGACCGCGATCAGCGAATTACAGACGCTTCTCAAAGAGGCTCCTGGAGACCGCGACTGCCTGTACCTGCTCGCCCTCTGCCATCGCGAGCAACGACGAGGGGGACGGCGGGGCGCAGGGGCAGGCAGGCGCGATGGCCGCGAGCGAGCTACCGAGATCCTCGCCAAGCTGGTGTCCGACCATCCCGCAATGCCCACCTATCGCTACCAGTTGGCCCAGACCTACGCGATGGAGCAGGCCCGACACCGGGGAGAGGAGAAAAGAGAGAGCCCAGAGATCGAGAGGCAGCTCCAGCGGGGATTGGCACAGATGGAATGGCTCGTGCGACGGCACCCCTATGTTTCGCGCTACGCCATGGGGCGGGCCCAGCTCTGCCACAAACTCTCCACGCTGCACCGTCACGCCGGGCGATGGCCCGAAGCCGAGACCCATTGCCGTCGGGCTGTGGATGAGCTGACCATGCTTGCCGACCAGAACCCCGATGTCACGACCTACACGATCTGGCTTGGTGCCTACACCAACTCCCTTGCCGACTTGCTCCCTCGGCGCGGGCGTGTGGCGGAAGCCCGGACCCTCCTGGAGGCGAACCTCGGGCGCCTTCGGGCCATCCCCAAGGACGACCCCGTGCAGACCTTCGCGACGCAGCTGATCCAGCAGTCCGAACGGATCCGCGGGAAGCTCCGCAGCCCAAGGAACTCAGGCGGTGCGCCCCGGTGATGGGGAGAGAGTACGGAAGTCCGGGCTAGCCGTTCTCGCTCCGCCTTGCCTGGTGGAACCAGCGGGAGAAGGCGGAGGGGCTGGAGAAGCCGAGCTCGAAGGCAATCTCCTTGCGGGGAAGGTTGACCGAGATCAGCTCGCCGGCGCGGGCGCGGCGGCGTTCGTCCGCGTACTGGTGGACGGTCTTGCCGGTTTGGGCGTGGAAGAGGCGGTGGAAGTGGTATTTGCTGTAGCCGGTGGCGCGGGCCAGGGCGGCGAGATCCAGGCCGCACCCGTGGGCTTCGTCAAGCATGCGCCGGGCGATGCGGACGCATTCCTCGCGGGCATCGGCAGCGGCGCGCTCGGGGGTCTCGGCGCGGTCGGCAATCTCGGCGAGCAGCAGATAGAGCGCGCTTACCAGCCGTTCCCGCGCCCCGGGCTGGCCACGCTTCTCGAGGGCTCGACTCCATACCCGGTCCACACAGGGCACCACGCGATCCGTGCTGGGAGACACGTGCACGCGCCAAAGCGGCGTGAGGCGCGCGTCGGCGTAGGCCATCACGCTGCCCAGGCAGTCGCCTGGCGACACCGTGAGCCAGAGATGGAGCAGGGGTGTTGGCAGAGGCGGGTAGTTCAGATCGTGGGGCTCGCCCGCGCCGCAGAGGAAGATGGTTCCCGGCCGACAGATGAAGGTCCGTCCCCGGAAGCCGAACCGACTCTCGCCAGCCAGGGGAATCAGGATCTCCCGATAGGGATGGGCATGGTTGTGCTGGCGCGACCAGCGGGTGTGTTCCGAAGCGGACATGGCAGGGGATTCCTCGCCGAAGGACGAAGACACCAGTCGCCACTCGCGGAAACCGTGCAG
>Ga0307987_1002237_pt1 | contig 10164 bp, 9 predicted proteins | sample EllFjometagen181_FD_203157 | JGI IMG/M metagenome (GOLD analysis project Ga0307987, IMG submission 203157) | Marine microbial communities from Ellis Fjord, Antarctic Ocean - #181 | ecosystem: Environmental > Aquatic > Marine > Unclassified | place: Southern Ocean | collected 2014-10-08 | reverse complement strand
ATTCTTAAGGCTAAACCTGAACAGGCAGAAATAGAAAATATTTCTAAGTCTTCAGGGATTACTTACTATGAAACAGACAGATTATTAAATTACTGTATTCAACAATGGATTATGAAAAATGAACAATAGTGAACAGATCAACCCTAAGCTACTAAAATTAGTAGTATGTCCAAAAGATAAAGCTGAGTTAGAATATTTTGAAGAGAAACAAATTCTAATGTGTACTAAATGTCATAAAGAATACCAAATACAAAATGGTATTCCAATCCTGACTGTTTAAAAATGCAAAGCTTGCAGAATAACAAGCAATAGTAGTGTCCGTTTTATAAAATTGAATGATATCACACAAACAAACTTTATTCTAAGTATAATCTTTTCTTTAAAGAGGCGAGGACGCTCTTTTTTAGACCGAAACCGGAAATTGGAGATCACGATAACGATAAGAAAAAAAGGAAATAGAAATGACACTCTGTGTCATTACAGTAGAGGGAACATGACTATTGTCATGAACTCTAACGCTCCATTTCTTAAACTTTTATCACTATATATATTACAAAAAAAATGCCATCATATTTCTTATAAAATTTAACACTTTTTAATTTAAAACAAAATTAGGAATTCTATGAAAAAACATATTCTCACTTTTCACATCTTCTTTTCATTGATATTGACTGTTTCTTATGCAAATTCTGAAAATAATCATTCCCTTGGCCTTCTCGATAGAAAAGCTGTATATGAAAGTTCAAAAACAGTAACTACACAAATATACACAAACTCAGATGAAGTATTAGTGGATGATTATATTTCAGAAAAATATGAGTCTAATGGAACAGCAACAATTATAGATGATACTTTCATAAAAATACTTACTGAAAAAGGTAAAAGGGGAAACAGAATAATTTCATTTTATTATACACTTCCCTATTCTACCATAACAATTAAATTACTGGAAATCATCAAAGCAGACGGTTCAGTAATTAAACTTGATGTAGACAAACAGACAAGTTCTATGATTAATAGTTCTCAGATGAACGCTAACATTTATAATCCAAACTCAAAAATCCTAAAAGCAAATATCCCTGGCTTAGAAGTTGGAGACATGGTTAGATATGTAAGTCATAGAAATATTGTCAAAGCGAGAATGCCTGATACATGGAGTGATTTTTCAATATTTGAAAGTACTACCCCCATTAAAGACCTTACTCTTGAAGTAAACTCTATTGATAGCCTCCCTCTAAAAAAGATCGAGCTACTTGATAAAGTGAGCAAAACTGTAAATTATTCCAAATCAAATAAGGAAGATAGGACAATTCACAAATGGCAAGTCCATAATGTTCCAAGGATGTTCCCTGAACCAAACATGCCATCGTTATCTTCAGTAGTACAACGACTACTTGTAAGTACAATTAATGATTGGGAAATGATTTCCAAATGGTATTGGAAACTGTCCTTACCTCACCTCAATAAAGTTACACCTGACATGGAAGCTAAAGTTATTGCTTTGACATCTAATGATACAACAAATATTGATAAAGTTGAAAGTTTATTTTATTTTGTCGCTCAACAAATTCGTTATATGGGATTAACAACGGAAAAAGATGCCCCTGGTTATGAGCCACATGATGTAGATATAACTTATAATAATAAATATGGAGTCTGCAGAGACAAAGCTGCTCTGCTGGTATCGTTACTTAGAACAGCAGGATTTAAAGCATACCCTGTTTTAATAAACGCAGGGCCAAAACTGGATGTTGAAGTTCCTATGATTCACTTCAACCATGCAATAGCATGTGTGGAGCTAACTCCCGGCAACTATACACTCATGGACCCAACTGATGAAAATACAAAACAGCTTTTACCACCTTATTTATGCGATAAAAGTTACCTGGTAGCAAAACCTAACGGTGACACTTTAAGAACTACTCCAATAATTCCGGCAGATAAAAATCTTATGAGAATAAAAACTTATGCTAAAATTGACTCTAACGGCACACTAAAAGCTAAGGTACATTTAAATTTCGATGGAATCAATGATAATGCATATAGAGGTCATTTTGCACGATTGAATAATATGCAGAGGAAGCTTTTTTTTGAGAAGATTCTTAAAAACATTATCCCTTCAGCGAAACTTATTAATTTGACTTTAACCCCGGAAAATATGCAGAATACAGAAATTCCTTTAACAGCATTAGTTGCATATGAAGCTGATCAAATTTTAATCAGAAATAATAAAACTGCTCTTTTTCCAGTTCCATGGTTTGGAAAAACTATAGGAATAATAAACTATGTAATAAGAGAAGCAGGACTTGATAAGCGTAAATACCCTTTAGATACCAATACTACTTGTGGATATGAGGAAAATATGATAGTTGATTTTTCTCCTGATGATTTCAAGTCTTTATTAGTACCAAAATATAAATCTGTAGACGATAAAATAATATCTTATAATCAGGTTTTAAATTATAAATCAAATACACTTAGCGGGAAAAATGTATTCAAATTAAAAGTTGTTGAACTTTCACCTAAACAGTACTTAGACTTTAAAAAAATACTTAAAGAGCTGGAAATAAACAATAAAAAAATGCCTATCCTATCTGTAATAAATAAAGATAAAAGTGTTCAGGCTAATCCATCTACAACTATTAATGCTAGAATTTTAAACAAGGAAATAAAATTAGACATAATAAATCAGAGTAACTGGACCGAAACCTTTACAACAAAAACTAAAATACTGAACTATGAAGGGAAAAAACGAAATTCTGAGATTAAAATTTCCTACAATCCTACTTGGGAAACTTTGGAAATTGAAACAGCACAAGTTACCAGTGCTGATGGTAAGTTACAGAAAGTGTCTAAGGAAGAAATTAATACTATGGATGCACCATGGACAGGTTCTGCACCAAGATATCCAAGCGAAAAAATTCTTGTCATTAATCTTCCCGGAGTTGAGATTGGTTCAATCATTGACCTTAAAATTATTAGAAAGATGAAAAATAGACCATTTTTTTCAAAAATTTTCAATTTTAAAACTTCAAACCCAATTGATAAATATAATTTAAAAATAACATTTCCAAAAAGTTTAAAACTTAAATTAATTCCTAAAAATCTCTCATATATCAATAAAATAGTTATAGATGATTTTGAGACTACTACTTATGAGTGGAATGTTAACAACTTAAGAGAGATAAAAAAAGAACTCTATCAGCCTCCTACATGGGTATTCATGCCTTCTTTATTCATATCTACAGGGAATTGGACTTCTTACTCAGATTTTTTAAATCTACAATTAATAAACGCTTCTCTAGCCGATACAAAGCTTAAATCATCAACAAAACAGCTAATAGGAACAGAAAAGATTCCTGCAAATAAAATTATCAGTATCAGAGACTACGTCTCAAAAAACATCAGACCTATTGGTCCATCATTTGTTGATATGCCTTTAAGTGAATTCACACCTGTATCTCAGACGATTACAGATGGATATGGAAACAATGCCGATAGAGCAATCGTCCTTTACTCATTGCTTTCATTAGCCGGATTTCATCCTGAATTTGTCTTAGTCTCAGATTATCCTGACATCAAACAAATAGTAAATCCTATGCTTAATGCACCTCAGTTCACTTTTTTTAATAAAGTGCTAGTCAAAGTCTCTAATAGTAAAGGTAAACCCATATATTTAAATGATACAAATGAATATTCAGTTCTTGGCTCTACTGCCAATGAATATAATATAGGTTTGAATTTGAGAACAGGTAAAACAGAAATAATTAAGCCATTGAAGAATAAAAACAGTAAAATAGAATTTGATTATAAAATTAAACTGGATAACAGTGGAAATGCAGCCTTTGTAATTACCAAAAAATACTATGGATTATACTTTGGAATTTATAATAAGAAGTTTACTGATTACAGACCCGAGCAAAGGAATCGATATTTTCAGAAAATTGTATCTGATGTTTCACAGAATGCAACCCCGGTAGGGAAATTGAAAACTGACTTTAGTAATTATCCTGGACAGGAAAAGTTTAGTATTAAAATTGATAATTATGCAATTATAGACAATGGTTATTATCATTTCAAGACACCTCTCGATCTAAACAAGATATTCCTAACAGGAAAGAAAAATAGATTCTATCCATATTTTATGAATTTAAGGACAAATATTTCCTACAATATAGAAGCTTCATTGCCAAGTAAATATACTAAAAAAATAATTATTCCTAATACTGAAACTATTTCTTTTCCTAATAATTCAGGAGATATTCAATTTGATCATATTACTGACATGGAAAAAAATATTTGGAAAGAGATGGTTAGTTTTAAATGCAAGCCTTCGATTTTTACTACAGAACAATATGATGCTATATTGACTATTGATAAAGAAATTTCACAACCAATTACTCATACTATTCTTTTGAAGAAATAAAGTGAAATATTCAAGTTAAAAACTCTTAGTTTTATACTCTTTGTACGTTGGGTTTTATAAATATATAAAAAAAAATAGAATCATTCATTTCAAGATCATGAAATGTAGATTCTATTCTAATACTATTGAATAATCTATTACTTATTTTTTTGCTGAAGTGGCAGGTTTTCCCTTAATATACAATACAGGATCACCATCACCCCGTCCACTGTTTGGTGGGACTTCACATCTAATGATTTCGCAATCATATGGAGCTGTATAAAATCCGGTCTTGGTCTGTTGCTTGGCTATTGCTAATTCATTAACAGAGTTATAATAACCATGCCATGCATCATCCAAATCCTGTATGGATACTGAATGAGTTTTTGCCAATTTCTGCTGACGATTATATGTTTTTTTAAAATAAACTATATCCTGCTTTAACTGCTTTATTTTTTCAATAGGAAAGTCATTTGATCTAATAAAGAACAATGGCTGTCCTTTCTCCACTTTGTCGCCGGCTTTAACGTAATAAACAACATTACCCTCCACAGCAGATATCATAGGCAAGGCTCCTTTGGGTAGAGAATCATCAGAATACATCTTAATTGGAATCATCAAAAGCGAAATTACAGTTAAAATTAATATTGACTTTGTAGTTGAATTTTTAATGGTTGCTTTCATTTGTCCTCCCTTATATTCCTAATTTGTATAATACCTGACTTTTTTAGTAGATCATATTTTTTATATAATTCATTTGCTTTTTTACTACCGGCATCCATTGCATTTTTCAACAAATACTCGGCAGCAAACACATCTTTAGGAACCCCTTCTCCTTTATAATACATTAAAGCTAATTTTATTAGTCCATCCACTTTCCCCTGCTGTGCAGCTTCTCCAAAATAATATGCTGCTTTTTTATAATCTTGAGGAACTCCTTTCCCATCATAATATGCTGTTCCTAAGAACAATTGAGCATCCGGTATCCAGCTTTGATCTGCTGATTTAGTAAGCCAGTATATACCTTTTGTATAGTCTATTGCTGTTCCTTCTCCCTTATAATACATTACTCCCAAAAGATATTGTGCCTCTCCATTCAAGCTTTGCACTGATGCTTTTTCAGCCCAGTAAAATGCTTTTTTATAATCTTGAGCTATATCTCCTTTTCCTGTATAATATATTATGGATAAATAGCCACATGCAGTTTTATCGTGTTGTTTTGCCGATTTTTCAAACCAGTAAAATGCTTTTTTATAATCAACAGCTGTTCCAAGGCCATCATAGTAGAACTCTCCAGTCATCAACTGAGCTTGGATAAAACCACCTTCTGCGGCTTTCTCCAACCAGTATAATGCTTTCTTGTTGTTTTGTGAAGCAAATAATCCCTCCATATATATTTGACCTAAGCTGGACTGGGCATTTACATTACCTTTTTTTGCTATTAATTCTAAACTGTTATGAACATTAACATCTCCAAAAACAGGAAGTATTACTATTACATTGGAAATTAATATTACTGTAATAATTATTTTCCTCATCCCATTAATCATACTTTCCTCCTTATTTATATTATTTAAAATATTCATTCAGGTAAAAAAAATATTCCATAAAAACAGAGTTAAGTGAATCTGTCCAAGTTGAATTTCCCTTTTATTGCGTGCCTTCCTCCTCTTAAGCTTCGCTAGACAAGTCAGCACGCATATCATATCTAATTGTACTTGGGATTCCGTCTTCGTTTCACTACGCCGCGACACGTAAAATCTCAAGCTATAATATTAAACTGCATTGAAGTAAAAAATGAAATTTTATTAGTGCAATATTTAGTCTCAAGCCCTATAGATCTGTAAAAATTTAATCTAATAATATAATGTCATTTTAGCTAAAAAAATCAACAAAGTCAATACCTGTATAGTATATTATTTTAGATATAAGTATAAGTACCGTATATAAGTAAGTAAGTAAGTAAGTAAGTAAGTAAGTAAGTAAGTAATCAGTAATAAGAATAAATGTATATATTAAGTAAACTGAATGCTTTCAACTAATGTAGCACAAACTTCCAGTTGAGACTAACAAGCTGGAAGCTTGTCATACTTTTTAGTTACCTATTGGCAAAGTAGAACATGCATCACATACACGATTCAGCGCCTTAAACCTTAATAATTCCACTCCAATCGCTATGAATTCTTCTTTTTCAGGCTCATCTCTTAATAGATCAGTACTCAAATACTTCCTGTCATATTTTACCGCAAACCTAAGGCACGCACTAATTAATAATCTGTTATGATATCATTTTGTAAGCCTGGATAAAAAAATTCTAAATCTCAACCAGGTTTTACTATGAGCTAAAGATAATGTAAATATCACTAACAATGTCGTAATAACAGGTAATACTATCATATTGAATGCTACTGCCAAACCAATTGCTGCAGTAACCCATAATGTTGCAGCTGTGGTTAAACCTCTAGTTGCATTGCCGGATTTAAATATTACTCCAGCCCCAATAAAGCCTACTCCCGTAACTATCTGAGCAGCAATTCTAGAGGGATCAACTATACTTGTGTATATTGAAGGCCCAGATACATGTGTAGATAGAATACCAAACAAACATGCTCCTAGAGCTATTGCTGCATATGTTCTTAAGCCGGCAGAGCTATGATGAATTTCTCTTTCACACCCTATTGAAAAACCAAGAATAAATGCAAGCAATATATGACCAACAAGATGCCACTGCATATTTCACCTCTGATATGATTTAAAAAATGAATTCAGTATGAATAAATTAATACTGAATTTTCTACAATTAATTATCGTATTTTATTTCCCTGTAGGCAATGTAGAACATGCATCACATACACGATTTAGTGCCTTAACACTTAATAACTCTACTCCAGTTGCAATAAATCCTTCTTTTTCAGGCTCATCTCTTAAAAGATCAGTACTCAGATACTTCTTGTTATCATCAGGAAAAATAGTTACAACTGTAGCATCTATACCTAACTCTTCCTGAATCATAAGAGCACCTAAAAAGTTTGCACCCGAAGAAATACCTACACCTAAACCTAACCTTGCAAGTTTCTGTGCCATAATAATTGAATCACCATCATCAACACTTACGACATGATCAAGTTTTTCAAGTTTTACAATTTCAGGGATAAACTCGTCTGAAATTCCCTGAATTCTATGATGTCCTACTTTATATCCAGTAGAAAGAGTTGGAGAATTTGCAGGTTCAAGCGGGTAAACTTTTATATCAGGATTCTTTTCTTTTAAATACTTCCCGGTTCCCATAATAGTACCACCAGTCCCAACTCCGGCTACGAATGCATCAGGAAGCATCGATGCACCCTGTAACTGACCCCATATTTCCGGTCCAGTTGTAAGATAATGTGCATTTGCATTATCTATGTTAGAAAACTGGCGGGGCAGGAAGGTGTCCTCATTTTGAGCAGCTAAATCTTCTGCTCTTTTTATACTTCCCAAAAAACCACCCTCCTCCTTACTTATCAGAGTTATTTCAGCACCGAAACTTCTTATAAGATTTATTCTTTCACTACTCATCCAGTTAGGCATAAAAATTGTAACTTTATGTCCGAGAGCTCTTCCAATAGCTGAAAAAGAAATTCCTGTATTACCACTTGTAGCTTCAATTATCCTATCACCATGTTTAAGATTTCCTCTTTCATATGCTTTTGTTAAAATATAGTAAGCCATTCTATCCTTAATACTTCCTGTCATATTAAGGTTTTCTGCCTTCGCATATATTTTCCTAATTTCATCTTTATATTTGAACTTAATCTCAAGTAAAGGTGTATTCCCAATTAAGTTAAATAATCCTTTTATTTTTTCAAAAACAGTGCTTTTCATTATAGCTCCTTTTCTTTGATCAATACCAAAATTTAACATATTTTTCATAGGTGTTTGTCCGAAAGGTATAATTGTATACCCTGCATTCTTCTGAATTACTTTAGAGTAAGTAGCACAGAAAAAATACACGTTATTCGAAAAATCTTTAGATTTAATTTACAGCAAGTAATATAGTTTTCCATAATGAACCAGGTCAATCAACAAATTTTATATTATCTATAAAGGGAAAAACTGATATTTATTTTATAACAACTTGATAATTAAGTATTTTAATTAAAAATTTTCACTAGACGTAAAAACCTAGACATCAATATCTTGCATAGATTATAATGATCAGGATATAACTATGCTTATGAATTTGTCTCTCCAGTCTGGTTGCATTCTTCTAGTTAATGTTACTTATATTTCAGATTTAGAATCTATTAATGTATACGATGATATATATACGAATAAAGAGATTGATGAACTGTTCAATAAAAAACAACTTCCTGTAGAAACGCAGGAAACACTCCTAAAACTGAATAGCATCATGAGAATAATAAAGAATGAAAACAGCGTTTTAAAGTTTGATAATAATAGGATGAGAAATAGTTTGTTGGAACTTCAGATACCAATGTATATTAAGAATCATAATTTAGCCTTTGTAAACAGTAATAATGTTTTTAATAATGTCTTTTTAAAAGACAACGAATATGCCGAAAAAAAGAACAGAGATCTTTTTCGTAAAAATGAAGCCGACATTCTTACTCATCTGAATTCTGCCATTTTTACATCCTCTGAATTAGTACCTATATATACTTTAAACTGGCCGGGCTCTACGACTCTTTTCAAATTCTGCGTATATATTACCTATAATGTTATTATGGGTGAATAGTAGCAGTCCCTAAACTGTAGAATATAATGATTCAAAATCAAGAAGTAAAACAAGTGTCAATGTACACCTTAAATCATTAACTCAGAGTTTATATATTTATGAAGTTTTTCAGTCATTTAAGAATTATCTTTGACTACTTTAAAACAATTGCACCACAGTTCCAGCAAACTTCAAAAGAGGATGGAACATTTTCATTACACTCTGGACATGTCCATCCTGAGTCTTCTTTGTTAGCTTTATCTGCTACAACGTCATTACTATTAAGAAAGGTGAGACCAGATTGCTTCAAACACTCTTCAGCTTTAGGCATATCTTCTTCATCCAAAATCCATACTTCAGGCCATATTAAAATAGATCCAAAACCTATTCCTCCAGCTACAGAACTGCAAAAGTGTTCATTCCTTAATATGGCAGGTATACGGGACATCTCTAGAATGCCTTTAACCAAATCACAGTAAGTTAGATTTTGATTTGTGTAAACTTTTTTCATTTTTTAACTATTGTTTTATAGCTGGCCTTTTTCATCTAATTCTTTTAGAATCATATCAACAGGAGTTAAATATTTTTTTTCATTGTTGCAGTTTTTACAGCATGGTACAATATTACCCTTAACACTACGCCCTCCTCTGGATAAAGGTACAATGTGATCCATTGTGAGTTCAGAGGGTTTAAATTTATTTTTGCAGTAATGACATATACCAGCAGCCAATTCACTTTGCCACCAGTTTGATTTCTTCATTTTGACAGCTTTGGCTCTTTCTCTGGTAATATGAGCCTCATCTTTTTTTATATCAATCCAATCCATTAAAACCTCGTTATCAGTTATCAGTTATCAGTTATTAGTTATCAGTTATTAGTTATCAGTTATCAGTTATCAGTTATCAGTTATTAGTTATCAGTTATTAGTTATCAGTTATCAGTTATCAGTTATCAGTTATCAGTTATCAGTTATCAGTTATCAGTTATCAGTTATCAGTTATCAGTTATCAGTTATCAGTTATCAGTTATCAGTTATCAGTTA
>Ga0307987_1002236_pt1 | contig 10165 bp, 6 predicted proteins | sample EllFjometagen181_FD_203157 | JGI IMG/M metagenome (GOLD analysis project Ga0307987, IMG submission 203157) | Marine microbial communities from Ellis Fjord, Antarctic Ocean - #181 | ecosystem: Environmental > Aquatic > Marine > Unclassified | place: Southern Ocean | collected 2014-10-08 | reverse complement strand
ACCAGACATCGTTTTGCCGAAACATAAATGCGCCATATTTGTAAATGGATGCTTTTGGCATCAGCATCCAGGATGCAAATATGCATACAAACCAAAAACAAGGACTGATTATTGGTTTCCCAAATTAAAAAGGAATGTTGAAAGAGACTCGGAAAACCATAAGACAATTACAAAAAAAGGATGGCGAGTTATTGTGATTTGGGAATGTGAGATCCGAGACCAGAAAAAGCTTAATAGAAAAATCTCAATGATTAGTAATTAATCTGTTATGTAGTTGGAACCTTTCTACGTTCCTGTAAATTTATTCCTATCAAAACGAATCAGATAATCTGGAACAGTTGGGATCCAGATCATCTGATTCCAATGCAATGTCGGTGAAGAATTTTTTAACCCTCACGATTTAAAAGAGCGGTAATGTAATTCTCAAGAATGTGACTTGGCATTATATGCACTTTTTTTAAAAGGACACTTCAATACGTCACTATGATAAGAGAAAACTTAATTTAAATTAGCATGTTTTTTATAATTAGCATCAACGCAATCATAATTAATACCAGCAAATGTTTTTAATATAGCATCAAAAATCATTTTTGCACCCTTTGGAGGAACAGCCATACCTATTTGTTTGCGGATTTGTGGCCCACGCCCTTTAAACACAAAACTGTCTGGGAAACTTTGAAGTCTTGCACGCTCTCGATTTGTCAGACAACGACATTCTTCCCAATGATAAACAGAAGTTCCACCTCCGCCGCTTCCAGTAATTGTATATGACGGTTTATCTGGATGCAACCGACGATAGATATGGCTCATTCTCGCTCGCGTACAATTCAGCTTACACGCATTAATACGACTAACAATTTCCTGATCAGAAAGCGCCTTTATTTTTTCATTGTACCAAGGTGCTTTAGCAAGTGCTTTACGACGCTCTTGAACAGACATTTCCAATATCTCATCAAGAAACCACGCATTCTTCCAAGGTGGCGTAAACAAAAGCCTTTCTTCAATGTGTGATTTATGTATTATTTTATCGTTATCAAAAATTGGCGTTTCATATACTTTGGAAAGTGCTTCTTTCACTGAAATATGGCAATTTTGATGTGTGGGAGCAGGAACTTTAAATATAAGGTTTTGGTCTTTTCGAATTCCGACAATAATATATCGATGACGATATTGAGGCACTCCATAATCTTCAAATTTATACTTATGAATGGTTAAATTATATCCATATTTTCCAGAGTCTTCAAGTTCTGATAGTATTTTACCAAAAGTTTCCCCAGAATTAGCTGAATGGATACCACTAACATTTTCTGCGACAAACCATTTAGGATCAGCTTGTTCAATAGCTTTTATTCCTGCCTTATAAAGATTGCCAAATTTTCCATGGGAGCCTTTTTTTTTCCCAACCATGCTAAAGTCGTTACATGGAAAACCAAAGGCTAAAGCATTAACTTGGCCAAAATCAAATATTGTTTTGTGCTCGCCACTTTGCTTAACGTTGACAAAATCCATAGCATCACACATCACTCCTTCGCCGAGGTCATTTGCATCGTAAGTTGCAATTGCGTCAATATCTTTATCAACGCCCCAAAGATGAGAGATAGAAAATAGGTCATCAGATCTTGACTTCTGAGGTTCTGACATCTTAGCCCCTAATGCCATCCCACCAGGGCCACAAAAGAGTTCCCCCATAAAAAAAATATTACTCATTAACAAAAAATCCTTCTTCTATAGCTTTTTGTTCAACGTCCAAGATTACTTTACACTGCATTTCAGAAGGAGGCGTTGTATTCATTCTCAATGTAGAACTAAGAATTGACATCTCTTTTTCTGATAATATTTTAGAATTTGATGCCCATGCAATAAGGTTCGTCCAATGCGGAAGCCCTCTATCATAAACTTCAATTTGAGCATTAATTTTATTTACAACTATTTGTTCTTTTTTAGCAGAGCCCTTTCTAATAAGTATTTCCTCTGAATCAATAAGTTCAGAAATGACATCCTGTCGAAGGGGAAAATGTAGTGCTTGAATTGCTTTCCAACAGATTGGTTTTTTGCAATACTGAGTTACGTTTTCATCTGTATCTGTAATTATCTCATATATTATTTTTGCTAACTCTAATAGTTGTTCTTTTAATGCACTGCTTAAGCTTTGTTTTTGCCATATAGACATAAAGTCAATAAATTTCCCTTTCGATGCAACGATATGGACAAATTTTGACAATGTGTAAGTTACAATATTTGCCTTATACCCTCCATACCAATCTTGCTTCATTAGATTTTTATCGAGGAACTTGAAGGTAATAGCTTTGGCGATAAGTTGCTTAAAATACAGCTCATTAAATTGAAGTTCATTTTTCTCCCAAAGACCAACCTTACTACCATCTTTCCCGCTGATCTCTTCCGCAAATTTACCAAAATTCCACTGTGCACCTTTACTTACATAGTGCGGTAGTTGTGCAAAAGAATTTTCGAATTTTGCCAAATCTGTTTTAGTAATCATTTGGTTTTTTGGATTTTGAATAAGAAATTTTTTCTTCAATGTGCCAGTCATTTTAACTTGTTTGTTGGCATATTGACCTCTAGCGCGTTCATAGAACCAATAGGTTTCAGTTAGACTTCCATCTGAAGAGGGAGCTAATTTCCTACGGGAAAAGTCTTCAATCCTTTTATGAAATGGGTGATTGGAAAAAAAATCGGCAGCGTTAACTTTATTTTGTGTGTTTGCACATTTAGAAATAACAGGAACAATTTCATCGACCCTTTGTGAGTCAATAAGTGATAATTTTACAGGGACATATACATTTTCCAATATTATATTTTTATTATCCTGTAATTTGCTCATAAAAATAGATGCTGTTGTTTGAGCACCATTAACAATTTGCAAATTTGTTAATGACTGTATGTGATTATCAATGACTTCAATTTTTTCGGCAGTTACAGTTAATCCATTATTATATGCAAAAAACATCTCTGGTTCATTTTTAAGAGTATTTCGTATTCCCTTATTTACACCACCTCGAAATTGCAAAAACGTTCTAACATTTTGTTCCAATAGACGTTCGCCATATTTATCATATATTTTAGCAAGCATTTTTCCTGGAATTGCAAACAAATATGATTTGCAGACACTATGCTCAGTGAAAGCAGGAAGGCATTGAATACCGTCTTTTACAAATTTTACAAAATCAATTACAATATCTTCCTTAGTTTTTCCTGACTGTGCAATCCTATTTCTCCTACTCATATCCCAAATGTCATAAACAGTATCATATCCGTTAAGCTCTCTTCCTGCGACACCTTTAAAACGAGAACTTAAAGTGGCATTTGATAGAAGGAAAAATTGAACTTTTGAGATTGAATCGACACTCATAGCAATGTCCCGAGCAACACCATATATTGGCAATGATTCTTCAATCTCTTGATAAAATTTATTTGTCTTTGCTTTAGAGAAAAATTTTTCAGCTCTTCTAAACCAATTCTCGACATCAGTTTGAGTTAAGGTCCTTAGATCAGGAGATGGTGAATAATCGCAAATAAATAGGCTCAATTCCTTCTTTTCTTTATTAAAATTCCAGGCATCTATTCGAATCCCTTGATGTGTTTTTTTAAAAAACACTGAATCATAATTCTCAATTACAGCTTGGTCCACAAGAAAATCACACATTTCTTCAGTGAACTGTTCCTCACAAAAATCTGCTTTGGAACCTGCCCTGGCGTAAATATCCTGCATATAATCTTTATAAAAATCTTCGTCATCCATTAGTTAAAATCCCAATTAGCTATATCAATCTCATATGGACTGCAGTCTGTTAAATTTATGTTGTAAGTCAATCTTAAAATTCCCGCTTTTAGATCACAGGGGCATATCCTTGGAAAACCATCAGATACTTCATAAGCATGCTCTTCCAACAATAAATAATTATATTCAAGATATTTTTCTGAATAGTAGTATCCTACTTCCATCAACTGATCTTGAAAATGATTTAGAGACGAAGATGACTCCTGTTCAAGGCGTTCCGATATGCCAGCAATAATAGAGGGAAGGTTAAGAGCATTTTTATCACCTTTCGTTGTCTTACCCAGTGTAACTACAAACAAAAATAATTTTGGAAGTTGAGCAAACAGCTGATCAGCCGAGGATATTTTTACATTTGGGGTTGTTCCTCCTAATTGGCATTTGACTTCGATCGCACTTCTATTAACATTAAAATCCTGAGGTGCGCCTTCTGGCCCAAGCCAAAATCTTACTGCATCGGTGCTTCCAAATTTAGGGATTAAATGACTACTTAAAAATAACAGTTCGCCAATTAAACCTTTTATTTTTTCTTCTGACAAAATATCCAACCGTTTTTTCTTTAAAAAATCCTGCCATCTTTTTAAACGATGGAGGATTATAGTTGAAGCAGTTTTTGGAATATGAATAGGCATTGTTGCAGTTAAAAGATCATTGCATAGTGCAAAAAACAACTCCCAGTTTGCCTTTTCTTTTAGTATAAGAACCAACCTTGAGGTCTCACTGTTAGCAGACATTGATATAGTCTCAATACCAAACAAATCAGGTGGATCTTTAATTATTACTTCTGAATTAGCAGGATATTCATAAACAAACAGATAGCGCCCTAAATGATCTTTTGCCCAAAACAAGTCTAGTGGATGCTCGGCATTAGCTCGTAAAGCGCTTACATCTTTATTGGGAGGTGTAATTTGATCCCATGGATTATTCATAAATCATCCCCCATGTCTTCATCATTTTCAATTTCAGCACCATATTGTTCTTTCATATAAGTAGTATTGACCTGATACGTCGCTGTCTTTTTAATACTACGGCCATCTTTTTTACCGGGAAATGAAATTCCATAAGCAACCACTCCATTTGGAAATACAGGTTTATCTTGGTCTGATTCTAATCGACAGTCAAGGATATGAACCATTAATAAGGGAATTTCTCTAACTTCCCCTTTCTCAAGGTCAAACCTTTCAATACCACCCGCCCCAAGCTTTCTTTGTGAAAGCATTATACCTGCAGAACCAGAACATCGTTTTGTAGTTTTACGAATTCCCGGTTTGATCTTTTTTAACTCTTGCTGAAGGACTTTTATATTTAATTTCTTGTCTGGTGATTGAACACTAATAAATAAAACATTCCATTCGCAAATCTTTTCATCTTCGGACAGAGTTTTAATATAATTTTTTACAGCGACCGAATCTGTTAGTACTGATTCTGGGTGATTCTGAAACAATTCAACAAAATCTGCAATAATGTTACTATCCACACACTTCCAAAAAAAATGAGTTGAATTACGAATATTCTCTTGAACTGCCTTTGTATTAAGCCGTTTAAATAGTGTGGCCATTAAATTGAAATTTATTTGCACCTTTTCTGAAGAGGTAAAAAGCCTTGTGGTTTCTATAAGTCTTCCTGTTAACTCAATTTCTCTGATTATAGTTTTAGCTGATCTCATTTTGTTTCTAGCTGTAACAATTAGTGAAACATCATGATTTCTTACACAAAGCCCAAAGTCTTTTGGACTTTTCTTTAACTCATCCATTCTCCGAAATTCATCTCTTAACTCTTTTGTAGCCAATGCAATATGCTCGTACCACCCTTGAGCCTGTTCTGTCATATAAATACGGCACAAATCCTCGTAACCTGATCGATATCCAAACCATCTACCCATCTGCATCAGCGTGTCGTACATTATTGAATTGCGCAAAAAATATGAGGTTGATAAACCTTCTAATGTGATACCTCGAGAAAGGCTAACGCCTCCAATCGTAATGATATGACGGCCATCAGGATAATTGTGCTCTGAATAATCAATCTCTTTCTCTGCATTTGGTGAGCTATTAACTTCTATAATTTCAATACGTGATATGGCTTTATTGAGGACCTGCTGCACTTCAAACCATTCGAATTCTGTTTGCGAGAATTCTTTTATCCAAGTTGCAAATATTGTTTGAAAAATGGTGTTTTTTAGCGCCTCTTTTTCATTCAATGCATGATAATTGGATACCGCATCTCGAAGTTCGATGATATAATTATGAATAAGGATACGAAGTTCAGATTGAATATTAGTGAATCGACTCACATTAACAAGCATAGAGTTATGTTTTTTGCCTTGATCGCGTAATATACGTATTGCACAAATTAAAACAAAAACTTTTATGGATTCTTTTAGGCTTTTGGATAAAAAATTTGGTGCTTCATCGATGTTGTGTTTTAATTTAAGAAAACCTTCATAATCATCTACTACTCTTATTACGTTTAATTCTTTCTCAAAAAAAACACGGTTTCCACCAAAATAATTTGAAGGAGCATCCAATGTTTTAATGAAATTTTCAGGAAACAGGTCATTCATCATTTCTTCTGGAGTATCTGGGTCGATAAAAATATTTGCAAAAGGAGTTGCCGTATACCCCAAATACACATTTTTAGGGAAAAGTTCTAAAAGTTCTCGAATACGCTCATTTGTTTTGGTTGGATCAAGATCTTCTTTATTTGTATTAACAGATGCATGGTCGGATTCATCATCAATCAGTAGCATTGGATATTCTGAAAGAGAAAAATTATTATTTTTAAGCCAATCAATCAAGTTGCGAAGTATACTGACGTTCTTTTTTACCACAAAAACTAATGGTTGATTATATTGTTCAATAGCGGTCTGTTGTTGGGTAGCTGTACGTTTATTAAAATCCGAATGAGCGGTTGTAATAGATACAGGCCAACGCTCACAACTAAAGATTCCCACACCAACAAGCTTCTCCACTAAAGGGATATCATTAAGCATTAATAAGCTGTCTAAACCAATAACCCCATTATCAATTCTACCTTGTGTTTGTTTTCTAAGTGAATTCAACAAACCAGCCATTATGATAACTATTCGATAACCAGCATCCAAAGCCTTGCACACCACTCCTGCATAATTAGCAGTTTTCCCAGACTGAACATGACCGACAACAAGTCCTTTTCGTTGCCATCTCCCATCATCTTTTGGGTTTTGAAAAAGATCAAGGATTTCATCAGTTACGATGTCCATTTGCCCAACAACGTTGTTACCAAAACCACTCTTCACAAGAAGCTGTTTATAACGATTCCAATAATACCAATTAATATTTTCACTTTGTGAGCGCACCCAGGGGCGATGCGATAAATCTTCTAAAGTGGAGCCTAAACCCATCCTGAATTGAAACCTCGAGTCTAAATTTTTTATTATGGACTGTATTTCATCTTCAGTAAGTTGACAGTTCATAAACACACCAGCATTCCTGACTCTTTCTTCAATCAATTCATGAGTAACAGTTTTCCCATCCAAAGACATTGAAACTGTATGTTCAATTGTCTCCAACTTAGAAGTCATATCCACGCTCCTTGAAAATTTTTTCAGTTAGTCGTCGGTTTGATGCAAATGGATCTATCAGCAAGATTTCCTGTAATTTAGATTTGGAGACCTCTTTTTCACTGCCACCAAGAAACATTTTCAAAATCCCTTCTATTTGTTCTCTCCCCAAATTGTTAACAATTTCTTGCTCAGGGTTTGTCGCAATATCGTTATAAAATGTATCTCGTGGGAAAGCCGATTCCAATGTTGAAATAATGTTAAGAAACAACTCTCTCTGTGGCTCTGTGAGGCTATCTATATGTTGTTCAATCAACGGATGGTCATTATTTATTTTATAATAAAGTTGATTGTCTTTCGCAATACGCTCCCAAGCTGGGGTTTTAATCTCTGACGAGACACGCTGACCACGCTGTTTGTAGACTCTCTTACCAGCGAACTCAATTTTTTTAATTATTCTTTTTAATTCATCCCTTACACCTGAAGGAGGAAAGGCATTAGACTTTTTCACATCAATGCGCCACAAACTATCGAGAGAATTTGGGATATCTATTCTTACTCTGAGTAACTTTGTCAATTCATTTTTTGGAATAAGCCTGAACCAAGTTGCATAAACAATAAGTCTTCTATTTCGATAAACATAAAAACCTTGTCCATGAAGATAGCCTGCTTTTCCTTCATACTCTTTCCATTCAGTTTTACTCACCTTATTGTGGTGTGGAAGCACATAAGGCTGCACATGAATACACTCCCCTTTAAAACGAAATTCTTCTTCATGAAGTTCGGCTGCTTTGGAAGTGTTGAACGGATCAAATGAATTGAGCTGGGATTTGTTAAATAATATCTCAATCTTTGATTGCCCAGGGTCAGGAGACAAAAACCGATGGAACACTAATTCTAAGTGGAAACGAACGTTGTTAATTGTTTGATTAAACATTGACTCATGATTTTTTACAGGCGTACCTTCATTTATTCGATCTATATTTTTCCATAAAACGATAGTCCCTGATATTTTTGAAGCCAAATATTCTTTTGCCAAAAAAGGTAGCTCTGAATCGCTCACAATTTCATCTTCAGACAATAAAGAAAGTGCCCATTCATTATTTTCAGAGGCAGATATTAAGTCCAAATCCCATTGAACGCAATTTGTAATATTGTTTTTTTTACTCATGACAGTCAAACAACGACACTGTGAAAAAGAAGCTGTTTTAAGCCCTAAGCCGAAACGCCCCATGTCTTCTGCCGTTCTAACTTCAAGCGGGCTCATAGACCCAAATCGCATTGCAGCTATTAATTCTTCTTGATCCATCCCGAGACCATTATCAATAACCGCTAACCAAGGATTGTTTTTATTCCAAGAAAATCGAACATCAATATATTTAGCCTCTGCTGTAATACTATTATCTATAATATCAGCTATCGCAGTTTCAATTGAATAACCTATATCACGCATTGATTCTACCAGTGAAGAAGGTGTCGGAGGCAAATTGATGTGTTTCATATATTAAAAATATTCCTTACAAAAAAAGTTCAACATATTATTACCACATTCCGCAGTGCAAAAGTTTCAATGATTAGCTATTTTGACCTTTTTGCAAGGTATGCTCAAATCAGCGATTCAACTATGCCTTTCTGAGAATCATTTGTTAGGTTCAAACTCACATTTATTGCCCTCAATCTCATATAATAAAATCGAAATTTTCAGCAGTGCCAGGGGCAATTGATAAGATCATTATTTGCAAACGAGTTCGGTAGCACAATCCATTTTTCAACATCGCTTATTCCAGCAGAGTGCATAAAAAGTTGCCCAACAGCAGTATATATGGATTGAGTATCTGTTGCAGTTTTGACTTCATATATATGCCTTAAATTTCCTTCAGTTTCTAAAGCAAGATCTATTTTTTGTGTATTATATGCATATGAATTTTCAATGGAGCTTTCAACAAATAGTTTTAAATTGTCCACAACTATTCCATGATAAACGTTAGCTTCGAGAGCCGATCGTGCACCAACTATTTTTTTACCTTCGAACTCTGAGGAGAAATACTTCCCCTCGATTTTTTTTATTTCTAAATTTATACGTTCTGTGATACTTAAGTTGTATCCTGATACAACATATGGCTCTATTTTATACCAAACTGATTCATCACTTAGTTTTTGTAATTCATCAAACACTTCTTGATTTGTACTTGATAATTGTTGGGGCTCATTGTCAAACTCCTTCCATCCAATCCGATTGTTTTCTAAATGGCTATCGAAGTGGTCCCTCAGATTTTTAAGACTGTTGTTGAATTCTCCTATGGTTTTTCCTAATCCAAAAGTCCCATAGAATTTTGAATATGCATCTTTCCAAGATTTTACTTTTAGCTCTATTGGTGGGCCATCTTTACCTGATCTTGACAAGAAGTACCCAACCTCAATTAGTCCTCTTTTTAAATTTTTACTCATTTAATTGCGCTTTAATTAAATGAGTAAGTCTGGATACTTTTTTAATTTCCATATTATTTGGATCTGGCATCATACTGAGAACTCCAAGTCTCATTTTTTTAAAAAAACAAACATTTTTATTAGGGTCTCTTTACATAAATATAAATTTTATTCAATGAGCAATTCTGTTAATTCTCAACTTAGTGGGGCATCCTGAGCATAAGTTCATATAATTGATCGCTTAAAACTGAGTTTACTAAAGGTATATTGCACCTGGAGGAGGAGAATTCAAGTCGCAGTACCATCGGCTAACATAAGAATAATTGTAGCACGTTGAGCAATGCTTTGTGCCATTGTGGTGCTATTGAATATTTGTTTTAAAATATTTTTCTGCTTTGCGG
>Ga0307987_1002235_pt1 | contig 10165 bp, 5 predicted proteins | sample EllFjometagen181_FD_203157 | JGI IMG/M metagenome (GOLD analysis project Ga0307987, IMG submission 203157) | Marine microbial communities from Ellis Fjord, Antarctic Ocean - #181 | ecosystem: Environmental > Aquatic > Marine > Unclassified | place: Southern Ocean | collected 2014-10-08 | reverse complement strand
CAAGAAGTTAGAAGAAAAATCGCAGCCTAAACTATTTAGTTCTATTGACGATTTACCACAATGGAATTGGACAATGATTCATAAGACTGGGAACTTAGCTTATATTAAACAATTAGATTCTTACAGGAAAGTAAAAGAAGATAATTCTTTGGTACTTGAACAAGTTTGGCTTAGCATTTATGATGAATATTTGGAAGAATTTGGGCTATCTAAAGAATATAAAGAGATTTTAGAGCGTAAAAAAGAAATAGCAAGAATGAAAAATGAGTTTATAATGACAGATAACAGGTCTTTATTAAACTTTATTAAGATTGAAGAATTAGAATTAGAGGCTTCTTTTGATAAGTCAGAAGGAATGAGCTTTGAAAGTGTAGTTGTTGGACTTGAAAGAGTGCAAAAAATACATATTGACATAAAAAAAATAACTGTTTTTGAATACAACAATTATCTAAGAACTTTAAAAGATACTAAAGATGGCGAATGATATAATTAAAGGTGCTGGTGATATATATCAAAAAGATTTATATGGTGATTTAGCAAAGAGTGCTAAAGAGGCTTTGCCGTTAATGGAAAAGTTGAACCAAGTATTAAAAACTACAACAGCCAGTAATTTAAAATTAGTTGAATCACAAGTTAAAGATGTTGAAGGATTAAAAAAAGTTACTGAAGGCGTAAATAATACCAATAAAGCATTTAATCAAAAGTTAGCTTTAGATAAAGAAACAATAAAATTAGAACAAAAATTAAAATCAAATAGAACAAAACAAGCTCAACAAAACGAGGTTATTAAAACACAAATAGCAACAGAAACAAAAGCAAGGAAAGTATTAGCAAAAGAAACACTAAAGCTAACTGGTTCTTATGATAAAGAATCAGCTAAACTAAATGATTTAAGAAAGAAGTATAAGAATTTAGCTATTTCTGAAAAGGGAGTTTCTAAAGAACAAAAAATATTATTAGCTCAGATAACAAAATTAGATACTAAGCTAAAAAAGATTGATACGACTGTTGGTCAATCACAAAGAAATGTTGGTAATTATGGTAGTGCTTTTAGTAAGGCTGGAGGTGCATTAAGAAGTTTTGCTGGTGCTTTAGGAATAACTGCTGGGTTGTCTGGTTTAGTTAGAATGATGGGTAATAGCATTAAAATAGCTAAAGAATTTGAACAAGGAAATGCAAATTTAGCATCTGTTTTAGGAACTACTAAAGATAAAATAACAGCTTTAACAGATGATGCAAAAAGGCTTGGGGCAGCTACATCATTCTCTGCAACGCAAGTTTCAACACTTCAAACAGAATTTGCTAAGTTAGGATTCAATGAAAAAGAAATATTAAATGCTACTGAAGCGACTTTAGATTTAGCTGCTGCAACCGGTTCTGATTTGGGTGAAGCTGCTGCTATTGCTGGGGCTACTCTGGGTGGTTTTGGATTAGATGCTGCTGAAACTGGACGGGTGGCTGATGTAATGGCTAAGTCATTTAGTACTTCAGCTTTAGATTTAGAGAAATTTAAAGAAGCAATGAAAGGTGCTGCTCCAGCAGCAAAGGCAGTTGGAATTAGTGTTGAAGAAACAACGGCTTTATTAGGAACTTTATCAAACGCTGGTATTAGTGGAAGTAAGGCTGGTAATAATTTAAAAACTTCTTTTATTAACTTAAATGCTGCTGGATTAACATTGGAACAAGGTTTGGAAAAAGTTGCCAACTCTGAAGATAAACTTGGAACGGCTGCAAAATTAGTTGGTAAAAATGCTGCTGCTTCATTCTTAGTATTGGCTGATGGCGTTGAGGTAACCAAAGAGCTTGAAATTGGATTAAATAATGCTGGTGGAGCTGCTAAAAAAATGGCAGATGAACAGTTAGACACTTTAGAGGGTAAAACTAAAATATTAGGTTCTGCATGGGAGGGCTTAGTTTTAAGTTTGTTATCTGGTGAGGGGGCGTTTAGTAATATATCAAAAGGAATGGTTGAAGCAGCAACGAGTATATTAAGTTTCTTAACAGCTTCGGAAGATGCTAATGAAGTATCTTATGAAAGTGCAATAGCGAATAGGGATTTAGCCGATTCAAGCCAAGAACTACTAAATGAATATGAAGATTTAGTAGCAGATGGTATTGAGCCCACAGTAGCAGAAAAAGAAAGATTAGATGCCATAACCTTACAATTAACTGATAATTTAGGAGATAGTGTTGTCGCTATAAATGAAGAAACTGGAGCTTTAGAACTTAATACTGATGCTGTAAAAGCACAAATTAAAGCTAAAAGATTTGCAAGTGATGAAGAGGCAAGAACTTTAGCCAGTAGATTACTTGGAGTACAAGAAAAAATAAAGGGATTAAACAGAACAGAAAAACAAAATCAAAGAGAATTAAAAACCAGAAGAGAGATAAACAAAGCAAATGGGGCAGAAGCTCAAAGTATAAGGGACTTAAAAAATGTATCTTTAAAAACTGGAAATATAAGAAATACACTAAATAAATCCCAAAAAAAATCTACCGAAAAACTTGATGCATCAATTAATAAATTAAGAAAAACTCAATCAAACCTTAACGATGAGAAAGAAAAAGAGATTGACTTATTAAAAAAATTAGAAGAATTAAATTTTTCTGATGCTGATGTGGAAACCTTATTTGCTGAAAAAGTAAAGAAAAGCACTAAAGCAATTGTTGAAAATAATAAGGAAAAGAAAAAAGGAAAGAAAAAGGATGAAGGAGAAACTCCAGAAGAATTAGCCAGAAGGTTAGAAAGAGAATTTAATGCAAGGGCAAAGATTCAACTTGAATTGGATAAGTTAGAAATTAAAAGAATTAAAGACGAAAGAGAAAGAAAGAAAAGAGAACTACAATTAGCCTTTGAAGAAGATGTAAAAAACTTAGATTTAACAAAAGATTTAGAAAACCAATTAGAAGTAGAAAAAAGAGAAGAACTTAGATTAGAGTTATTAAAAGTAGATGAAAAATATGATAAAATTGAGCTTAATGTAAAAAGCAAACAAGATAAAAAACTTTTAGATATTGAGAAACAAAATGATAATGAAAGACAAAAGATAGCTGATGCTAACGCAAAAAGACAAGCTGAAATAGATGCCTTAAAAGTTAAAACTCAAAAGGCTATACTTAATAAGTTAGACGAGCTATTAATTGCATCGAGCAATAAAAAGATTGAAGATTTAGACGAGCAATTTGACGCTTCAAAAGAGAATCAAAACAGATTAAGAGATTTAGCTGCAAAAGGTTCTTTAGATGCTCAACAAAGTATTTCAATAGAATCTAAAAAACAAGCTGATTTAAAAAGGGCTAAGGAGAAAGAAGAAAGGAAACAAGAATTAGTTTCTGCTGGTTTTAAAATATTTAGTTCGTTATTGGATCAAGGGAAAGACCCAGCTTCAGCAACTTTAGAAATGGGCGTTTTATTAAAAGCCCTTCCAGCATTAATTGAAGCAATACCAACAGCTTTTGAGGGTACTGAAAGCACTGGGACGGTTCAAAACAAATTAGACTCTAATGGCGGGCGTTTAATGATGCTACATGATAACGAGCGTGTAATGACTGAGAAACAAAATAATAAAATGGGCGGAATAGGAAATGATGAAGCTGCTAATATTATTGAGAAGTACAATATGGGCGAATTATTTAACCACAACACGCCAGACGTTAGTAGTAATTTAATGAGTTCTATTAACTTAAATGGATTAAATAAGGGCTTAGAACGTAAGATAGACACGTTAAACGATAGTATAAAGAGTATTAAGATGCCGAAAACTTCAATGGAAGCTGATTATGTTAGGCAAATACTAAAAGTAAAGACTCAAACTGGCAATAAAATAGTAACAGAAATTTCTAAACTTCATTAATGAGTGATTTAAGTATAAATTCAGAGCAAAAATACATTCTTAACGGTGTTCAATACAACGCTCCAGAGGGTTGGGAGGATACCGTAATTGAGGCAAGTTATATTGATGACAATACACAACCGTCTTTAAAAGTTTCAGACTTTACTTTCCCTTTAGAAGCAAGGGATGCAGTACATAATTGGTTTCATAGCCCTGTTGGTGGTTTTGAGGGGATGCCTTTTGAGTTGATACTTTACAATAACCAATCTCAGCAGGTTAGTTTTAAAGCCTTTTTAGATTTTTATTCTAATTATGAAGAATTATTAGAAGATGGTAAGGTAAGAGTAAACACCTTAAAAGAAGATGGAATTGATGACCTTTATAGTAAATTAGAAGCGTTAACTTATGGCTATTTAGAATCACTTGGAACAGTTGGACAAGGTGATTATGTAACAGTAGATTATGTAGTTGAAAAGAAGTTTAATATGTTTGAAATTGTAATGGCTTCAGTTGTTCTTTTCCTTATGATTAAGGAATTAGCAGAAGCTGTTCAGAAATTAGCTCAAGGAATAAGCAGAACTATTAATGCAGTTATTCCGCTACCGGGAACTGGCGCTGGAGCTGGGGCGGTGGTTACTGTCAGTTGGAATATCGGAGGAATTATTTATGCGGCTTTAGTTTTAACACTTCAGACAATTTATATAATAGCCTTATCAATAGCAGTAACTAATTTGGCTAAAAATTTATTTGATTCTTTAGTTCCTCCAGTAAGAAAGCATAAAGCAATATTATTAAAAACAGCTTTATTAAAAGCAGCTCAACATTTGGGCTATGGGCTTAATGCTCCAGCTACCGTTTTTAATAATTTACATTATTTACCAAGTAATCCAAGATTGGATGACAAAAAAAGTAATGGATTTATAAATAGTACAAAAGGAACTCCAACTGGCATCCCTAATGTAATGGATTATGGTTATAATTGTTCTGATATGTTCAATTTAGCTAAGAAATTAATTAAGGGAAAGATTGCTTTGATTAATGGAATTATTCACGTTAGACCGATGAATGACCCATTTTGGCAACAACAATCTGCTTGGAATTTACCAGATATTTTATTGGAGTCTAAGAAATATAATTTAAGCGATTTAAAAACTACTAAAGTAATTCAGTTTAAAATTGATAATAACGACGAATGGACTATTGATAATTATAAAGGAACGGCTTATGAGGTACACACTAATCCAATAACAGTAATTAATCCTAAAGCCGTTTTATTAAAAGGAATAGATGAATTAAATTTCAATGTTGCTTTAGGTAATAGAAAAGATAAATTAAATGCTATTGAGAAATTACTAAAGGAAGTTGCCGAAAGTGTAGATAAATTAACTGGGGTTTTCGGCGGAGGTACTGATTTTGAATCAAAAATAACTCATAAATTAGGTGTATTAAAACAAACAGACAATTGGCATACAGTACCAAAATTATTACCGCTGGAAGATGGAAAATTAGCGGTTAACCATAGAGATTTATTTAATGCCAAAAAGTTGTATAATGATTATTTAGATTATGATAGTTTTATTAATAATGGATTTAAAAGACAAAGGGCTATTTATGAAAATGTAGATATTCCATTTGGTATAGAAGATTTTAAATTATTAACCATAAATCCATACTTTCTTTTTAATGGTAATTCAGCAAAAATGGTTAACTTTACATGGACTACTGGAAAAGACAGAGCCACCATATCATTTTGGGTTGAAGAAGTTTATACTCAAAACCTTAAAGAAACTTTTATAGAAGCTACATAATGAGTAAAACACAAGAATTAATAGCTAAAATGACTAAAGACTTAAAAGAGTTATTAGAATCGTCTGAGCAAGAAATGAATGAAACAGCTCCCTTATTAGAAAAAGAGGGTTATTCTAACCATTTAAAATTAATGAAAGATACAGTTTCTAATGCGAAAGAGGGTAAAGATATAGATTTGAAAGCTTTTGTAGAAACTTTTAAAAACTTAAAATAATGGGCTTAGATGTTTTAGTTATTTCACAAAAATATTTTAACGAGTATTATAATGGCGTAAATTTTACAGATAATTTAACTGAATACACCAACAATTTTACTGGTTCTGTAATGGGAAACCAGATGGTTAATTTAGTTATTGATATAGGATGGAGGTCTGACGCTTCGCTATCAAATAAATTTACTTTACAAGGGAATATCATTACAAGGGCTACTGGAAACTGGTCAGATGACGGCTTTAGTATAGGTGATGACATAGAAATACAAGGCTTTTTGCCTAATGGAAATGCTTTTGGACCGTTTGGACCTTTAGTTGCTTCTTCAATTACTGGTGGCACAATGATTATTAGTGCTACAATACCTATTTCGAATGACACTTACGAACTATTTACTATTGCTGGATTAACAAATTTATCGGCTTTAGTACATAAATTTTCTTTAGTTGAAAATTCTGACACTTTTAGCAATCAAAATCTAATAACTGGAAGCGATTCAGCTTATTATGGCTCTTCAATGATTGAACAGTCATCTCCGCCTATTGGACCTAATGTTGGATGGGTAAATTTTCAAGGGTTAGGGCAAAATAAAGATTGGCAAGATGGCTCTTTTAGAGCAAGAAAAATATGGTCGCCAATATGGAGGCATGAAAGATTTGAAATAGAACATAGATTATTAATACCATTTTATTCAGAAGGCGATAATTTAGCTTTATTACCTCCTTATTTAGACGGTTTAAACTCTTTAAAATACGTTTTTGAAAGTGGATTTAGGTCTGTTATTAATAACCCAAACACTCAAAAATCAGTAGCTTTTGATTCCCAGTTAGGGAGTGTGGGCGGATTTAATGAAAATTTTAATGGCTTTAATAATTTATATAATGTAGACTCTATAATATACCAAGATTTTAATACTTTAACAAGTGCTGATGGCTTATTGATAGGAGGGAAAACTAAAGTAACTTGCGTAGTTAGTAAAGTTTCTGGAAGTTTTACTGGAGGCGAACGATTTGGGGCTTATGTAAGCTATTTACCTAACCAAAATGAATACCAAAATACAGTTTTAACAGATTTTAAGGAGAATTTTTTATATGATAGAGCTTTAAATAATCAAGGGATGTCACCCGTTCAAGGTAATGATTTTCTGAAAGATTGTTGGGCTACTATTGTTAGTGGAAAATTGGTAGTTAATTTTAATGTTGAGTATGACCTTACTCAAAAAGTTAGGTTAGCCAATGAAATTGCTCAAAGGCCCATAAAATTTGCTATTGGAATACAAGTTGGAGACGTTAATTTATCAGCTGGAAATTCTGATAGAGTGATGCTTTTAGCTGATAACGGATTTTATGATAAAAGCGCTGATATTGAAGACTTAATGGATGTAACCAAATTTGATATTTACCCACATGATAAACAAATAGCTTCAAGTAATGGTTACTCAGATATTACAGCGTGGAATGAAGACGGTTTAGAAATAGATTTTTCATTTGATATTGATTTGAATAAAAGTGCTTTGGTTAACACTTTGGATTTTAAATTATTAGCTCAAAACCCCACAACTGGAAATATATTTGAATTAGATTCTTTTAATTATCCAATTGCTGGTTCTGTTATAAGTAGTGGAGTTCAACAATTTAATATCACAACAACGAGAGGGTATATTTTAAATAATAATGACCAGTTTAACGATATAACCATAAATGTTGGAGCTAATGTTGGAGGTTTACAGTCTTACAATGGTCGATTTGCTCAAAAAATAAGTTGGCAAGAATGGATTCAAAATATTGATGTTAATACTATATTTTACAATAGTGCTGAACCATTTAACAATTTCAACGATAAAGCGAGTAATTACTCAGCATTAAATGGTTATGAAATTAAATTAGCAATTTCATCTAATATTTATGGAACTAATCCATTTGGTGTTAGTGGTTTGACTGATTATTTATTTCTTAGCCCAGCATTAAATGTCTTTGATTATGACAAAGACGGTTTAACTCCAGAAGTTTGGAGCGGTGAAATTGAAACTTTTAGTGCTTTAACATCGGCTAATTTAGGGGGCGCAATCTTAACGGGACAAGATACCTTATTCAGAACTACATGGACCAATTCAAATGGAGCTGTTACTTCATTAGCTGATATGTGGGGAATTAATAGAATAGAAGAAAGCAATCAATTAGGATTTGATATTACAGAAATGAGTTCCATAAATGACCCAGATACAAATCAGCTTTTAATACCGTCTAACGGTACTAAATTGGATATGTATTTAAGTGGTGGGAATGTTGTAATGGATTGCTTAATTGATGGGGCTTTGGTTTCTTCTGGAGTTAATTATAATCTTTCTTCAAGAATTAACGCCTCAAATATATCACCATTTTTTAAAGCAACAAGCCCTAATTCAATACAGAAAGATACAAGTGGAGTAATTGATTCAAAAAATACAGCGTAATGATAACAAAACAACTTTTAAATTTAGCTCCATACACTTATATCTCTGGAAATTCTACAAAAGAATTAGGAGCTGCTTTGCCAACTATTCCAGTTACAGAATTGAATGAAGTTTGTATATGTGATTTTGTACAATGTTCTTATATAGAAAAAGTTTTTGCTTCACAATCACCAGATAACCAATGGTATAAAAATGATAAAAACGAATTTCTTTTCAGACGTTTTGTGGCTTCAGATTCGGTTTCTATTGAATTATATAAAGATGACATTAAAATAGAAGATTTAGATAATAACTCTTTTGGAACTTTCTTTAATGGCTTTGGTTCTGGAACTGCTGAACAACAAAAATACGTTGGCTTCTTATTAGACTGGGAATTAGTTCAAGCGACTTATGGAAATGGAATGTATCAAGTTAAAGCTCAATTATCTATAATTGGAAATAGTTCAACTTATGAAAGTAGGATTTTCAATTTATTACAATATGAGGATAGAGCGGCAAACAAAACTGTAAGAATTGAAAGTTACCAAGATGGAAATATTTTTGGTTCTATTTTTGATTTTACTGGATTAAATTGGTATTCGAGTTTAAGAATACCAGCCACTTTTGGCAATCCTTCACCCGTTTTAGAAACTGATAATTATATTAATAGTAACCATGAAACAAGACAAATTACTGCTAAAAATAGTAGAGAGTGGACGTTGACAACTGGGCTTATTAATTATGAAGTTGCAAGTAAAATACTTTATAATAAATTATTAGCTAACAAGGTTTTAATTACTGATTATTTAATAAAAGCCGAAAATGTTTTTAGACGTATTGATGTTGTTGTAACGGAAGTAGATAAGCCAGAAGTTAAAGGAATACCAGATAGAGCTTACACAATGAAATTTACAGATAGAAAAGATATATTCAGAAAAAGAAACTTTTAAAAATAAAAATTATGAGCTTACAAATAAACGAGTACACGAAAACAAGAATTAAAGCCACTTCTAAACCAGATGACTTAATGGATATTGATTCTACTGAAGATAGTGGTTCTTCTTTTGAATCTGCAAAGATGAAAGTTTCTGAGTTTATAGGATATGTTGAAAGTCAATTACCCCCTATTACTATGTATGTAATAGATGGTATAATTTCTGCAAATAGAACTATAACGGCTTTTGGTCGTTGGACTAAGTGGAAAGGTGGAGATGTTGTTGTGGAAATGGCAAATCCATTTAATGATTATGGTTTTGCAGTCAATGATTTTACAAGTGCTGAAAAAGCTCGTTTAGGTTTCGACCAAGCAACTTCAAGTGGTGTTTTAGAGGTTAAAAATTCTACTGGAACTTTTTTAAATGCAAATGATGGAAAATTAGGGGTTGGGACTGTTACTCCAATATCAAAAGTAAATATAAAATCTGACGGAACTGGAAACGGCAAAGCCTTACAAGTTGAAGATTCGACTGGAAGCGAAATTGTTAGAGTATTAGACAATAAAGAGATTTTATTTGGAAGTGAAAATGGAGTTGATAGAGCTAATGTTGAAATATATGCTGGAGTTTCGCCAGAAATTAGATGTTATTTAAACGGAGCGACCACAAACTATGCCTCTTTAACTTATAGCCGTTCAACAATAGGAGCAGCTAAAATTAGAGCTACTGGAAATGACCAGATAAACTATACTTTGGATGTTATAGGGCAAACAAATACGGCTTCAAATGTTACACAAATATATGTTAAAAATAGAATACCACAGTTACAAGATAGTTCTAATGCTTCAAGTGATATAAGAATGGCTGGGAATTTATCTTTGGGTCAAGCAGTAGGTTCTAACTTAGAAACTATAAATACAAATCGTTTAAGTTTGAAGGCTGGGTTAA
>Ga0307987_1002234_pt1 | contig 10173 bp, 8 predicted proteins | sample EllFjometagen181_FD_203157 | JGI IMG/M metagenome (GOLD analysis project Ga0307987, IMG submission 203157) | Marine microbial communities from Ellis Fjord, Antarctic Ocean - #181 | ecosystem: Environmental > Aquatic > Marine > Unclassified | place: Southern Ocean | collected 2014-10-08 | reverse complement strand
AGATAAAATTGTGGCCCTGGCAGTGGACAGGGGATTTGTCGACATTGATAATTTACTATCCCAAAAAACGACAAAGGAAATCCCACAAAAGGTATTCCGCCTCTTCAAGGACAAAACCATGGCCATGGCCGTGTTGGGCCAGGAGAAAATTTCTTCAGGCACCCGAATTATTGCATCCCATATTGATTCCCCCCGGTTGGATTTAAAACAAAACCCGATTTATGAAGATTTAAGTATGGGACTGATGAAAACCCATTATTACGGGGGTATTCGAAAATATCACTGGCTGGCAATTCCCCTGGCACTCCATGGCAGCATTGTTAAAGCCAATGGAGAGAAGATGGATATCATTATTGGTGAAGCAATTGACGACCCCGTGTTTACGGTTACAGACCTTCTGCCCCACCTGGCAGGCAAACTCCAGGGAGACAAAAAGATATCAGATGTCTTTGTCGGGGAAAAACTGAATCTGATTGCCGGCAGCCTCCCCCTGGGCGGTGAAAGTGTCAAAGAGCGTTTTAAACTGGGAATCTTACAATTGCTCAATGATAAATACAATATTATTGAAGAGGATTTTATCAGTGCGGAAATAGAAGCGGTACCGGCCGGCAGCGCAAGGGACATTGGGTTTGACCGCTCCATGATCGGTGCCTATGGCCAGGATGACAGGATTTGTGCGTTCACAAGCCTGGAAGCATTGTTTGATACGCCCTCCCCCGAAAAAACAGCCATTGCCCTTTTCTTTGACAAGGAAGAAATCGGCAGTGAGGGCAGCGGTGGGGCAAAATCCAGTTTTTTGGAAGATTTTATCTCAGACCTGCTGTTTTTAAACCAGGAGCCAACGGACAACAGGACGCTTAGAAAAACATTGATCAACTCCGAGTGCCTGTCAGCAGATGTAAATGCTGCAATGGATCCGGATTTTAAAGAGGTCCATGAAAAATTAAATGCCCCCAGGCTGGGATTTGGTATCTGCCTGACAAAATTTACCGGGGTTGGTGGAAAATCAGGGTCCAATGATGCCAGCGCCGAATTTGTGGGCCGTATCAGAACCCTGTTCAACAGGAATGAAATTGTCTGGCAGACCGGAGAACTCGGGAAAATCGATGAGGGCGGTGGCGGAACCGTGGCTAAATTTTTGGCCCAGTTAGGCATGGATGTTCTGGATTGCGGACCTGCCATTTTGTCCATGCATTCTCCATTTGAAGTTGCCGGCAAAACAGATGTTTATATGACCTATAAAGGATACAAGGCATTTTACAACAGCCCAAACAAATAAAACCGATTGAACCAATTGAACCAAACCAGATGGATAAAAAATTTTTCAAATTTACTTTTTACCTGTGCATGACATTGATTTTCATTGCCCTGCCGGCAATGGCCATGGACAATGCCATGGAAAAAGATGCAGGGCTCATACTGGCCGATGACCAGGGAAAAATTTTATATTCCCGGAATGCGGACAAGCAATTTACCCCGGCTTCCATCCTGAAAATACTTACCAGCCTTGCTGCTGTGGATTATTTTGGGATGGATCACCGATTTAAGACCCTCTATGCCTATGACAAAATCTCTAAAAATCTTTATATCAAAGGTTTTGGAGATCCCCTGTTTATTTCAGAAGTGATCCAGGACCTGTGCGGACAAATTTTAGCAAAAACAAAGGCGAAAACTATCCATAACATTATCCTGGACCACTCATTTTTCCATCCGGATATCCAGATCCCGGGGACAGGCGACTCTTTAAACCCCTATGATGCCACAAGCGGGGCCCTGTGCGCAAATTTCAACACCCTGTCATTTAAATGGAATCCCGTCCAAAAAGGATTCGTCAGTGCAGAACCCCAGACCCCCCTGCTCCCTTCTTTTCTTGGCGCAATTAAAGCCTCGGGCCAAAAACAGGGCAGAATTTTACTCGCCCCAAAACAACGCAACGATTATCCAGGCTTGCTGATCAAATTTTTCCTTACAAAAAAGGGGATCCCAGTCAAAGGGTCCGTTAGCCAGGGTCGTTTTAATCCGGCAGATGGACAGACATATTCCTTTGAGTCTCCGTTTACACTGGAAGAAATCCTTCAAAAACTTTTGAAATATTCCAATAATTTCATGGCAAACCAGCTGATACTGGCCATGGGAGCAGACAAAGAAGGATCTCCTACCACACTTGCAAAGGGAGTTCGCGTTCTGGAAACATTTGCCCAAAAGAAACTGGGATTAACAGATTTAATAATTGCAGAAGGATCCGGTATCTCAAGGGCAAATAAAATCTCACCCGATCACATGCTTCGCATATTAATGGCGTTTATGCCCTTCCATGATCTCTTGACGCTTAAAGGAAATGAATACTATAAAACCGGTACCCTGTCCGATGTCAGATGCCGGGCTGGTTTTATTCTGGGAAAAGACAAAAGGTTCTACCCCTTTGTAATCATGGTCAATGGAGAAAACAAGGTGTATGATTCCATTCACCGGGACCTGCTCCGTCGGGTCAACATGATCACAAAAGACAACTGACTTCTGTCTGCAGTAAAACGCTTCACCTCAGCTTATATATTGTGGCTATCTGTTCTGCGGTCAAATCATGCCAATCAGTGGCAACATAATATTTGTCTGCACCTTGAAGCAAATCAAAATCTCGGTGAGCTTGGTACACCAAGATGCTTTTCAGCAACTTCATACATTGCCATCAATTGTGGCCTGGCAGGCTCTTTCAATATTTAGGATCAGTGCATCAACATGGGTGAAATCGTCCAGTTCCGGACATAGCATCACCTTAAAATTTCACGAATAGAATTACACTTGGTACCGAAGAAAGCGGATATTAATAATATATACATAAACACTATCTTTACATGAGGGAAAAATTATAATAACTATGGCTGTTATTATCAGGCAGTAAAAAGATGGGTTGGACCCAGATAAAAGCAAATTGAAAGGATAAAAATTAATGGAACTTACGATTATTGGTACGGGATATGTCGGACTTGTGACAGGGGCTTGTTTTTCAGAAATGGGAAGCCGGGTGACCTGTGTGGATATTGATGCCGTCAAGATTGAAAATCTGAAAAAAGGGATTTTGCCCATTTACGAGCCGGGTTTGGAATCCATTGTGCTTCAAAATTATAAAGAAGGGTTATTAAATTTTTCCACCCGTCTAGACGCGGCTGCCAAAACATCATCTATTTTTTTTATTGCCGTGGGCACGCCGCCCGGGGAGGATGGGGCAGCAGATCTGAAGTATGTACTCCAGGTGGCAAAGGAGATCGGCAAGAATATTGACGAATACGCCGTGATTGTGAACAAATCCACCGTGCCCGTAGGAACGGCTGACAAGATCAGGCAAACCATCCAGGCGGAGCTGGATAGGCGGGGAAAACAGATTGAATTTGATGTGGTCAGCAATCCTGAGTTTTTAAAAGAAGGGGCGGCCATTAAGGATTTTATAAAGCCGGATCGGATTGTGGTGGGAACAAATTCTCCCAGGGCGGAAAAGATTATGAGACGTTTATATGCCCCTTTTTCAATGAATCGGGACAAGCTGATTTTAATGGATGTGAAAGATGCAGAAATGACCAAATATGCGGCCAACTCCATGCTGGCTACCAAAATATCCTTTATGAATGAAATCGCCAATATTTGTGAACGTCTCGGAGTGGATGTTGAAAATGTGCGCAAGGGAATCGGGTCTGATTCCAGGATCGGTTATTCTTTTATTTATCCTGGATGCGGGTATGGGGGGTCCTGTTTCCCCAAGGATGTAAAGGCCTTGATACGGTCCAGCCGGGAAGTGGATTTTGAACCAAATCTTCTGGATGCCGTTGAAAAACGGAACAAGGCCCAGAAGCGAGTGCTGGTGGAAAAGATCAGGCACAGGTTTTCAGGAAATCTTAGCGGACGGGTCTTTGGTGTTTGGGGGCTGTCGTTTAAACCTGGCACCGATGATATGAGAGATGCCTCTTCCATTGTTCTGATTGAAGAACTAATCAACGCTGGAGCCGGTATCAGGGCCTATGATCCGGTTGCCCGGAATCAGGCCAGAACAGAGTTTCCAAAAGAATGGGTTGAGGATGGCAGGCTCGTGTTTGCGGATACGCAATACCATGCACTTGAAGGCGCGGATGCCATGGTGCTGGTCACGGAATGGAAGGCCTTTCGGCAGCCTAATTTTGAGCGCATATCCGATCTTTTAAAAACCAGTATTATTTTTGACGGCAGAAACCAATATGATCCAGAAGAGATGATTGAAATGGGGTTTGAGTACCACGGCATGGGCCGGGAAAGATAGCAAGTCCAGGCATTCCTTTTCTTTCAAGTTGTGCGCGGATACCTGCTGATTGCATGACTGAAGAGCGATCCTCAAAGCAGGGTCACTCAAAGCAGGGTCAGGCTTGCGTTATTGCGTTATTGCGTTATCTCACAACAAGGAGAGATCTTGATTTATTGCCCTTGGCCTACCCTTGTTATTTCTGTAATCAAACCTTCAATTTTCGCCTGTACCCCGGAAAACTTAGTTATTTTATCCCGAAGATTTATAACCTGCCTGCTCATGGTCGATATTTCCCGTCCCAAATATTGGGAAACCTCTTTGAGGGTATGGCGGGTACAATCGACAGCAAGCAATGCTATAACAGCGCGTGCTTCCACAACTGGTCTACTTCTATTTTTACTGAGAATGTTCTGGCTGAAGATATTATATTTTTCAGCCACCAAAACTGTCAGGGTATCAAGGCTTATATTGGATACAGACTGATCCTCTGCCTGATGAAAAGCCCTGTGCACAAAATTCTCGTCTCCAAGGATATGTCCGTCTGTGCCACCTTTTCGCAGCAGTTCCAGATGTTCTGCTTCTAAAGGCTGCCCCATGAAATGACGATATTTTATCCGTGCATCCTCTTGCGTCTGTCCAAATAATTTGAGTATCGGATCAACGCTAAGCCTGCGGGAATCTTTATCCGAAGCAAGATAAGTACGATGACTGCTTTCTGAATAATCCAGAGGATCAGTAACCAGCTGGGCACGCACTGGATTGAGATGAATATATCGGATAATCTCACGAAGATAGCCTTCTTCATCAACCAGGATAGCCCTGTAGCGCCCCTGAAAAAGATGCCCGCCACGATCATAACGGCGGTTAAACCAACCAGTATAACGCAACAACGCAAGCCTGACCCCGATTGACCTGCTCACGCTCATAGACATTCCTGACAAGCCCCAAAGGCATTCTTTACTTTTCCGATCCATTCTTCTTTAAAGGCTTCAACCTCCAGTTTCTGTATTTTTGTTAACCGAAGCCCTTTAGGTGGTTTGTTTTTAGGAAAACTGATTGATTGAGTAATAACAAAAGACACTCTTTTAAAGTAATCCACCAGATAATATGCTCCGATTCCCGTAATCCATGTGCCTTTATAATCTCCTGCAAACACTGTCCATCTGAGTATTTCATCATCTTTCGGGTCAATCCCTTTTTCGAAGAGAAAGAAAGGAGACCCCGCAGGATAATCAACCGGATCAAATTTCCTGTCCCGGGTTTCCTGGATGATCAAATTTAAATAGACCTCATTATCTCCTTTAAAAAACAGGGTCTGCATATCGACCCCTTGAAAACCTGCCAACTGGTTGCTAACCAGGGAAAACATATTGGGAATGTCCATGGTTTTACCAAAGGCTTGAACACGGTTGTTCTCTATCTCTGCTAATATTATTGGTTCCTTCTCAGTTTTCCCGCTGTTCTCTGTGCCAGCCGGTGTCATAGTCCAGCCCCTTGAAAAGATACAAGCTTCATAGGATTGCTCAAGGACCGCCGGATCTAATTTATCTCCGGTCAAGGTTGCCTGCCGGGCAGTCTCTTGTGCAATAATTTTACAGTCTTGGTCATCAATATTAAACTCCAGCTGACCGGCCCCTGGTTTATACCATGTTCTTTTCGAGCTGCAGCCAAGACTCCACAGCATCAGAATGCAAATACCAACCCCGACAGCCCGGGACAAGACTCTTTGTTTTTTCAGTTTCATTTAATCTCCTTCAGCACTGATGGTTTTCATACAATCTATTCCTACAAATCCCTTTAAGCTCCATGCATACAGAGAACGCCGTTTTTTAATCATTGCCCGATTAGTTGATTTACCGTCTTGATAAAGGGCCTGATGATTGCATTTGTATTCACACAAAATCGTTACTGCTTCGCACTTCGCAGGGCACGCAGGCGCAGCAAGGGTTCCCGTTGATTGTCAGTAAGTTCTTTCACTGTGGCACTTCTACGCATTCCGCCTCCCATCAACCCGGCTTTGCCTTCAAGTATTTTTTCACTTACTGGGGTCAGACCCCCAGTATCAGTATTTTTGCACTAATAATTTTTATTCACCCATTCAAGATAGCTTTTGTCCATAATATGGCGCCACCATATTTCGTTTTCCAGATACCAGTCAAGGGTCTTTTGGATACCTGTTTCAAAGGATTCCTTCGGCACATACCCGAGTTGTGAACTGATCTTTTTAGCATCAATTGCGTATCGCCGGTCATGGCCTGCCCGGTCCGTCACATGGGTAATCAGACTCTTTGACAACCGTCCCTTTGCTCCGGGAGAGCCGGAAAAGCGTTTTGCCATATCTGTATTCTTCTCAAACTTTTGGTCCATGAGCTTGCAGATATGGGTAACAATATCCATATTGGTCCATTCATTGTTACCGCCGATATTATAGGTGCCCCCCACCTCTCCTTTTTCCAGGATCAGGTCCACCCCTCTGTTGTGGTCATCCACAAAAAGCCAGTCCCGGATCTGCCGGCCATCCCCGTAAATGGGCAGGTCCTTTCCATCCAGAAGATTGGCAATGCACAAAGGGATCAGCTTTTCAGGAAACTGAAACGGCCCGTAGTTGTTAGAGCAATTGCTGGTGGTCACCTGAAGGCCATAGGTTTCATGATAGGCCCGGATCAGGTGGTCGGAAGACGCTTTACTGGCGGCATATGGAGAATTGGGCGCATAGGGAGTCGTTTCTGAAAAGGGCAGATCATCCGGCCCCAGGGTCCCGTATACCTCATCGGTTGACACATGGTGAAACCGATGCGCCTTGCAGCTTCCCCTGGTAAGCCAACAGTTTTTCGCCGCCTTGAGCAGGGAATGGGTTCCCAGAATATTGGTCTCGATAAAGGCATCCGGCCCATGGATAGACCTATCCACATGGGATTCGGCCGCAAAATGAACCAGGGTATCAATCTGATGGTCGACCAGCAGTCCTTCCACAAGATCCTGATCCAGGATATTCCCCTTTACAAAAACAAAGCCCGGATAAGCGCTTGCTTTCTCCAGGCTTTGAAGATTTCCCGCATAGGTCAGGGCATCCAGAACCACCAGATGATCCTCCGGGTATTTATCCAGCCAATAATAGACAAAATTGGTGCCGATAAACCCGGCTCCCCCTGTCACCAATAGTTTTTTCATTTTACAAGTTCCTTTAACATATCCCGAAGCTGGACCCGCCAGTGAACCGGCACAATCCCTGTCTTCTCCCAGAGGCTCCTTTTGTCCAGCACCCCATAATAGGGCCGCTTGGCGGGGGTGGGGTACATACTTCCCGGGATGGGCAGAATCGGAATGCCTTTTTTCAGCAAACCAGCTGCCATGCCCTCTTCCTGGATAGCCACGCTAAAATCATACCAGGACGCCACCCCGGCATCTGTCCAGTGATAAATACCAAATATATTTTGTTGAACACAGGCCCAGACAGCCTGGGCCAGCCCAAACGCCCAGGTGGGGGTTCCCACCTGCTCGTCGATAACATTCAAGCACTCTTTATCTGCCATCAGACCCAGCATGGTCTTAACAAAATTGCTGCCATGGGCCGAATACAGCCAGGCCGTCCGGATAATCAGGGCCCTGTCTTCCAATATCTTCTGGACTGCCTTTTCACCGGCAAGCTTGGATTTCCCATAAACAGATTCAGGATCAGGGGTATCAAGCGGCTGATAAGGTTTATGCTGTTGACCGCTAAACACAAAATCCGTGGAAATATGCACGAGTTTGATCCCTTTTTCCCTGGCAATTTCCGCAAGAACAACAACAGCTGTATGATTTATTTTATATGCCAGTGCCTCTTCCTGCTCTGCCTTGTCAACGGCAGTATAGGCAGCCGCATTGATAATGCAGTCCGGAGATACTTTTTGAATGCAGTTTTGAATACTTGCCACACTGCCAAAATCCACCTTGGGATAATCACACACCTCAATCGCAAATTCCTGGGGGCAGGTTCGCGTAAGTTCCCACCCCAGCTGACCATTGGCACCCAACAATAAAATCTTCATTCAAACACCTCGGCATCTTTAAACGGAACACCTGCTATATCCTTTTCTGACAATAAAGGCATCCCCCCCGGCAGCAGGGGCCAGTCAATTCCGATATCCGGATCATCCCAGAGAATGCATCGTTCATGTTCCGGTGCCCAATAATCCGAACATCGATAGACAAACTCCGCCGCCTCACTCAACACATAAAATCCATGACCAAATCCAGGCGGTACCCAGAACATCTGCCGATTCTCCGCAGACAGCCGGAAACCGGTCCAGCGGCCAAAGGAAGGCGAGGATTTACGTAGATCAATAGCCACATCAAACACCTCTCCTGCAATCACCCGGACCAATTTCCCCTGAGGATTTTGGATCTGATAATGAAGCCCCCGAAGGGTCCCCTTGCACGATCGACTCTGGTTGTCCTGGACAAAAGAAACATCTGCCACCTGCTTTCTAAACTCATCCTCCCGCCAGGTCTCCATGAAACACCCACGCTCATCCCCAAAAACAGCGGGTTCCATCAGCACCACACCCGATATATCGATCTGGGTATATTTCATCCTTTCAGCTCCTGTTCAATAATACCCAGCAGATATTTGCCATACCCGTTCTTATTCAATGGCTCAGCTATTTTTTCAAGCTGATCGGTAGTGATCCATCCCATGCGATAAGCGATTTCCTCAAGGCAGGCAATATTAAGCCCCTGGCGGTCTTCCACCACACGGATAAAGATGGCTGCATCCAGCAGCGATTCATGGGTGCCCGTATCCAGCCAGGCCGTTCCCCGGTTCAAAAGCTCTACCCGAAGATCTCCCCGCTGCAGATACCGGTTGTTCACATCGGTTATTTCCAGCTCTCCCCGGCCCGAGGGTTTCACCTGTTTTGCAATCTCCACCACATCATTATCATAAAAATACAGCCCTGTGACCGCATAGTTGGATTTGGGCCTGGCAGGTTTTTCCTCTATGCTCGAAACCTGGCCGGTTTCATCAAACCCCACCACCCCATACCGCTTGGGGTTCCGCACATAATACCCGAACACCATGGCCCCCTTGTCCTGCCCGGCAACCTCCTGGAGGCGATTTGAAAGCCCTTCCCCGTAAAAAATATTGTCCCCCAGCACCAGGGTAACCGGATCTTTGCCGATAAACTCCTCCCCGATCAAGAACGCCTGGGCCAGCCCATCCGGAGACGGTTGAACCCCATATTCCAAGGAAAGCCCCCATTGGGATCCATCCCCTAAAAGATGCTGAAACAGCGCCTGATCCTGGGGGGTTGTAATAATCAAAATCTCTCGTATCCCGGCCAGCATCAAAGTGGACAAAGGATAATAAATCATGGGCTTGTCATACACCGGCATCAACTGCTTGCTCACCGAATAGGTCAATGGATACAACCTACTCCCGGACCCGCCCGCTAAAACGATTCCTTTCCTCATATGCCCCCTTTCTCAATATCCCTTCACCTATAAAAAGTGTTGGAATAGGTAGTCGAGATAAATACAACGAATTCAAATGTTTATACCAAAAAACCTCTGTTTAAGTGCATAGCAAAATATCAGATGAATCGTTATAAAGCAACTGAAATATAATCATCCATATTGGAACATTGTCCTGATTCACCAGGGATTATTGATGATGATACCAAAGGGGCAGTCAAATTCATTGACAAAATCTCTTAGAGCACGAAAATGTCTGGAGTGAACAGTTTGCGTATGTTTGATTTCAAAAGGTATGAGACCGAATTTTCCTTCTATAATCAAATGAGTGTAACCAAAATAAAACATACCGTTAAAATCAATATTAACCTATAAAATAAGATAGCTATAGACATTTGAAATGGTACATGTCATGTTAATTTTCTAATAAATTAATCAACATTGGAGAATTA
>Ga0307987_1002233_pt1 | contig 10177 bp, 2 predicted proteins | sample EllFjometagen181_FD_203157 | JGI IMG/M metagenome (GOLD analysis project Ga0307987, IMG submission 203157) | Marine microbial communities from Ellis Fjord, Antarctic Ocean - #181 | ecosystem: Environmental > Aquatic > Marine > Unclassified | place: Southern Ocean | collected 2014-10-08 | reverse complement strand
GTTAATTTTTTAACTTATTTAATTCAATAATCAATTCAGATTTAATGTCATTATCTTGTTCTTCTGATACCATTTTTTCTAATACTTCAATATCTTCTCTTAATTCTGCATTAATATACATCTCTTTTGATTCCACCTCTTTTATAAACTCTGCTTTTCTTCTCTCTATTTTATCTTTTATTACAATAGGGGCATCCTCAAAGTTTATTTTTCTTCCCCAATGGCTAATATCAGATGGATATTCACTTCTAATACCATCATAAAGGTCAACACTCATATTCGGCATATTATGAGAATTCATTCCATATACATCTCCATTCATAACTACTGTGTAATCTTCATCTGAACTCTTGTATATCTCTATTTCACTCATATCAATACTACCTCCTTTTGCGAGTAATTCTGCTCCACTATTATCCGTTGTAACAAAAGAACTCCCAACATCTTTTCCTGTTGTTGCTCTAATTTGACTTTTAAGTTCTTCCATCTCCGCATCATTTAATTGAAATGTATTTACATTCCTATTCATAATATCTAATGCAAGATGCCAACTTGTGTTGCCGGACTTACTTAAAACTCCTCTCCCTGATGAAATATGTATCTCCCCAAACTTCTTATCACTCTGTATTCTTATCTTATCTGTTTTTTCAGTTATAGGATATACAATAAAATCCTGTGGCTTTCTCATACCTTTAACCTTTAAATCAAAAGATAATGTTCCCATTATGTTTTTGTGATAGTTAGTTATAGGAGATTCCGTTTCACCGCCTTTTGCAAAACTCCTTTTCTCTCTTACAATAGTATCGTATGCTTTTTCAATATCTCCATTATATTCTTTTTTTACTATATTCTTTCCTTTCTCATAAAAATCCTCCTCTGTAAACATACTCCAATTACTTCTACTTATAGAAAATTGTCCTATATCACTATAATCAGCCCAATACTTATCATCTTTATAGAATGAGATATTTTCTCCGCCTTTTTCATATAGTGTTCCTCCTTTAGCATAATCTCCATTATCGGGGTAGTTATCCCACATATCTTGTTCTGATTTTGCCTTAACAAAGTAATTCCAATACTCAACTAATCCCTCACTTGCAGCATCTTGTCCTCCTAAATCTCTTCTAAAGTCCTCCTTTTTATCTGCACTATATGTTTTCCAAATATCAGTTGCACCTTGCCAATTATCAGGGAACATTTCAAACAACTCATCAAATTCCTTTCTATCTACACTACCACCTTTTGCAAATGGCAATGAATATTCACTTCTTGCAGATTTAGGTGTCATATCCTGTAATTTATCAACAATATATTCTGAATTTTTTTTAGTTATATCAGAAATCACTTCAGTATTTCCAAAACCTTTTTCTTTATCTTTTTTGTTTTCAATTATCACAGAATAAGGACCTGAGATGTTAGTCCATATATTTTTTTCTGTTTCTCCACCTTTAGCGTAAGAACCGTTTTTTGCCATTACATAATACCTATAATAAGTTTTATCAATATACCCTCTATAATCGGGATGCCACTTATTATCTTTTTTCATTAACTGCTCTACTATTTGGTGGGTTTTAAAATCTTCGCTACCTACATTATCCCAAATATTCTGTAAATACTCATCCTCTCTTCCAATAAATTCATCATAAGAATCAATCTCTCCTCCTTTTGAGAAAGAACCAACTTTATGTATAGTTATACTACTCCAACTTTTATCCCTGTCGTGTTCTTCTGCATCAGCATATTCTCCATCATCAAACGAAACTTTTATACTTTTTAATTCTTTTGGAGTTAATGATGATTTAAATGTTTCATACGCCTCTTTAAACGAAACCTCTCTGCCATATTTACTTGGTCTGCCATCCCAATTATACCCTCCCGACTTGGATTTAGTCTGCGTTGATTCTACACTATCTGAATCAACATAGTCCTCCCAAGTATCTTCTTCATAATCTCCATAAAACTCATTCAAAAATTTAGACACGATGGATTTCCATTTATCTTTAGTTATCTCCCCACCTTTTGCATAATTTTCTTTTGGTTGCAAATAAGGATTTTCATCATCATCAGCATTAATCTCCCAACTATATTCTTCATCCCATCCATCCCAACTTGGCATAGTTGTATCTTCCATTATATTTATATACTCATCGCTTTCAGACAATCTTTCTGCTTCTGATAATGCTTCTTCAGGACTGTTTGCATAAATGTGAATATACCCATAACCCGTACTGTCATCATCTTCATCCTCTGTAAATAATCTTATTCCAACTGCATACTTATCCTTTACTTCACCACCTTTTGCAAATTTTTCTTCAACTATTCTTATTTCACTCCACCCCTCTTGTTTTTTTAACAAGTTAGCATTTTTTTCAAGTGCTTCTTTATCTGACATTTGTAGTGATGTTTTTTTGAACTTCCTATCAGTAGGTTTTTCTTTATATTCTACTCCATATAATACCCCTCCTTTTGCATAACTTAATTTAGATGGTGTGTTGCCTCTGTAAAATTCATAAGTTCCATCTTTCTTATCTTGCTTTACCTTATCCATAGCCAATTCAAATGCTATTCTATATGGGTCATCTTTATCTCCATACATTGTCGGATTTTTGTCCTTATATCTACTTGGATTGTTATAAACTTCATAATGAAATCTTACTACTTTTTTGCCTTTTAACTCTCCACCTTTTGCATAACCTTTAACCGATTTTTGAATATTTTTATCTAATGATAGGTAATTAACATCTGCCGTTCTCGTATCAAATTTAGGGTTTTTATCATCTTCATCTGAATTTAGATTGTTTTCATCAGACATAAAGTAAACCCATCCTTTATCTACATTTATCTTTATGAGTGGCATTTCTCCCCCTACCATCCTGTCAGTTTCAATTCTCATTAAAATCTCTCCTTGTTTTAATGGTAAATGACCGTAATACTCTTCATCCCAATCATTTAACATATACAAGTAGTAATCCCCCACATATCTTCCGTTAATGTTATGAGAAAATGCACCAACTGATTGTTGTTTATTGTTTGTTGATGTTTTACCCTCCCAAGTATGATAAGGTTGTGTATTATCTGTTAAGTCAGTAAACTCTACACTACCACCTTTTGCATAACCCCTCATTCCTAAATCTTTTTTCTTTGCTTTAGATAATTTTGCATACCTTTCGTTAGCTAACTTCATAATTTCTCTTGCCTCCGAACTATCTATCATACCCTTATGGAAATCGCTTTCTGTATAACCTTTTTCTTCAAGAATATCTCTTTTAATTTCGTTATAGTCAATCTCACCTCCTTTTTCAAAGGTTGGGTATTTTGATGGAATTAAAAACTTATCTCTTGCCAATTCTCTATCCACCGAGTCACCGCCACCCCAATTAGTTTCAGGATTTTGTATGTATTTATCTACTGCTATTGAAATTTCTTCCGTACTAAATCCTCCATCATAATCACCTGCATAAATTCCCTTATCTTTTCCGTAGAAATCATACATATAGTTTTCAAACATTGCTCTTTCGCTTGGAGAAATATATCCTCCTTTTGCATATTCTTTTCCTGTTATATAACTACTCTCATATTTTTCTCCATAGCGTTCTGCATCTTCATCAGTTTTAATTCTCCTTTTAAGTTCCCATTTCACTCCATCTTTAAAAGTTGCGTTATCTCCAAGTTCCTCCATATAGTCATTAGGCATTAAGTCAGCCATATATTCTGCCATATATTGTCTTTTTTCTGAAACGCTACCTCCTTGCTTATATTCTTGGATTTTAATATTGCTTATAGCCATATCTCCAATAGCAAATCCTACCGAACCATCCTTTCTTTTATATGCGTAGTATCGGGCTCCTTGAGGGTTATCTAAATTTATGAATGTTATCTTTTCAGATTCATAGCTTTTACCTTTCCCTACTAAATTTTTACTCTTAACTTGAAGTTTTACTGTACTGTTTGACCTAATAGAACTACCATAGGATAATGTTATTTTATCTCCCTTTTTTAGTTCATCAAAAGAAATCTCTCCTGAACCTGCCGTTGAACCACTTTTTTCATTTTCTATCATAATTCCTGTTTTTGTTTTACCTCCATATTCATAAAATATATCTTTATCAAAAGATATGTCAGCCCATTTTACACTCTCTATTTCAGATGGATTTATTTCCATCTGTTCTTTAGATGATTGGTATGAGTGCGAAGAATTTTCTTGCCCTGAATTCCCCTCAACCCCATCTATTAAAGGAGCACTATCTTCTTCTGAAACTGTTAATGCTTCTGTTATCTCCTTTATTTTTTGGTTATTATCATCATAATCCACCTTCATATCCGGGTCATCAAGTTCATCTTTTAAAAAACTTTGTTCCTCTTTCAAATCTATTAATAAATCTTCTAACTCCTCTTTTGATTTTCCTATATATTCACCCATAATATTATTGTTTTAATGCTTCTAATTTTTCCTTAATCTCCTTAACCTCCTCTTCCACCTCTTCATCACTTCCTATTTCACTTAAATATTCTTGTAGACCAAGTAACTCTATATTTAATTCCCTAACCTGAACAGTCCTTTCATCTTCAACTATAATAATTGGCTCTTCAGGATTATCAAAATCTATAATTACATCCTCTTTAGATTCTGTGTCTGCAATTGGCTCTTCAGTATTGTCTACAAAAACATCCTCTTTATCTCCAATCATCTTTCCTTCTAATATTATCTTAGGAGATGTTATCTCAATCTTTTCAATTAATTCATCAACATCCCATACAGGAAGAGGTGTTCTTGCTGCACTTGCGGTTTCCCAACTTTTTAGAAATTTTAATTCTTCCTGCGGATTATTATTTGTTCTTTTTCCTGACTCATCCACCGTAACCTCTTCAGTCTTAGTTGATAATGCAGATAATACTGCTAATAAATTATTCCTTTCATCAACTATTTGAAAATAAACTAATTCAGGAGCAGAGTATGATGACTCATTAGGTCCTAAAATTCTTATATTATCCTCCCCATACATAGAGCAGATGTATTTATAATTTTGAGCATTTATTGCATAAGTAAATCCGGGATTTATAGTTCCTGATAAATATAAATTCTTTCGGTCTAAATCACGAAACATTATTTTATCTATTGTAGATTCCCTTTGCTCCCTTGCTTGGTGCATTTTTCTGATACTAAGATTACCATCACTTCCAAGCGGTAAATACTGCTGATAGTTTTTAAAATCTTCTTCTTGTTGCCATTTTAAAGGGAATGAATCAACCTGCTCTGCACCTACAACCCCCCATAATTGTTTTTTTGTACTTGGTATGTGTAAAGCAAACTCTATTTTGTCTACTTCTTTTTTTGTGTGGTATAATGTATGCCCATTAAAATTAGAATAATATTTAGTTTTAGACTTTTTAATTTCTTCTTCTAAATTATTCATATAATATGAGAAGGGTCTAAACTTTGGTAACATTAGTTTAATATCATAGTTATAGCTTAAAACTCCTTGTGCTAAGGGCGTTAATTTATAGTTAATATCTAATAAATTATCCTTTTGTAATTTTTCTAAAATATCATCTGAGTGTTTTACATTACCAATACCCTCTATATAAAACTTTTGGGTTGCTATATTTTCTTCTATTTTCTTTTTTGCACTATTATCTACATTCACGGTTGTGTGAATTTCTTTACACATTTGCATAGTACAGATGCCTTCTAATGGCGTGTATAAAGAAAAATACTTCTCTATCATCTTACTTCTTTCAACTATTCCTTTTGATTGCTGAAGTAATTCGGCTTCTTTCCATAAAATATTATCTTGATATGCAGAGTAAATGTATGGTGTATTAAACAAGAATGCATCATCTAATTTACTATATGAATCTTCATCCATATCCCAAGCATCCTTAAATATATTAAATATATTCTCCAATGAAGCACCGCTATCATTTAACATATAGACATTTAGGTTCTGACTGTTTGGTAGAAATATATTATCAAAGTTATACCTTTCTTCTGAAGTTTGAATAATAACCCTACCCATTCCTTTTAATTTAAACATCACAAAATGCTTAGAGCCATAAGTCGCATAATAAAACTTGCATCCCATACTCATCATTGCAAGAGATTTTTCAAATGTAGTTTGATTGAAGGTATCGTACTTCCAAGTAATCCCAACAAATCTATCTTCCTCATCAAAATCTTCTCTATTCCTTGAAACAACCTCTTCTCCAAGAATTTTAGATTTTTTTATTATATCTGAATCAACAAATTCCTCAACAATATTTTTATCTACATCTTTCATTAATTCTTGGATTTCAATTTCCAATTCTGATTCTATCTGCTCTCTTTCATCTATTGGTAATGAAACTCCTTGCTTAGGGATTAAAGATATATCAATTTGTTTTATGGGATTTAAATAAACTTGATTGAACTTTTCAATGTTTTCTGTTCTAAATAAGAATGCATCAATGGTATCTATAAGCATTTCATACTGCTCCTCTACTTCAACAGAAACTCCTTTTTTAATTTTTTTACTTAGTGATTCTAATTGAAAAAATGCATAATCATATTCTTTATGAACATTGATTATCTGTTGAATACTTACATTAGGAAATGTGTCTAAAAACTTTCTCATTTTTTATATTATTTAACTCTTATTTTTAATAGCGACATTGAATGATTAAAGTTTTCAATTAAAGTTTCAAGGTTATCTCCTCTGTTTTTAGAATTTTCGTATTGAATTTCTTTTTCTTTAATTCTTCTCTCTACCTTCCATTTTTTCTCGCTATTCAATTCTGATTGACCCTCCACTACCCTATTACTCGCTTTAGTAATAAGGACATCTATATCTTGAATATCATATGTTTCTTTTGTGCTTTCATTTTTCTCTACATTAGTTACTAAATAAGAATAGTTAGACATTATACTCTCATACTCTGAGCCTGTAATAAATTCATTAACCCTCCTCAACAAACCATCATACTTAAATCCTTTTTTATCTTTTTGATGACTTATGATGATATTAATTATTTGCTCACTTAATGAAGATTCTTTAGTTACATTTTGCATTCTAATATCTAATTCTATTGGGTCAAATTCAAGAAGATTTTCCATTGTACCTCTCCTCGCCCTTATCATTTTTCTTACTTGGTCTGCTACACTATTAACCTCTAACATCTGTGAATTTGAATTCAAATGAATATCCTCATTCTTTAAAAATATTATATTATCATCTACTTCTTTTTCAATTATACTAATCGCTTCACTTATTTTAATAGGGATAAATTTATTTTCTTCTTTCCATAGTCTACCCCTACCTCTGCTTTCTTTTTGCCACTCATATTGTTTTTTAATATCTAATCTTGTTTTTTCTTTCTCTGCAAGGATTCTTTTCTCGTTATAGACAACTACCTTATAAAGTTTATTCATAATATAGACATACTTATCAAAAGACAATTTTACCTCCGAATATTTAGATTTAATTGTCATTAACTTACTTTTTTCATCTGAACTTTTGGCAATCTTTGCATTTAATACATCTACCCTATCTTGCCAAGCTAAGTCTGTTAATTGGTCTACATCAGAAATTATATTTCTTATTCTTTCTTTTGCATTTATTGTATATTGAGTTTTATTAAGTTCATATACTCCCGACTCAAGCATCTTTTTAATTTCCGTTATTTTAGATTGCAACTTAGAGTACACGAAAGCATCAATACTATCTCTACCAAGAACATATACAATTCTAACAAACTCCCACATATTTTTTTGTCGCCAAATCCTTCCCTCTAACTGCATAGCATTTGAAGGCGAGAAGTCACTATCTAAAACATAAAGTGTATGTGCTCTTTTATTTAAATCTATCCCTTCTTTTATCGCAGAAGAGCCAATTAAAATCTTTACCCTACCATCATTAAACTTATCCCTTATATCTTCTCTCCTACCTATTGTTTTAGGCTTATCGGTGGTGCTATCCATCTTTATTTCACCATACTTATCGGTAGCTTTTACTTTTCCACTCATACCACCCGTAATGACACCTATATTTTCTTTTGTAATTATGCTTTCCTTTTCATTTATATTATCATAGTATTTAATTTTTCTATCTACTATGTAGGTTTGTATCATTTCATATAAATTATAGTAGTGACCCCCATACTTCATACTCTTTCCTTTATTTACATATATGATTTGACCACCTACCTGCCTATCATTCACACCACCTACCTTAGAGTCATATTTAATTGTGTTTATTGCACACTCTATTGCATACTTAATTTTAGGGCTATTCTCTACAAAGTTTTTTGCGGATTTTGACAAATCATTAGGGTATAATGGATAGTCCTTCAATAAATCATTAGGAGTATCTCCATTTTTATCACATTTTAATAGGTATGGAGAAATGACACACATTTGTCCAAATCCCTGTCCTACTATTGCTCTTGCTAATTTTACTTCATTTTTACTATTAGCAGATAAATCTATATCCTCATAATTACTATCATATAAAGTTTCTTTATCCGCCATATCTTTTAAAGTTTCCTTATCAAATAGTGCTTTATCTACTGACCTTTGCTTTTGAGCAATTCTACCATCTTCAGGATATGATTCTCTTAAAGAAACTAATATTGCTCTTGCCTCATACATTAACTCCTCCCATTCATTACTAAACTCTTCTTCCTTCTTTGCTTGTTTTAGTAACTCCATAACTTGCTCAATAGAATCCTTTACCTCATCATTAGCAAATGAAATTTCTCCTGAGTCTTTTTCTACCTGTATTGCTTCCCCATAATTTGGACAATATTGAAAAGGGACATCAATTTTTCCCTCTACATATTCTGCAATTTTCTTCATTATTTGAGTCTGAATTGGGTTTAACTCCACATAACTTGATACATTTTTTAATTCCGATGCCCAAGCAACTGAAGATGTATTTGCCCCCGCTTGATAGCCACTATCAGCCCCATCTTGAGGAATTATATATTTTAAGGGTCTGTCCGCTTCTATAATTTTATCCGAAACTTTAAAATTAGCCATTGCCTTAATAAAATTAGCCATTGCTGATGTATTGTAATAACTCTGTATCTCAGGAAACAACCCAAATGTTTGTCTATGAGTAATGTTATACCTCCATTCCTCTTTAACAAAAGTTACAAAGAATTCCCAAACAGACATTATATTGCTTTCCTTCATTTTCTTCAAGTTGGTCATTCCAAATACTGAAAACATTTGAAATATATTATCCGTGAAGGGAGTTGCAGACATCAATATAGTATTGTTTAAATCTCCATTTTCTTCTTTGTTTTGAACTTGAAATATCAATGCCATAAGATTAGCAGGTGCAGTTGTTAGACTTCCTTTTCCTGATGAATAATATCCAAGGCGATATTCCTTTTCTTTTTTATCTGACTCCGTATCTTTATTATACTCATATGCATTATGATATGGGGTTCCCTCTTCTACATACAACCCTTCAGTAGAGGTAATACTATCCCCATCAGGCAAGAACTGAAGGGCAGCAGAGGCATTCATTGTTGGTAGCAAATGGAAGTCCTTTCCTAACTTCGTTCCTCTTGTTGGAGCTACATTTGACAAAGATTGTTCTCTTGGTTTACTAATTAAATTATTGAAATTATGTATTTCATCTACACATATCCCATCTATATTTAACCTTCTAAAGGATAACGGTAGATTTGCAAGATTATCATAAAATCTGTTTGTGCTATTATTTACATATCTTATATCCTCTACATTTTGCACATACATCTTCGCTTTATTAGTCGCATCTTCTGTTGCTCTAAATTTCTTAATTGCTTGATGTGAGCATAGAATTATTTTGTTTGGCTCTAATACTTTATCCTTATATTTCCCTAAAATATCAATCAGCATACCCTCAATTTGCCTTAATAATACAGTTACTCTACCGGAATATTTATTGTCTGTTGGATTGAAAAATACTTTTGCTTCATTATTTTCTAATTTTTTTATTTTAGACAGTCCTAATTCCGATAATACTCCCTCCCAAGGCGTTTGATATTGTTTCTCCTCTTGTATAATACGATTGTATTGTATTTGTGTTATAACTCCATCTTTTAAAGCATCGGCAGGATTGCTTATCCATCCCTTTTGTGGATAAGATGATTGTCCTAACGCATAATTAATAGTGTTTTTATTTGCTTTTGGGTCTGCTTTTTTCCACCA
>Ga0307987_1002232_pt1 | contig 10178 bp, 10 predicted proteins | sample EllFjometagen181_FD_203157 | JGI IMG/M metagenome (GOLD analysis project Ga0307987, IMG submission 203157) | Marine microbial communities from Ellis Fjord, Antarctic Ocean - #181 | ecosystem: Environmental > Aquatic > Marine > Unclassified | place: Southern Ocean | collected 2014-10-08 | reverse complement strand
TTACTTTTTTCTTGGCCGCTCTAGCCTATTAAGATGTCTTATCACCCTTGCAACAGGAACTTCTTTGGCTGTACTAAATTCATCACCGACATTAACAACAATTGCTTTTGTGATTCTTTGAAGATCGAGCAAAGCCTCTTTTTCTTTAAGAAGCTTCATTACTTCATCTATAAGCATTGTGTTTCTATATTTTAATGCTCCAGCAAATTGAAGATATTGATCAATCAAGGTATCTCTTATCTCTGCTTTTTCTAATTCTTTAGCTGATACAGCAGGGTTTCCATCATCTAGAACACCTAAAAGTTTTGGCATCATAGGATTATTGTGAGCAGTTATACTATCAAATATTCCTCTTGTCCTTCGTCCTGCTTGTGTCCTGTGCCCTAACTGCAATCCTCTGCAGTCACCTAATTCTTTTGTGCAATCATTAATATCAACATTTGCTTCTTTTACTCTTTCTATAATCTCTTCAAGCCCTTGAATTGTCTCTGCAATAGGCTCTATTAATTTTCTTTTGCTGTATCTTTGCACATCAATTTCTGAACCTGCTAGTGCGCTATACAAATCACGCCTACGTGAGACATTGTGTCCTCCAATTCCTACTTTTAATACCGTAAGGAGCTTATCCATGGCTGGCTTAGCATTTCCGTATGCCTCAGCGTCTCTATCGCAGGCTTCAATCTCTCCAAAAAGAGCTGCTTTAAGCTTTTCTAAAAAAAGTGGATCTTCATTTTCCTCTAAAGCTCTTAATCCATCCGCATCATTATAAATAATAGCCGCTACTGCCTCTTCCACTTGCTCATCTATAGTAAGACTTTCTTCTGTAATTGCTGTAATTGCGGCTCCCCCCACTGCATCACAATGAGCGTCAGGCACTTCAGTGCCTACTTCCTCGGTTTGAGGGTCTGCTGTTACGGCTGGTTCTTCTGGTGCTTCTCCATCAATGCTATCTTTTTTTCCATCATTATTTTCATTCATAATTTTTGATTAACAATTTTAGCGATCAATTATGCCAGGGGTTTTGGCATAAGTCAATGCCTTAAGCCTTAATACTACTTATGATACTTCTCATGGATTTCTCGAAGTTTTTTGTCTGTGAGATGTGTGTAGATTTGTGTAGTTGTTATTGAGCTGTGACCAAGCATTTCTTGTACGGATCTAATATCGGCACCATTTATAAGAAGTTCCGTTGCATAGCTGTGTCGGAATGTGTGCGGTGTTACCTTTTTTATGATTCCTGCCTTTAAGGCGTATTTACGTACAATATTTTCTATGCTTACTCTTGAGAGTCGGCGTCTTTCACCATCTGTAATATCTTCCTTTATTCCTTTTCCACTATTTATAAAAAGTGGATCGTAGTTGTCGTCACGCATCTTTATATATGTCTCTATTGAATTGGATGCTCTTTTTGAAAGAAAAACTATTCTTGGTTTTTTTCCTTTTCCACGAACCATAAATTCACGTCTTTTAAGATCTACCTGTTCTCTATTTAAAGAAATAAGTTCACTCACACGAAGGCCAGTTGCATATAGTGTTTCTAAAATTGCTAAATCTCTGCGCCCCTGAGATTTAGCCTTATCTACAGCAGCAAAGATCCTATCTAACTCATCTCTAGAAATTACCTCGATTGTTCTTTCTGGAATTTTTGCGAGTTCGATTTTCTCTGGAGCAAGCGTTCTTATATCATTTTTTGTTAGATATTTTAGAAAAGCTCTCAGTGCAATTAGGTGAAAGTTTTGAGTTTTTATTCCTAAAGTCTTTCCTTTATCGTTAGTTAATCTATTTAGAAAAAGCCTATAATTATTTATTTTCTGTAGAGTAATGTTTTTTGGTTCGATATCTTCTCCCAAAAAATCCCTAAACCTTTTCAAGTAATGGTCATAATTTTCAATAGTCCTCTCTGAACGATTCTTAGTTATTTCAAGATACTCCAGAAAGCCCTTAATATGTTTGGAAATGTGCATAAAAAAACCTTACTTTTACATAAGTAAGGTTATCATGAATTTCTAAAATTTTGTATTAAGCTGCGTCTCTTCCTACATTTAACCCAATCTCTGTTTCTATAACCGCTGGTTCAAGTTTTCCTATAAACCTTTCACGAATTGTTTTTTGTCGAGAAGTAATTCCCTCATCAGAAACTAGCGAACTTCTTGAATCTGCAAGTGCTATACGAAAATCCACTTTTTCTTCTTGATTAGCTTCTTTTTTTACAATTTTATTACCTTTTTCAACAATACTATCATTGTCTAAATCCTCTCTTTCTTCACGTAATTCTACATATGCAACATCCATCTCATTTTTTACCTCACGAGCACTATCCGTAAGGTATGGAGATTTCTTACTTTTCTTTGGTGATTGGCTTTGATTTGTCATAATTTTTACTTTAACTTCTTGTTAGTATATCATATTTTCGTCTTATATTCAATCGTTATGGCTCGAACAAAAGTAGATTTACAGGAAATTGAGAGGAAAGCATTATCTACATATGCTGTCTTTAGTAGTGACACTCAAGGGCGTAAATATCAGGAAAAAAGTGATGATGAGAGGCTATGTTTTCAACGTGATAAGGACCGAATAATTCATTCAAGGGCTTTTAGAAGGCTTGATGAAAAAACTCAGGTTTTTATTGCTGGAAGTGGAGATCATTATAGAACAAGGCTAACTCATACTCTTGAGGTGGCACAGATAAGCAAAGATATTGCTAGGAGACTGGGGCTTAATGAAGATTTGTGTGATGCTATTTCTCTTGCTCATGATCTTGGACATCCTCCTTTTGGGCATGGTGGAGAGGATTCTCTTGATAAAATGATGAAAGAATATGATCTGCATTTTGAGCATAATAAGCAAAGTCGTAAAATTGTAGAAAAATTAGAAAAGGTTTACCCAAATTTTGATGGACTTAATTTGAGCTTTGAGGTTTTGGATGGTCTTATGAAGCATCAGACGGTTTGGGATCAAAGTGGAAAAGAATTTGAGACATTCCCTCATTTAGAGGCACAAGTTGTGAATGTTGCTGATGAAATTGCTTATACAAATCATGATATTGATGATGGACTTAGAGGTGAATTTTTTAAATTGGATGATTTGAGAACTCTTGAATTGTGGAAAAAAGCTGAAGCCAAGGTTCTTAATAAATATAAAATAAAAATGAATGATCGGATTCTTATTGCTAGAGTTATAAGCAGGCTTATTTCTATGATGATAGCGGATTTTTGTAAACATACGGAGCAAAATATTGAGAAAAATGATATTAAAATAGTTAAGGATGTTTCTTTATTTCAAGGTAAATTAGGCGGTTTTAGTGAAGAAATGTTTAAGATGGTTGCTGCTTTAAGGGAGTTTTTATATAAGAATTTTTATATGAGTGATGAGATCGTTAAATTTGTTGAGAAAGGTAAACATATGATTAGTGAATTGTTTAAATTTTATGTTTCAAATCCTAAAATGCTCCCAAATGACTTTGATCAGCGCGATAGTGATGATTTTATTAATACTGTAAAAGACTATATTGCTGGTATGACTGATGGATTTTTGCAAAGGGAATTTTCTAGATTGATTGGCAATAAAAATTAAGTTTGTTAGACTATTTATATGATTTGTCCAAAATGCAAAAGTAATGGAACTAGAGTTTTAGATTCACGTGAAACTGATGGAAATCGAGCTGTTCGCCGAAGACGTGAATGTGAAGACTGTAAGCACCGTTTTACTACTTTTGAACGTACTGATGTGAGTAAGTTTTTGATTGTAAAAAAGGATGGAAGTCGTGAAAACTATGACCGAGAAAAACTTGAAAAAGGTATTTGGATTGCATGCGAAAAACGTAAAATAACAGAAGAACAGATCTCTAAAATCCTCAATGAGTTAGAGGAAAGGTGGGCAAATTCAGGCAAGGAAGTTTCAAGTAAGGTGGTTGGCGAAGACCTTATGGAAGCTTTAAAAGGTCTTGATGAAGTCGCCTATATAAGGTTTGCATCGGTTTACCGCCAATTTAAAGATATAGATAGCTTTAAAAAAGAACTTCAGAATCTTTCTAAGTAACTGTAGCCCCGGGCGTTGCTTTTTCGTCTTTTTTGTTGTATAATATAGGCAGTTAGGAATAAAAAATAAAAACAAAAATATGTTATTGAAACGATTTTTCTCCGCTCTTATGGTAATAATGGCGTTTTCGCTATTAACTGTTTCAGCTTTTGCTGAAGATTTCGAGGATGTATCAGAAGATGACGGTATCTCTGATAACGTTAAACAAGTCTTGGACGAAGATGTTGAAGAAGAGGAAGAAGTTGAGGAGGTTGTTAAAGAAGTTTCTAGAGCCCCAAAGAGAGCTCAAGAATCATGTGGATTCGATTATCCTGATACTCAGACATATAAAGCTGAAGTTGTTACTGTTAGACGTAAGCTTCAAGTTGAAGAGGGTGAAACTTTCCGTGTGAAAGTCTTTCTAAAAAACAACGGTAATATGCCATGGTTTTCAAATGATAGTATCTGTTTAGGGCCAAAAATGGCTCTTGGTACTGATAAAATTCGTGATAGAGAGAGTAATTTTTACGCTGCTACTTTAGCTGGTGTTGAGGATACTAATTGGGAGGGTTCAAATAGAATTGGACTGGATCAACTTCGTGTAAATCCTGGAGAAATTGCTTCATTTACCTTTTATTCAAAGGCTCCTTCAAAAACAGATATTAGAAAAGAATATTTTGCTCCAGTTCTAAAAGACATTCAATGGATTGAAGATCCTGAAGCATTAGTTGAATTCGAGGTAGTTATTGGAGATGTAACTAGTGACACTCCTATTAATTTAAGAAAGAAATTATCTTATAAATCAAATAGTGGATCTGCACTAGATATTAATCTTAATGGAGAAAAATCATTGAACGTTGATCTATCTGAACAAAGATTACGTTTAAAACTAGACGATCAAGTGATTGCAGAATTCCAAGCTAGTACGGGTGCTTCGGCAACTCCAACACCTGTGGGAGAAACAAGTATAAAATTGAAACAAGATGTTCGTGTAGGAGGAAAGTCTCCTCACTATATTATGCCAAAATTCATGTGGTTTAGAGATGGAGGATATGGATTCCATGCGCTACCAAGTCTTGGTGGTAATGGAGATCACTTCTGGACAGAGGCTAGAAGCCATATTGGAATTCCTGTAAGTCATGGATGTGTAAGGTTGCTTCCTGAAGATGCAGATTTTGCATTTGATTTTGCAGAGGTAGGGACAAAGGTTGTGGTTCAAAGATAAAACTTACTTTTTGTTAAAGAGCCTGCCTATGTAGGCTCTTTTTAAATGTCTATTTTTCCTATATAATTCAAGTCCTTTAAATATTTGAATGAGTGGAATTTTAGATAATTTGAACGATAAACAGAAAGAAGCAGTAACCCATTTTAATGGGCCTTTGCTAGTTATTGCGGGTGCTGGAAGTGGAAAAACAATGGCTCTCACAAATCGTATTGCATATTTGATTCAAGAAAAGGGTATTAGTCCTTGGAATATTCTGGCTGTAACCTTTACAAATAAAGCAGCTAATGAATTAAAGCAGCGTCTTATAAAACTACTTTCAAAAGATAATACCTTGAGCTTTATGGAGACTTTTGGCGATATGCTTCCTGCTGCAGAGCTTGAGAAGCTAAACGACAATGACATCCCCACCATTGGAACATTTCACTCTGTCTGTGTTCGAATATTAAGAAAGAATATTCATCTATTAGACTATGAAAACTCTTTTGTTATTTATGATATGGCAGATCAACAGATTTTGGTAAAAAGAGTTATGGCGAATTTAAATATTGATCCAAAACGCGTTAATCATAAGGCTGTACTTTCTCATATTTCCAATGCAAAAAATCAATTAATCAATTCAAAGGAATATTCGCAATTTGCTAATGATTATTTCTCTGAAAAAGTGGCTGAGATCTATCCTCATTATCAAAAAGCTCTCCGTATGAACAATGCCTTAGACTTTGATGATATTATTATGAATACGGTCAACTTGTTTAAGTCTTTCCCTGATATTTTGGATAAATACCAAGAAAAATTTAAATTTATTTCAGTAGACGAGTATCAAGATACAAATAAATCGCAGTATGAACTTATAAGTATGCTTTCTGCTAAATACCGCAATCTGTGTGTTATTGGAGATGCAGATCAGAGTATTTACAGTTGGCGTGGAGCTACAATCCAAAACATCATGGATTTTGAGAAGGACTATCCTGATGCAAGGGTTGTAAAGCTTGAACAAAATTATCGTTCTACTCAGGTTATTTTGGATGCTTCAAATCATGTTATTAGTAAAAATCTGCAGCGTAGAGAAAAGAGTTTATGGACCGATAAAGATGGTGGAGAGATTATTCGTCACTGGATTTCTGATAATGAAAGACATGAGGCGCAGCTAGTTGCTACAGAAGTGAGAGATCTTTTAATGGGCTCTGAGTACTGTGAATATAATAATTTTGTCGTACTGTATCGAACAAATGCTCAATCTCGTGTTTTTGAAGAGGTATTTATGCGATATGGAATTCCTTATAGAATTGTCGGAGGAATTCGTTTTTATGAGAGAAAAGAGATCAAAGATATCCTGGCGTATTTGCGTGTAGTTCAAAATCCTAATGATTCTGTTAGCCTGCTTCGAATTATTAATACTCCTACTCGAAAAATTGGAGGAAGAACTCTAGAAATTATTAATGATTTTGCGATCACTCATAATTTGTCTTTGTGGAGTGCTATGCTTTTATCTGCTGAAATTGATGATCTTCCTTCAGCAAAGGCGGCTTTGATTGAGGGCTTTGTGAAACTTATTAAAGAATTCCAAGATTTGAATACTGAATTTGGTGCTTCTGGAATGATAAAACATGTTGTTGATAAAAGTGGTTATAAAAAAATGGTTAATGATGGAAGTGTTGAGGGTGAGGCTCGTTTAGAAAATATTAATGAGCTTATTTCAGTTGCTAATAAATATGATCAGCTTGAGGCTGGTGTCTCATTAAGTATTTTTCTTGAAGAGGTGAGTTTGATTTCTGATTTAGATCAGGTTAAAGAGGGAGATAATGCAGTGACTTTAATGACTATACATTCTGCTAAAGGGCTGGAATTTGATACTGTTTTTATTGCTGGACTTGAAGAAGGAATTTTCCCTCATAACAGAAGTTTGCTTAATCGCGAGGAGTTGGAAGAGGAGAGAAGATTGATGTATGTAGCTATGACACGAAGTAAAGAGAGACTTTATTTGTTACATGCTAGAAGTAGAATGTTATATGGAGAATCGCGTAATAATGCGCCTTCTCAGTTCTTGAATGATATTCCGAAAGAGTTTATAGAATCTAATTTTGGACAAAATTCACCTAGGCTTCATTCAGCAGTTGATGAAATTATTGACCGTCCTGTTCCTGTTGAAAAAGAAATAGGTTTAGAGATAGAACTTGGTGTTGGTGATAAGGTTTCGCATACTACTTTTGGAAATGGTATTGTGATTGATGTTCAGGGAGGAGTTGTTTCAGTAGCCTTTGAGGATTCAATGGTTGGCGTGAAAAAACTGGCTCTAAGTGTGGCTCCACTTAAAAAAGTTTAATATGAAAATTCTATTTATTGGAGATATCGTAGGAAGAGGAGGCAGAGAGATGGTAAGAGAAACTCTGCATTCTTTACGTAAAAAAGAAAAGCCTAATCTTGTTATTTCTAATTGTGAAAATCTATCACATGGAAATGGGTTTACTGGAAAGGCTATTGGGGAGATGCAGGAAGCTGGCGTGGATTTCTTTACTAATGGAAATCATGTTTGGGGAAATAAAGATGGGGTAAATAGGCTGGGTAATTCTAATTTTCCGGTTATTCGTCCTGCAAATTATCCAGGTGAAGAGACTCCTGGTGAAGGATATCGAATTATTAAAGATGGAAACGGGAATAAAATACTTATTGCTAATTTGATGGGAAGAGTTTTCATGAAAAAAGATTATGATTGCCCATTTAGAAAGATGGATCAAATTCTAAAAGAAACTTCAAAACAAAAATTGTCTGCAATATTTGTAGATCTTCATGCAGAGGCAACTGCTGAAAAAATTGCATTAGCTCACTATCTTGATGGAAGAGTTTCTGCTGTAATTGGAACTCACACACATGTCCCTACTGCCGATTGTCAGATTTTAGAAAAAGGAACAGCTTTTATGACTGATGCAGGAATGGTCGGTCCTACAAATTCTGTAATTGGTGTTAAAAAAGAAATTATTATTCAATCATTTTTAGATCAAATGCCCTCAAAATATGAGCCTGAAACTACTGGTAAAATGATTTTCAGCTCTGTAATGATTGAAATTGATGAAAAAACAAAAAAGGCTTTAAATATTTACCACATACAAAAATTCAATAAATAATCCCCCCTCATGCACTATTATCAAAAATCTCATAATTGGTATATTTATTTACTTATAGCCGTTGTTGCCTTCTCTTTAGGTTGGCAAGCTACTACTCTTGGAATTATTGGAGGAGCGCCTCTTGATGACTCCTATATTGAAAATGAACATAATAGTGATGATAAAAATATTGATTTAAACCTTTTCTGGACGGTTTGGGATGAATTAGAGGAAAAATATGTAGATTTAGATTCTGTTGATGAGGAACAAATGGTTTATGGAGCTATAAAAGGGATCGTCAACTCTCTTGATGATTCTTACACTGTATTTATGACTCCTGAAGAGAGCGAGCAATTTAGTGCGAGTCTTGAAGGAACCTTGGAAGGAATTGGTGCTGAATTGACGGTTGAAGATGGAGACCTTTCTGTTGTTTCTCCTTTAAAAAGTAGCCCTGCTGAAAAGGCTGGACTGCTTCCTGGAGATATTATTTATATGATTGAGGGAGAGCTTGCTAATGAGATGACTTTGTTTGATGCGATCATGAATATTCGTGGTGAAAAGGGAACTACTGTGGTTTTAACAATTTTAAGAGAAGGCCTTTCTGATCCTTTTGATGTTTCTATTGTTAGGGACAGTATTGATATTGAGAGTGTAACTGTTGAAGAGCTTGATGGGGACATTATGTATATAAGCGTTAATCAGTTTAACGATAAGACTAATGATGAATTTGGAAAAGCTGTATCTGAGATGATTTTGGACGAACCTGATGGAATTATTATAGATTTAAGATTTAATGGTGGTGGATATCTTGATATAGCGGTTGAATTGTTATCATATTTATTACCTTCTGATACTGAGGCTGTAACTATTAAGAGACGTGGACAAGAAGACGACGTGATGGATACCAATGGTAATCCTAAGCTTCTCAATGTTCCTTTGGTTGTTTTGGTTAATGGAGGAAGCGCTTCTGCCTCTGAGATTTTAGCTGGAGCTATTCAAGATCATAAGAGAGGAGTTGTAATGGGAACTCAATCATTTGGTAAAGGAACAGTTCAAGAAGTAGAGAGCTTCTATGATGGTTCTAGCATGCGTATCACTATCGCAAAATGGTTTACTCCAGATGATAGAAATATTAATAAGGTAGGGCTTACTCCAGATATTATTGTGGAGATTAAGGATGAAGATATTGATACAGAATATGATCGACAGATGGAAGAAGCTGCTGATTATTTGAGAGGGTTGTAGTAATCGGAAAATGTTAATCCCTTATTTCAGGATTGTTATGTTTGATGCGCGATCCTTTAGTTCATAAAAAAGAGCCCCGCTTATCGGGACTCTTTTAGTTTTTCTATATCGAGCTATTATCGTGTAACTGAAATTACCTCAGTTAGTTCTGCTGTTGGAGCAGCAACTGTTATACGATTTGATGTAGCATCTTGCGCAATAGTGTATCCACTTGCGTAATCTGTACAATCAGTAAATGCAGCAGCTGCATCTGTAGGATCAAATGGCATCTCTGCAATGTAAGTAGGCACTAGGTCACTACATACATCGATAAGTACTGCATCACTACCCATTTCTGTTGCAGTAGCTGTAATACTAGTTGGGAATGTTCCTCTATTGTCTATTGCATATTGATGAACAGCATCAAGAACTGTTTTAACGTCACTTTGACGTTGAGTGTTGTTCGCTTGTGATATCTGTCTTCCTGGATTTATTGCCACAATGACAATTCCAGCCAAGATCGCAATGATCACAACAACAAGAAGGACCTCAATGAGGGTGAATCCTTTTTTGTTCATAGGAATGGTTTAAAGGTTATTTAACAGGGTTTA
>Ga0307987_1002230_pt1 | contig 10184 bp, 8 predicted proteins | sample EllFjometagen181_FD_203157 | JGI IMG/M metagenome (GOLD analysis project Ga0307987, IMG submission 203157) | Marine microbial communities from Ellis Fjord, Antarctic Ocean - #181 | ecosystem: Environmental > Aquatic > Marine > Unclassified | place: Southern Ocean | collected 2014-10-08 | reverse complement strand
GGGGCATTGAAGTTCGCTTCTTATGATTTAAATATTGTGGCACTCCACATACCGAAAGGGTGGAGAAACGGAGAAAACAAACCAAATCTAAGGGAAGAGAACCATATTATGTCTACTCGACAACCGAGAAGAAAAAATAGCCACCAATCGTAAAGTCAAGAGAAACTAATGGTTAATTGTTTTGATGTTGAAAGTTTTGTTTTGCTTTGATAGTATGTTAAATAAATTTAGGAGTTTTATAGTTTATGACAGTATTAAAGTTAGATAATATAAAGTGTAAGAAGTGCAATAAGTGCATATATGTATGCCCGTTAGGTATTTTTAAATCAGCCAATTCATCCTCCCCTATTATTGATGAAGAAAAAATGGAGTTCTGCTTAGAGTGTGGACATTGTGTTGCAATATGCGATGCAAATGCAATTTCGATAAATGGCTCCATAGGCGGAGACGGCATAGAGAGTAGTAACAATACAACTTTTAATCTATTAAGCAACATTGTACAAACGAGACGATCTATAAGAAATTACAAAGATGATATTATACCTAAAGAGACTATAGAGAAAATAATTCAGTTAACAAAATGGATGCCTACGGCTCGGAACAAATGTCCTGTGAACTGGACTGTTATACATGATCCAGCAAAGGTTAGAGAGTTGGCAGGAATGGTAGTTCAGCTTTTTCGTGAGCACAATATACTTCCTGAAATTGTAGCTGCGTGGGATAATGGATTTGACATTGTAAATAGAGGTGCACCTCATTTGGTTTTTTGTCATACAAAAAGAGATGCAATGATGCCTGTTGTTGACAGTACAATTGCAATGACTGCTTTTGATCTTGCAGCATCGGCTATGGATTTCGGAACATGCTGGGCTGGTTTTTTTATGATGGCCTTAAAAGATGATCCAAATATTGCAAAAGAGTGTGGTATTCCAGATGATGAAGATATACATACAGCAATGATGCTTGGTGTACCTAAATTTAATTACAAGAATATTCCAAATAGAGACGAGTTAAATATTAGTTGGAATTAATGATTTGGTTAGATAGTTAGATGGTTAGTTGGTTAGATGAAGGCAGACACATAGGTCTGCCCGTACGGGGATATGGGAATAAAAAAATACTGTGTACTGTGAACTGTACACTATGTACTAAAAAAGGAAATACGATGGAAAAGAAATATCATATTCAGTTAGACAAAGAGATGATTAAGAATGCACAGTATGCCCTTCTCCCTGGAGATCCTGCAAGAGTAAAAAAATGTGCAGAGGCAATAAATGCAGATACAGCTTTAAAACTAGCATCAAATAGAGAATACACTTCGTATTTAACATCAATTGGCGATACAAATATATTAGTATGTTCTACAGGAATTGGAGGTCCTTCTACAGCAATTTGTGTTGAAGAGCTTGCACAATTGGGAATTAAGAACTTCATTCGTTTTGGTACAACAGGAGCTATACAACCATACATTAGTGTTCCATCATTAATAATAACAACAGGAACTGTTAGACTGGATGGTGCTTCAAAACATTTTGCCCCTATCGAGTATCCGGCAGTTGCAGATTTTGATATCACCAATGCTTTAATAAATGGTGCAAAAGCTACAAACGAAGAGTACCATGTAGGCATATCAGCTGCTTCGGATACATTTTATCCAGGTCAGGAAAGGTATGATACATATTCTGAATATGTCATTAAGGATTTTCAAGGATCAATGAAAGAGTGGCAGAAACTTAATGTTTTGAACTATGAAATGGAGTCTGCCACATTATTTACAATGGCCAGTGTTCTTGGTTTAAAGGCAGGGATGATATCTTCGACGATTGCTTCTAGAGTCAAAGCAGAAAAACCAGATGACTCAATTTTACATCTTGCAGAGATGAAAATGATACTAGCACTAAAAGAAGCACTGGTATATTTAATTGGATAATTGGTTAGATTGCCACTTCGCTGTGCTCATTGCTTTAGGCAACCTAAAGCCTCCCTCCCTTTGGTCGGGGGTTAGTTGGCTAGATAGTTAGTTTGTTCGAATGATATTTTTATAGTGTTTTTTTGAGTTTTTTTCTTAAACTAAAAAAAAATGATTTAAAGTAATAAAAACCTTGCAAATAAAACATATAAACATTATATTACCCGCTGTTTTTTAAGATATGCCCTCGTAGCTCAGTTGGATAGAGCATCGGATTTCTAATCCGAGGGTCGTGAGTTCGAACCTCACCGTGGGTACCATTTCTTTTTTACTATTCCCCTATTTTTTAATATCATTCTTCCCTATTTTTTGTTGTAGTAGTTTTCCCTAAGTGTTATACTTAAAAGTAATTTATTTCGTTAAGTAATGAAAGTTTTATAACAAAAGATCCTGTGATAGTTTTTATCAATAGGATATTGCTCTTGAAAGGTTGAATAGATATGAAAGCTGTTGTATTAACAGGTATAAAAGAAATGGATATTATTGATATTCCAGATGCAAAGATTGAAACAGATAATGATGTTCTTTTAAAGGTTGAAAAAGTAGGAGTTTGTGGTTCTGATGTTCATTACTATTTAACAGGTAAAATAGGCAGTCAAGTTGTTCAGTATCCATATAGGGTTGGTCATGAATTTAGTGCATCTGTTTGTGAGGTTGGTTCAGCAGTTACAAATGTAAAAGTTGGAGATAAAGTTGCAGTGGAACCGGCTATGCCATGTTGGAAGTGTGATCAATGTCTGCAAGGACGTGCACATACATGTCGTAAATTAAGATTTTTAGGCTGTCCTGGTCAAGCTGAAGGATGTTTATCTGAATATATAACAATGCCTTCAGAGTGTTGTTTTAAGGTTAAAGATACAACAAGTCTTGAGCAAGCTGCCATTGTTGAACCTTTGTCTATAGGTTATTATGCGGTCGAGCAGTCCGTAGATCTTGCAGGAAAAGATATTGGTATTTTAGGTTGTGGACCGATTGGTTTAAGTGTAATGATTCCTGCGTTAACACAAAAACCCAACAAAATATTTATTACTGACAAGATTGATGAACGTTTGGAGCTAGCAAAGAATCACGGAGCATCATGGGTTGGTAATCCAGATAAGATAGATGTTGAAACAGAAATTACAAATGAATCACCGGGACTTCTTGATGTTGTTTTTGAGTGTTGCGGAGAGCAGGAAGCCTTGGACAATGCGATTAATCTACTTAAACCAGGTGGCAAATTGATGTTAATTGGTATTCCTACTGTTGATAGAATATCTTTTTCTATCGATCAACTTCGTCGCAAAGAGATATGCATTCAGAATGTAAGGCGTCAGAACGAGTGTGTACAACCTGCTATAGATCTTATTGAAAGTGGAATTGCAGATGTTGAGTTCATGGTAACTCACCATTTTGATTTTGCAGATACAAAAGCTGCCTTTGACCTTGTTGCAAGCTACGAAGAAGGCGTTGTCAAGGCAATGATTGGCTTTTAAAGATATAATTCTAGATACATATAATTTTACATAAATTACTATAAAAAAACGACTCACTGCTTATGTGTCATTTTTAAAAAAAAATATTTGCATCTTTTGTATATTAATGGTAGCATTATTCAAATATGTGAGAGTATTTAATTAATTAAGAATTATATTTATGTTAAACATTATAAGAAAGTAAATTTTATGATAGCACACACAACGTTCAAGGAAAAAAACTACTTATGGATGACAATAACCATTATTTTAGTTTTATCAGTATATAGGTTAACCAGAGCAATAGAACCATTTGAAAACTTACTTTCTGATTATCTTGACATAAATCTTACGACTGTTATTGAGAATGTACTATTTTGTTGGTTATTAACACTTCTTTGGTTTGCTTATAGACAGTGGCGTAACATTGCTATCAGGGAAAAAGAGGTTGAGAAAGCTCTTCAGAATATCAGTCCTGATGTGTATTTGTATGCAGATAAAGATATGTTTATTAAAAGGTGTAGCAAGACTGTCACATCAATGCTTGGTTATGCACCAGAAGATCTTTTAGAAAGACCTATTCGCTCTATTATCACAATGGATGACGAGGTTGTTGATGTGGATTTGATTTCTCATATGGACGAAGAGTTTGAGTACCATAATGGATATATTACATCTAAATCAGGGGAAGATGTTCCTGCATTGATTATCACCAATGAATTAGAGTATAACCTTGGAAACATTATAATGTTAAGAAATGTTTCTGATATTAAGAAGGCCAAGACAGCTTTAAAAGAGTCAGAAAACAAATATCAGATTCTTATTGAATCCGCCCCTGTTGGAATTATGTCAATTGATACAGATTTAAGAATTACTGATATGAATGCCAAGCTATTGGAGGTTCTTAATATTCATGACAAATATGAAGAAGCATATTTGGAAGATATTGAAGAACTTAATGATGAAGAGATTATTGATAATTTTCATAAATGTATGTCTAGTAAAAAGCAATACAAACTTGACAAATGGACAAAGGTCATAAACAATGAACAGGTATATCTTGAACTGCATTGGGCTCCGATTATATCAGATAACAGGACTGTACTTGGAGTACAATGTATTTTTGTTGATATAACAGAGCGAACACAACTTGAAGAGCGTTTTTATCAGGCACAGAAGATGGAAGCAGTTGGCAGACTTGCAGGAGGCATCGCTCATGATTTCAACAATCTTCTAACAGTTATATCTGGTTATTCAGCTGTAATAATTTCACGATGCAAGCAAACTGGTGATGATGAAATTTTATCATTCATAAAAGAGATAGAAACTTCAAGTAATATGGCGGCAAGTCTAACTCAAAAACTACTAACATTTTCCAGACGACATAAAGTTTTGCAGCAAAATCTCGACATTAATCTTTCAATCTTAGAATTGGATAAGATTATTCGTCATTTAATTGGGGAAAATATCGAACTTATTGTATTACCGGAAAAGAATGTTTCAACAATTAAGATGGATCCAAGTCAGTTAGAGCAGATTCTTATAAACCTTATTATAAATGCAAAAGATGCAATGAGTTCAGGGGGAAAGATTACTATTGCGACAACAGAAGAGTTTGTTGAAGAGTCAGAAGATTCTGTATACAATGCTATTATCCCAGGGAACTATGTTAAGATTACCATTAGTGACACAGGTGAAGGCATGACGGAAGAGGTGAAACGTCAGATCTTTGAACCATTCTTCTCTACTAAAGATGTAGGTAAAGGAACAGGACTTGGTTTGGCAACAGTTTATGGTATTATAAGTCAATCAAACGGTTATATCATGGTTGATACAATCATTAATGAGGGAACAAGTTTTCATGTTTATCTTCCTGCTATTGAAGAAAAAGTTGATATGACTTTAGAAGAAGATGGTGATATATCCTTGCCAAGAGGTAGTGAAACTATTCTTCTTGTTGAAGATGAGATGAGTGTGCAGGTCTTTGTTGAAACTATCTTAAAGGAGCTTGGGTATACTGTATTAAAAGCATCTAATGGAGAAGAAGGCCTACGAGTTGCTAAGCAGAATGAATATAAGATTGACTTATTGTTAACAGATGTTGTTATGCCAAATCTTGGAGGTTACGAGATGGTTACAGAAATAAGAACAATCATACCAAATCTCAAGGTACTATATATGTCAGGTTATGTTAATTCGACAGCTGTACCACAAGATATCACAAATAAGAATACAGACTTTCTGCAGAAGCCATTTACAGCTCTAATGTTGGCAACCAAGATAAGAATTGTACTTGAAGAACTTGAAGACTAAAATTTGGTCGGGGTAGCAAGATTCGAACCTGCGACCTCTTCGTCCCGAACGAAGCGCGCTACCAGACTGCGCTATACCCCGAAATTTTGGAGTATACTACAGATATTAAATTAGATTGTCAAAAGAAAAGATTTACTTTATGAATAAGAATGTAAAAGCAATTTTAATATGTACAGCGTGTTTACTTATTGTATCATTTATGTATATTGGTGGTTTAATATCTGATGCAAAACATACTGATGGTAATAAAGAAAGAGAACAACTAAAAGTTCAATCCACTGAAAACTCCTCGAACACAAATATTCTTTTTAAGGATATGGAGAGTACGCCTGTATTGGAAGATTTTTCTCTAACCAATGTCTCATCAATCATAGATAATGAATCCGCACACACACAAACAAAGTCCCCTACTCCTCGTAAGCAATTAGAAAACAATCAGTATGTTAATGAAGATACTAATGTTAGTATAACACCTAACACAAAACAGACAAAGAATGCAAAAGAATCAACAACAGATAATCAATCCTCAGTATCCTCCAAAATAATTAATTCGAACGATGCTGTAAATGAGATGCCGGTTGATCCAGAAGTGAATACGCCTCAAGTAGGTAGCCTAAAAAGTTCAAAATTGACATCAGCTGGTGAAAATATTGTTGTTGATGATAAAAATAATAGTGAAAGCACTAACGAAGATCAACCAACCGAAGTTACTGCCCCCCCCCCTACTGAGTTAGAAGAAGATTTGCAAGAACAAACAGAACTTATTCCTCCTGCAGAGCAAGCTGTAGAAGAGGACTTAAAAAATACAGAAGAAATTGAGAAAGAGGTTAAAGAAGAAGAACCGGAAAAAAAAGAGGAACCAGAAGTTGTCAAAGAGAATGAAGAACCGGAAAAAAAAGAGGAACCAGAAGTACCATTAACAACACTTGAACAGGCAAAAAAACTTGCGGAAATTGGTAATCTTGACTCTTTTTTAGAGTTAACAGAAATGGTTGAGAACAGTGAAAACACTTTAGAGCAGAGGAAATTAATTCAAATTGCAGGTTCAATGTCAGACACTTTGCCTCCTGAGGTTCTTTTTGAAATTCTAAAAGTTTCTTCTTCAGAAGATATGTTAAAGATGGCTGTTGTAACATTATCAGAGGCAAATAACTCTTCTGTTATCGAGATGGCTGCTACCAAATATGCATTAACAACAGATTCTGTTGAGCGAGATTACCTTCTTGATGTAATAGTTAAATCAAACGATCCAACAATTGTCGCATCTCTAAGTGATATTGCATCAGCTAATTCATATGACACTCCAATATCTCAAGCTGCAATTAATACTATGGCAATTATTGGTTCAAAAGAATCAACCATTGATTTGCTTAATAGAATTGACAATACTACTTCGGCAGATAACATTGAGATTATTACAAAATCCTTTTCAAAGATACATACAGAAGATGCTTTGCCAATTTTATTGGGAAATATTTCTGATATTACAACTGATATCTCAAAATCTATTGCTATTGTAAAGGCTTTAGGCAATTACCCGGCAAAAGATGTATCAAAGACTCTTGAACAGTTATATAACCAACCTAATCTTAACTCATCTCTAAGATATGAGATAGACAAAACTTATGAAAAAATTACAAAGTAGTATTTTGTTTTTATTAACAATGTCTTTTTGTGCATATTCCCAGACAAACATAAATGGTTTAACCTCGACATCCTTTCTTGTATCAAGCAATAGTCAAAACATATCATACGGTGTTGTGGGGCAGCCAATGGTCACAGGTTTACTTCTGAGTGATAGCAATACAGCATTTACCGGTTTTATGGATTCATTTGTAATGTTTCCAACACGTGATGCGGATGACGATGGTATTCCTGATGAAAGCACAAAAGATAATGATGGTGATAGCATTAATGACCTGACGGAACTCGAAGGGTCTGCATTCTCTCCAAACACTCCAACATCTACCCAGAGAAAAGATACAGACTGGGATGGAATGGATGATGAGATAGAGCTAATTGCCGGCACTGACCCAACTGACCCAACAAGCTACTTGAAGGTGAACGAAATTAATATTACTAATCAGCAATTTATTATTTCATGGATAGGCAGAGCTAATATTGACTATCAGATTGTTTTATACACAAACATTATTTTTAGTAATGATTACTTTGTATCGTCTACAATTTCTTCAACAGATGGTACCGGTGATTGGCAGACCACATGGTTGTCATGGACAAATAATATTGATATTCAAGCAAAATACTATAAGATTAGACTTGTACAGTAGCTAATCAATTACGAATGACAAATTACTAATTTTAGAAAAGCAGGTGTAAAGAGCTATCTGTGTGTTGCCCCTAATATTAGGGCGAACACATAGGTTCGCCCGTACAAAACAATTTGTAAATAGTTGATATGAGGAAACGAACTATTTCTTCAGCAATTAGCTGTTTACCACTGCAACAAATTTATTAATGTATTTCATTAAATCATCGAACCCATCTAAATCAAGAGATTGTTTTCCGTCAGACAAAGCTATTGTAGGATCATAATGAGTTTCAATCATTAACCCATCAGCACCAGCTGCTACAGACGCGGCTGCCATAGGTTTTACAAATTCTCTTATGCCAGTTCCATGAGATGGGTCAACAATTACAGGCAAATGACAATGCTGTTTTAGGTATGGAATTGCATTAAGATCCAGAGTGTTGCGAGTTGCTGTTTCAAATGTACGAATACCACGTTCACATAGAATGATATTCACATTCCCTTCTGAAGCAATATATTCAGCAGCCAAAAGAAGATCCTCAACTGTAGCAGCAAGTCCTCTTTTTAATACGACAGGTTTTCCAGCCTTTCCAACAGCTTGAAGAAGTCGATAGTTCTGCATATTTCTTGCACCAATTTGAAATGCATCAGCATACTCTTCAACATCGTTCACATCACTAATATCAAGAACCTCGGTTACAGTCGGAATATCAACTTCCATAGAAACTTGTTTTAATATTTTTAAACCTTCCAAACCTAATCCTTGAAAACTATAAGGACTGGTTCTAGGTTTAAATGCACCACCTCGAAGAATTTTTGCACCAGATTCTTTAATACCTTTGGCTGTTTTGAGTAATTGGTCGTATGATTCAATTGCACAAGGTCCACTTATAACTGCAAAGTTTCCACCGCCAATTTTTGAGTTTCCAACAGAAACAACTGAATCCTGAACATGCATATCTCTGCTTACCAACTTGTAAGGAGTAAGAATTGCTGTTACGGACTCAACAATAGGATAACTATCTAGGTGTAACTTTTCCAGTACACGTTCGTCCCCTATTGCACCTAATACAATACGTTCTGTACCTGGCATGTATAAAGGCTTTAAACCTTCATTGTTTATTTTTTCAAGAATGACATCTGCATCTTTTTTGGTTGCTTCTTTTTTTAATAAAATAATCATCAATAAATCCTTTTGTTTAAAATTAATGTGGGTATGATAACATAATATAAAATTTGGTCAACAATAATGTTTCTACGTGTAGAAACGTTATTCTTCTATTTTATCAATCTTACCGTCACGCATATGCAGGCATGAATGAGCATATTTAGCAATATCAGCTTCATGAGTAACCATGATAATAGTTTTACCCTGTTTATTAAGGTCTGTCAGCATATCCATAATCTGAGTACTGGTTTCAGAATCAAGATTTCCCGTTGGTTCATCTGCAAGAATAATCTCTGGATTATTGGTTAATGCTCGAGCAACAGCTACTCTTTGCTGCTGTCCACCGGAAAGTTCAAAAGGTCTATGTTCCAACCTATCTGCCAATCCAACCATTTCCGCAAGTTTTTCTGCTCTTATTCTACTCTCCTCTGGATGTACTCCCATGTAGAATAGAGGTAGTTCAATATTTTCACAAACAGTTAGTTGAGGTAATAGATTAAAACTTTGAAAAACAAATCCAAGAGAACGCAAGCGGAGGTCACTTAGTTGAGCATCATTCATAGACATTGGATTTTCGCTGTTAATAACATATCTTCCGGATGTAGGACGGTCTAGGCAACCAATTATATTAAGCATTGTACTTTTACCCGAACCACTTGTGCCCATAATTGCCCAGAATGAACCTTTTTTTATTGAAAGAGTTACTCCATTGAGAGCGTTTACAGGAATTGTATCTGGGTTATATATCTTTTTTATATTTTCAAACTCGATTACGTTATTGTTCATCTTAAGACTTTCAGGCTAATTTGTTGGGGGGGATTTAACCATAAAACTATGACGAATACAATAATAATTTCACTTATTGAAATGTACCTTTGTTTTTCTGGTTGATTTATTTCTCGGCTGTCGAGTAGACATAATATGGTTCTCTTCCCTTAGATTTGGTTTGTTTTCTCCGTTTCTCCACCCTTTCGGTATGTGGAGTGCCACAATATTTAAATCATAAGA
>Ga0307987_1002229_pt1 | contig 10185 bp, 7 predicted proteins | sample EllFjometagen181_FD_203157 | JGI IMG/M metagenome (GOLD analysis project Ga0307987, IMG submission 203157) | Marine microbial communities from Ellis Fjord, Antarctic Ocean - #181 | ecosystem: Environmental > Aquatic > Marine > Unclassified | place: Southern Ocean | collected 2014-10-08 | reverse complement strand
TTCACCGCCACCACCGACGACGGCCCCGGCATCCTGGCTTTCGAGCGCGACAGCGGCGACGAGCTGGTGCTGGTGGCCATCAACACCAGCGACAGCGACGGGATCACCACCACTGGCATGGTGACGAGCTTCGACAGCGGCGACACCGTCACCGACCTGCTGGGCAGCGACCGCAGCTGGACCGTCGGTAGCGGCGGCGAGCTGCAGCTCGAGCTCGAGCCCCGGGACTTCGTGGTGCTGGGGGTGGAGTGATGGTCACCCTGAAGATCCCCGGCGCCCCCTGGCGGCACCGCCACCCCACGCTGGGGCGGTGACCGCATGTCCGTGCTCCAGGCGGTCTACGACCACCGCATCGACATCAGCGGCGTGGGCCTCATCTCGGTCCTCAGCCGCGCCCGCGAGACCCTCCCCACGGTCCTGGGCCCCTTGGCCAGCCCCGCCCAGATGGCCCGTATGACCCTACCGAAGGCACGGATCACCGGGGGCAACGGCGTGGTGGCCCACGAGCTACACAGCTGGCCCCTGGCCGTACAGGGCCGCCGCATGGGCCTCGAGCTGTTGATCACCGACGGCATGGTCATGGGCGCGAGGTTCGGGACGTCCGAAGCGCGGACCCCGGCACCCTAGCTCCCAGGGGTCACAGCTCCACCAACTGGGCCTCATCGCACTCCCACCACTCGGGGTCGAGCAGGGGCCAACCGCCCACGTCGTGGTAGCCGCAAATGCTGATGCGGTCTCCCACTTTCACCGCGGCGAAGCTGGTGTCGGTCGCCTCACACTGAAAACCGTCCTCGAAGATCAGGGCGAACTGGTTGAGCTGCCGCGTTCCCTCGCCTTCTCGATTGTGGCCACCTTTGTTGAACGGCGCGATGCGGAGAACCACGCCTTCGTGGCGTACGGGGAGCAGGCGGGCGAGCACGGAACGACCGGTCAGCTCAGCACCACGAGCAGGATGATGGCGGGACTGCGATGAGCAGGATCTTGGTCTGCAGCTTCACATCGGCCTCCGAGCTCCGAGAATCATGGCAGCACAGCGCAACCTGCCAAGCCTGGGGACACCCGATGTCAATCGTCTCACTGCCGGACGCCGCCTGGCAGATCAGACACATGCCGGCTATGCAATACATCGGGACCCAAGCTCGAAAGCAACTTTCGCATCAGGCTACAGCGTCCCATTGGGGGGAGAAATGGGCCTGGGGATCGGTCGAGTCAAGACACCAGGCGGAACGGTATGGCTCTGTGCCGCCCTGGCAGCTTGCACACCACTACACCATGAGGACCAGAGCGCCGCGCCATCCCCTCCCCAGAAGCGCTTGGTCATCGTAGCGATGCTTGGGATCAACGCCTTCCCCCAACGAGACTGCGGCCACCCCTTCGACATGGGACCCTACGCCGACCTGCCCACCATCATCCAAGGGGAGGTGCGACCGGGGGAGATGGACCACAGCACGCTGTTCTTCGAGACCGCCCGTGCCGCCAGGAACATCCAGCTGGCCCATGGGCTCGCCGAAGAAGAAGTCCAGCTGGTGTTCGGCAGGGGCACACCCACCCACCGCACAGAGCGACAGCTCGAACAAACCCTGTTGAGCCTGAACACAGGACAGGCCGACCGGCCCCTGGTGGTCGTGGTAGCCAAGAGCCTGGGAGCCTTGGACGCCCTCGAGACCCTCGAGCACATTGACCAAGACGTCGCGAAGCGCGCCGCCGTGGGCCCCGTACACATGCTGGTGCTGCTCGACCCTGCGGGCCCGAAGGCCGCCCGATCTCGTCGGTGCACGACCCATCCACTGGGCGAAGACTGCGAAGACCGCCTGCGCATCCCCAGTATTGTGGGTCAGACCTGGAACGTGGTGCAGCGGGAGGGCGTGCCCCTGCTGCAGGGTCAACTTGCGGGAGCACCTGGCCAAGCCGACGTGGTCAACCGCGTGCTGGAGCCCGAGGACGTGGACGGTCAGTATCGCTACTGCGGCTACGCCGACGGCACGGCTCGTGAGCTGCGAACCTGCCACTTCCACATGGAAGAGATCGTCTCGGTCATGCCCTGCCTCGCCACCTCCGATGGTCCTCTGACCCTGGGCCCTCTCATTGAGCGGGGTTGGCGAAATCGGGATGAACTGGCGGCCATGGTGACGACACACGGCACCGAGCAGAGACAGAGACGGGTCGCTGCCCAAGCGGAGTGGTAGCCGCCGGGTGGTGAGCGCTGGCAACCCAGCGCGCCATCCAGCGCTTACAACCCCCGCGCCAGATCCGGAGGCTGGTTGGACAGCAGCAGCTCGAGGTCCTCGGATGCGACACCCGCCAGCTCGTGCCCTGCGGCGCGGTAGCAGGCCTCGCGACCCACCAGGTGGGTCTCGGTCCAGGGTACCCAGGGCTCGAACTCCAGGTAGGCGCCCAGACAAGCCTGTGGGTCCACCACCTCGGGCAGCAGCGCCACACGGGCGCGCAGGCGTGCTTCGTCCAAGAAGTGCATGGCGAAGGGCTCGGACAAGCCCTGAGCCAACACGCTCCCCTGAGAGGGTTGTGCGCGGCCGATGGCGCGGGCCAGCGCCAGGGTGCGCTCACCGGACTTGGGCCACAGCCATGCATTGCTGCGCATCAGGACCAGGGCCTCGAGCACGGTGGCAGCAGCGGCCGACACGTCACCCGCCTGGAGCTGATGCAGACCCTTCAGCCGCAGGCTCTCCACGGGCTGGTATTGCGCCAACCGGGCCAGGTGGGGGGCCACGAGATCATAGCTGGCGCCGCTGGCCACCAGACCACCGGCCACCATGGCCAGATCACCAGGCCCCAGGGGACCCTGCTCCTGCTGGGACCACAGATCGAGGGCGCCGGCCTCGTCTCCATCCACGAACGCACGCCTCGCCTGGCCCCGGAGCTGGCGGTCGGGCGCGCCCCCCAGGAGTGGGGGCTGGATGTGACGGGCCATGGCCCGCTGGGCCAGGTTTTCGTCCACCAGTGACCAATCGATGCTCCCCAGAACGCTCGGTCGATTCTGACCCCGAACCCGGGCCAGGGCCTTGAGCTGCGCTACCAGGTTGGTGCGCACCCTGCCCACGTTGCGGGCGAAGTCGAACTCGATAAACGTGCGATCGTCGGTGTTGAGACGGCCCTGCTCGGCGGTGGCCAGGGCCGCCATCTGATCGGCGTTGGCCACGAAGCCGGAGAAGAGTCCAGGCGCGCCGGCGACCCCCCAGATGCGCAACAGGGCGGTGGCGTAGGGCTCGGTGGCCAGCCGCGCCTCGAGGGCAGGCAGGTCCCACACCAAGGGCTGCTTGGAGGCCAACAGGAGCAGATCCGTGTTGTACCCGGTCTCCCAGACCTCCACATGGGGGAAGACTTCGCCCAAGGTGGCCACCACGGTGCGGAAGGTCCCCGCATCGATCTCGTAGCCCTGGACCCACTGGGCGAGCACACCCTGGTCGGTCAGGCGGTCAGAGACGGCCTGGTAGAACTCCCGGGTGAACAGGCTGCCCACCCCGGCGCGGTAAGGGTTGCTGGGCTCGGAGCTGACCAGATCGTAGCGCTCCGGCGAGGTGAGCAGCACCTCGCGGGCGTCGTTGACCAGCACCCGCACCTTGGGATCATCCATGACGCCCAGGTTGACCAGATCGCATGCCCGAGCCACATCCAGCACGGTGGCTTCGAGCTCCACGGCATCGACATGCTCCATGCCGGGCACCGCCGCCAGCCAGCCAGCGGTGGTGCCGGTGCCCAGGCCGATGACCATGGAGCGCTTGGGTGCCGGGTGAGCCAGGGCGGGCACCAGCCCGAGCATCACGGTGGTAGGAGCATCCATGATGGCGTGCCCGTCGGACTTGCCGTGCACCAGCAACGCGTAGCCTGAGGCGCGGTCCAGGGCGATGCTACTCTCGACACCCTCGGCTTCCCAGGCGATGCCTCGTCGCACGCCATGCAGCCAGTCGGTGCGCGCATTGGCGTTGCTCAGGTCGGGGCGTACCCGGCCGGCGCCCACCGGGGTGTGTCGCCAGGCCGCCGAGGGGCCCGGCGCCGACAGCAGCAGCACCGCAACCAAGCTGACCGCCATGGGGACCGCCGCCGACATCGCCCAACCCCGGGCATTGCGGCGCCCCGTGGGGAGCTGATGCCAGGCCGGCACCAGGGCCGCGAGGGCGAGCAGCACCAGCACCGCCGCCACCAGCTGCCAACAGCGGGGCGCGGTCAGCAGGGGCAGCAAGCCAAAGCCACCGGCCAAGGCGCCCAGGATAGCGCCGGCGGTGTTCCAAGCGTAGGCCAGACCCACCTGGCGGCCGACGTCTTCACGGCCGCTACCGAGCAAGGCCACCAACAGCGGGAACTGGTACCCCGAGACCAGGGCCGCCGGAAACACCACGATGCCGCAGAGCAGCGCCCAGGACCCCACCAGCGCAGCGAAGCCCACCTCGCCCACCGGGCGGATCAGGATGGCAAACATGACCAGCTGATCGCCCAAGGCGAAGGGCAACACCAACAGGGCCGCTTCGATGGCGCAGGTCGCCGCGAAGAGGAACAGCGTGGGCCGTCGAGGCCGAGGCCCAAACCCGTAGGCCAGCCCCCCCAAGCCGATGCCCAGCAGCGCCACCGCCAAGATCAACCCGAAGGAGTAGGTGGAGCCCCCCAGCAGGGGCGCCAGCATGCGGTACCAGACCAGCTCCATGAGCAGGAATGCAAAGCCCACCAGGCCTGCCGCGATGAGCACCAGGCGCACCGGGGCCGGCACATCGAAGGGGCTGGGCTTCCGCGAGGCGAGGGCTGGCTCATCCGCCACTGCGGGCTGCGCAGCCTGGCGCCGAGCGAGGGTGATGGCCAGCAGGGCCACCCCCAGGTTGAGGGCCGCGGCGGTCCACAGGGACGCCCGCATGCCCAGGGCCTCGAGGGACACGAAGTTGGCCCAGGTCGCGCCGGCCACGGCACCCAGCGTATTGGCGGCGTACAGCAAGCCCATGCGTCGCCGGGCCTTGTCGTGTGAGCGCTCCACCGCCCGCACCGCCGCGGGCAGCGTGCCCCCCATCAGGAACGTGGGAGCACCCAGCACGAGCACGGCCAGCAGCAGCCGCATCCCGGTGCTTCCCACGCCGCCCATCACCGAGCTGCCGCCCAGGCCCAGATAGACGCTGCGCGCCGCCATCACCATCAGCGGACTCGCCGCGGCCAGCAAGGCGATGGCCAGCTCGAGTAGGCCGTACAGACGCAGGGGCGAGCCGACCTTGTCGGCCTTGCGACCCAAGATGATGCCGCCCACCCCCAGGCCGGCCATGAAGATCGCCAGCACAGCGGCGGAGGCCGCGGTGCTGCCACCGAAGATCAGGCGCAGCGCCCGCAGCCACGCCACCTGGTACACAAGAGCGCAGAATCCAGAGCCGAACAACAGGAGCGCGACGCGCAGGGTCAAGATCGTAGCCTCGGCGCGGGAGGTCAGCACCGCGACCACCGCGGCGTTCGCAGACGCCAGAGTTAACCCGTGGACCGGGCGCCAGTCGCGCCCCGTAGCCCCGAGAAACCTGCGATACACTCACACTCGGAGGAGCGACCATGACCGTACGGACACTGACGATGCCCCGGCTGCTACCCCTGGCCATGCTGGTGGCCTGCCCCGGTCCTGCCACCGACAGCAGCCCCGAGCCCTCTCCGGACAGCGGCGAAGAGACGGGCGACGGCCACCCATCGAGCCACATCGACCCAGGCGAGCTGGTGACCATCCCCGCCGGCAGCTTCACCATGGGCGGACCGGGCCAGGACGCCCGCGCCGAGCCCACACACCCGGTCACCCTCAGCCGAGACATGCAGCTGGGTCGGAGTGAGATCACCAACGCACAGCTCGCTGCGATGTTGAACCTGGCCCTCGAAGGCGACCTGCTGAGCGGTGACTACGCCGGCAACGTCAGCGTCACCAACGCCCAAGGTACAGAGCGAGACCTGGTGAAGCTGGACGGCGAGGGCACCACCGGAGACAACCGCTGCCGCGTCCAGTTCGACGGCACCAGCTTCGTGGTCCAGGACGGCTGGGAGCAGCACCCCGCCAACTGGATCACCTGGTTCGGCGCCGCCATGTTCTGCAACCTGCTGTCGAAGCAGGAAGGCCTCGAGCTCCAGTACGACCCCAGCGACTGGAGCGGCGAGGCCTACGGCACCGGCGGCTACCGCCTACCCACAGAGGCCGAGTGGGAGCGCGCCGCCCGCTACGACGACGGCCGCAGCTGGCCCTGGGGTGACAATCCCCCACCCGACGCAACCTTGGCAAACTACGACTTCGAGCAGGACCACACCACAGCGGTCTGCACCTACCCCAGCGGCGACAGCACCCTGGGCTTGTGCGACATGGCAGGCAACGTCCTGGAGTGGACCCAGGATCGCCACCACAGCTACAGCGAAGACCCGGTGACCGACCCAGTGGGCGAAAACGAAGACGGCCGACGGGTCATCCGCGGGGGCAGCTGGAATCACGAGGTCGAGCGCATCGTGAGCTGGGACCGCTACTACGATCCCCTCCCCTCCGAGAGCTACGGCGGCATCGGCTTCCGCCTGGCCCTGGTGACGGACTGAGGCACCGATCTATCGGGGCTGCAGCACCAGGAGCACACGGGGCAGCGGGCGGATCGACGACGACGAGTACAACCCCAGCAGCCAGGTACCCTCGTCGTCCACGCCGCCGAAGGGCTCGTCGCCCTGCGCTTCGCTCAGGTGGACGCGATCACGATCCGGCACCTCGAGCCACCAGGCGCGGGCACCGGAGAGCCCGTCAGCCTGCAGGGTGTTCTCGAGCTCTCCCAGCCCCACGGGCAGATGAAACAGCCCAAGCAGATCGAGGCGGTAGCTGGCCAGGGCGCCGCCCTGGGCATCGGTGTCCAGGCCCGACCAGTCGAGCACAGGGTCAGCGCCCACGGCCACCGGGATGGGCTGCCCCGCCGACAGGCCCAGACTCAGGCCGGCGGTGCCATCGTCGATAGTCACCGCATCGCCACCACCGGGCTCGATGAAGCCCAGGGACTGCACGCCCCTGCGCCCGGCGCCATGGAGTGTCAGCAGCCAGGTGGCGTCCAGCACCCCGAAGTCGTCGCGCAGGTCGTAGTCGTGCCCGTAGACCTCGAGCGCAGAGAAGGCACAAGCCCGATCCTGGGGCTGGCAAGCGTAGACCGTCAGCACGCTGCTGGATGCGAGGGTGTCAGCCACGACCCCCGCGGCGATCTGCTCACGGCTCAGGTCGGAGAAGGCCCACAGGCGCAGCTCGTCGGGGTCGGCTGCGGGCAGCCCCAGCAGATCGACCCCCAGATCCGTCCACGAGATGACCACGTCTTCGCCAGGATCCGCGCGCTGCACCGAGACGGTGGCGGTGACTTCGAGACCGAGGGTCCCGCCGTCACCCTCGAGGAGGATCTCGTCGTCGCCGCTGTCACCTTGGCCATCACCGCACGCAGCGAGGACCAGCAGCGCCAGCGCTGCCAGACCGCGGCGGGGATCAGCGAAGCTCAGCCACATGGGTGGTTCCACCAAAAGTGGTGCCGAGGTCGCCGGTGAGGCGCCAGGTGAGCTCACCGCTGGGGTCGAACCAGCTCAAGCGGCCCAGGGTTCCGCCCGCCATCAGCGTGCCGCCATCAGCGGTGCGATAGGCCGAACCCAGGATGTCCGGGATGCCGCAGTCGGGCTCCCGTGCAAACCAGGTGAGCTCGGCGCTGGATGTATCGAGATCCAGCGTGATCTCGGTGGCTTCGCCACACTCCTGGCCGTCCCGGACGAAGCGCTGGTTGTACACCAACACCCGGTCGTCGTAGACATGCACGCTGTGGGGAATACTGACCAGCTCGCGCGAACCCGCGAGGGTGGAGACGTCGCCCCCCAGCACCCAGTCCATGGAGCCGGTGGAGCGGTCCAGTCCCATCACGGTGTTGGCGCCGGTGAGCACCACCACCAGGCGATCGCTCTGCTCGTGGTAGGCCAGGGTTGTGCCGTGGGTCCAGTCGAGATCCCCAGGGCCACCTTGGGCCACGCGCTGCAGGATCATGGAGTACATGCTGTCGTACAGCGTGTCCCGCGCGGACCAGAGCACCGTCTGCTCGCCATCGGGCAGCAGCTCGACCACCGTGTCGCTCACCATCGCGATGGTTTCACCCTCGACCTCGACCTCGTAGCTTTCACGCCCCAACACGTAGATGAAGCCATCCGGGGTCTTGACCAGGTGGTTGTGGGCACCGTCCACGAAGCGCTCGTCCCGCAGCTCGCCATCGAAGCCCAGATCCACCACACGCCCAGGCCCGTCGGCCTGAGCGGGCGAGTCCAGCAGCAGGAAGCCGCGACCGTCCGGCGCCAGATCGGCGTAGAAGTAGTAGCCGTCGTCCTGCAACCACCAGCAGTAGCGGCCTTGGGCGTCCACCATGGTGGGGACGGACGTGACGTCGGCCCCGATGGGAACCAAAGACCAGCCCTGGGGGCCGGCGCCACGGTAGGCATCGTCCAGGACCAACACCGGCAGCTCCGGCGGCGGGGCCGGGGTGCTGCGGGCGTAGCTGCCCGAGCACAGCAGCTCGCCGTCTACGTCGTTCACCAGGCGCACCTGGACGTCCGACAAGGCAGGGCTACCCACCAGCAGGGCCTGGTGTTCTGTGCCCGCGCTGCCTTCGACGGTGGTGGACCACTGGGCATCGTCCACCGAAAAAATGGCGTGACCCCATCCGGCCTCGGCGGTGCTCCAGCGGGCCTCGAACACCGTCGGGACCCCGGTGGGCTCGATGCTCACAGCGCTGAAGTGTTCGGCGTCCAGGAGGCAGCCTTCATCCGGTACGATGCCCGTGTCCGCTGCGACACGGGGGTCACAGCCGGTCATGAGCGGTAACGACGAAGCGACGACGATCGCCGCCAGCACAGGAACAAGGCGCATTGGAGGCTCCGAAAGGACGGGCGGAAGTATAGGCGGAGCCCCCGCGAGCCGCCATCGCTTACGGGCCCGGGACTGACCCCGCTTCACCATGCGATGAGCCTCCCAAGACAGTGCGGGGTCGACGCTCGCCCTACGAAGAGACGCACCTGGGGTACAGGCACCCCGTCACCGACCACCCACCCATGCGTCCCGCGCCGAGCCAAGTGACCAAAACACCGCGATAAACCAGTAAGGACCGTCACCGGGGAGCCTGGTACACATCTTGCGTGACATGGGGGCAGCTCCGGAGAGATCATGCTCGTCCCCCTGCTCGCCCTCGCCCTCGCCATTGCCAGCGCCCCCGTCACCGCCGGCACCAGCTGCTCGTCTCTGGTGGACTTCGAAGCTCCCACCGACACAGGGATGGTCCAGCACATCCACTGGGAACAGCAGACAGCGGCAGCCCAAGCCCTGCTGGCCGACCAGCGACGCCCCGACTGCGCCAAGGACCTGGCGGGGAATCTGAACGCGGCGCTGCGGGACGCATTCAACAAGGGCAGCGTGGACGAAGACAGGGCGGGTGTGCTGATGGCTCAGTTGGGGCGCGTGGGCCACTTCTCGGCCGAGCTCAGTCACGCATGGCGCCTGCTGCAACAAGGCCGTCCGGACCAGGCTCAGTGCGCGGGCCAGGACGCGTCCGACCTCTTGGTCCACTCCGGCTTGGCCGACGAGCTGGGCTCCACCCGCACCAACCGCCTCGAGGCCCTGCTGGACGACCTGTTCACCCTTGCTGAGGATGCCGCGGACGTGCGCCGCCAGCTCGGTGCGGGCGACACCACCCATGCACAGCAGCAGGCCGAGACCTTGTGGAAGCTGGCCGAAGGCTGGTGCCAGCAGGACCGCCTGGGAGAGCCCCAGTGCGAAGCGATCACCACGGAGACCGCCGCCTTGATGGGCATCGTTCAGGAGCGGGGCCGCGGCAGCGTGCCCTACCTCTACCAGCAGAAAAACCAGCTGAACCCCGACACCAGCGGTTCGAACACCGCGGTGGCCATGCTGCTGGCCCACTTCGGCGCCGACGTCAGCCCCGACGAGATCACCCGAGAGTGGGGGCACCGCCACGCTGACAAGGCGGTGGGCCTCGCAGGGATCTTCAATGACTACGCGGTGAAGCACGGGCTCGACGTGCGCCTGATCCCACACACGGACGGCAGCATGGCCCAGCTCGACGGTCAGCTGGACGCGGGCACCCCCACCATCGTGCACGGCTGGTTCGCCAGCGGTGGCCACGCCGTAGTGGCGCTGGAGAAGCAGGGCACGAGCTACCGGGTGAA
>Ga0307987_1002228_pt1 | contig 10187 bp, 4 predicted proteins | sample EllFjometagen181_FD_203157 | JGI IMG/M metagenome (GOLD analysis project Ga0307987, IMG submission 203157) | Marine microbial communities from Ellis Fjord, Antarctic Ocean - #181 | ecosystem: Environmental > Aquatic > Marine > Unclassified | place: Southern Ocean | collected 2014-10-08 | reverse complement strand
TTCACGAAATGCCCCGGACCGATGAGGAGCAGAGCGTCCGGTGAAGAGGCCGGCGGGCCCCCTCAGACGCAGGGCAACGGAGACCAGATCCCGGTACCATTTAGGTGGCACCAGAGAACCTGACAGTGCCAGAACGTACCGTTTCGACACTCCGCTATTTCGTGCTTAGAGAGAGCCATATCGGACACTTTCCTGCCTGAGCAAGATGAAAGCCTGGTGTTCTGAGCACGGAGAGGAGGAAAGGGAGATACCTCTCCCCGGCGGGGTTCGGGGCTGGCCCCGTGCCCCTCGCCGCGAGACGCCTGTGCTACTTTCCAGCAACGGCATCCGCCTTGCGGAGTGGTACCCCACACCGCAAGGCTGCATCGAGGGGTCCGGGGAGACGCGTCTCCCCGGCGGGGTTCGGAGCTGGCCCCGTGCCCCTCGCGCGGCCTGCTATCCATCCAACGCCTGTTCCACCTGCGCGAACAACTCACGCATACGGAACGGCTTCTGGATGTAGGAAAGCGCCCCTTCGTCCAGTATCTCCTGGGCATTCTGGTCCAAGCTGTAGCCCGTGGCCAGCATCGCCCTGATGCCAGCGTTTACCCCACGCATGGCGATGAACGCGTCGCGGCCATTCATCACCGGCATGTTCATGTCCAGAATCACGAGGTCTATGTGCTGCCACGACTTCCCATAGTACTCAACCGCCTCCGCACCGTCCTTGCATGTGACCACTCTGTATCCCTTGTAACGCAGCATCTTGGCAGTGCACTCCCGCACGCTCCTTTCGTCATCAACGATGAGAATCCTGGCGCTGGCACCCTCTGCCGCCGCCTGCGCCGCCACCTGCATGCCCGCTTCGGCTCCCCGGGGTTCCTTCCTCGACAGGGGCAGGTAGACCGTCATGGTCGTGCCCCTCCCGATCTCACTCTCCACCTCGATGGCACCGCGATGGTTGACGACCGTGCCAAAGGCGGCGGCCAAGCCCATGCCCGTGCCCTTGCCCTGTTCCTTCGTCGTGAAGAACGGCTCGAATATCTTTGACTGGGTTTCCTCGTCCATGCCGGTGCCGGAGTCGGTCACTTCCGTTCTCACGTACTCGCCCGGCATCAGTTCGAAGCTGCTGTTGCCGCAGTGCTCTTCGTCCAGGGTGACGGTGTCGGTCGCGAACACCAATTCTCCGCCCTCGGGCATGGCATCACGGGCGTTGAGGCCAAGGTTGAGCAGTGCGTTCTGGAGTTGTGTCGGGTCACCGGTAGTGGTCGGAGGGTTGGCATCGAGGCGCTGTCGTATCTGGATGCGCCTGTCGATGCTGTGGACAAGCATGGACACGACCTCGCCGACGATCTGATGTATGCTGACTGGCACGACTTGGTACTGGCCCTTCCGCGAGAACGCGAGCAACTGATTGGTCAGCTCGCCGCTTCTTGTACACAGTCGGATGATGCCGTCGATGAACGGGCGCAATTCCTCGTCGTCGGTCTTGCTCAGCAGCAGGTCGGCGTAGTTCATGATGCCGCCAAGCTGGTTGTTGAAGTCGTGCGCCACGCCGCCCGCGAGCTGTCCAATCGCCTCTATCTTCTCGGTCTGACGGAGCTGTTCCTGAAGCCGCCGTTGCTCCGTGATGTCCATGCCGATGCTTAGCGCTTCGATCTCTCCGGTGTCCTCGTTCACATAGGTCTTATTCGTCCATGCTACCCAAATGCAGCGTCCGTCCTTGCACACGTTCTCATTGACACTGTATTCGTGCTTCTTCGGGTTGACACAAATGTCGTTCATGAGCGGTAGCAGATCTCTGCCTGTAGACTCTGTCTCCGGCACGATCGTGCCGACTACGTGTTTGCCGAGGACCTCATCTCGGGAATACCCGAAGAGATTCTCTGCAAACTCATTGAAGTAGGTTAGGAGTCCGTCCCCATTCCACCGCAGAATGATGCTGTTGGCATTCTCCACCAGCAGTCGGTAGTCCCTCTCGCTCTTCAGCAGCGCGTTTTCGGCCTGTTTGCGTTCGGTGATGTCATGCCCCACGGCAAAAGTGATACCGCGTTCGGGCAGAGGATGTGATGTCCACTCCAGCCAACACCAGGTGCCGTCCTTGCATCGATGCCGATTGGCAAAACTCATGACTTCCTTGCCTAGCTTGAGTTCATCTTCGACCACCTTTCGCGTCGGCACAATGTCGTCAGGGTGAAGGAACTCAAATAGGGAGTGGCCGAGCAGTTCCGCCTCGTCGTATCCCAGCACCCTAGTGAATGCGGGATTGACCTTCAGGAACTTCGCCTCATTGATGTCCGCAATACAAACCAAGCTCACAGACATAGCGAATATGTCGGCGAATTCCTCCCGGCTTTCTCGCAGCGCCTTCTCGGCAGCAGTCTTTACGAGTGCCTGGGCGATGGCCTCGCTGACGAACTGCAACACGGTCGCGTCTTCCTCGCTCCACTCCCGGCGCTCGCGTACCGAATCGAGGCTGAGGAAACCGGTGAGTCTGCCGCCAGGCACCATGGGCACAGCGATGAGTGACCGAATGCCCCGAGCCTCGAAGTGCTCGCGCTCAAGTTGCGCTTCTGGTGGCAGGACAGCTACGTCGGACACGCGGCAGGTCTCACAGGCCGTGATGCACCTGCCGAGCCACGGCAGGTCGTCGTGCAGGAGAATTCCCCTAAGGTCCTCGATCTGTGGCTCGATGCCTTCGCGGCACCACCCATGGGTGTTGTCCATCAGCGTGCCGCCATCCCTGAACAGGAACACGTAGGCGCGGTCCGCTTCGGTGAATTGACAGACGCGACTCAGGGCGCAGTCAATGCCAGAGTCCATCTCATCCACGCTCAGTCCAACGAGACTGGAGGAGATCTCGCTGATCAGTCGCTCGAATCCCGAACGTCTGATCAATTCCTTCTCGGCCTCCCTGCACTCGGAGATGTCCCTCTGGACGGTGACGTAGACCTGCCCGTGTTCGGGGTGAGCGTAGACTGAAGCACCGGCATGGCACCAGAAGCGCGTGCCGTCCTTCTTGAAGTTCTGCAGTTCGCCGTCCCACCTTCCAGTTCCTGTCAGGCTGTTGACTATCTCATTTGCCGTCTCTTCAGGCGTTTTGTCAGTGGGGGCGTTGAGAGTGGCAATGTGTTTCCCAATCAGTTCGCCGGGTGCATAGCCGAACAGCTCGTCAAACCTCGGGTTTGTATAGACAATCGCGCCATCGCTGACCCGGACGAGATTGACGCCTTCCGACATCTGGGTCAAGATCTCGCTCTGGAAGCGCAATTCCTCCTCGGCCTGCTCCTTTGCCTCCGCCTCCGAAGCCAACTCAACGACTTGCTCCCGCAACTCATTCAGCTCTGCAATGAGCTGGGCTTTGGTCTTGGCCTGATCTTCCATGTGGTGGTCCCCCCGGCAGGGCAGTACGAACTGACCGATTCCCCGGCAGATCTGATATCCTGATGTGCTTCGCGGTCAGACAGCTGTCCCAACGACAGCATTCCACGCAACCTTACAGTTGGTATCCTTCTCGCGCAAGCGTCACTGCCTACTCAGCACACGCTCGCTCAACGACGCCGCCAAGCGCACCCGCGTCGGTGTCCAGCTGGCCAAGTGATTGGCGTCACACCTCCCGGCCGGAGTGCCCGGCCAGCGGCAGCGTAGCTCGGCACGCAGCGAGCCCGAACTGTGCGGACGCGCAGGCCCGACGACGCGCTCGGCACGGCTTCTGGGTGTGCTGGTCGGCCCGCGCTACGCGTTGCACGGGAGGCGCTGCACCATATGGCACCCCAACGGTTTGCAGAAACTATCCCTTCCATTTTATGTCGTTGCCATGCAGCACGGTGTGCTGCTCAACGCTGGCAGATCGGCCGTCTGGCTTCCCATTGCACGCGGTTGTCGGTCGCCGGGGCCCCCGCCGTGAGCTTGACGCTTGCGGCCATGGGTTGTCTATTGCCAGCTCTGCCATGTCAGGTTGCTGCGGTGGCCGCAGTGATCTGGGTGGAGGACATGCCCCCCCATGGAAACACGACGGATGGTAGACGAGAAGAACAGGAAAACTCCACTCCACCGACTGCTCTCGCTGGGCGTCCTCGTGCTCGTCTTGGCGCCAACGGGGTGTTCGCGGCCCATGGCGCAGAAGATGAGGAGCTGGGCGGGACTGGCGAGATCGGACATGCCTGGGAGGCGTCGCCGGGAGGTCGCGCGGCCGTTGCCGGGACACCCGGGAAATGTATTCCTCGCTGGCGAGGAAGTCCAGATCCCAGTCCTGCCAGGGCCAGCCCTGTGGCGCGCATACGACTACGATGACCGCATGGTGGCCGATGGCAACATCCGCAGTGGCCAGGCTGTGGTCAGGCCGGGCCGCATGGGTATTGGCTGGTACCGACTTGATCTGCTAACTGCGAAGGGCGAGGCGGTCGGCCACAGCACATTCGCGGTGATCGAGCCACTCGCGGCGCCGACCCCGCAGGACTCCCCGGTTTGCCTCGATTCCGCCACCTGCTGGTTCTCAAGCGGGTACCGCTTCCCCGGCGACCCCACCGAGTCCAGGAAACGCAACATGGACATCCACGCCAATCTGGCTGCTCTCGCCGGAGCCAACTGGATACGCGACCGCATGGATTGGGGAGGCATGGAACGGACCCGCGGCACCTTCTCCGCGGACACGCTATACGACCTGTCCGTGGCCCGACAGACCAGCGAGGGCCTGAACGTCCTGCAGGTGTTCCACGACACGCCAGCATGGGCCATAGACCGGGTGCTGGACGGGAACGACGGCAAGGCCCGCCTGCGCTTGCCCCGCGACTTGCGTGATGTGTATCGGTTCGGCCGCGCCATGGCCGTACGTTTCCGTGGCCAAATCCTGGCCTGGGAACCACGCAACGAGGCGGATCTGGACATGTTCGGCGGGCACACCGTCGACGAGATGTGCTCCTACCAGAAAGCTGCCTATCTCGGCTTCAAGCGAGGCACCCCGCAGGTCACGGTCTGCTGGAACGTGTTCGGCCTGCCCACGTCCCTGCACCGGGACGGCGTGCTGAACAACGAGGCCTGGCCATATTTCGACACCTACAACACCCACACCTACAGCAGGCCGGAGCACTACCTGCGCCAGCTCGCGACGATTCGCGAGGGTGCCTGCGGTCGCCCGATCTGGCTTACCGAGTGCGGCAAGCCCGCACTCTACGTCGATGGGAAGGAACCTAGGGACCCCACGATCGAGAACATGCGTCAGCAAGCCGAGTTCATCGCCCGTTCCTACGCGTGCAGCCTGTTCTCGGGCGTAGACCGGCATTTCTTCTACATCCTGGGAGATGGAATCGGCCAGCCAACCATGAGCTACGGATTGCTCCGCCGGGATTTCACGCCGCGCCCAGCCTATCCGGCCATGGCTGCGGTGGGCCGGTTCTTGGCCGGGGCGAAATGCATCGGGCGAGTGACGCCTTCCGTCTATGCCTTCCGGGCCTGGCCAGATGGAGTTGAGCGCGACGTCCTGATCGCGTGGGGAAGCGCAGGGGCGCCGTGCACCATTCCTGCGTCGGCTACGGTCGAGAGTGTCCATGACTTCCTGGGCAGGCGTCTTGGTCCCGAGATCCCAAGGGAGAACGGGATGCGCCCCATCTTCGTGGTGATGCCGAAGGGCAGCGCTCGCTCCCTATCATTGGAATCCCCACCAGAGAGAAGCCCGAGGCGGGCTGGCACGCCTTCACCTGTTGTGCTTCAAGTATCGATGCCGCGACAATCGACACGGCTGACGGATCAGGCCTACGAGATCCCGGCAGACCGGCCCAGTCAGATCCCGCTCTATGTCTACAACTTCGGCGACGAAACGACGACGGGAGTTCTGCGGATTGAGGACCAACCCGCCTCATTGGCTGCCAAGCTGGACAGCGCCCCAATCCGGCTGGCGCCCATGGAGCGGCGGCGCATTCTGGTTTCGGTGGTCCCAAGGGGGCCTGCACGGGAACTGGCGGCAGGAGTGCAGGTGAAGATACGAGGCGATTTCGGCGGCAACGGTCGGCCCGTGGTGGCGTTCCGTCTTGTGGTGAACCCCGCCGAACTTGTGCCAACGGCCCTGATCCCAGTTCCGCTGGCAAGCGACGAGGCACGCTGGCGGAAGCATGTAAGCAAGGGAACCACCATGCACTGCGGCTTCGCCAATCTGGGGGCTCTGGAACTGGACCTGCACTATGGAGGCGGGCAACCGTGGGCCGCGCCCTACATCGATCTGCGGGAGTCGGAGATTCCCAGCGCCGCCGTTGGCGGGTTGGCGTACGTCGTTCAGCTTGTGGAGGGTGCCGCTCGGGTGCGCGCAACCCTGGCCGAGAGGGCTGGCGACAGTATCCATCAGTACCGACCGCGTGCGGGCGTTGTCCTGGCCGGCACGAAACCGCAACGGATCATTCAGCGGTTCAAGGACTGTCCGTGGGTCGCGTTTCTCTCGACCCCCGATCCCGCCAAGACCCGGGATGATCGTGTACGGCCGGAACGCATCTTCCGCATCTACCTGAATGTCGGCCCCGTTCCAGGCAACGACAAGGCCCGCCTGATCATCCAGGACTTCGAGTGGATCGTGTTCTAGAGGCCCGTGCCGCCACCAACGGGATGGCCGGGTTGGCTCGCGTGGGATAGGGAGGCATATTGCTTCGCCATCCCCCGGCCAAGCGACCGAACAAAACCAGACCGGGACGGTCGATTGGAGTGCCTGAACTGTGACGAAACCAGCGTTTATCCTGTACATCGCCCTGTTGCCACTCATGCCACTTCATGGTCAAACGACAATGGTTATCGAACACGCGGAATCAGTCGCGCCGAAGGTGCTGAACTGGCCAATCAAGGTGCCGCCATTCTCCATCGAGCACCAGGTCCGCCTGGTCATGGAAGCGCGCATCGGCTGGAAGAATCTCGCCGGGTCGAACCCGTGGCTTCGCATCGCCGTGAACGGCAACCAACTCGGTAAGCAGGATCTGCTGAACAAGGCCGAAGCCTTCACGCTGCGCCGGGGAGTGGACCTGACCTGGTACAAGGGCGGGCGCTGGCGCATCCTCTACTCGCCGGACTTCGAGAGCGCCCTCAAACAGACGGCGGACGGCAACAGCGTCGAGCCGAAGGACGAACCCTACCGTTTTGTCTTCGACATCACCCGTCACGTCACGCCAGGCGGGGAGAATGGGCTGCGCATCGAGCATCTGAAGCTGCTGCAAGAGCCAAGCACGCTGGTGCTGCGGAACGTGAAGATCGAGGTGGGACACGCCATCGAGGCCCCGAGCGATACGGCCGTGCAACCCGCCCCAGCGGGCCCATTGCCCCGGATCGTCGCAGGTGGGGCGCACAAGCTCGACCTCCAGGTTGCCCCGCGCGATGGGACGATCACCGTACGCGTCGGCGACCAGGAGCTCACCGTGCGCACGCGCCTCAGTCTGCCGGGCGGTGCGTGGCGCGAAGCCAAGGCCAGCGGCGATACGGACTTCACCGCCGGGCCCTGTCGCGTATCGCGCAAGGTGAGCGTGCGCGGTGACCACATCCACGTGGCCGACACCTTTGCCAACCCCAGCGACAAGCTGATCGGCGTGATGATCGAGCACCATGCCGACCTGATCGGCAAGCCCGTGGCGCTCTACCTCGCCGGTCGCAAATCGTTCGCCGACACGGCGGTCGCTGACGAAGCGGCGCATCCGACCGCCTTTGCCCAGTTTGCCAACCTGGGTGTCGGGCTCGTGGCCGAGGACGACATCCTGCGCGTCCATGTCCGCAGTTTCCACAACCCGAAGACCTTCGGTATCAGCGACAATCGCCTGGGCATCCCGGCGGGAGGCGAAACCACACTCGAGTGGTCGATCTACCTGCTCCCCGGGACCGGCGAACAGGCTGATTACTGGGCCTTCGCCAATGCGGTGCGCCGCAACTGGGACGTCAACTTCACCATCCCCGGGCCCTTCAGCTTTGCCCACATTCCCCGCGGGCTGACCGGCGAGCAGTACGCCAAGTGGATGCACGACCGCAGTTTGGCCTATGCGTGCGGCGGCATCGCCAAGTACACCGATGGCAAGTACGCCCACGGCACCGGTATCCTCTCTGCCCCCGAGTTCGTCGCGCAAGAGCGCGATTGGACTCGGAAGATGGCCGCCGCCGACTCGGACCTGGTGCCCCTCGCCTACTTCCATGCCCACTGCTCCACGGAACCGAACGGGCGCACCAAGTACGCCGACTCGCGACTGCTCGACCACCAGGGCGAACAGATCGACTACCCGTACCGCTACGCCCTGCCCCTCTATGTCCCGACCGTAGAGAATTCCTACGGCAAGGCGCTCTGGGGATACGTCAACACGCTGATCGACGACATCGGCGTCAGAGGCATCTACTGGGACGAGATGTCCTACAGCGTCAAACGCTTCGCCCCGGGCCTGCAATGGGATGGCTGCACCGTCAGCATCGACCCGACCACGCACCAGGTCGCCGGCAAACTCACCTCCGTGCCATTGATCATGCAGCCGCTACAACTGCAGATCATCGACTACGTCCGTGGCAAGGGCCTGTTCCTGATGGGCAACAGCCAGTCGCACACCCGCACGGTAATGCGCAAGAAGGTCATCCGGTTCGTGGAAACCAACACCTACTCGGCCGCCGTGAATGCCCATCTCGGCTGCCCCTTGGCGCTGGCCAACCATCACGTTGCGAATACACAGGCCGACCGGGCCGTTCTCGTGCGCGAGCTGCTCAAGCGCGGTGCCGTCTACTACGGCCACTACTACGACGATGAGCCCGTGCCGTGGAACTTCACCAATGTGATGTACCCCATCACCCCGCAACAGATCGGCCCCGGCTACGTACTCGGCAAGGAGCGCATCCATACTGCCGTCTCGGGTCGCTTCGCCTTTGCCGACGGCAAGCCAGCCGAAGTCTACGTCATCGATGCCGAGGGCAAGCGCGTGGCGAAGGGCATGCACCGGGAGGTGCGCGATGGCGACGGGGTCGCCTACGAGTTGCGTTTCCCCAGCGACCACTTCGCCATCCTGGTCAAGCGCTAGCTGTCAGTCGCGGCACACGGTGCCCCTCTCACATTCGGGGGAGGCCACTGGCTGGAGCATGGGAGGCGACAGCTGCCGCCCATCTCCCCCTGCTTGTCACGCACGGATGTGAACTGTACGTTCATCGTGGGTGTCGGGGGACGTCTCCCTGACTCAGATGACATCGACAAGCCGCAGAATCGCCGGGTTGGCCCACAAACAACCGCTACAAGGGCAGAGGCACACATGGCAACCGCGAAACCAACGAGACGCATTGTCTCCATCCTGTTACTCCTCGCCGCCAGCGTGAGCACGGGGCAACAACAGGGGTTGCAGAGACTCGAAGCGGCTCCCTTCCGTATCTACCACACGCCCAACTCCCCCAGCCGCATCCTCTACCAGGGGCAGGATCTGGTTACCGGACTCTATGCCTACACGGCCATGCGCCCCGACGCCAAGGGACGCTGGATCGAAGGCTTCAACTTCCGGCGGGACGAGGATGGCAAGCTCAAGATGCGCCGACGGCAGGTTGAGGGCGGAGTTGAGCTCAGCTGGGAGAATGAGCGCACCGTCCGGGCGAAGGGAAGCCCCATGCACGGCCAAGTGGCAGGACGCATGACGATCACCCTCACCGCTCGGGAAGATGAAATCACGTTGCGCTGGAAAGGCGCCATCGAGCCAGCCACCGGCTTTGGGGAGATTGGCTTCTTTCTGCCGGAGAAGGCCCTGCTTGACGCTGGCGCGGGGGAGCTGAACATCCGCACGCCGGCCAAGGACACGCGCTCAGGCCCGCTGCCATGGACGGGTCCGGAGAAGGTCAACTGCAGTGGCGTACAGCGGATCACCGTGAAGAACGCGGCGCGTTCCATGGACTGGTCGTTCTCAGGTACGGGTTTCAAGGGGGCTTACGGCGTGCACTTCCAGGATCACCGGAAGAAAGACCCCCACCCAGGCTGCTACAGAGTCGTGCTCAACTTCGACACGAAACAGGGCAACACCTTCGATTACCTCGTCACGCTGCGAGTCGCAGAACGCCAGGCACGCCCTGCCGCGGCCGCACAGACTGCGGGGGCTGGCACGCCGAGCATCCCCGTGCTCCCCAAACGCCCCGCCGGCATCTCCGTCCAGGTGGACAAAGCACCCTTCGCCGTAGCCAAGAAGACAGGTGCGCCTCTGCAAGGAACCGCCTCCGCCACCGGCGCACTGAAGGTGGAA
>Ga0307987_1002225_pt1 | contig 10198 bp, 9 predicted proteins | sample EllFjometagen181_FD_203157 | JGI IMG/M metagenome (GOLD analysis project Ga0307987, IMG submission 203157) | Marine microbial communities from Ellis Fjord, Antarctic Ocean - #181 | ecosystem: Environmental > Aquatic > Marine > Unclassified | place: Southern Ocean | collected 2014-10-08 | reverse complement strand
CAAACTTAATATAGATGAATTCGTGGGTGGAAGCTTTACAGTCTCAAATCTTGGAATGTGTGGAACCGACAGTTTTACTGCGATTTTAAATCCTCCGCAAGCATGCATTTTTGCGATAGGTGCAGCCAAAAAAGTGCCTCTTGTTAAAGAGGACAAAATAGCAATTGGAAGCGTAATGAATATCACAGTTTCGTGCGATCACAGGGTTGTGGATGGAGCAGTATGTGCAAGGCTAATGAATAAAATAAAGTTCTACCTGGAAAATCCTTTTAAATTGCTTGTGTAAAAAATATAGAAGCTTATGTCAAATTATGATCTTGTTATAATAGGTGGGGGGCCAGGCGGATATGTCGCTGCGATTCGTGGTGCCCAAAATAAAATGAAAGTGGCTTTAGTAGAAAAAGAGCATCTTGGCGGAGTTTGCCTGAACTGGGGTTGTATTCCAACAAAAGCTTTGCTTAAGTGTTCAGAGTTGAATCATTCTTTTCACAGGGCGGGTGAATATGGATTTCAAGTTAAAGATGTAAAATACGATTTTGAGAAGATCATGGGTCGATCTCGGAAGGTTGCTGATCAGCTTTCAAGTGGAATCTCGCATCTCTTGAAAAAAAATAACGTTACAGTTCTAAATGGTGAGGGAAAGATTCTTTCTGGCAAAAAAGTTGCCGTGAACTTTCCAGGGAAGAAGGAAGAAGTCTTGTCTGCAAAAAATATAATAATAGCGACTGGTTCGCGAGCTAGAATTCTTCCAGGGCTTGAGCCGGACGGCAAATTAATCATGAGTTATAGAGACGCTCTAGCTCTTAAGGATATCCCCAAAAACTTGCTAGTCGTGGGGTCTGGCGCCATTGGGATTGAGTTTGCGAGTTTTTATAGAAATATGGGCTCTGAGGTTTCAATTGTTGAAATGCAGGACAAAGTTTTGCCGATTGAGGATACGGAGGTATCTCAGTTTCTAAAAGCAGATCTCGTGGGGCAGGGGATTAAAATACACGTAAATTCTAAGGTTTCTGCGATTGAGAAAGTTAAACAAGGCGTAAAGGTTATGCTTGATATCGCCGGTGACAAGAAAACTCAGGATTTCGATTCAGTTTTTGTGGCTGCGGGTATTCAGAGTAACGTGGAAAACATCGGGCTTGAAAATACAAAAGTGAAATTAGATCGTGGGCATATTGCTACGAATCTTTGGTGCGAGACAGATGATCCAGGAATATATGCTATTGGCGATGTTGCTGCTCCTCCATGGCTTGCACACAAAGCTAGTCACGAAGGAATCATTTGCGTAGATAGAATTGCTGGCAAAAAAGATATAAAACCATTGAATAGGAGGGCTATTCCGAGTTGTATTTATTCTATTCCGCAGGTGGCAAGCGTAGGTTTGACAGAACGGGAGGCGATCAAACAGGGTTATAAAATAAAAATTGGCAAGTTTCCATTTGTTGGAAACGGCAAAGCCATTGCAATTGGAGAGACAAGCGGGTTTGTGAAGACAATCTTTGATGAAAAAACTGGCGAATTGCTTGGCGCGCACATGGTCGGAGCTGAAGTTACAGAAATGATTCAGGGGTATGTAATTGCGATGACCCTTGAGGCAACGGAGCAGGAACTAATGCACACGATCTTTCCGCATCCGACACTCTCTGAAATAATGCAAGAGTCTGTATTGCACGCATTCGACAAATCGATACATATTTGAAATGTCTAAATTGTCTAACTCAAACAAATCTTTTGGTATATTGGGTCTTGGCCTTTCGGGAACCGCGGCTGTGGATTTTATGACTAAGCGGGGATATAAATTTATAGTCTGGGACGACAATCCAGAGGCTATCAAGCGTGTAAGAAAGGATTTAGAAATTTGCAAGCCAGACGATCCAGCGTGGTCTAAGATAGATTACTTAATAGCGAGTGCCGGCATCCCGAAGCTTCAATCCCATAAAATCCTGAAAAAGCTAAAAAAAAACACTAAGGTCATTTGTGATATTGAGCTTTTTTATATGCATTTTCCTGATCACAAGTATATAGCGGTTACGGGGACTAATGGCAAATCCACGACAACTAAATTAATCGAGCACCTTTTAACGTGTGACGGACAAAGAGCTGTCGCGTGTGGAAATATCGGATTGCCGATACTTTCGGTTAAGCCGGCTAAAGGGGAGATTATAGTTTTGGAGGTTTCGTCTTATCAGCTATCTTTAATCAAGACTTTTAGGCCAAATGTTGCAGTTATTTTAAATGTCACTTCCGATCATTTGGAGTGGCATGGATCAATGGAAGCGTATGTAGAGGCGAAAAAAAAGATTTTTTGCAATCAAACCTCAACAGACTATTTAATACTAAATAGAGATAATTCGTTACTAGAAGAGCTCTATAAGTCTTTGTTACCCAAGAACAAGATGAATTTGGTCCCAATCTCATCTAAGAAGATGCTATTCAATGGCATGAATATCCTTGAAAATATCATCTACGATAATGTACAGAAAACAAAGATACGTCTTCCTAAGAATAAAAATCTCCGAGGAAAGCATAATGCAGAAAATATAATTTCTGCGTACGTTGCGGTTTCGGTTCTTGGAAGTTTTTGTAAAAGAGGCATGTTTAGAGCGGTTAAATCATATCCAGGACTTGCGCATAGATTACAATTCTTGGGAGTAGTGAACAGTATAGAGTTTATAAATGATAGTAAGGCTACAAATGCGGATTCGACCGAGAAAGCTTTGATAACTTTAAAAGGGGAGGGGTGTGATATCTATTGGATAGCAGGCGGTCTACCAAAAGAGGGTGGCATCAGTTCGATTAAGAGTTCGCTGAAAGGTATAAAATACGCATTTCTATTTGGGAAGGCCAAAGAAGAGTTTGCTAGGGTGCTTGACGATATAAATGTTAGATACAACTTGGCCGAAACATTGGATGCTGCGTTTGATGATGCAATAGAGGTCATTACGTGCATGAAGGGGCAGAAAAAGAAAATTCTGCTGTTCTCGCCCGCCTGCGCTTCTTTTGACCAATGGAAAAACTTTGAAGAACGGGGAGAGCGGTTTATTCAACTTGTGGAGAAATACCACCAAAAGGGGCTGAAGTAAAATCCCCTCATCCGGCACAAGAGTGCCACCTGATCCTCCTTTGGAGGAACAGTCCCCGTGCAGAGCGGGGCGAAGGAGAAGGAGGATCAATGAAAATGGAGTTTGATATGATTTCGACATATAATCTTGGAATATTATCAGAGTACGCCGCAGCGTTATTTTTGAAATTAAAGGGATATAGTGTGCTAGAGCGAAGGTATAGGAATCGTCTGGGGGAGATCGATATCATTGCAAAAAAAAGAGACCTGATCGTTTTTTTAGAGATAAAGACCGTAAAGCCAAAGAACAAAGACTTTCCCGCTGTGAGCAATAAGCAGCTTAACAGAATAAAAAGGTCAGCCATTCTTTATTTGAGCCGCAATGACTATTACAATACTTGTAGCGTAAGGTTTGATTTAATGACTGTATCTAATTTAATTTGGATTAGACATTACCAAAACGTTTGTTAAAAAACTCAAAGTCCAAATCCAGTCTTATTTCTTAACCAGCTTCTCAATCCTTGCCTTGGTGGGCTTGGAGGTTTAGCAGTAGGGCTTGTAGGCGCCATATCTATGGGGGGGGGGAAGGGAAGGCGGTGGGTGGCCGCAAGAGTGCATCTTCTCGAAAATGTATGAGAATTCATCTGCATTAACGGTTGTGTTCAGTTTTCTAATCCAAAATTGAGGTTTCTAGATACATCCATTTTGGGGCTTTACATAAGAAATAAAAATGGTATTCTCAGTTAAATATTATTTAATACTTAACTTTATTTATAGTAAACATATGTTTGTTCATTTGCCACCTAAAGTGATGATTATTGATTCTGATGTAGTTACTCGCACATCAGCATCTAATATCTTAGAACGAAATGGCTTTAATGTCGTTACTTTCGCTTCAGGAAACGATGCTTTAAAGAAGCTGGATAGATTTTCTGGACGTGGCGATCTGAGTTTAATCATTATTGATAATGCCCTGAGTGACTTTTCTGGGATAGAAGTATGTACAATTCTGCGTACAAAAAAAATTGCTACTCAGATTATCTTAATTGCTAGAGAGGAGGATAAAATAGACTCTCTAAAAGGTGCTGATAATGCATTTGATGATTACATGATAAGGCCAATTAATCAAAAAGATCTTGTTCGTAAAGTTAAGTTGATTTTAGGAAATACAAAACCTGTTTTGCAATCTAAGGTGATATCTTTTTATGATATAACGCTAAACTTAGCTTCTTATAAAGTAGAGCGGGCAGGGAGATCCGTGCATTTGGGGCCTATAGAGTTCCAACTCTTGCAGTCTTTTGTAAAAAATCCAACCAAGATTTTTTCACGCAAAGAACTTATTGAATCTATTTGGAGTGATCGGGAAAATGTAGAGGCAAGAACTATCGATGTGCATATTAACAGGCTTAGATTGGCTTTAAAGCTTCCATACGAGCATATTCCTGTCATAAAAACTGTTAGGTCTGCTGGATACTGTTTAAATGTTCCCGAAAAAGTATATGCCAATGCCTAATGTATTTGGGCATACCTTGATTTCTTGAAGTTCGATTAGCATGCTGTAAATGAGATTTTTTAGTAAGATAAAGGAGGGAAAGGCTGCGTATTCTTCTCAAAATATAATCAGGAGAATTTTTAGGGATTACGTGCTGCATTATAAGAAGAAGGTCCTTTTCTCTGTTTTTCTGATGATAATTGTCGCTGCGGGTGATGGTCTTCTAGTTTTGCTTATAAAGCCAGCGCTTGATGAAGTTCTAATAAGTAAGAACTTAAACTTGTTTTGGATGATCCCGCTCTTGATAGTGGCAATTGCCTGTATAAAAGGGGTCGCAGATTATGGCCAGAACTACACAATCAAGTCTGTGGGGCAAACCATTTGCAATGATATTCAGCTTAAATTATATTCTCACCTGGTGCATTCTGATTTAGAAATTTTAAATCAGACCTCTTCTGGCCACATACTTTCTAAATTTACAAATGACATTCTTAATATAAAACAGGCGATTACGTCTTCTATCGTAAATGTTGCTAAGGAAATGCTTACCGTGATTTTCTTCATTGGTGTAATGTTTTATTATGACCATAAGCTTGCGTTTGCCACCTTTTTCATATTTCTTTTCATGGTTCTTCCCATTATTAAGGGGGGAAAAAAGATGAAGAAGATAACTTTTAAAACTCAAGACAAGCTTGCCGAATATATAAAGCACTTAAATGAAAGACTGCATAACATAAAAATTATAAAGGCATTTTGTTGTGAAAAATATGAGATCAAAGAAGGTAAGAAGTATTTGGATGATATCTTGGGTTTTTATAAAAATTCGATAAAGATTGAATCTATCGCTTCGCCAATAACGGAGACACTTGCCTCGATTGCAGTTGCGGTTGTAATTGCTTATGGTGGGCAAGGCGTGCTAAAGGGAACCACAACTCCTGGAAGTCTTTTTACATTTATATCCGCTTTAATACTTGCATATAAACCACTCAAAGGCCTTGCGAACATGAATATTGTTCTACAAACGGGGGTTGCTTCTGCCAAAAGAATTCTAACGGTTATAGATACAAAAAACGCTGTTGAGGATGATTCAAAAAAGGTTCCATTAAAAGTGGGGAGCGGCCAAATTAAATTTGAAAATGTTAGTTTCTTTTTCGACGAGAAGCGTCCAGTTATACAAAGTTTATCTTTGAAAATTAACCCAGGCCAGGTGGTTGCTATAGTTGGAGAGTCTGGTAGTGGCAAATCAACTCTTATAGATCTATTGTTGAAATTTTACGAACCGACCAAAGGAAAGGTTTCTATAGGTGGGCAAAGCCTTGCGGAGGTCACCACGAATTCAATCAGAAACAACATATCTCTTGTAAATCAAGAAATAATGTTGTTTGACACCTCTGTTAAAGAAAACATTGCGTATGGGACCGGAAAACATGATCAAGAAGCGATCGTTGCTGCCGCAGAAGTTGCGGATGCTCAGGAGTTTATTTTAAATATGCAACAAAAATACGATACGCTTGTTGGCAAATTTGGCATTAAATTATCTGGTGGGCAGAGACAAAGATTGGCAATTGCTAGAGCTGTTTTGAAGGACGCTCCAATTCTTATTTTGGATGAAGCTACTTCGTCTCTTGATCAGGTTACAGAATTAAATGTAAAAAATGCTATCCTAAATTTAAAGGTCAAATATAAAGCCATCATAATCATTACACACAGACTAAATACAATAAAGAGTTCGGACGTGATCTATGTGATGAAAAAAGGGAAGCTTATAGAATTCGGAAAGCATAAAGAACTTCTTGATAATAAGGGAGAGTATTATAGGCTATATAACAAACGAATATTAAATTAAGAGGAATAATAATATGTCAGATGCAACCACGGCTCAAGATGCGAGTTTACCGCTTGTTACAACCACTCAACATACGACTGAATCAGAGGGCGTAGGAAATATAGCCGGGGGCTTATTTTCTAAAGAAACAATGATGAATTTCCTTCCAATTGTATTGATATTTGCAGTCTTTTATTTCTTTATAATAAGGCCGCAGATCAAAAAACAAAAGGAACAGGAGGCGCTTGTTAAGTCTTCTAAGAAAGGGGACAAAGTAATAGTTGGTGGCGGAATAATAGGAAAGATCTTTAAAGAAAAGGAAGAGGGCACCATTCTTCTTGAGGTAGCTAAGGATGTTCATATCGAAGTATTAAAATCATCTATAGTTTCCATCATGGGAGATAAAGTGCAGTCTTCTGTAGATAAAAAGAAGTAGTGGTTTCCGGGGAAGGTAAATTGTGCCAAGTCTCGGTTAATTAGCCACTAGGCGCGCGAGCGTCGAGGAGTGGAGTGTAGTCTAATTACATGAGCACTCGTAGATCGTGAAGCGCAAAAACGTTGGAATAAAAACGGGACTTGGTATTATGCATTTTTCAAAGTGGAAGATTATAGGAATACTATCTTTTTGCCTTCTGCTGATCGTTCTTTCTTTGCCAAATTTTGTTGATTCAAACCGCTTGCCGAGTTTCCTTTCTCGCAACAAAATCAATTATGGATTAGATCTGCGAGGGGGCGTTCAGTTGCTAATGCAAGTAGATTTTGACAGTTATGTCCATGAGCAAATGGATATCACTTCGGATTTTGTTAGAAAAGCTCTGAGGAAGAAGAGGATCATGTATACGGGTTTAAAAGCGGACGGAGGGAGGATCTTTTTTAATCTTAAGAATGTTAATAACGCGGACGATGTTAAGAAAATACTTTTCAAGATCGATAGGGGGTTGGAGATAGAATTTGAACTTGGTCGGGCAAAAATTTCTTATCCAGCGGAGAGATATGAACGCTTGAGATCTGACCTGATAGATCAAACGATAGAAATAATACGGCGTCGAATAGACGAAACTGGTACACTTGATCCGTCCATCCAAAGGCAGGGGGATTTTGGGATTTTATTGCAAGCTCCTGGAGTTTATGATCCAACACATCTAAAAAGAGTTTTGGGAAGGACGGCAAAGCTTACTTTCCATTTAGTAGACGAAGAGGCGTCAATTGAGCAGGCGTTAAAAGGAATTGTTCCTCCAAGGGATAAGTTGCTTCCCGGAGAAGAAAGTAAAGGTATGTGGTATGTAATAAAAGATAAAGTTGTTCTTACGGGGGATCTGCTCACAAACGCTCAACTGTCGACAGATACAGGGCAGCCGACAGTTGTATTCTCATTTAATACTCTTGGCGCTAAATTATTTGCCGATATTACTAGCAAAAACACAGAGAAGAGATTGGCTATTGTTCTTGATAATAAAGTGATAAGTGCTCCTGTAATCAACGGGCCCATTTTAGCTGGAACTGGATCTATTTCTGGAAATTTTACACTGCAGAGCGCAAGTGAACTAGCGCTGCTTCTTAGAGCCGGAGCCTTGCCCGTACCGCTTGCTATCGCCGAAGAAAAAGTGGTGGGTCCTAGTCTCGGTGAAGATTCAATTATATTTGGCAAAAAGTCTGGAATGATTGCGGTCTTGGCTATTATTGTATTCATGGTGGGAATTTATGGATATTTGGGGATGTTTGCTAGCATTGCAACGATACTTAATTTGATTTTTATACTTTCAATTATGGGAGCCTTACAGGCAACTCTTACTATGCCTGGCATAGCAGGAATTGTTTTGACGATGGGCATGGCAGTTGACACAAACGTTCTGATCTTTGAGCGAATTAAGGAAGAGCTTAAGATTAACTCTACAGTTCGGTATGCAGTGAAGCAGGGATTTAATCATGCCTTTGCCACCATTCTTGATTCAAACCTCACCACGTTAATTGCTGCATTTTTCCTATATATGTTCGGTTCTGGCGTGATCAAAGGCTTTGCGGTTACGTTAACGATAGGAATTTTGTCGTCAATGTTTACGGCCATTACAGTGACAAAATTACTGGTTTATTGTTGGATTAATTTAGTTTCTAAAAAGTGCTAATAAAATCCTTTGTAAAACGTAAAAGGTCATTGAGCAAAAGCAAATTGCTATTGCTTGAAGAGTTTTTGCCCAAATATAAGATAGCTCCCAAAGCGCTTCCAGCGTTAACCAAAAAATATGATAAGATCAATTTAGAAATAGGGTTTGGAAAAGGGGACTTCCTGGCGGCCCTTGCATTAAATAGAGAAAAGGAATGTCTTAACATAGGTTGTGAACCTTATGTCGAGGGGGTTGCTAGCTTGCTCCAAAAGATAAAACTGCAGAGCATTGAAAACATTCTAATTTGGCCAGATGATGCACGACTTTTGCTTGCTGAGCTGCCCAATCGTTCTATTGATAGCATTTATATCTTATTTCCAGATCCTTGGCCAAAACGAAAACAGCAGAAGCGGCGGTTGATCAATGCCCGATTTATAGAGCTGATTGCTGAGAAGTTGAAGTCAAATGGAGCGATATTTATAGCGACGGACCATCATGAGTATGCGAGCTGGGCACTTGCACATTTCAAACAAAACGGTAAGTTTCTTTGTGAAGATATAAGAGAAGATAGTTCGGAACTTTTTGAAAACTGTGCAACTCGATATCACAAAAAGAATCTTGAGGGAAAAGAAATTCGAGCGTTCAAATTCAGGCTGGGATCATGATGCCGTATTGGTATTTCTGGCTCCCCGGGCCGGATTCGAACCAGCGACCGAACGGTTAACAGCCGTTTGCTCTACCACTGAGCTACCGAGGAATATAAGCCTATCAGGATTTTATATCAAATAGATGCTCATTAGGCCAGAAGTTTTTTGCATTTTAGGCCCATTTAAGCGACCACATAATTTTTCTAGAAAGGTACTTACTCTCTCTAAGCGGGCCCACGCCCTAGACTTCTACTTTGTTCAAAGACTACTTTGAGAGGCGAAGCTCCTTGGGCTACTTGAATAGTAGCTTCAGTCATCATATCTACGGCTTTCTCTGTCACTTGTGATATGCGCCTACTTTTGTTAGTCACAAGGTTTATTAGTGCCTTAACCATTGCTCCGCCAGCCAAACACACTACCCCTATAGATAAAAGTGGTGCAGCAACAGCGAACATCATAGACGCAACAGTAGCCGCAGCTGTTGCAAACATAACTGTTTCATTGCGCTCCTCTATACGATTGGTTGCAGTTACAACTGAAACCAAATGGACTTTTATTTGTTTTCTGCGCTCCTCGCTCAAGCCTTCTTCAATTATAGCAAATTGAGCATTTGTCAGTCTATTTTTTAAAATAGTCTCTGTTCGTGACATCACAATATCTGCAAGTTTTTCAGGGTCACCTTCCCCCCTATAACTGGTATCATCTAACAATCCTTGAACGACTGTGATTAGATCAGCCTTTGATGCTTTTATAGCATCTAGTTGGCTGGGATTTATAGGTGGTGGAGACATAACACTGTATTTTTAAGTTTATAATGTAATATTATAACTCGTATTTCTCATGCTTAAAAAGCTTTTTATGCCAGGATCACGTTTAATTTACTCATTAATTTAGCAAGTGTTGCAATCCAACAGATAAAAAGAAGTTTGCTGTATTTTAGACACGCTATTTAACTGGAGTTTTGACAAATTGACAAATTTAGTTAAAGGAGTAGAATATTCTCATCTATAAAAAAACTAAAAGAAATGGGTCATGATTGCATTTAAAAATGAAAAAGAGCTTGAAGAGTTTGTA
>Ga0307987_1002224_pt1 | contig 10198 bp, 1 predicted proteins | sample EllFjometagen181_FD_203157 | JGI IMG/M metagenome (GOLD analysis project Ga0307987, IMG submission 203157) | Marine microbial communities from Ellis Fjord, Antarctic Ocean - #181 | ecosystem: Environmental > Aquatic > Marine > Unclassified | place: Southern Ocean | collected 2014-10-08 | reverse complement strand
GTTCCTGTGGGTCGCGAGTGAAGTCGGTCATGTCGCGCACCAGCCGTTGGGCCAGCGCGTTGGCGCGTTCAGCACCGTGCTTCTTGGCCACGGCAGCGAGTAGATCGTAGTCTTCGCTACCATCGCGAACCGCCTCCAAGCGCACGGAGGAGGCGAGGGCATCGGCCAGGGGGTAGACGAGGACGCCATCGCCGGTCATTCGGGCGATGCAGGGCAGTTTCCAGTCATCGAGGTACGGGTCGCGCCAGTCGTGGATGATGGGGTTGTTGGCCCAGTAGTTCACGTGCCAGTAGAGCAACCCGTCGGAGCGGTAGCGGTAGGTGAGCCAGGAGAGGATGCGCCCCTCGATGAGCGGATAGTCCACGGCGGCGAAGTTGGCGTGGGGGTACTTGGGGCCGCAGCAGACGTACCACCAGACCTGCTTGCCCACCGTGCGCAAGCGGTCGGCTAACTCAAGATCGTAGCGGGGCGTGAGTGGGCAGTACCAGTCCATGTAGTCCTGGAAGTCGAGTGGCACTTCGCGCCGCTTGTCGAAGATGTAGGTGGCGGTGGTGAAGGTCTTGACCTCCGGGAAGTGTTCCTTGAGTGCCTTGCAGATGGCGCGGATGGCTTCGTCGTAGTCCTCCCGGCGCTCGTCGAAACCGTAGAAGTAGGCCTTGTCCGCCAGCCCCTGCTGGCGCAGTTCGGCCACGATGGGCTCGGCGCGCTTGATGAACTCCTGCGTGAATTTCGCATTGTAGGCGTCCTTTCCCGAGTAGCAGACCCAGCTTGGGTCGCCCTTGGGGCGAGGGACGATGTTGAGGACGTTGAAGGCGTTGAGCCCTCGCGTGTTGGCGTAGACGAGGTCTTCGGTTCGCGGTGGGTTATAGCGGGAGATGTCGTCGGGATTCAGTCGGTGGTCGAGCATGATGTCCAGCGCCTGCCGCCGCAGGGCCGGGGTGAGCTCGCCGTAGGTCTTGCGCAGGAAACCATCCATGATGCAGAACGCCGTCTTCATGCCCGGTGTCTGCGGCAGCCGGAAGGAGCGGACCCGGAGGGTGACGGGGATCGCGACTGCAGGCTGGCCATCCGAGAGTAGACGGACGGCTGTCCGGTAGATGCCAGGAGTCGCATCGGGCAAGGCGTGGGCATCGAGCCAGAAGGCCTGGGTGCAGCCCCCAGCCACATCCACGGGACGATTGGGCAGCAGGGGGTCGGGGAACCACCCCGGCTCGCCCCCAAAGGCGGGGTGCCCGGCTGAGGTGTCCACCCGCACATAGCCCACCACCAGGGGGGTCAGGCTCACGGCCTGGCTCGGCTTGCCATTCGGCCCTTGGATTGGGGCGATCTCGATGCGGACGTTTCGCAACGGCAGGTTGTCCGCTGGCTTCAGCGCCAGCTGTGCTCCCTCGTGTTCGCCACGGGCCAGTTGGAGAGAGAGGCGGAGTGGTTGGGCAGGCCTGGGTGGCAGGGCGCTGGGGAGCACCTGCTCCATGCAGGTTGCGGTCCATGTCCGAAACCCTTGCTTCACCGGGTTCTCCGGGAGGGCTGGCAGCGCAGCCGGGGCCGAGAAGTCCGTCGTCAGCCCCTTGTCCGTGCGCCCGGTGATCCGGACGATCAGGTCGGCGGCATCGCCCGATACCTTCCCTTTCAGGCGACAGGCCGTGCCGCTGCCGGACGCCTTGCCGACGAGGGTGCCCGACTTCGTCTTCAACTCCGCCTGCCAGTTGGCCTTCTCGCTGAGCGTTGCCGCCACATCGATCTGGTCCCGGTTGCGGGGGAACTCGCGACGGAGCTGAAGGTTCGTGACATGCAGGCCGCCGCGCTCCAGGAAGATGTCATCCACCCAGGCCGTGCCTTCGCAGCGTCGAAGCAGCACATAGACCTCGATCTTCCTCACCGGCTTGGCCGGCCAGAAGACATTGGCGGCGTAGGCCCAATCGTGCGAGCCGCGCGGCCAGGTCGCGGTTTTCGCCCACCACGGTGTGTCGTCGGCATAGAACACATCCAGATACACCGAGAAATCGCCGCCCGCCCCCACCCCGATGGCCTTGCTCCAGCCGCCGATGATGATCGGGCGCCGGTCCGGCTTCTCATACTCGATCACCTGTACCAGCCCCGCGCCATGCTCAGGGCCACTGGAGACCAGCTTCACACTGGCTGTACCGGTATGGGCGACGGCCGCGTCGCGCTGGGGTGCGCCCACATGGGCCTGCCAGCCGCTCGGCAAGGCCCCGGCAAGATCCTCGAAACCGCCATTGGCAAGCTCGTTTCCCTGGGACGCGACGGAGATGGCAAGCGAAAGAGCAAGGAGCCACTTCATGGCATCCCTCGGTTTGGTCGTGGGTTGACTGGTAGTGTAGCTGGGGACAAGCCCGATACCACCGATTGCGTTGTCGTCCGCGCAGTCGCGACCTCCCTCTCCACGCAGGGAGAAGGGCTTGTCAGGTAGGGTTCCCGCGTCTATGATACCAAGTGTGAAGCAATTTTCTCCCACGCACATGACCTGCATAACTTCTTCGCGGAGACATGAATGCTCGTAGCCTATTCTGGGCGGTGCCGTTGGCCCGCCCGCTCCCAACGTTTTGCCGTGGTCGTGCTGTTTGCCTGTCTCGGTTTCGGGGCGTTGGCTGCCGATGGCTTCTCCGCGTGGACCAAAACCCAGATGTGGAGCCGGGATTGCCAGATCCGCGGCCTGGAATGGGTGGCCGACCATGGTTGGTTCGCGGTTGGCAGTGGTGCCTTCGATGATAGCGAGTCCCCTCCCGTACACGGTTTGGTTGTCCAATCGACCACCGGGGCCTCGGGCTGGAGTGACAATCTGTTCCTGGTCCCGGACCCCTGGGATCCCGGAGCTGACCCAGGGCTGGGCGCCCCCATGGCTGGCGTCGCTAGCCATGACAACACGCTGCTGGTGATGGGACCAGATGCAGTATACACGCGGGACTTCACTTCGGGAACGTGGAGCCAGGCCAGAGGCTGGATCGAGTGGGACGGCGACCAGGATCTTGAAACCTATTTCTGCTGGGGTGGCGGAGCAGTCTGGGGAAACGGGCGTTTCGTGTTGACGAACTCGATGTCCCTCGATTGGCCCGACACGGTGGCGTGGACCTCCACGACTGGGGTTGAGTGGACGGCGAGCGACTTCTCCCCCCCCACCTTGCCCGCAGATGGCACTTGGGAGTGGGATCATCCTCCAGGTTTCCCGATCTGCTACAGCGGGAGCCGCTACGTGGCAGTTTCCAGTTTCGGCTGGATCATCACTTCCACTGATGGGAACAACTGGCAGACGGCACGGCAGGGGCGGGGCAACCGGCGCACCCTGCGCAGTGTCGCGGAGAAGGACGGCGTCTTTGTGGCGGTGGGCGATGCGAGCACCGTCCTGCGCTCCACCAATGGCACGACCTGGACCCGGTGCACGATCCCCGCGACTGTGAACCTGCACTCCATAGCTGCCGGCGAGCGCTGGTTCATGGCGGTTGGCGACTATGAGGTGGTGCTCGTCAGTGCCGACGGTGAAACGTGGCAATCCCTTACTGTTCCTGCGGGAGCGCCCCACCCGGTGAACTACACGGCGGTTGGCTTTGGGAACGACCGGTTCATCATTGCCTCCCATGATGGCAAGTCCCTGCTCTCCGGTCTGGAGCCCTGGCCGGTCGGGATCAGTGTATCTCCTCCTGGTGGGGGTACGGCTTCGGTCACGGATCGTGGCGTGCTCGCCCTGAATCCGGGGGCCGAGCTGGATGTGACGGCCATCCCAACCCCCGGCTACCGATTTGTTGGCTGGTCGGGGGACCTTGTCCAATCGGCCGCTCGGTTGACCACGCCAGTGAATGGGCCGTTGTCTGTGGTGGCGAACTTTGTGCCCGTGACGCCGCTGCGCGTGGCGTTCCGCGAGGGTCCCAAGCTCAGCGAGCCGCGCATGGGGCACCGGACCGTGACCTTGGCCGATGGCTCGCCGGTTCCTCTCGGCGGGCACACCACGGGCTTCACGCGGAGTGACACGATGGACACCGGCACGCCGGAGATCACTAGCTTCTCCTCTGCCCAGATGCCTGCCACGGCCGATGGCGCGGCAGTCGCCAAGCTGGCGGACGGCCAGTTCCTCATTGCTGGCGGAGCAAGCGACAGCCTGGGGAAGGCCCCGGGCGTGGACACCGCCATGCTGCTCTCGACCACCACGCGCGGGACAACCATAACGGCATTGCCGGTGCAGATGGTGCACCCGCGCATGAACTGCGCGGCGGGGCGCTTGGCCGGTGGCCCGGTCCTGGTGGTCGGCGGTTGGTACGACATGGAGAGTGCCACCTATGGCGAGTTGTTTACTCCTGGCACCACGCGGGGCGATGCGTCCTTCGTGGCCACCGGTGCCCTGAACAGTCCTCGTTCGCACCCGTTGGTGATCCCGACGGCGGACGGTGGCGCGGTTGTGGCCGGCGGCCTCGGCCCCAATGGTCGAGACGTAACCCGGCTGGAGGCCTACGATCCGACCACCAACACCTTCTCCATCCTCGCCGAGACCCCTCTGAACGATGGGGAACCATGGATTCTCAACACACGGCTTCCCGGGGATGTGCGTCGCCAACAGCGTTCCGATGGGACCTATGTGTTCTGGGCGTGGCATGCCAGGACAGAGGAGGGGGCGATCTTCCTCTTTGATCCAATCACCCGCAGCTTCACGAGGGTGCCTGTGTTCCCCTCCCTCGGCGCGACCGCCAAACAGGCGTTCATGCCGGTGATCGATGCCACGGAGACCCGGGCCCTCGTGCTTGTCGGCGCCTATGACGAGGCGCTGGTCGAAAGTCAGTTCCTTGTCCATGTGATCGACCTGATAACCGGCAAGGGCAGGTCCATGACTTCGCCCGTGACCGTGGCTGGATATTTCCCGGCGGGGGCCACGCTCACCGGCTTCGTCCAGGACGGGACGACACGCTTGCTGCTTGCGGGCGGGTGCTCCGAACTGGGGCTCAAGCAGAATTTTCATCCCGTCGCGCGCACCTTTGTCTTTGACCCGATGTTGGTCGAACGTCTCGGCGTTGGCGAGGCGGCCTGTATCTCCACTGATTTCCAGGGAATCCGGGAGGATGCGAGCAATGTCCGCATGACCCGTGAGCCCGGCGGCGCCCTGTACGTGACCTACACCCGGGCGGCGCGCTCCCTCGGCGGTGCGGGCTGGTTCACCTTCGTCCGTCGTCGTGATGCCAGTGGCAGTTGGCGGCGGGAAGTACGCACCGAGAGGTTCCCCGACTCCTCGACGGCCAACAGCATTCTCGTCGATGGGGCAGGGCGTGTCCATCAGGGCCTCACCTTCAATGTCGGAGCCTTCCATACCTACACCACGTTCAGCAGTCGAGCGACCCGACCAGACTCCATAGTCCTTCCGGAGACCGTCGAGACCTGGGACAGCAAGCCGGCCAGCGAGGTGTGGCGGTCCCCAACTCCCATCTGGGATGGTGGCTGGCGGGACTTCGACTACGATACCAAGCTGGCCATGCAGGGAGACCGTCTGTTCTCGGTGTCCATCCGGGCCTTTGGTTGGGCCGATTACCCGATGAATCTCATGCTACGGGAATGGCGGGCCGACACAGGTTGGGGAACGACGTCGATGCTCACTGCTTTGCCGAATGAGGCCGCCGCTGGCTATGGTGTGCAGGGGCACCGTTTCCAGGTGCGTCCCGATGGTTTCGGCGTCGTGCTGTACGGCGACCGCCCACAGACTGATCCCCAGCAGGTCAAGCTGCTTGAAGTCGGCTTGCCGTTCAATACGAATGTGACCGTGCCGGTTTCGGCTGTTGGCCGTTGGGGCAGGACTGGTGATGTGGCCGTGGACAGCGATGGTGTCTCCCATCTGGTGTGGATGGAGGCGGATGCCGTCGGTGGCGTCTACGAGCTCTGGTATGCCACGCACCACACGATCACTGGGCTGAGTTCTCCTGTACGCATCAGCGAGGTCGGGGAGCGCTCGATCCGCAGCGCCACCATCGGCACCTACGGCGGTGGCCGGGTGCTCGTGGCCTATGGCGTGGCTGGCAGCGGCACCACGTACGGCGGTGTCTTTCTACGCAAGATCACCAGTGATGTGTCCGACGCCGTGCAGGTGGGGGGGAGCGACAATGCCCATGGCCCCGGCCTGCGTTCCACGTGGAACATGCCCGACCCGAATGCAATCGACCTCACCTGGGTTGAGGTCTACTCATGGGGAAGCCAGCTACTGCATCAGGAGTTCGACTGGGATGAACTGGGCGGCGGCGAAACCGCTGCTGGTACGATTCACTCCAATGAATTGACCGCCTCCTTTACTCTGGACGGCCCCCTTGCCGGTGACTTTACGCTGGTGAACGGCGAATGGACGGGACCGGCCCTGCCCGCTGGCCTTTACACAATCACGTGGCAGGCCGTCGCCGGCATGGGCACGCCTCCGCCACAGGTGTTCGAGGTCACCGGTGATGGGGCTGTCGTGATCTCTGCTTCCTACATCGACGAAAATCTGCACCGAGTCATCACTCTGACGAGCCCCGTCGGGGCGGGCGCGATCACCATGTCTCCGGTCGGGACGGTCCTGCTTGGCGGAGATACAGCCCACGGTGAGGGGACCGTAGCCTTCACCGCCCGGCCTGTGGAAGGGCAGGGCTTCGTCCGCTGGCGGGTGGACAACGGGCTCGGTATCAGCCACTACACGGTCAACCCACTGCTGCTGACGATTGATCGCGATACGGAAGTAACGGCCGAGTTCGGCCTGGCTGGGCCGTTCCACGTGGACAGCACGCTCTACGGCGCGGGCACCATCACTCCGGGTACCGTGTTGCCCAGCGGCAGCCGTTTCGTTTGCACGATCACTCCCGCTGCGGGCACCGCCTTGCAGGAAGTCCTGCTCGATGGCGTGTCGCAGGGCTTGGTGACGGAGGTGGTGATCGAGTCCGTGAGCGGCCCCCATTCGATCCAGGCGTTCACCGACACGGGGACCAACCGGATCACGGCCACCTGGCTGCCAGAGGATGGTGGGCAGGTGGTGCAGAGCCCCACGACCTACAATCTGGGCGACACGGTCACGGTCACGGCGGAACCGGCCGCAGGCTACCGGTTTGTGGAATGGCGCGGGGATGCCAGCGGGACCGATCCCAGCATCGGTGTCCTGGTGGATAGGGCCAAGGCCGTCCGCGCGCTCTTCGCCCCCAACGGTGTGATTCTGGGCGACCTGAACGACGATGGCGCGGTCTCCATCGAGGATGCGGTGATTGCGCGGCAGATGTATGCCGGCACGATCCCAGTTGATCTGATCCACGGCGACATGGACCAGAACGGGTGGTTCGATACCGCAGATATTGCCGCCATTCTCCGGGCCGAGGCCCGAGGCGACCGGCCGTGTCTGGGAGGCCAGCAGGTGGCGCCCGACTTCGGCAAGCGGCTGGTCAGTTTCACCAACGGCATCGGCCTGACCCTGCCGGGTGGCTGGCCGGACTCCAGCCGCCGGGCCTCCGTGGCACTGGGGCTGGCAGGCGAGCTGCCGCCTCTGCCGCCTTCCCTGGAAGGGGTCACGCCCATCTACGACATTCGCCTGGCCGGGACTGCTTCCTTTGGTCGCGATGTGGGTTTCCAGATTCCCGTGCCTGCCACGGCACGCCGCAGTGGCGACACATTGCGGATGCTGTTCCTCGACCCGGAGAGCAACGACTGGGTCACGCTGCCGACCCGCATCGATACCAGCCGGGCTGGCACCACGGCCTACGGCCGTGGTCGGGGTTCAGGCAAGTACACGGTGGCCAATGTCTCGTGGATCATGGACGACGTGCAGGGAACGCATTGCGTGGTGTACTACGACCGGACCGTGTCTCACGAGCTCGGGACGCCTGTGTCCGCGCAGCCGTTCGCCCAGGTGGTGGCCGACAGCTTCGACGCTGCCTATAAGGGTTACCAGTTGGCCGGCTACGATGTGCCCCCCTACACGACGACTTCGGTGGATCTGTTCCTGACGTCGATGAACCTGGATCGTCGGGCCGACATCTATATAACCGATAGAGACAACACCTACAAGGAGCCCTTCTACAGCTGGAAGACCAAGAACTACTACCTCCCGGCGAAGTTCGACGACGCCGATGATGTGCTCTTCAACATGACGCACGAGATGTTCCACGCGATTCAGAACCGGAAGTTTTCAGGGCCGTCCATGGCCGCGAATCGCTGGCTGTTCGAGATGATCGCCGAGTACGCCTCGCGCAAAGCCCCGCACACCCGACCGCTGTCCACGGAATATGGTCTCTACCTAGCCACTCCACTCGGCACCATCAACGAGATTCACGAGTACTCTTGCGCCCATCTGATGGATTACCTGCTCAAGCAGGCCGGGGGCACATTCAAGAGCCTTTGGAGCACCAAACTGGCGACCAGCTACACGCCGTACCAGGCCCTGAACAGTTACGCCAAAAGCGCCGCCGGCATGTCCCTGGGCCGTGCACATGCCCATTACCTCACGGCCATGATGTTCGACAGTGACTACGCCGATCTTGTCGCGCCGGATACGACCGCACAGGTCCTTGGTGTGCCATGGGCTAGCAATGTGATCGACACTACCTTCACGATCCCCAAGAAGAATTCCGCTGGCTGGATGAAGAGCAAGTTCCCGCCCTTTGCCTGTCCGGCCAATGTGCTGGTGGAAATCCTCGATGACATCCCCGGGCACGTCAACGTCAGGGTCTTCAACGCACCGGTACGGGACCCCAAGATTGCCGGCGGCAGAACGCCCCTCGGGTCATTCTTCTCCGGCGAATCGCTCCCCTTCGTCTCCACCCGTCTGGCCACCGATCAGGACAGCGCCTACGTGACCGGCTACAACTACTTCGGCTGGACGGCGGAAACCGTACATGTGCGCGTGCGTCCCCTGGTCGTGAACGTGACCCAGACACCCGATCCCCTGGTCTCGGGTGCGGAATGCACGTTCGTCGGCACGGTGGCCCCGGTCCCCGACTGCGCCCAAAAGCTCAAGGTCTATTGGAAGCTGTCCGATGGCACCCCGTGGCAGATCGAGACCGTGGCCAAGAATACGGCGCAGTTCGAGTTCAAGCATACGTTTGCCGCGGAGAAGGACGCGACGTTCCAAGTCACGTTTGAGGTGTATTGCCTGGATGCGGGTGGGCGGCGCCGCCCGTTGGTCAAACACACCCAGGATGTGGCGGTGTCGGCGACCCCGTCGATCCTCCTTTTCCCCAACGTAATACAGGCGGAGACCGAGCAGAATGTGGCGCTGTCCGCGCAGGTGCGGAACGCGCCGGATACTCCCGGGTACCAGTGGACGTTTGGCGATGTCTCCAGCCCGGTCTCTACCAGCGGCCCGGCCGCTTCGCATACCTACGCCACGGCCGGGAGCTACGCGGTCACGGTCGCCCTGGTGGATACGGCCGAGCCGACCGTGGTGCTGGCCCAGACCAGTGGACGGGTGGTGGTGCTCGCCCCCGTGCAGGTTGTGGACGATCCGCCGACCGGGAACGATCCCGACGCGCCGACCCTGGACTACTCGAAACTGAAGCGCGTGGACGAGACGCGCTTCTGGGACGGCGTCCGAGAGGTCTACTTCGTGGACGGTGCCGGACGGAAACACGGTCTCTACCAGTCCTCCTTGGAGAGCGGTATGACATCCCGTCCTCTGGACGCCGGCATGTACATTCATGGCAGGCAGGAAGGGCAGTGGCGGATCCACTGGCAGGATGGCAGTGACGCCATCGACAGTCGTCATTACCATGGGGGGCTCTGGGTCGGGACGAATGCCACGGCGAGAGAGACCAGGATGATGGTATCAGGACGGATCGATGGAGCGGTGACGGACATCTATCTGGACGGGCCCGGAATGGAGGCCCAGGATTGGCCAGCGTACGTCGCGGGGCGTAGCTGTGTTCTCCACTACGGCGACGGGACCTACGAGACCGTTGCCTTCGATGCATCGGGTCGTCGTCACGGGCTTTGCACGCTGCAGCACGATGTGAACGTGCGGGATCGTGGCCTCGAGGTCCGGACGATCTCCTCCGGTCAGTTCAACGCCGGCGTGAAGACCGGCTTCTGGAAGTATCTCGAATGGTCCGGCAACACGGCGACCGGTGTGACCTACAACCACAGCCAAGACCCCCCGAACCAGTAATACCCCATTTGGGAGAAATACCGATGCAGACAATCAGACGAGCGGGCCGACTGGTCGGCTGTGCCATGTTGCTGGCCACGTTGGCGGCGAACG
>Ga0307987_1002221_pt1 | contig 10204 bp, 6 predicted proteins | sample EllFjometagen181_FD_203157 | JGI IMG/M metagenome (GOLD analysis project Ga0307987, IMG submission 203157) | Marine microbial communities from Ellis Fjord, Antarctic Ocean - #181 | ecosystem: Environmental > Aquatic > Marine > Unclassified | place: Southern Ocean | collected 2014-10-08 | reverse complement strand
CTGGAGAATCTGTCAAGATGGTTAGTCTTCGACAATTGGCTCCGGTGCATACGATTTGGATAGAAGAGGGTGACAAAGCTCTGAAAAATGTTGATACAGGGGTAATTATAAATCCTAACTTTGAAACTGGTTTTTATGTTTTGAGTGATGGAACAACATATGGTCCTGGATTTAGAGCATCTGTAGGGTTTGACAACTTTAAATCAATTGCTACAAATGAGAGTATTCGACAACCATTTTTGGTTGTATTTGTCTGGACACTCACGTTTGCAGTATTGTCCGTTGCTTTGACGTTTATTATTGGCTTTCTTCTATCCGTTTTGCTTGAATGGAAAGCAATAAGAGGAGTAAAGGTTTGGCGATCTTTACTGATACTGCCCTATGCAGTACCAGCATTTATATCTATCCTTATTTTCAAAGGACTGTTTAATCCTCAGTTTGGTGAGATAAACATGGTGTTGAATGGTCTTTTTGGTTTTCGCCCAGAGTGGACGACAGATCCAATGTTAGCAAGAACTATGTGTCTCTTTGTTAATGTGTGGCTGGGTTATCCATATATGATGATTCTATGCACTGGAGTTCTTCAGTCAGTTCCTACTGATATTTATGAGGCTTCTGCAATTGATGGAGGTACAGCATTTTCTGATGTATTCCAAATGACATTGCCGTTGACATTCCCTCCAATGAAACCACTATTGATTGCAAGTTTTGCATTCAATTTTAACAATTTTTTGTTGATACAATTGTTGACAGGAGGAGCACCGCAGATACCAACAGCATCAACAGCCGTTGGCTATACAGATTTGCTGGTGACATACACTTATAATATTGCATTTAGAAATGCAGGTGCGAAGTATGGTTTCGCAAGTGCAATCTCGGTTATAATATTTGTCATTGTCAGTATCATTGCATATGCAAATTTAAGATTAACCAACTCAACTGACTCAAAGAATTAGGAGAATATAAAAATGATTAAATCAAAACATCAAGGTTTGAAACTTTTTTTGACATACACATTTTTTGTTGTCTTCATTGGGTTTCTTCTATTTCCATTTTTTATGATTATTTCCATATCCTTTAGGGAAGGAAATCAGGCAATCGGTTCATTAATTCCTAAGAATATTAGTTTTGAACACTGGAAGTTTGCACTTGGAATTGGACCAGAAAATTCGGGTTCATTAGTACTAAAATGGTTTTTAAATTCAATAATTGTTGCGGGTGTTTCGTCACTATGCATATTGTTGTTTTCAGGAACAGGTGCATATGCTTTTGCTCGCCTTCATTTTGCTGGTAAAAGGAAATTGCTTACAAGTCTTATGATTTTGCAGATGTTTCCTCAAGTACTATCATTGGTTGCTATTTATACAATCTTAAGCTATATTGGAACATATCTTCCAGGTTTTGGATTGAATACACATCCTGGACTTATTCTTGTATATCTAGGCGGAGTTGCCATGTACATATGGATGATTAAAGGATACTTTGATACAATTCCTGTTAGTATCGAAGAGTCTGCCATGATGGATGGTGCAACCACTTTTCAGGCATTCATTGGAATTCTTTTGCCAATGAGTCTGCCAATCTTTGCAGTAGTATTCATTCTCTCATTCATTGCATATATTGGAGAATATCCAGTTGCTTCAGTTTGTCTTACTCAAAGTGAAGAGTGGACTCTCGCTATTGGTGCAAATTCATTCTTGTATGACCAGAATTATCTGTGGGGACGTTTTGCTGCTACAGCCGTATTGAGTGGTATACCAATTTCGATAATGTTTCTCTTCTGCCAGAAATATCTTGTTTCAGGCCTGACATCTGGTGGTGTGAAGGAGTAATAAGCCGCTGGCGGCTTATTGAATGGTAAACCAAGGAAACTGTAAATGGTAAAGGGTAAACGGTAAACTATGGTGTTGCTTAGCCGCAACCTATCTAATAGATATTCTCGCACATCCTCTTTCGCCGTACCGGACTACAGCGTGACAGGAAGGCGCAAAGAGCATAGGGCGGCATAGCCGCAACCAAAAGAGTTAAACGCAAAGGATGAAAAGTCGCAAAGAAGAGTTTAGCAATGTTTTAATGTAACGCATGCTTCCATCCCGCATGTAGGGACTAGCAAGCTAGGCAGAAAAACGCCAACAACCTAGAAGGTTGAGCTACCCCAAGGTAACGCAACGATCTTCGTTGCAAGTGCAAAACGCCAACAACCTAGACTCGTAGCGAAGCTTAAGAGCGGCTGGAGCTTGCGACAGCAACGCAGTGGCCTACGTTGAGCTACCTTAAAATTTGCAAATTAGTATTGTATTGCAAGAATGGGATAAGCCTTCGCGGTGCCTACGGCTCGACAAGTCGATAATGTCCTCATTATCATGAAAAGTTGACGAGTGTAAAATTGATTTGTAAGTTATTGACAAATTTAATGTTATAAATATTTAGAATAAAAAACGACCATAAAAAATAAGAAAATGAAGGGTTGTAGTACAGAGAAATGAATTGTAGCCACGTCGCTTCGGCGCGGAAAAGGGCTGACAGCCCGGCATAATATAGCCTAGGGTAAAGCCCTATGGAATATACCAAAGACAAAAGCTCCTGCCCTGTTTAGGGGAGGTCACCTCGCGTGCGAGGTGGGAGGGTATTCATTCTCACGACCATGTCTTAACTAAACACAGAAACTTTTTTAATAAAAACCACAAAGAAATTGTACAAAACTGCAAATATATCTTATAATTGTAGCAAGCTTTTTGGAAACATGATAATATCTTTTAGATTACATCTAATTATTGAGTATTATTTCAATAAACGAACCAATCAAAAGTGAAAGAAATTACTTTTAAGATTATTAACAAATCACTGAAATTGTTTATGAACAGGTTTGATAAGTGTTTTATACAGGAGAATAGATGATGATGATGCAAGATGTGGTTAGTTGGCTTCGCGAAGTAGAAAATCTTGCGTCGTCAGTTTACCTTGCGGCCGCAGAGGTTTGCGCCGATAAACCAGAGCATGTTAACTTTTTTAACCGTCTTGCTAAGGATGAAGCCTGGCACTGTCACCTGATGGGTAGCGCTTCTGAAATCTTGCGAGAGCAAGAGCATATGCCGATTTGCGACGTTCTCGTCGATGACGAAATTAAGTTGCATGTTGAAGCACCCCTCCGAAGTCTTCTGGAAAAAATTAAGAAAGATTGCGCGACGGAGCAAAATATTTTGGAGGCTCTCGTCAAGTCTGAAACATCAGAATGGAATGAAGTTTTTCTATACGTGATTGCAGTATGTACACAGATATCGCCAGCATTTCAGTATGTTGCATCTGCGATTCAGGCACACGAAAGCCGAATCGAGCGTTATATAGAGTCTGTATCAACTGATCCCGAATTGAAAAATATTCTTTCTGCTCTTCCAAAGATCTGGACAAGCCATCTGCTTGTTGTCGAAGATGACCCAGTTATACGCCATTTCTTTAAACATATAATGTCTAGGTATGGGACGGTAATTACTGCTGAAAATGGGGAGGAAGGGCTGAAAGCTGTTGATCAGCAGTTCTTCGATGTCATAGTGACGGATGTCGACATGCCTATACTTGACGGCATTTCCTTTCTTGAACGTGCCTGTAAGAAGCATCCGCATCTTAAAGCACACTTTGTTGTTTGTACTGGACGATTGACGGAAAGAGTCTCCAATGTTGCGTTAGAACACGGTGTCTCTGTTCTTGAAAAACCAGTGAGAATATCCAAAATCCGCTCCGCGATTGAGTATGTCTTGAATAAGTAATTGTGACGTAAGAATGAATTTGTCGAACAAATACTAAAATTATTCTACGAACAGGTATAATAATTATTAGCCATAATTTGAAAGTTACTATGGAGTTTTTATGCCAAAAATAGAGCCATTTGAAAAAAATAGCGATGCTTATGATGATTGGTTTGAGAATAACCATGATCTTTATGAAGCCGAATTGGAAGCTGTCTGCCAGCTTATGCCTCCTCTTGAAGCAGTAGGGGTTGAAGTAGGTGTTGGCTCAGGTAAATTTGCTGCGCCGCTTGGAATAGAAATTGGGGTTGAACCCTCTGAAAAGATGGCAGTCAAAGCGCGAAGGCTGGGCATCAACGTTTATCCTGGCATCGCGGAGGACTTACCTTTTACTGATGGTAGATTTGACTTTGTACTTATGGTAACTACAATCTGTTTTGTTGATAATATTACTAAGTCTTTCAGGGAGGCGTTCAGGGTCTTGAAACTCGGTGGATTTATAATTATAGGGTTCGTGGATAAAGAAAGCAAATTGGGTAGACAATATGCGGATAAACGCGAAGAGAGCAAATTCTATAAGGATGCCACCTTTTTTTCTGCACAAGAAGTGCTGAAGTACCTCGAAGAGGCGGGGTTTCAACCTGAGAAAATCAAACAGACCCTTATTCCAGAAGCACTGCCAGAAATCATTCTTGATGGCTTTGGACAGGGCGCATTTGTTGTTATTAGAGGTGTGAAAAACAAATTCGAAAATTCGTAAGGTCAAAAATTCGAAAACATAGGAATAGCTCGCCATGGAGAAGTTCTAAGTTCTATGGTCTACGGTCTAAGTTGCTCTGCGCTGCCAGGAATTAATCAATATTTAAACAATCTACAAAAAGAAGATTTTTAAACATCAAGGGTGAAGGAAAAAATCACTTTTGAGATTATTAACAAATACTAAAATTGTTTACGAACAGGTATAATAATTGTTAGATTTAGGAAAAGGAAGTGATCGGTGAACACGAGAGAACGATTTGTAAAAACACTCATGGGCGAACCAGTAGATAGAGTTCCCTTCATAAAAGTATTTGGGGGAACCAATGCTGTTCTTCCTCACTGGAAAAACGAGCATCCCGGTATCGAGACGTGTATCGATGAGTTGTTAGGCTTTGAAGGAGTTTACCGTGGATGGGGCGTTACCCCAGTGAACATGGATTCCTCTAACATGGGCACCACTGAAGACCTCAGCGAAACCGACGATATCATCGTTCGCCGCAGAGGAGATGGCACAATTGACCAGATATACAAGAGTGGCGATTACAATCGTCATACAATTGAATGGCCAGTAAAGACCATGCAAGACTGGGAAGAATACAAAGAGAAGTACCTTGACCCGGACGATCCATCCCGTTTTCCCAGTGACTGGGATGCTCGCGTGCAGGAGTATGGAAACCGTGACTATCCCTTACAATTGACCCACCGTGGCGTATATGGATTTGCACGTGAGCGTATGGGTGACGAGAATCTGGCCTATGCCTTCTATGATAGCCCTGCATTAGTTCATGACATGATGGAATCTTACACGGATTTCGCTATCAAGCTCTGGGAAAAGCAAACCGCGGAAGTAGAGTTCGACCTTATCGAGTGCTGGGAAGACATGGCTTGCAAGAACGGATCGCTCATCTCTCCTGCCATGTTTGACGAATTCATGGCTCCATGCTACAGGCGCATTGCTGAATTTGCGTGCGAACATGACATCAAAATTATTCTGGTTGACTCAGACGGACTCATAGAAAACCTTACCGAATCAATGCTCAAAGCTGGTGTGAATACGCTCTATCCGTACGAAGTGCTCGCAGGTAATGATGTGGGCCGGGTACTCGACCGTTTTCCGAACGTGGGGGTTGTCGGAGGATTACGGAAGGAGGCAATGTACGAGGGTAAAGAAGCCATCGACAGGGAAATGGTAAAGGCCCGGGAGTGGATCAAGAAAGGCCGGTATATTCCTGGCCCAGACCACTTTGTTTTGGGGCTGGCTAGCTTTGCCAATTATCGCTACTTTATGGAAAGCCTGCGTGAAGTAGTCATGACAACGAAACCAGAAACCTAAAAAGATGCGTGGAGCATGTTCACGCTAGCCGCGCGAAACGTTCACGCACATCGTTAAAAGAAAAAACTGTACATAAAATTCGCCAATCAAAGTTGAACACACACACTTTTGATATTATTAACAAATATTAAAATTATTTACGGAAATTCGTATAATAATTGTTGAGTATCTTTAATATGAAAATAATACAAATGCCAAAAACATGTTTTGGAGTTGCCCTTTTTCTTGTACTCTATAGCTTTGACTTTACTGTGGCAGGTGAAAGCTGGACAATTCGCCCTGAAATGCAGTTGCCTCCAATTCCTCCAACGACCATACCTGCAATTAAAACTATTGCTCGATTCGATTTTGAAAACGATCTGGAGGGGTGGAGGCCTAGACACAGCGATGTAAAGGTCGAGCATTCAACTACAGCAGCAGACAATGCCACGGGCATCCTTCACGTTCATGGAAGAGAACCTTCAAACTGGAATTTTATCACTTCTCCACTTATGCAGGTTGAGCCTGGCAAGAAATATCGGGCATGGATGAGGGTGCGCATTGAATCAAGACCGGAAGGCAATCAACCAGTGTATTTCAAGATAGAGTTTGTTCGCCCCGATGTGAAAAGAAGTCGCATGGTTTCTAGTACGCGTGTGCCACCAAGTGAACTTCAGACCTGGTGCCAAATTCAAGCTGAACTCCAAGTGCCCACTAACTGCAGTAGCGTGTGGGCAGCGCTTGAGAAAGGTACCCAGTCTCCTGCGAGCATTGATGTGTTAATTGACGAGTTTGTTCTCGAAGAAATTGCAGCGTTTTCAGAAGAGAATATTCTGTCAGAAGGCATACTTACTGGTCCCATTACCAAGAATCTAAAGAACGTTCATCCTCGGATATATTTTAATAGTCAGAAAATCAAAGATCTTCGTGCACAAATCAAAACCGATCCAAAGTGGGCTTCTGCTCAAAAAACACTCTTTGCTATCGCGAATCGCGGCGTGCGTGCAGGTCCTCCCGACTATGAAAAGAAGGTTGAAGATGATAAAACAAATGGTAAAGCTGGAGCAAGCGAACAGCTTTGGCAGCGTTCTGTGGGCAATATGATTCCGCATCTTGCACTGGCCTATCTCTTGAGTGACGATGAAAAGTATCTTGATTCTGCAAAGGCATGGATCTTCGCATCCCTTTCATACAAAACCTGGGGATTGGGCAACACAGATGGCATGGACTTGGCTACAGGGCATCAGCTTACTGGGATAGGGTTGGGCTATGATTGGCTTTACCACGATCTGACCTCAGAGGAAAGATCTAAGATCAGAAAAGGAGTTAAGAAGCGAGCCAATGCAATGGCCAAAGCTTTGTTTAAGCAACGTGTTTGGTGGCATGACAAGTATATGCAAAACCACCAGTGGGTAAACTGCACAGGTTTGGCTACAGCTGGATTCGCAATGTGTGATGAAATCGATGAGGCAAATGGATGGATAAGGCTCGCACATGAACGATTCCTAACCACGCTTGCCACTGTTGGTGACGATGGCGCAAGCCACGAAGGGTATGGTTATTGGGAGTATGGAGCTGAATACATAGTGCGTTACATGGAAATGTCAAATGACCTTTTGGGAATAAATTTATACCAGAGCGGCAACTCCGATCACCTATGGCTGAAGAATTCACCGCTTTATGCACTTTATATTTCGCTTCCTTACAAAACCTGGACTAACCGACAAAGTATAATAGATTTTGGAGATTCTCCTCGCTATCATTGGTACGGTCCTAGCTATCTTCTGCGTAATATTGCCCGACGTTATCCCGAATCTTCCAGCTCCGGCTTGTCTCAATGGCTATCTTTACAAATAGAATCAGCAAACATTGATTCCACTGCAGGTGGTCATTATCTTAACTTTGCCTGGTATGATACAGAAATACCACAGTCTCCACCCAACATGTTGCCACGTCTACATCATTTTGAAGATATGGGTATTGTCTCGGTCAGAAGTGATTGGTCAGGTAACGAAAGCCTTCTTGTGGTCAAGTGTGGTCCACCTCTTGGACATAAGAACATACATGCCTCCTATGACTATGGAGCGGGGCATGTGCATCCTGATGCTGGTCACTTTGTGTTTTTCAGTAGTGGCCAATTCTTGCTGCGAGATAACGGTTATTCGCGCAATAAGATGACTGGTAACCATAACACTTTGCTAATCGATGGCAAAGGTCAAAAGGGAGGAGGCAAAACTTGGTTTGATTATTCTTCATGGCTCCGCGAACAGAAAGCTCCGCGCATACTTTCAGCGACCTCTTCCCCAGATGTCGATGTTATCATCTGCGATGTTGCTCCTGCATATCCATCAGAGTTGGGCCTGAAGAAATTTATTCGGACATTTAGATTTTATAAACCAGATCGTCTAATCATAGAGGATGATCTTGAAGCTGAAATACCCTTGGTTTTCGAGTCAAGACTGCACGTAGAAGGCACAGTTGAAGAAGTCTCAGCAAATAATTATCGTTTGAAACAAAAAGAAGTAACCGCCCTTATCACAATCGATGAAGGCGTGAATGTAGCTATCAGGAAAAACGACTCAGGTCAATTTCTATCCTTGACGTCGAAGAAAAAACAGCTCAAGACACGATGTAAAGTTGTGATTAATGTAGAAACCGGGAAAAAGTTCTAAGGTCTAAGTATCTCTGCGAGGCAAGGAAAGAAAAAGCAAGAGTGCCAAAAGTTTATGGAACAATGCGTGTTTACATTTTTATTCTAGCTCCAGCGGAGCGACATCTTTGTAGCCCTGGGTTTTAACCCAGGTAATAAAACACGAGCAAAGCTCGAACCTACTCACGGTAGTGTCGTGACGTAGGAACGGTGTCAAATTCACCCTTGACCGTTTTACATTTACAGTTTCTTTATATCCCCGTTGCATGTTCTAATAATTTTCTTCCCAAAACCTATAAAAGAATTGTACAAAATGGCAAATATATAATACAAATCAGAATAAAATTATTGTAATTACTATAATAATTAGTTATGTTATATTTAATTGCTGAGTATTATTTCAGTAAATTCACCAATCCAAAGTGAAGTAAATCACTTTTGAGCTTGTTAGCAAATATTAAAATTATTTACCAACCAGTATAATAATTTTTAAAGAACTTAGTATAGGACTACCAATGCATTATAATATTCACCTTGACAAAATAAAACTTCCGGACCGAAAGCCTTATGAAGGGAAAGCTACTCGCAAGCAGAAAAACCTTCTTTGGAGTATGGGGATTGAAGACGAAGAGTATTTAGATACATTAGGAAAGGAGCAGATATTTTTTTTAATTGACGCTATAAAAAAAATTAGGAAAGGGGCAAGCAGTGCATATAGTTACTCTGTAGTCACAGGGGTGCTTACTGTAATTTTTGTGATTGCTGGCTTTGCAGGATTGACCCTTGTTGGGAAATGGGGGGGGATTATATGTGGAAGTTTCTTTGTATTGTCTCTTTTGGCATTATGCAGCCAAATAACAAAAGCCAAATAGGGACAAAATTATTTTAACAATTTCCTGCTTTGTATTTTTTACGTCTGCTTCAAAGAGCTTATAAGCATACATTATGTTTAATAAGATTAAAGGTATAAAATGAATTGCAAAAGTTTGGGGTGAGGATAAATCAGAGGAACAACCTGAATTGAGTATGGCTGCCGAGTCGGTAGGGGAGTATAAAACGAATTGATAAATTCTAGGAATGGTGTATGAATTAGAAACCCAAGTTTTCGAAAGCAAACCGACAAATTAATGCAAGCGAACTAAAAGAAGCCTTCAAGGGAGCTGGAAAAGATGGGGCGACATGTGTGTCGCGAGGAAGAAGAAAAAAGGGCGACATGCGTGTAGCCCGTACGCGGAGGGAAAAATGATATATGATTCTAAAAAGCATCATAGAAGATCAATTCGATTAAAAGGGCATGATTATTCTGGAAGTGGGCTGTATTTTGTGACCATTTGTGCACACCAGGAGTTTCGTGCGTTTGCAAATGGAACGCCATTTTCCGTAGGGGCGACATGCGTGTCTGAGGAAAAAGAAAAGAGGGCGACATGCGTGTCTGAGGAAAAAGAAAAGAGGGCGACATGCGTGTCGCCCGTACGGCAAATCATTGAGGAGGAGTGGTTGCGTTGCGGTGTGGTACGAGATGATGTTTTTCCAGATGAATTTGTTGTTATGCCTGATCATTTTCATGGTTTGATACGAATTGCCGATGGTAAGTCGTCGTTGGGGCATGTTGTTGGGGCGTTTAAGGCGGCGGTTAGCAGACGAATTCGTAGGGGCGACACGCATGTCGCCCTTAAAACGCATGTCGCCCAATTGCCAGAGGATGTGCGAATTTGGCATAGAGATTATTATGAAATCATC
>Ga0307987_1002220_pt1 | contig 10213 bp, 7 predicted proteins | sample EllFjometagen181_FD_203157 | JGI IMG/M metagenome (GOLD analysis project Ga0307987, IMG submission 203157) | Marine microbial communities from Ellis Fjord, Antarctic Ocean - #181 | ecosystem: Environmental > Aquatic > Marine > Unclassified | place: Southern Ocean | collected 2014-10-08 | reverse complement strand
TCGAGCTCCGGCCGGGCCCGACCACGAGCGGCGATGGACACGAAGTACGCGTTCCAGAACAGCGGGTGAACGAAAGGCCGCTCGCAGGGATGTCCGGAAGCCAGCACGAAGGCGCAGTGACCAGCGCGCGCCACCACCAAGCGCGCGAGGTGGCGAACAGCGTTGCCCAGACCTCTCACATCCAGGCCCTCTGACGACGCCAGCATCATCAGGTAGCCGGCTACCCGAGCCATGCGCTTGCGGTGCAGGTCCGTCCAGCTCGGCAGCGTGCTCGAGAAGGGGGCCAGCAGCAGTTCATTACCGCCCCGACTCGCTTCCTGCAGGACCGACGCAAGACCGAGGACTCCCAGCAGCCAGCTGGCCTGATCCCTCCAGACGCCGAACAGAATCTGCACCACGCGGCCAGCTACATCTCGATCGCCGGGCGCGGGCCCTGGGACGCCAACCAGTCCCGCGAAGCGCACCTGCGGACCCGGCAGCTCGAGGTCCGGGGGCTCCCAGCACCAGGCCAGCTCCCGGCGGTAGATCTCCCGCGCGAGTTCCACCGGAGCATGGGCGCCCTCCAGCACCGACAACCCGAGCGCGCGCACCACGAGCCCGACCGCAGCCACCGCCTCGGCCTGCGCGCAAGCATCGCCCAGCCGTTCCGCGCGCATAGCCAGCTCGAGCGCCGCGCTCACCGACCGGAAACGACCTACCAGTGCCTCCTGCCGCAGCGTCGTGAAGGCCAACATCGATCCCGGGGGCCGCAGGGCCCACGCCCACGACGAGGGCTCGGGCTGCTCCAAGAGCTGCGCTGCCGCACGCTGCTGCACCGCACCGATCAACCACCGGGGCCGCAGCACGAGCTGCCCCGACCCAGCGTCCTGCAACACGCCGACATGCGCCAGCGCGCGCACCACCGCCAGGGCGTCGTCACCCAAAGGCTCGTCGCCATCCAGGACCCCATGCAGCGCCTCCACCCACTGGTCTGCGATCGCCGGGGTGAACGCCGACTCGGGTCGTTCGAGGCTCGCCGCAGCCATCGCCATGAGCACCGCGGCCCCGTTCTGCCCCTGCGAGAGCCAACGCAGCCGAGCACCGAGGACCTCAGCCTCATCCAGCTCGCCACAGAGCGCCACGCGAGCCTCGAGGTACAGCCGGACCAGTTCGTGGAAATGGGAGACCTCACCACCACCACCGAGCGAAGCCTCGAAGGGTCCGGGCCCGACCTGGCGCAGGATGCCGTAGGCCGCGATGACATCGCCCACGACCTCGGGCTGGAAGGCAACGCTGTCGAATGAGCGCAGCATCGCAGCGCTGGCGTCGTCGTGCGTGACCCTCAGCTCCCCGTCAGGGGTGACCTGACCCAGCCAGCCGAGCATCTCTTCGATCCGATCCTTGTCGAAGCCCAGCTCGAAGACCTTCCAGGTGCCTCGAGGCGTCGGCGACGGCCGTGGTCGCCCAGGCTCGAAGTCGTGGAGCGCCTCTTCCCAAGGCGGCTGGCACGCGGCGGCCACCATGATGCATCCGCAGCGCGCCAGGCGCGGTGCCACCTCCACTGCCAGGGCCGCGTCGGGGATCTCGACGTAGCGAGGGACGCCTGAGGCCATCACCCGGTCGACCTGGTCTGCGCTGGTCAGCTCATAGACGGCGGCGACCCTACCCGTCGCCAAGAGCACCCGTCCGAGCACAGAGCGCCCGCTCCCGGGGGGGGCCACCCACCAGTCCTGGTGCCAGCGCTGTGGATCGAAGTCGTGGTCATCAAAGAGAGGGGGCAACGGGTCGCGCCTGGGGTCGAACGAGGCGCCTGGCACATCAGTCAAGCCGATCCGCGAACCGAGCCCGAGCCCACGATGCTGCTGATCAAGCCGGCGCACTTCGTGCACAGGCAGACCCAGAAGTTCGGCGAAGATGGCGCAGAGGAATGGCCGCTGCTCGAGGAACGAGGCGTCGTCCCCCTGCTCGTACCCGCGGAGCCGGTTCTCGAGGGTGCGCGCCGCCATGGACTTGGCCTTCCATCCAGGATGCACCACGACCTTCCTGCAGAAGCCACCGAGACGCCAGCCTCGCGCTGCCACGCTGTCTCGCAACCATGACATGGGTTCCTCCAGAGCAGCGGTCAGCCCGCATGTTTTCGTGCATTGCACGATAATCGTTTTTCTTGCTTAGTTTTCGAGCACCGATAGATTGACGATAGCACGCCATTCCGGATCTATCCATGCCCCTCCGCCCTCTCCCCGTCTTCGAGATGTTCGACCGTCGTGGGCGGAGCTGCGGCCACCTCCAGCCCACGGTCCACTTACCGCCGTCCCTGGCCCCACCCATCCCCGGCCGCACCTATGGCCTGCTGCGCGACATGCGCATCCTGGCCGTCGAGACGGTGCCCACCACCGTGGCCAGCTCCACGATCGGCGTGCTGCTGCTGGACCAAATCTGCTCCTGGCCCCAGGTGCTCGAGCCATGGGAGCAGAGCATCATCGAGGCAGCCGCACAGAAGCTCGGCCTCGAGCCCTCCAGGCTGGACCGTGATCTGCTCCCCATCGGGCTGACCCTGCACCTGCAGCGAGCCGCGATCCACATGGTGGGCGACACCCTGCCCGTGCTCGACGAACTGCTGGTGGAGAGCGCCCTCCAGCACGGCGTAGCCGTCACCGCGCTCGAGCCCCTCGGCACGACAGCCACCGCCCTGCGCGATCTGCCCCTGGGCCTGCAACGCGAGGCCCTGATGGAGCTGTGCGAGGTGGTCTTGGTGGATCCCGATGAGCTGCTCGAGCAGCTGCAGCAGCTGGCCGACCTCGCCACCCGGGCGGCCTACCACGCCGCAGCCCCCAGCCTGCTCGACCCCCTGGGCCTGGGCCGCTTCGCCCCGCAGCTCGTCCACGACCGCAACCCCGCCATCGCCGCGCGCATCGCCGATATGGCCGAGTGGTGCTGTGGACGCGTGATCTTCGCCGTCGGCGCCGCCCATCTGCCTGGCCCCGACGGGCTGTGCGCCCTGCTCGCCAAACATCGCATCTCTGTGGAGCGCGTCCGGATGAGCGGGCGCCCTGTCGACCTGATGGACGCCTGGAGCGATCGCCTGCGCCACGAACTGGGCCGGGACAGGCCAAAGAGCATGGGCACCAGGGGCGGTGCCCGATGACCCTACACCACGTCGCCCCTGAGGCCATCGCCGAAGCTCGGGCTCACGGCCTGGACTTCGCTCGCACCGCCTGCGGCCGCGTGCCGCCACCCGACCAGCTCACCTGCGACCCGACCCAGGTCACCTGCCCAGGCTGTCAGATCGCCCTTGGGCTGACCCGCTCCATTGTCCCCCCACCAGCGCCAGCCTCGCCATGGATGACCGTGCCCGAGGCCGCCGACCACTTCCGGATGAGCGAGCGCCACCTGCGTGACTTGCTGCGTCGCGGTGAGCTCGAGGGCGCAGCCTCCCACCAGGGGCGCCTGTGGCGCATCCACCGCGAGCGCGCCGAGGCGGTGTTGCTCGGCACAACCCCAGGAGAGAGCCATGGCCTGGCTGGCAAAGAAAAAGCGGCTGAACCTCGAGAGCAACCGCAAGGCGACCTACTACACGATCTGCTGGAGGGACGAGACCAGCCGGGTGCGGTCGAGGGGCCTGGGCTTCGTCTCGGCGAAGGAGGCCAGGAAGCTGCAGAAGGTCCTCGAACGCCGCCAAGCCGCCGGCCTGCCGTTGGAGCCGCCGCGTACCGTGCCTTCCTGGCAGGGACCGACAAAGCCTGAAGCCTACACCCTGCAGCGCTACCTGGACGACGTCTACCTGCCCATCGTCAAGCGCGACAAGGCACCCAAGACCTACCTGACCTGCCGCACCGCAGCGAACGCGCTCAACAAGGTGTTGGGCCGCAAGCGGCTGGAGCGGATCGACTTCCCCACCGTCGAGACCTACATCAGCCACCGCAAGCGCCAAGGCCGCAGGTCCCGCACCGTCATCATCGAGCTGCGCCTGCTCAAGCGCGCCATGGAGCACGCGGTCAACTACGGCGCCCTGGAACAGGCCCCCACCATGCCGACCCTCAAGGACACCGACCGCCGCACCATCCCCCTGCTCACCCGCGCACAGGCCGAACTCTTGCTCCAGGCCCTGCGCCCCCTGGATGTCCAGCCCCACCGGGTCACCCGCGGCCGGCCGCCGATCAACCGGGACCCCCTGACCTACCTGGCCATTTTCATGATCCTCAACACGGGGATGCGGAAGGGCGAGGCCCTGACCCGCAACTGGACCGATGTGCGCTGGGACGATGGCGAGACCGGCTCCATCCTTGTGAGCGCCCACCCCGAGATCGGCTACGACGTCAAGACTCGGCGGGACCGGGTCATCCCCATCTCCCCAGAGCTACGCGTGGAGATGGAGAAGGCCCACACCGAGGCTGGGCGGCCGGAGCAGGGGTGGATCTACCCGAGCCCGAAGAACCCCCGGAAGCCGAGGGCCACGTTCAACAAGTCGTTGGCGCGGGCCTGCGTGCGGGCGGGGCTGCCGCATGTGCATCCGCATGCGCTGCGACATGCGTGGGCGTCCAGGCTGGCGATGGAGGGGGTGGACAGGTGGTCGCTGATGCAGTTGGGGGGCTGGAAAGATGGCCGGGTGCTGGATGAGATCTACGCGCACGTCACCAGCGCGCACGTGCGCGAGGCGGTGATGCGGACGGGGATCGGGGCGAAGGAGGGGGCGGTGGTGAGGGTAGTGGCCGGCGAGGACACGAAAGTGGCGTAGGAGCCATGCGCCATGTGCCGTGATGGTACAGTTCCAGCACTACATTCACCACATGAGGGAGGGACCCATGACATCTCACGAAGCCGACCTGCATCTCTTCAGAGACTTCGTCCTCGAACCTAACGAACAGGCAGCACTCGGCGCCGCCATCCTCGGCCTTGGCCGCTGGGGCATCGAGGACACTAAAAAACCCGCCAAGAAGGCAGAGCGTCGCTCCGCCTTGGGAAAGGTACTCGATCAGCTGCTCGAAAACCCCGGACTCGTGCCCTTCGAGGCAACCTTCCGGCACACCATCACCTACGATGACAGCCAGTTGACCAGCCTGGTGCGCTCCATCGACAAGCGCCAGAAAAAGCAGCTCATCCTGATCGAGCTGTTCTTCGCGGCGCCCTACCCTGAGACCAAGCACGCGCCTGGCGACAAGCTGCGTAAGAAGTTCATCGCCTGGCTAGCGGGCGAGATGGGCCTCGTGGAGAAAGACTACAAGGACTTGCTCAAGGCGTACAAAGGCACGCTGAACGTACACATGGGCCGACGCACCAAGATCGGCATCGGCGTGGTGGCTGGCTTGGCTGTGGGCGCTGTCGGCGGCTGGGTGGTCGCTCCCGCCCTCGGCGGTGCCCTCGGGGCCGGCGCAGGCTTGGGCGGCGCGGCCGCGGTCTCCCACGGACTCGCCCTGCTGGGCGGTGGCGCGCTCGCCGCTGGTGGAGCCGGCATGGCGGGTGGCATCGCGCTGGTCACCGCCATGGGAGCGGTCGGTGGCGGGCTCATAGGCCTGGGCGGCACGGCCCTGTTTACCGAGTCCGGGGCGGCCAAAGTGAAGGTGGACACCATGAAACTACAGATGGTGCTCGCCAAGATTGTCATCGCCGACCAGAAGGACATGGCCAAGGCCCAGGACATCGCGCGGCGACAGGAGGAAGAGCTTCAGGCTCTGCGCGGCCAGCTCGCCGAGCTCAAGAAGAACGAAGCTGTAAACAAGGACAAGATCAAGAACTTGAAGTCCATCATCAAGACCCTCGAGCGTGCGGTGAAGTGGACCCGCAAGCAGAGCGCGTAGGAGATGGCCATGGATCGTGATCGCGAGGATCTGTTGCAGGTCCAGGCAGGACAAAACCGTGCAACGCGAACACTGAAGGACGATGCCGATCGAGTCTCATCGAACCAGAAAGAGACCACGCAGGAGCTCGAAGAGCTCGAAGCACGTGCGGCCGCCCTGCTGGAAGATCTTGGACTGGAACCGGAGCAACAGGTTGAGGCTGCTCCCCCGCATCAGGTGCCCGCTATCAAAGCCGCCGTGGACTGGGACACGCTGGTCGCGAGCTACCGCAGGGAAGACCAACAGGTGGAGAGTTTCGACACGCTTCTCCCACCAGAGGCGGTCGCGGAGATCGACCTCGCCTTCACCCGCCCAGTGGAACGCGAACCCTGGATCCGTTGGGACGACCACCTCGCAGTGGGCGCCGCAGGCCTAGCTGGTGGCCTGTTCGACCTTTTGCTGAACCACGGGGTCCTGAACCGACCTGACCTACACAAGGCCATCGCACACCCCCGCCACGCCATCGACTTCCCGCTCGGGGGACATGACCACAGGGTGGTCGGGGGCGGACACGACCTGTTCCGCTTCGCGGAAGCCCGCCAGATGCTCATCGACGGGAAGTTCGAGGCCCTGTTCCGAGGCAACTACGCCAAGGCGACCTTCTACCGCTATGGTGGCCAGACCTTCCCGTACGACAAGGTCCCGGAAGAGGCCGCCACTATCGTCCTGCTGACTCACTGGGTGGCGGACTTCTTCTCCACCCGCAGTCTCCCCATCCCAGGCTGGTCCTTCCTCACACAAGACAACGGCCGACTGGCCGACTTCGCCATCCAGGCCTACCGCTCGGGGCTCAACCTGCGCAGCCTGCTGTCGAACTTCTCCGGGGTGCTGCTGACGGGCACTATCCTGCGCCTATACACCTACCTGCGGCAGTACCTCGACACCGGCCGCATCGACCCCTTCCTCTGGAAGAACATCAAGTACCAGGAGATGTGCCTGGTGGCCCAGTCCATCAACCTGCTGATGAACCTGGGCAAGGTGGCCGTGACCAACAACGTCTTTGCGATCAACCCCGTCGCGATCATGGCGGTCATCCGCCACGCCATCCCAGTCCTCATCGACGCACAACGTCGCCGCAGCCCCCTGGCCATCATGGAGCGCAACCGTGCACTGCTCGATGCGAGTTGGGTGGAGCTGGACCTGCAGGCCTCGGCCGAAGCGAAGGAGTCCGTCGCCGTACGAGGGCTCCTGGCAGCCCCCACCCTGAGGCCGTAGACCAATCCCATGAACATCCACTTCGTCATCACCGAAGACGACATCCAGCAAGCCCGTACCTTCTACAAACGCTGGGAATCCAGCCGCCTGGTCCTGGATCGCTACCGCCGCAACGTGCTCCGCCAGCACCCCGAGGTGGACCAGGAGCAGTTCTGGTGGGCCATCGGCCTGGGCTTGCTGACCTCCCAGCAGCGCTCCGATGCCACATCCCCCGTTTCCCAGGTCATCAACAGCCAGCCCTACCTGCTGGACCTCGAGCACTGCCGCACCAACCACCCCTGTGCCGGATTCGTGCTCCGCCAACTCAAGGCCGCAGGCGGTGTGCGCCGCACCAACATCATCGCCGACCAGCTCGAGCGGAACCTGGACTGGCTCGAAGCTGGAGGCTGGGCCGAGGTCATGGCACAGCTGGGCTCCCTCGAAGACTCACCTGGCAAAGAGCGTGAGCGCGCCAGCGCACACCGACTTCAACACTGGTTCGTGGGCCTGGGCCCCAAACAGTCGCGCAACATGCTTCAGGTCCTGGGCCTCACCCAGCACGCAATCCCCCTGGACAGCCGCCTGATTCGGTGGATGAACAGCTACGGCTTCCCCCTCTCCACCAAGGCCCTGGCCGACCCAGCCGCCTACGAACTGGTCGAGGACGGCTTCCAGGCCCTCTGCGAGCACATCGATGTCCTGCCCTGCCTGATGGACGCGGCGATCTTCGCCTCCTACGACCCGACGGGCTGGGGCGCACCGGAAGCGCAGGCCTGACCCTGCTGCCGATCGTCTGGGTCAGCAGACCGCCCGATCCCGCATCGACTCCAGCCGACTCTCCAGGCCGAAGTCCCGCGCATTGTGCACCGGGCGGGCCAGCGCGCCCTCGAGCACCTCGATGGCACGCTCCATGTCCTGGTAAGCTCCGCCGTGCCACTCGGACCCCAGGTGGGCGGCCAAGTAGCCATAGGCGCCCCCGTCGTCGGGGTCCTCGTCGATCAGGCTGCAGAGCAGCGCCTCACCCTCTGCGAGCTCACCCAGCATGTAGTGGAACTCGGACCGCTGAAGCCGAAGCCGGTACAGCTCGGGCCCGTCCGCGAAGCGTTGTTCGAGGCGCTGGAAGAGATCGAGCGCCTGTCGCGCCGTCTCTTCGTCACGCAAAGCCACATTGTGCAGCTCGATCTCGAACTCCCCCATCCAGTTCTTGATGGGGTTCAGGGCGGGGAACACCGCATCCGCTTCGGCGATGCTGCGCACATCGGTGGGAAGGCGCTCCAGCAGCAGCTCCCACACCCTTATCCACACCAGGCACGCGTGCTCGGGGTCCCTGTCGTCGAGGGCCTCGTAGCCCTCCTGCATCCACAGATCGAGCATCTCCAGCGACGGCGGCTCCCGCTGCAGCCGACACCAGAGCTCGCAGCTCACCAGGCCCAGCAGCTCACGCTCATCAGTGGATCGGGCGGTCCAGGACTCCGACAGCTCCCAGGCGGAGCAGTGACCGACCGTCACCGCACGATAACCCTCGGCGTCCAGCACCACGCCAGCCTGGGAGAGCAGCTCGAAGAGCACCCCTGTGCCCATGGCCCGCACCGAACTGATGGTGTGCGCGGGCGGGCGGTTGCCGGTTCCCACCTTGGTCAGGTCTCGCAGCCGCGCCAACACCCAGGGGTGGAAGTCCATGCCAGGGACCTTCTCGCCGCGGGTGATGGCCAGCGCTGCCTCGGGCGTGAAGCACGAGTGGTGCAGTTTCTTCGCCATCTCGAACGCCGCGGCGCGCTCGGTGAGATGCCTGGACTTCTGGGGCTCGAGCATGGACCGCGCGAAGGGGTTGGCGCCGCCCTTCTTGGCGCAGCACCTCTTGTACTTCTTGCCGCTGCCACAGGGGCAATCGTCGTTTCGACCGATCTTCTTCTGCGCCATTGGGGCTCCCATAGGAGGATCAGTCGCCACATAGCGCAGGAGGCCAGTGCCTGGCAGGGCGGCTCAGTGGGAGAAAGGCACCAAGATGGCGATCGCCATTGGCGCTTGTTTTCTCGTTACGAGACTTTTATAGTCTCACTATGAAGATGACCCCCACCAGCCTCCGCGAAGCCCTCGAGACCCTCGGCGCCATCCTCGACGACCGCGGCCACACCTACGAGATCGTGGTCATCGGCGGGGGTGCGCTGCTGCTCGTCGGCCTGATCGACCGCCCCACCAAGGACCTGGATGTCGTCGCCCTGGCCGGCGACGGGCCCTGGACCCGCGCAGCCCCCCTGCCCGAGCCGCTAGTGCGGGCGGTGAAGGACGTGGCCATAGCCCTCGAACTCGAGCCGGACTGGCTCAACCCTGGCCCCACTGACCTGCTCGACCTGGGACTGCCCATCGGCTTCGCCGAGCGCACGACCATGGGGCGCTTCGGCGCGTTGACGGTGCTCTACGCTGCCAGGGAGGATCAGATCGCCTTCAAACTCTACGCTGCAGCCGACCATTGGCCCGACGAAGGCAAGCACCTGCAGGATCTCCGGGCCCTCACCCCCACCCCCGGGGAGCTGCGAGCGGCCGCGCGCTGGTGCATGAGCCACGACCCCTCTCCCGGCTTCCGGGACATGCTGCTGCAACCTGTTCTGGCGGTGCTCGGCGTACCGGAGGTGCCCGATGCATAGCCCCATCACCCACCTCGCCACCGACCTGGCCTGGAGCCTGTGGGGCGAGCTCGGGGTGCCCAGCGTCGTCCGCAACCACCCGTGCGTGGTCGTCGATCCCGAGCCCCTGATCCTCGCCTCTCCCCTCATCGCCCAGCACGACGCCCGGCTCCGCGACGAGGTCTGGCGCTGGTGTGCAGCTCACGCCGACCGCATCTCCACCAGCCGTCTCAAGGGGCTGGCCAAGCGAGCCCGACCAGAAGTGCAGGGAGCCTTCGCAGCCCTCGCCGCGACCTTGGCCGCAACCACGCCCGTGAAGTGGCCCCACCCACCGGATACCGCACCCTGGCCCCGGCACCCCAAACCAAAGCCCTGCACGCTGCACCTCGAACGTCCCTCCCTCCTCGCCCTGCGTACCCGAGCCATGGTCGGAGTGGGCGCCCGGGCCGACGTACTCACCGCCATGCTCGGCCTCACGGACCGCTGGACCCGGGCCTCGTCGCTGGATCACCTGGGCTACAGCAAGCGCAACGTGTCCCGAGTGCTGAACGACCTGGCCGAGGCCGGGCTGCTCCAGCAACG
>Ga0307987_1002219_pt1 | contig 10214 bp, 5 predicted proteins | sample EllFjometagen181_FD_203157 | JGI IMG/M metagenome (GOLD analysis project Ga0307987, IMG submission 203157) | Marine microbial communities from Ellis Fjord, Antarctic Ocean - #181 | ecosystem: Environmental > Aquatic > Marine > Unclassified | place: Southern Ocean | collected 2014-10-08 | reverse complement strand
TCCAATGAACCCCCGCATCGGGTGGAGATAAAAAAAGCCTTTTATATGCAAGCAACGGAAGTCACCCTGAAACAATGGTACAGCATTATGCCCAGAAAGAGTTTTTGGTCCCGTAAAGGGGCTGATGAGATGCCCGTGACCCGGGTTTCCCATTATAATTCCCGTCGGTTCATCGGAAAGCTGAGCCGCAAGACCCACCGAACTTATCGCCTGCCCACGGAAGAGGAGTGGGAATATGTTTGCCGGGCAGGGACTACAACAGCCTACAGCTTTGGAAATGAGATTGACTGCACAAAGGCCATGTTTGGAAATAATAGCTTAAAATGCCCAGACTGTATCCAGACGTCTGAATCCCGGGGATTAAAACTTGATCTGCCAGCTCCGGTGAAGAGCTATCCCCCCAACCCCTGGGGATTTTACGATATGCATGGCAATGTATGGGAATGGGTGGCAGATGCATACCATGGATATCTGGCCCAGGATGACGGCTTCCTGCCCGGTAAAGAAAGGTCCTCGGACACCCGGATCAAACGGGGGGGGAGTTGGTTCATGCATGGGTATTCTTGCCGCAGCGCCAACAGGGCCTGGGCCCATCCCGGTGGAAAGTTTAAAACCACGGGGTTTCGGGTGGTACTTGAGATCGTCAAATGACCAAAAAATTCCTCAATATGTTTAAGGTTTATGAAGATGAAATTGCCCTTCTGCTTTGGACGGTGGCCCTTTTGTTTATCATTCGAAGTGGTGGAACCCTGCTGAACAATTTTGCTGAAACCGCTTTTTTAAAGCGGTATGGCGTGGAGTACTTGCCTGTGGTGAACATGGTCAATGCCGTGATTACCTTTTTTCTTACCGGAATTCTCACGGCATTCACCGGTCGTATGGCTGCCACTCGGTTACTCGCCTGGGTGTTTATTCTTTGTGGTATCAGTATTACGGTCATGCGCTTGGCCATTCCCCTGGGATATGAAATTATCTATCCCATGTTGTTTATGATGAAAAGCCAGTTTGAAATGCTCCAGGCCCTGATGTTCTGGAATCTGGCTAATGACCTTTTTAATACCCGGCAGTCCAAACGGCTTTTTCCCCTGGTCACCGCCGGTGGGGTGGTGGGTATGATTCTGGGAAGTTTTCTCACGCCCTGGGTGGCCTCTGTGTTTCGCATGGACAACCTGCTCTACGTCTATCTGGTTTTGACACTGGCAGGGGCACTGTTGGTCAATGCCATGACCTCCCGATTTCCCACCCTGGTGTTCGCCGATCAGAAATCCGGCGGTTCCAAGGGCCGGACTCCCATGATTGAGGAGTTTAAGCGGTTGGTTCCCCTGATAAAAGAATCCACCCTGTTTAAAATTGTGCTGGTGCTGACATTCATGCCCAATGTGGTGATTCCCATTATAAATTATCAGTTCAACTATGCCATTGATAATCAGTTTGCCAGTGAAGCCAGCATGATTCATTTTTTTGGTTATTTCCGGGGCTTTTTGAACATTATCAGCCTTTTCATTTTGCTGTTTGTGGGAAGAATTTACGGTCGATGGGGGATCTCTGTGGCCTTGATGTTCCATCCCTTTAATTACGCCATTGCCCTGTTGGGATTTATGTTTCGATTTGATATCTTTGCTGCAATGTATGCCAGGATGTCCACCAATATTATCCGAACCACCATTAATGTGCCCTCCAATGCCATTTTAATGGGCTTGTTTCCCGATTCTTATCGTGCCATGATTCGTCCCTTTTTACGGGGAACCGTGGTAAGAGCTGCCCTTTTCCTGGGTTCTGGTTTAATTCTGATTTCCACCCATTATTTTCATCCCCGCTATTTGACCCTGGTGGCGCTTCCCTTTGTCATTGTCTGGGCGGTAGCCCCCTTTATGCTGAAATCTGCATACACGCGGATTTTGATGGATCTCATGAAGACTGATATGTTTGAGCTCAAGCAGTTTGATGGCCATCAGCTTTCCCAGATATTCAAGGGGGGTAAAATCCAGGAGACCCTGGTAAGCGCCTTTTTAAAAGCGAATGGTAAAAACACCGTGTGGTATGCCAAATTGCTCAAGCATTTTGGCCTAGCGGATTTTGACCAATTGATACTGGAAAAACTGCCATCCCAGGATGACGCGGTGAAAATATCCCTTGTAAATATGCTTTCCCAGGAGTTGGAAAAAGACGCCATGAAAAAACTGTTGGCCCAGGCCCACCCGGAGAAACCTGAGCTTTCCATTGTTGCATTCAGCCATCTTATCCAATGCCAGAATAATTGTCGGATAGATGCCTTGGATGACGTGTGCATGGAGGCGTATTTGAAGAGTTCAGATTCCGGGGTCCGGGGCCATGCCCTGGCCTGTCTGTGGCCAAAGGAACCGGAAGAATGCGCCACCATTCTCAACTCATGGCTTGTATCATCCCAGGATGATGATCAAAGGGCCGGGGCGATCTGTGCTGGATTTGTGGGGGATGATGTGGTGATACCGGTGCTGCTGAACCTTCTGTATGCGACTCCTTCACCAAATCTCATTGCCGATCTTCTGGTATCCCTGTCCCAGCTTGGGACGGAAGACATCAACGATCTTCTTTTTCCCTATCTGACCAACGAGGATAAAAAAATTCGAAACGCAGCCGTCACTGCCCTGGATATTAACAGTGAGACGGCCTTTCGTCATGAACTTCAACGGGTGGGGGACAGTGATGAATCCATCCGGGAACTGGCCAGCACACGAATCCGTGAAGCCCAATATCAGAACAACCGCATTGTGGTGGAATCCCTTGCCATACCTGACAGGCGACTGCGTAAAGGGCTTTTTGAGCTGCTGGAACATCTGGATATAAAAGATGGAGATGTGTATGATTTTGCCAAAAAAGGCCTTGAAAGTTGTTATCTTTATCTTGCCATGGGACTTAATGTGGCGTCTTTGCCATCCACTTCTGTGAGAGAGTTGGTTAAGACTCATCTGTTCCAGAAAAAGGAGTTGGTTCTGGAAAATGTCATCCGGGTGTTGGTTATCCATGATGAAACAGGTCGTATGAAAACTGCATGGAAGGGAATTTTTTCTTCGGACAAGAAACACAATGCCAATGCCGTCGAGTTGTTGGGAGATCTTTTGGACCGTCGGTTATTTGATACCATGCGGCCCCTTCTGGAGAGCCCCACACCTGCCATTGCCGTGATGGAGGGACGTCCCTTTGCAACCATTCCTGAGTTTGATGAAAAGGGGGTGGATGTATACAATCGCCTGGTATTATCCGAGGACTGGGTGGATGTTGTTATGGGTCTTGATTTAAGCCTGGATGATCCGGGGCTTTTGGCGTTAGAGGCGTTTTGGGAAACACATGATGCCTTTACCTCCCACCACATCATAAAGGAAATCGAAATGATTAAACACAAGAAAGCCAAAGCGGTTAAGGGAGAAACAGTGACGTCTGGACAGGAAATCTCCCTGGGTGAAAAAATTATGCTTTTGCGGGAAATAGATATTTTCTCAGATCTTAAAGTGGCAGAACTTGCAGCTATTGCCGCGGTAACAGAAGAAGTTTCCCACCCGCCGGGTCAGGAGATTTTTAAGCAGGATGATGTGGGTGAGACGGTATTCATGGTCATTTCCGGCCTGGTGGAGGTGGTGCGGGAACGGTCCCCGGATGACCGGGTTGTCCTGGACACCATTGGGCGGGGGGGGGCCTTTGGGGAGATGGCGCTTCTGGACAATTCCCCTCGATCTGCAACCATCCAGACGGTGGAGACGTCCCGGTTCCTCATCCTCCATAAGCAGGCGTTTAACGAAACAGTTATGGAGTATCCCCGGATTGCATTGCAGATTTGTTCCATACTCAGCCAGCGTATCCGGCATCTACACGGTAGGATTGACCAGTAGTTTTTCAATGGTATTCACAAGATCCATACGCCCCTGTTTTCTCAACAATGGTAATACAGCCTGGTAATAGGGGGGACGTTTCCGGATGGTGATGTCATACTTTGCGATCATATCCGGGGTGACATCATTTTCCACAAAGGCAGCCGTTTTATCAAGGGCGCCAATGGCCAGAAGTTCAATCATGGTGCGCACACACTTTTCGCACACCCCACAATTTAGTCGATCCGGCACATTGGCCAAACACACCCTGAAGTTGTTTAAAGCCACCTCCCAGCCCGCCACAATTTTTATTTTATCCAGCCGGGACTGATCATGATCCCGGTGACGGACGCGCATGTCATGGCTGGAATACTCTGGATCTCTCAGGGGATGGGAGGCATTGGGGTGGAGATAGGAGACATCGTAACAGGAACCGATGTACACCATGTGCAGGACCTTGGCAAAGGCGTGTGAGATGGATGCCAGCACGGCCCCGAAGAAATTTTCCAGCCACAATACCCGGTTATCGCACAGGTGCCGGATGTTGGTGTACACCGGAATCAGCTCAACATTTGCCTCGTCGGTGATCCGGGTGATAGCTGTTACGGCCCGGTCGTACACATGATATTTCATGCCCCGTTCCACCACACCGCCAATGTCAAACCCATGGATGAAAAGCCCCTCTTTGATTGATCCCGGATGGGAGGCGGGATATCGCAATCTGTTGAGCCTCAGGGCAGCCAAAGAATCCATTCCCCCGGACATGACCATGCCGGCATGGCGGTTGTCGCTGAACAGGGCATGGTCCCGTACGCCGGTTTCAAGTTTAAGCGGAATGTAATTGCCCTGGGTCCACACCTGAGTGATGGCCATGGCAATGTTGAGGCCTTCCAACAGGGTGGGGCAGATCTTTTCATCCATTTTAATTCTTTTTTCATGGAAATGCATGGCTGGGATCAGGCACCCCACCAAAAATGCGTGGGGATTTAAAGAGAGTTTATCCCCTGTGGCATGGGGGGTTTTGATGAAAATAGTTTTTTCAGGTTGATCGCTTTCTTCAAATTGTACCCTGGCACTGACTTGGGTGAACGTATCGTCTTTTGTCTGGCTGAGTTGAGATATGATCATATTAATCTTAACCTTTTTGTTCTTTTAAAGAATTGTAAAGTGTTCTGACTCCGTTGCCCCACTGACAGTCATATATTTACCTGTTTTATATACAAGGAGCCGATAAGGAAGTCTGAATGTTGAGTCATAGATTATTATCAATAATTCATACACTGGCAAATATACTCAATGATTTCTCCGGCAATATCAATATGGGTAACTTCTTCCAGGCCCCGGAACCCCGGGGAGTAATTCACTTCCATGAGATATGGTGTTCCTTTCGCCGTTATGATGAGATCCACACCGGCAATATCCAAGTGACATGCCTTGGTCGCCGCGATGGCCATCTCTTCCCATTCCCGGGGCAGAACAATGGGACTAACCTGGCCGTCTAAATGAAAATTACTCCTGAATTCGCCTTTTTTCGGAGTTAATGCCATGGCGGCGATTACTTGATCCCCCACCACAAAAATGCGTAGATCCTTGCGGTTTTCCGGTGGAATGAAGCGTTGAACCACCGCGCCTTTTTTTTCCTTGAGTAATTTTTCACACAAAAGGGGGATATCATCTCCCTGTTTGATCCGACCCACACCTTCCCCCCCCATGCCATCCATTTGTTTGACAATCACCGGATAACCACCCAGACGTTCAACTGCCCGGAGAAACCCCTCCTGGCCTGTGATAAAAAAGGTGTCCGGTACTGGCAAACCTACGGCGGCAAGGGTTTGGAGCGTAATGTACTGGTTTCTGGCTATGGAGATCCCTTCCAATCCATTAATAAGGGGAATGTTAAGATGCATGAACTGTCGGAGCAGGGCCAGGCCATACTCTCCCATGGGAGAGCCCTGGCGGGGCAACACCACGTCTGGAGCTTGTGTCGTTTTTACGGAATGGTAAAATTCGCCTTGCTCAATACCTGACAGCATGTGGTAGGGATTTATCAGAATGATGTTACATGCCCGGGTTTTTGCTGCCTGACATAGCCGCATGGTGGGGTGAAATAAAAAATCATTGATGGTCATGATACCGATATTCATCTGTGTCATTATATCCTATTGATATCTCAAATTTTATTAGTTCTCAGTGGTAAATATTTACCTTCGGTGTTCAAGTTTTGGTATCATTCAGAAATCATGGATTCCGGCATCCAGATACCTGCCGATTTGCCCATTTGTTCACTGTAATAGGTGACAACCTTACGGGTTTTATTTCGTATGGCAATTTTTTGGGTGGCAGTATTATCTTCACTGATGATGGAAAAAATTTTGTGATCTTCAGCCCGGGCAGTCAGCCCCTCCAGGAGTTTTGCCCCCACCCCCAGGGCCCGGTATTCCGGCCGTACCGAGGTGTAGCCCCGTTCCAGAAAGAGGGTGAAATCCATGCCCGATATTTTATTAATCCGTTCAATAAAGGGTTTTCTGGGCCGTTTTAAACTGGAATTTCCCACAATGACGCCATTTTCCATGGCATAGGCAATCAGAAAGGCCCGTTCCAGATTGTATCTTACCCATTTTGTGGCCACGGACCCACCGGCTTTCACCATGTTGCATATTTCATCCAGATATCCCGGTGGCAGGTTCTCGGGTTTTTCAAAATAAAAGGTGATATCACGCCCCAGGGAAAAGACGGTCCCGGTGGCCATGTCCACCCGCATGGGAAAGAGCTCTTTCCGGGAATAGCGGGTGAGATATCCCAGCAAGTGGGTTGGATTGTTCAAGACTTGCCATAGGGGACTTCCCGGTAGTTGTTCAACGGCGCTGTAGGGTCTTTCCATGGGAGAGACGGTCGTATCATGGGGAAGATTACTTTTTTTTTCTGACAGTGGAGCTGCCGTGATTTCATGGGAGTGGGCAATGTTAGGGTTGGAAAAAACAAAGGATAAAAAGACATTTCCCTCTGGAAAATTTTTTCCAGGCCCAAGGCTGAAATGATTCCAGATTCCTTTTCTGGAAATTGGCCACAGGGGGCGGGTATCCAGCCCGTCTTCCGGGTGGGGAACCTGCCATAGGATCAGGCGAAGGTTTGAAAGGGTAAAAAAGATCTCTGGAAGTTCAAAGGTTTTTTGTTCCCCCAGAATTACCCGGGTAATTCCCATAATAACATTTTTTTTTAGGTTAATTATTTCCAACACCTGGAACAGGACCTCATCATCTTGAAAAGGCATTTCGAAGAGCACTGCATCCGCCCCTACGGTATCAATTTCTTGGAGCACACTGCTGGCAAAAGAAGCTATGTCCCAGGGAAGGTCAGCTCTATCTTCATCGCTCAGTGCGTGGGATGTCCCGGAGGAGATGCTTTTGTCTTTCTGGGGGGGATCGGGGGAGATGTAATCAAGACCGATATCATGGGAGATGACGGTCATCCCGGCCTTTTCCAAAGGGAATATGTGCTGGAATTTTTCCTGTGATGGATCAGTTTCATGGAGTTTCTGCGAATGGATCAATAAAATATTTTTTTTTATATGTTTCATGATGGGAGTATGTTACTTTATTTTCTGGTGATTTTCAATGGGTTAATCAAGTTGGAACCGACTTATCTGATCAATCAGGCACTTAGGGCTCACTCAAAAATAACTTCACATTTTGGTAGCCCATTCATCCTGTCCTGCTGCGTTGTGAAAATTCGGTGTATTCCCGAGATGCCTGCATTTTCACGTCTTGCATGACAGGCGACTCAACTCTCAAAATTGATACCTTGTTTTTGAGTGAACCCTAAGGATAGCAATTCACAATTTAATTTTTGGACTTCGGACTTGACCCAGGCAGCCAGCCTTACATTTTAAGTCTGGAAAAGTTCAAAATATTTCTTGGAAACCATATGGAAATAGCTTTTTTAATGGATGATCTACGGGGGATTGATCCCACCTGGGAGACTACCTCCCATTTGATGTATGAGTGTAACCAGCGGGGACATACGGTGTTTTTCCTGGAGCCCCATGATCTTTACATCCGGGACAATGAGCTGGTGGCCAGGATGCACAATATTTCCGTTCATAAGAATTTACCCATCAAAGCATACTGGGATGCCCTCATTGACTGCCTGATCCAGGATGAACTCATTTTTGAAACGGTTGTTGAGCTGGATGTACTTTTTTTAAGAAAAGATCCCCCCATTAATTACCAGGTGATGGAATTCCTCGGCCCGCTTTGTGACCAGGTGTTTATCATGAATAAACCCATGGGGCAGATCAACGGCAACAGCAAGGTGTACACCCTAAACTTTCCCCATATTATCCCCCAGACCCATATTTCCAGGGACCCCCAACGCCTGCGGCGAATTATTGCTGATTTTGGGGGGGACATGATTATTAAACCGCTGCAGGGCCATGGCGGAGAAGGGGTAATCAAGGTAAGTAATCGTGATCCTGAGAATCTCAATTCCCTCATTAATTACTATGTTCGGGCCAACCGCCCTTACCCCCAACGTCAAGCCATAATGGTTCAGGAGTACCTGGAAGATGTTAAAAAAGAGGGGGATGTCCGTATATTACTACTCAATGGTGATATCCTCGGTGCCATGAAACGCAGGTCCGTATCAGAAGATTTCAGAACCAATGTTCATGCCGGGGCTGAGGTCTTCTTCCATGATATAACACCTGCCCAAAAACGAGTTTGTGACATCATTAAGCCTAAGCTCATGGCCGATGGCCTCTATTTTGTCGGTATTGATCTCATTGGAGATAAGCTGCTTGAAATCAACTGTGTCAGTCCCGGTGGTATTCCGCGGATCAATGAACTCTCCGGGCTGAAGCTTGAATCCCAGGTGGTTGATTTTATTGAATATAAGATTGTTAATTAACTGAACTCTAATGATGATAAAACCTTGGTCGGATTTTTATATGAAAACAATGCCATCCCATGCCAGGTCCGCCCCTGTTGATGTTGATGTCTTTCAATACCAGCGCAGGGTGTGGATGAAAGTAATCGTTTTTTCCATGATTTGTCTTTTGATGATGTTTTTTTTGCTGTCCTGTCGGGGAGAAACCGCAAAAGGTGTTTTGAAAATAGGGCTTCCCGAAGAGCCACGGACCCTTAATGTGTGGCTCGCAAGTGATGCCAACTCCTGGAAAATTTTATCTCAGATTTACCAACCCATGTACTTACGGAACCCTGACACCCTGGAACTTATTCCCTGGCTGGCAAAGGATATGCCGGTGCTGGACAGTGAAAACATGAGTTACCTTGTGACATTAAAGGAGGCAAAGTGGTCCGACGGCACTGAATTTACCGCCCATGATGTGGCCTTCACCGCCGGGGTATTTCGTGATTTCAAAGTCCCTCGGTATTACAGCAAATGGAAGGCCATTGATAAAATTGAGGTGGTGGATGACCACACGGTGCGTTTTTTCCTGAAAAAACCATCGGCCATTATTCTTTCCCGGGTGTTCACCGCCCCCATGGTCTCCCGCAACCGATGGCAACCAGTGGTCGAAGCGGCATTAAAAACGAAAAAACCTTTGCGGACTCTCCAGAATCATAAAATTGAAACCCCCTTGGGCACAGGGCCTTTTGTACTTTCTAAATACCAGAAGGGGACTTTTCTTTACATGGAAAAAAACCCCTGGTTTTTCGGCACAGGGCATACCATGGCCAATCGACGTCTGGGGCCCTGGGTGGATGGGGTGATCTACAGAATGTATGGTACCAGTGATGTGGCCATACTTGCCCTTCAAAAGGGTGAAATTGACATGTACTGGTGGGGCATTCAACCCGGATATGTGGCACAGCTGACCGAGAACCCGGACATTGAGCTGTTTCACAACCACAAAAGTGCTCTCTATTTCATGGGGTTTAATTTAAGAAAGCCCCCTTTTGATGACAAAATATTGCGACGGGCCATTGCCACCCTCATTGACAAAGAGTTTATTGTTACTCGCCTCCTCCAGAATTATGGCATTGCCATGCACTCCATTGTTCCTCCGGGAAATCGATTCTGGCATAATCCAGATGTGACCCGGTACAGTGAAGGGCTTAACCACCTCCAGCGTATTCAAAAAGCCCATGCCCTGTTAAAGCAGGCAGGGTATACGTGGGAGGTTCCCCCGGTGGACAAGGATGGAAATTTTCAAGAGGCTCGGACTATCCGTCTTCCCAGTGGTCAACCCATGGGAAAACAGGTTATTTTGACCCCCCCTGCAGACTATGATCCCAAACGGGCATTTGCCGGTATGATGATACAAGAATGGATGCGGGAGATGGGAATCAATGCCTTTGCCCGCCCCATGTCCTTTGGAGCGCTTCTGGATAAGGTTAAGGGTAAGCA
>Ga0307987_1002218_pt1 | contig 10220 bp, 4 predicted proteins | sample EllFjometagen181_FD_203157 | JGI IMG/M metagenome (GOLD analysis project Ga0307987, IMG submission 203157) | Marine microbial communities from Ellis Fjord, Antarctic Ocean - #181 | ecosystem: Environmental > Aquatic > Marine > Unclassified | place: Southern Ocean | collected 2014-10-08 | reverse complement strand
TACGATAGAGATACCGGGGAGACGCGTCTCCCCGGACCCCTCGGTGCGGCTTGGCGGTACGACCGGCTACGCCGACTCGTTCCGCCAAGCGGACGCCGTTTCTCGGTCCGCGTTCCCGCCTCCAGAGGAGGCCAGGATTACAGCCCCGGGTGCAAGCCCGGGGTTCCGAGCCACCCATTCCCCGAGCTCCGGAGGTGCGACAGATCTCCGCCTCGGCTCTGGGAAGACGCCATGTCCACCGTTCCGAACCGCAACAGGCGCGCGGCTTGCGCGCGCGGCGCGACCTCCGGCCCCTCACCGGTCCAACTCGCTCAACTGCTCCGTCACGCCCCAGATTCCTGCCCGCAGCATGTTGTCCATTAGTTCGAGGCATTGCGTCTGGATGGGCTCGCTGTCGGTCTGCCGGTAGATGCGGAAGAGCAACTGGGCAAGCGTGGCGCTATCACGTGAACTCTGGTCGTCGGATTCTCCCCCTCCCGCCAAATCGATTAGTCGTTTGCAGACCTGGAACGTCAGGTCCGGCAGACGGGACGTGGATTGTTCGAGCGCCCTGACCAGCACGTCGGCGTTGTCTGGGAACGCCGGGCTATCTAGAAACGCCTCCAGAAGGGGGGCGAATTCCTGTGAGAACTCTCCTTCCAGGTTCTGCAGGAACGTAGCCGCTGCGTTCCTAACATCTGGTTCCAAATCCCGGAAGAGTGCGGGTAAGACTCGCAGGCAGAAATCGCGACATCCCGCGTCGGTGATGTTGGCCGCCGCGACCCTGGCGCATCCCATTCTCAACGACGCGTCTTCAGCTGAAAGACAATGCTCCAGTGGCCCGACGGCTTCTGGATTTCCGAAATGGGCGATGGCATTGAGTCTCGCGCCCGCCTCACGTACTTCGGCAAAGGACGAGCGTATCATTCTCGCGAGGATGGGCCGCAGGCTCTGGTAGTGGCTGCTCAGAGCATACATAATGAACTCCTCCACGTAGTACGTGTTGAGCAACCTGTCCTCATCGGTTTTGCAGAGCGAAACGAACAGGGACACCGCACGGTCTCGGTCATGCCCAAGAGCCGCGAGCAAGATGGTGGCGGCCTCGGCTCGAACTGCAACGATGTGATCCGTTGCCAGCCGCTCGATCTGAGGCCCAAAGAACCGGAAGCGATCCGGCCTGTTCCAGATCAACTCGCGTATCGTGCCAGCGATGGTCCCTCGGACGGAATTGATCGCAGCGTCCACCATTTTCCCGCCGTAATAAACCGTCTCGCGCTCCGGCGATTCGCGCCAGAGCTCATCCTGGGGATCAGGGTCATTGTCTGCGTACCAAGCAAGGATCCCTAGGATATCTTCAGGGATCTCATCATCAGCGAATTTCCCAATTGGGTGGCCAATGTACCGGCCGCATGGCCTCCCCGGCAGGTCGTGGCAATAGCGGACGACGGCGAAGGCATCCTCCTTGTTGACGTCACTCTCCTTCAGGGCCAAGAGGACACTCTCGAAGTACGTCGGGTTGGATGCCGGCGGTATCTGAAGGGCAAGGGCGCAGAACTTCTTTGGGTCCTTCTTGGTTTCCTCCTCGAGGGTGCGGGCCAGTGCGTGCGCTCCCCCTTTCAGCCGGTCCTCGGGAGCACACTCATCGTGTCCTCTTTGGTACCTGGCGATGGCCGCGAGCCACTGTTCGTCGTTCATCTTGGCAGCAGACTCAGAGCCGATCGGGGAGCCAATCATCCCCCAAGAGACCGCCATCCCGCGCGGGGGCTCTGGCTGCTCGCGGTCAAAGCGCCTTCGCAACTCCTCTAGTCGAGCACGAGTAGGACCATCCAGGCGGCCCGGAGGGAGAGCCGACACCAGGACGAACTGGGCGTACTCACGCTGCTTCCTCCCGGCTGCGGTACGCGCAAAGGCCGTATCGAAGGAGAGTAGAACTCGTCGAAGCTTGGGCAGCTTTCGTCCGTCACATCGGGGACCGATGGCCGAGATGAGTTCCCGCGCTGCCCAGAACTCAAAGTCCCCTCCGCTTGCGGAGGTCCAGCCGCAGCCCAGCCGCGCTGGCTTGTCGCAAAGGTAGTCGAGTGCCTCGTTGGCGAAGCTCTCTGCCCCCTTCGTGTAGGCGCGGACGAGAAGGAAGTTGGCCGCTTCAGAATGCGTATCCTCTAGCTGTTGCCGGAATTTTGGGAACAGCTGTGGTTTGTCAGCCGCCAGGATCGAAAGCGCTTTCTCCAATCCCATCATGATTGCGTCTTCGCACGACAGCGGCTCACTCCGATACATCCGCCAACTCCACACCGAAGACGACGACAACCCCTCATCCTGGATTGGCAGGCTGCTGCGCCTGATGACAGTCAGGAAGAAGGGCAGGACATGGTCAAGGAACTCCTTCGGCGCTCCTGCGGCAGTCCTCATGAGGATCCTCTCGCTCTTGGAGTCCTCCTCCAGAAAACGCCATGCATCCGTGAGTGAATCGGGGAGGCGCTGCCCCACCTTTGACAGGTAATGCCCGATGGCTTGGGCGGCCCAGTCAGGATGGCCTTTCGACAACTGCCACAAGGACTGCCAGAACTCTTCCCCCCCCGAGTCATCCCCTAAGCCAAGGTCAACCAGTCTGAGAAACAGATCAAAGACGCATCTGCCAGCTCCCGACGCTTGAGGGAACCGGAGATTCCGCCAGAGAAGTGAGTTCCACTCTTCCGAGCGCTCCAGATAGGGTTCCAGGAGCTCGACCACCATGTCAGGGAAGCTATGAGCATGCTGGCGCAGACTGCGCACTGTCAGCTGGCGCATGTATTCGTCCCCGCTGCCCAGATATTCCTGCAGATGCCCGGTCTCCTTCAGGAAGACCAACCATGCCGGACTTCCCCATATGGCCACGCGAATGTCACGTGCAAGGGCGTTGTCGTCGGCAGCCATGGCTGCTTGGAGGGCGCGCCACTCAGACGCCATCGGATCGGGGGCGTTCGCAACGAAGTCAATGGCAGTCCTCTTGAGGTGGTAGCGGACCCCATCGTCCAGGAGAAGATCCTGCAGATTCCTCGTGTAGCCAGTCGGAGCGGACCGGCGCTCCTCCCTAAGAACCTGAGTAACCATCCGTCGATACGACAGGTGCTGCTCTGTGGCGTCGTGCAGGAAGAGCGAGAGTCCATTCCCCTTGGCAACGAAGCGCCGACCCAACGCGTAATCCGCAATCTCCTGGTGGCAGAATGCTATCTGATGCAAGTTCTTGTGGAGTATCCCCTCAGACAGCATCCCTTCGACTGTTGAGTAGTGGTCGTCGTATACACTGGCTGAGGGGACCCAAAGGCTCTGCAGGACGGCCTGACGCTCAAGAATGGTGTCGACCACCTGTCCCACTCGGCTCTCACGAGGAGCGACGCGTCTGTCCGTTCCTTTGAGCATGTGTTGCCAATAGACCCCCAAGAGATCGCGGGGCCGACAGGGGAGTCGGTGCCCCCCGGCTTCCGCATCAGTCGCGATATGGAGGAGTTGCAGATGAAGTGGGACGCTGTAGTAATCCCACTGCTCCTGAGTCATCAAGTTGACGTCAATACCGATTCTCACAAGAAAATCAGATACGGTCTCGCGAGGTATCGCCGACAAGAGCACATGCTTGCGTTTGCTCTCATCCCCAAGCACGCGCTTCAGACGGTGATCGTTGGCCAAGTCGTAGCTGCGGCAAGCCACTAGAACGGTGACTGTGCGAGTCCCCAAAGCTCTCTCTACCATCTGGCTGACACAATCGAGAAACTCCGGATGTTGCCCCGACAGGGCACTGACGGCATCCAACTGGTCCACGATGAACACCGAATGTCTTTCCCCGGCGAACCCCACGAGGGACTTGACTGGCGACGCTGGCAACCCCATCCACTCCCCAAGGGCATCCGGGCCAGAAGCGGCTACGGCAGCGGCCACGCTCAGGTACAGGCAGGGCACATCTGTTTCTTGGCAGTGAGTGACAACTTGCTGGAGGATGCCAGTCTTTCCAGCGCCTGGAGCACTCTCCAGGAGAATGGCACCGGCGGAGCCCTCAGCGACAGCCCCGGTGATGTCGTTCAGCTCCGGGCGTTCGAAGGGCTCGTCACCGGCCCACTTCCAGTCCCCAAAGCAGCGTGCATTGTGATCCGAGATCGCCTGGCCAAGACATGCGTCCCCAGCCAGGGGCTGCTTGCCGAAACCACCCTTGCGAAGCCGTTCCCATAGGGCGTCGGCATCAAGGGCGTGGTGCACCTTCTCCAAACAGAAACCGGCCAAGACACAGCGCGCAGAAGACCTGTTGCCTCTGATCAGCGTGCCAAGGGACTCCTCGATGTGGCACGTCAGATCTGCCTCCCCATACGTGTGAATATATACGCGTTTCAGATACTCAAACACGAGTAATCTCTTACCGTGGTGGATGCGGGACTTCTCGTGCGCCTCCCCTGAAGAAAAGGCGGCTGGTTTGACTCTCACTGCCCCGGCCAAAGGCCCCCGTTCGTCGCACCACAGTCCGACTATGTCGGAGAACCAGACTCGCTTGTCCTCACTCGTCAGGAAAAGGCTTTCGTATTCACTGACGTCCTTGGCGTCTCTGGCACATTGTGAAAGCTCGGCGAGCTCGGCGGATTGCTGTGTGGAAACGAAGTGGAAGCTGGCGTCTGGCTCACGGAGCTTGAGAGCGCACTTCTCCATCACTCCGGCCGCCTGCAGTGCGGCAATAGTCCATCCACCCGTTCGGGAACGCTGACGCTTAACCTGATGGTATTCACGTTTGCTTCCCTTCTCGAGGTAGAACTCCACGCCCTCACCTTCGGGGCCGGGCGGCTCAAGCCGGATCGTCTCGGAGGTCCCGCGAAGCACTCCGCACAGGGAAAGCACTGTCCACTTCCCCTCGTACCTGTTGCCAAACTTGTCAGCTGCTCCGCCCGCTAGCGGCATGGTTCGCCTCCTTCAGATACACAAGCCCAGAACGGACCCGTTCGCCTCAGCAGGATGAACGCCCTGCCCCTCTGGTCTCGGATGGGCTGCGAGGACCTTCCCGAGTGACGGACCTCTTCGATTCCCGGATGGTGTCTTTTCGAGTTCCACACCACCTATTGTAGCAGACTGCAGGGCGAACGCCACCACGCGGCCATTGCTGGTCGTGGCGGCCCTCAGGGCATGGGACTAGCGCAACACCGTACTCGCCGGGACCACCTAGGGGGATCGCCCGCACATCGGTCCTACCATCGCGCAGAGCGAAGTCACGCGGCTTGCGCGTTTGCCTGACGTAGGCTGCACCTTGACTGTGCCCGGCACTGGTAGTATTCTGGTAGTATGAAAGTCAAGACATCCATCACACTATCGCGTGCCGTGCTGGAAGAGATCGACCGGCGGAGCGAGCAGTTCCACAGCCGGTCCGGGTTCCTGGAAACGGCCGCAGTGGGGCTTCTCCAGGAACTGGCCAGGAAAGAGACCGAGCAACGGGACCTGGAGATCATCAACCGTCGCGCCGATGCCCTGAATGCAGAAGCGGATGACGTGCTGGGCTTCCAGGTGCCGCTGTGAGACGGGGCGAGCTGTACCGGGTGAGGCGGCCTTCCTCGCGCGATCCCAAGCGGAGCCGCGTGTTTGTGGTGGTGAGCCGCCAGATCCTCATTGAATCTCGCTTCTCCACGGTGATATGCGCTCCTGTCTATACGGCCTACGACGGGCTTTCGACGCAAGTGGAGGCGGGAGCTGGCGAAGGGCTCAAACACGACAGCAGCATCCACTGCGACGAACTGGTAAGCCTGCCGAAGACGATGCTCACCGACTATGTGGGCAGTCTCTCGGCTGGGCAGCTTCAGAAGCTGGACACGGCGCTGAAGATGGCGTTGCAGTTGTACGAGTAGAGAGCCCGAAACCGACCTGGAGTGGACGCGGGCGCAACATCATGCTAGCCGTGGCTTCCTGTGGCGGTCTGCCGGTATATTCGTTTTGCCACCAGGGCACAGCCGCTGCCGCAGGGCAGCAGAACGAAGAGGATTGCCAGCACGATGAAACACGCATTTTGCCTCCTTCTGATCTGCGGTCTGGCCATGGCCCAGACCGAGAACCCGGTCACCAACGGGGGGTTCGAGACGCTCGATGCAAAGGGCTTCCCGGTCGATTGGGAGCCCGTTGGCCTGGAGGTCAAGCTGGTGCCGGAGGCCCATTCGGGGAAGAGCGCGATTCTTCTCCATCGTCCAGCCAACGCCGACCAGCGGCGCCATGAGACGGGCCTGAACCGCATCTGGAAGATGGACTCGGGCGAGCAGGGCAAGATGCTTGCGGTCGCCAAGGGCGGGCTGCGCTTCTGGTACAAGGTGAAGCAAGCGAATCCGGATGTGGTGATGAAGATGAATGTCATCGCCATGGACGAGCGACCCTTTGAGGGTTGCGAGGTGCCGCGGCCGTTCTACCAAGTCCCCCAGAAGCACTTCGGCGACGGCCAGTGGCACGAAGGCGTGCTGGCGTTCGACTTCAGCGAGAACACGCGCTTCAAGTGGCTCCAAATCTCGCCCCGCATCACGGGCCCCGGCGATACGGAATGGCTGATCGACGATCTTCAGTGGGTGGAATCGGTCGGTCCCCTGCCTCACGCCATCTCGCTCAAAAGCTACAAACGGCTCGATGGCGGCCTGCAGCTCCGCTGCCTGATGACCAACTCGGGCGATGTCCCGCTCACTGCGGGCAGCGTGACCCTCTCCCTGCCCGAGCCCCTGCAACTGGCCGGTACGCCCGCCAGGCAGGAGGTCCGCAAGCTGGCCCCGGACATGTTCGAGGTCGCTTCCTGGAACGTCAAAGGGCATCCTCGCCCGGGTTCCGTGCCTGTGGCTCGGTTCACCGCCAGCGGCAAGACTGTGGAGGTGACCTGCTCCTTTGGACCCGCGCTCGACTGGATCCAGTTCCAGACCGAACGCAATGTGCTCTGGACCGGGCAGGAGATGAACGTGGATCTTGTTGCCTACAACCGCGGCGATGCGGTGCTGCCCCGCATTGATCTGGACTTCTCGCTGCCCGGCGAACTGGAGCTGGTTGGCTCTCTCCCCAAGACGCTTGAGAATGTGCCGCCCTGGGGCAAGGCCAAGGTGCAGTTCCGGGTGCGTGCCAGAGCGAAGAAAGCAGCGGCGCCCCTGCATGGTCGGTGGGAGATTCCCGGTGGGCGGAGCGGTTATTTCACGGCCGAGGTAGCGATCGGCCGGAACCCGGCAGGGTCGGAGAACGGATGGCTTACGGTGGCCTGTGACTCGTTCGAGATCGTGTTCCCGAAGAACGGCTTCGGCTTGGGACAGGGCTGGGTATACGCCAAACGGCCGAACCGGAGGCTGGTGGGAGCGGTGCCCAATCTGGGCCGGCTGGTCACGACCAACACCAACTCGACCGGTGTGGTTCTGGTCGCCGGATCGGCCAGGACCTTGCGGGACGGCAAAGCCATTGGCGCGGAGGGGGGTAGTGGCCTTCGGTTCACCATTGAGTCCGCAGTCCTGGCCAGAGCGGCGTTCCCCGGCCCCATGTACGTTGACTTCCTGGCAGCCAAGGCGGGTTCCGGCAAGGCGAACGAACTGATCACCTGCCGCATCACCGCACCCGTGCCGAAAGAAGGGACACTACTCGCGCTCGATGGCCCGCAGTTGACCACCCTCGTCGGTGGCAAGGACGAGGCCCTCGCCCCCGGCATGGAATGGCTCGTAGGCGACGAGGATTCCTCGAACGACAATGTCATCGGGTATAACCAGACCCATCGCCTGCGTTGGCGCCCCCATCCCCATCTGGTCACCGTGCCCATGCTCAGCGTCCGCCGCAAGGACGTGCTCACCGCCCTGTTCTGGCACCCCCGCGCCACCTGGAACGACGGCACCCGACGAGCCGACCTGAAACCAGGCGAAGCCGACACGGATCGCCCGACTCCCGTTTTCGCCACGCCCGACCGGTTTGGCGGCCACGCCTGCGCCGTCATGGGGTTGAGCGTCCCAAGCGTGGGCACCTACGGCGAGCGCAACAAGCTGGGCACTGGCAAGGGCTGGCCCGCAAAGGGCGTCAACGCCACGAAGATCGACTTCAGCTACGCATTCTACGTGCAGACCGGTTCGGACTCCGCGCTGGATGCCCTGAAGGCCTGGTACTCGGTCTACGGGGTCGCGCCGCCGAGCCGTTCCCCCCAAGCCAAGAGCGGACCCCGTCTGGCCTCCGCGACCCGTCGATTCCGCGGCGACGGCGTCCCGGACTGGGTGCAAGCGGCACACACCGGCCATGGTGGCAGGCAAGGTCTCCTTCCTCCCAAGCAATGGACCGACGAGCTGGAGTGGAGTATGCAGGCCTACCTGGAGACGCTCTGGGATCCGGCAGCCAAGGAATGGCGCATCTTCCATGGTGGCCCCCCGGTCAAGCGTCGCAACGGGGCCTATCCAAACTTCCTCTTCGACTGCGTGACGGTGGCCAAGTTGACCGACGACCCGGACCTGAAGCATCGCCTGGAGGCTCGCGCCAAGGAAGTGACCGATGCCCACGATGGCCCCGTTCCCTCCGCCACCGACTGTGGTCTGCTCTACGGCGATCCCCTCGCCCACATCGCCAACAAGGCCAACGAGGCCGCTGCGTTGCTGAAGAGCCAGCATACCGACGGCGGCTGGCACTACCAGACCCGGGTCGAACAGGGCGGCATGTTCAAGGGGCGCGACTATGCCGGCCTCTCGCCGGATGGCTTCGAGGCCAACGGGCTCGTCGCCCGCAAGGCCTGGACCCTCCTCCGCGCCCACAGCATGACCGGCGACAAACGTCTGCTAGACGGTGGCTTGAAGGCCCTCGCCTACATGGACAAGTTCCGCGTACCCCGCGCCGCTCAAGTCTGGGAGGTCATCGGCCACGCCCCCGACATCCTCGCCGCCGCCGATGCCTGCCAAGCCTACATCGAGGGCTACCGCGCCACCGGTGACCGCAAGTACCTGGAAAAGGCGAAGTACTGGGCCTGGGCCGGGCTGCCCTTCGTCTACCAATGGGGCGTGGACGACTACCCCTGGCTTCGCTATGGCTCCATCCCCATCTTTGGTTCCACGTGGTGGACCTGCACCTGGTTTGGCCGTCCCGTGCAGTGGAACGGGCTGCGCTACGCCTACGCAATCATGGAACTGGCCGAATACGACCAGAGCTGCCGCTGGGAAACGATCGCCACCGGCCTGACTGTCTCCGCCCTCCACCAGCAGGGCATGGACCCCGAGAACAAGGAGAACTACGCCCTCTGGCCCGACGTCTACAACGCCGTCACGGGACAGCGCGTGGAATGGAACTTCGCTCCACGCGGCTTCATCATCAATGTCCACAAGCTCATGGGCCGCGAGCCCTACCCAGCCGTCGAGGTCCTGCGGGACGAAAAGGGGAAGCCAACGCCTATCCGCATCATTGGCTGCGTCCGCTTCGTTCGTGGGCATGACCGCTACCTCGCCAAACGCAGGACCGTGACCACGCTTTTCGAGAGCGGCTACCCATTGTCGGGACGCATCGTCATCGCGGGCGTGACCGAGCCGCAGAAGGTGGGACGCTTGCGGAAGGTCGTCGGCAACCCCTCCGAACCCGGTACCTGGAGCTACGATCCCGAGACCCGAGCCGTGGTCGCCTTCCCCACCCCTGACGACAAGATGGAACTGAACATCGTCGGCGTCGATCCCGTCCAGCCCGGCTTCACTCCCGGCGAGAAGACCAACGTCAACTTCGAGTTCAACGCCACCCGCGACGGCTGGCAGCGCATGCACGACATCAGCAGACTCGACGTGCGCGGTGGCATGCTCCATATCCAGGCAAGCGGCGGCGATCCCTACATGGTTCGCAGCTTCTGCCGCATTGACGGTGATTCCGTGTCCCGCATTCGGGTACGCCTCGCCGCCTCGGCGGGGGCTGGCGCCCAGTTCTTCTGGACCACCGAAGGCAGCCCTACCATGGCCGAGGACAAGCGGATCGACGTGCCGGTGACCGCCGACGGCGAGTTCCACGAGATCGTTTTCCCGGTTGGCGACCACGCCAACTGGCGCGGCAAGACCATCACCAGCATTCGCCTCGACCCCATCGCCGGCACGGCGAAGGCCAAGGTCCAGATCGACTGGATACGGGGGGAGAAGTAGGGAATTGGCGATCTCGGATTGGTGATTTCAGATTGGGGCAGGCGGGGAACGACACCGTGACTGTGGCATCTCGCCTCGGTGCGCGAGCAGTGGCGTCCGCTTGGCGGAACGGTTCGGCGTCCGCCGGCCGTACCGCCAAGCCGTTGCGAG
>Ga0307987_1002216_pt1 | contig 10222 bp, 9 predicted proteins | sample EllFjometagen181_FD_203157 | JGI IMG/M metagenome (GOLD analysis project Ga0307987, IMG submission 203157) | Marine microbial communities from Ellis Fjord, Antarctic Ocean - #181 | ecosystem: Environmental > Aquatic > Marine > Unclassified | place: Southern Ocean | collected 2014-10-08 | reverse complement strand
TGGCGTTGTGTACGAACGCCCGAATCTTGTTGTGATCCTTGATCCCCGGCGCGACTTCCACCCCGCTGGCCACATCTACCGCGAAGGGGCGCACCTGGCGCACTGCCTCGGCCACATTCTCCGGATTCAGGCCACCGGCCAACACCGTCGCTCGCCGCGCCGCCAACAGGGCCGCCAACCGCCAGTCGCATCGGCGGCCAGTGCCCCCGTGCTTGCCATCGCTGATCGAGTCCACCAGCACAGCCTCGCCCGGCAACGTCAGTGCCTGATGCACTGCATCCTCGTCCGCCAGGCCAACTGCCCGCCAGGCGCGCGGCATGGCGGACACTGACTCGACGGGTTCGTTGCCACAGAACTGGATGAGGTCCAGACCACCGACTGCGCAGGCCTCGATGGCGAACGCCAGCGAGGCATTCACCACCACCCCAACCTTGGTGGTCGTGGCAGGCAACAGGCGGACCAGCTCGCGGATCTGCTGTGGCGAAACGTAGCGCTTGGACTTCTCGTAGAGAATGAATCCCGCAAACTCGGCCTCGCACTCGGCTACGCAGCGGACATCCTCGGCACGAGTCAGCCCGCAGATCTTCACCTGTATGCTCATGCCTTGGCCTCTTGGTACGAGGCCAGCAACTCCCGCAACGCCACGCCCGGGCTAGCGGCCCGCATCAGCGTCTCGCCGATCAGGAATCCATCCGCACCGGCATTCACCAAGCGCGCCATGTCCTGACCAGTCTTCACCCCACTTTCGGCAATGCGCACATGCTCGGTGGGAATCTGATCCAGCATCCGTTCGGCTACACCCAGATCCACCTTGAACGTCTTCAGATTGCGGCTGTTCACCCCAACCACATCCACCCCGAGGCCGAGAACCCGGTTGAGCTCCTCCTCGTTGTGGACCTCGGTGAGGATCCCCAACCCCAATCCCTGGGCTTTGGCGAAAAGCTGCACGTAGAGGTCGTCCGCCAGCGAGGCTGCAATCAGCAGCACGGCGGAAGCTCCCAGCACCCGCGCTTCGAGCACCTGGTATTCATCGACGATGAAGTCCTTGCGCAGGCACGGGATCGACACCTGCGGGGCCACCGTCGCCAGGAACTCCGGACTCCCCTGGAAGAAATGCGGTTCGGTGAGCACCGACAGGGCCGATGCACCAGCTTCGGCCAGTTCAAGCGCGAGGTCGGAGGGAGCGAAGTGCGGCCGAATCAGCCCCTTGGAGGGTGATGCCTTCTTCAACTCCGCGATGATCGTAGGCAGCTCGTGCCGCCGCAGTGCCGCCGCGAACGGCACCACGGGCCGGGCCTCGGCCAGTCGCCGCTCAAGAGACTGCGCAGGTGCGTTCTCGCGTCGGGCGGCCACGTCCTCTCGCGTTCGTGCTACGATGGTGTCGAGAATTGTCATGCCACTTGGCTCTCCTTGACGAGCGTTTCCAGCTTGGCCAAGGCCGCGCCGGAGTCGATGGATGCAGCGGCCAACTTCAGGCCCTCGTCCAGTGTATCCGCCTTCTCGCCCACCACGATTGCCGCCGCCGCATTGAGCAGCACAACCGCACGGGGGGCGCCTTGCACGGAGCCGTCGAGAATACCGCGCAGAATCTTGGCGTTCTCCTCGGGGGTGCCACCAGCCAGTTCCTCGCTGTCGAAGGTCTCGCCGATAAGCAACTCCGGGACGAGGTCATAGGTCCGGATGTCGCCATCGCGGAGTTCACTCACCCGGGTATTGCCCGTGCAGGTGATCTCGTCCAGGCCATCCTCGCCATGGACCACGTAGGCCCGGCGACAACCCAAATCCTTCAGGGCCTCGGCGAAGACCTCGGTCAGCTCCGGCGCAAAGACGCCAAGCACTTGACCGGTCGCGGCGGCAGGGTTGGTCAGCGGCCCGAGCATGTTGAAGATCGTCCGAATCTTCAACTGTTTGCGGGTAGGCATCACGTACTTCATGGCCGGGTGCATGTTGGGCGCGAAGAGGAAGCCGATGCCGTTCTCCTGGATGCATTCCTCCATGATCATAGGATCGGCCGCCAGATTGAAGCCCAAGGCCGCCAACACATCGGCCGAACCGCACTTGCTGGTCACTGCGCGATTGCCATGCTTGGCCACGCAGATGTCTGCTCCCGCCGCCACAAAGGCGGTCGTCGTGGAGATGTTGAAGGTGCCAGCCCCGTCGCCGCCGGTACCACAGGTGTCGATCACACTGCGAGCCCCTGCATCGACCAGCGTGGCATGCTTCCGCATCACCGAAGCGGCGGCAGCCACCTCGGCCGGAGTCTCGCCCTTGATCCGCAAGCCCATCAGGAACGCGCCGATCTGCGCATCCGTGGCGTTGCCCGACATGATGTGGTTCATCACCACCATGATCTCGGTGGGGCTGAGATCCTCACCCGCGATCAGTTGTTCAAGAACTTGCGTGAACATGTCCATATCTCCTTGTTGGCCTGAACTATTCATGCGCTTCGTCGCGAGAGCGCGTAGTGTGCTGTGGATCAGCCTGTTGTGCCAGGTTGCCGGGCGCAGGCGTGTTGAAACCCGTCAAGGTCGGCGTTCTGGCACAACGGGCTGAGATGCAGTGCAATCCGGGTTCGCAGTAGATTCGCGTGAATAATCCAGGTCACTTGGTTGCCCTTACGAAATTGGCCAGCAGCCGTTTGCCGGCTGGGGTGAGTACCGATTCGGGATGGAACTGCACACCTTCGACGGCGAACTCCTTGTGACGCAGCCCCATGATCTCGCCATCGTCGGTCTCGGCCGTGACCTCCAGGCAGTCAGGAAGCGTGCTGCGGTCGATGGCCAGGGAGTGGTAGCGCGTGGCCTTCATGGGCGAGCGGATCTTCTCGAACACGCCCTTGCCGTCGTGGTTGACCGCCGAGACCTTGCCGTGCATGATCGCCTTGGCCTTGATCACCTTGCCGCCAAAAGCGGCGCCGACGGCCTGATGCCCCAGGCACACACCCAACAGGGGAATCTTGCCTGCCGCCGCCTGGATCAGGGCGATGGAGATGCCCGCCGCTTCAGGGCGGCACGGGCCGGGGGAGATCACGATCCCGTCCGGCTTCAGCGCCAGCGCCTCCTCCACAGTGATTTCATCATTGCGCCGCACCTCCACCTGCTCGCCGATCTCGGCGATGTATTGGACAAGGTTGAAGGTGAACGAGTCGTAGTTGTCAAGCATCAAAATCATGGTGCATACTCCTCACATCGCCAGGCCGTTGGCGGCAAGTTCCAAGGCACGCATCATACCGCGAGCCTTGTGACGGGTCTCGTCAAACTCCCGGTCCGGATCCGAATCGTAGACGATCCCGGCACCGACCTGCACGGACACGTCGTCGCCCTCGATCTCGAGCGTTCGAATGGTGATCGCCAAGTCCATATTGCCGTCGTATCCCAGGTAGCCGACCGCGCCACCATAGGCCCCGCGCGGCTGCGGTTCCAGTTCGTTGATGATCTCCATGGCCCGGATCTTCGGCGCGCCCGAGAGCGTCCCCGCCGGGAATGTGGAGCGGACCAGCTGGAACGCATCCTTGTCCGGCTGCAGCGTGGCCTTCACGTTCGAGACCAAGTGCATCACATGGCTGTACCGCTCAATGCTCATGAAATCGCTGACCTGCACGCTCGCTGGGGTCGCCACGCGCCCCAGGTCGTTGCGGCCAAGATCGACCAGCATCAAGTGCTCAGCCCGTTCCTTCTCGTCCTTCAACAGTTCGTCGGCGAGCGCCCGATCCTCCGCATCCGTAGCTCCGCGCGGGCGAGTGCCGGCGATGGGACGCAGCTCGGCTGCATCGCCGGTCAAGCGGACCATGACCTCCGGGGACGACCCCACCAGGATGCGTTCGCCCGTCTTCAGAAAGAAGGTGTAGGGAGAGGGATTGACCAAGCGCAGGGCCCGGTAGAGCGTGAATGGATCGGCCGGCAGCTTGGTGGTGAACCGCTGGGAGAGCACCACCTGGATGATGTCGCCCTCTTCGATGTATTCCCGCGCTTTGCGGACGATCTGCCGATACTCTTCGCGACTCATGTTCGACTTCGGTTCGACCAGCTCGCAGAGCTTCTGCGGGGTCGGCTTCGCAGGCTGCGCCAAACGGGCCTCGATGGCCTTGATCCGGTCCTCGGCATCGCGATACGCCGCCTCGGGCGTCTCGAACCAATCCGTCCGGGCACAGGCCACGATCTTCATGGTGTGGCGGACGTTGTCGAAGATGATCATGGTGTCCGTGAGCATGAAGGAGGATGTGGGGCCATCCAGTCCGCCCTTGGGTTCGGGCAGCTTTTCGAATTCGTTCACGGACTCGTAACCAAGGAAGCCCACCGCGCCACCGACAAACCGCGGCAACTCGGGCAGGGAGACCGGGGTGGTCTGCTCCATCACCGCCCGCAACGCATCGAACCCGCCGTCGCCCAAGCCCACCTTTCCGGCCGGGGTCTCCAGCACGGCCTTCCGGTCCGTCACCGTGAATCGAGAATGGGGATGGACACCGATAAAGGAGTAGCGACCCCAGTGACGGCCGCCCTCCACGCTCTCCAGCAGGAACATCTGCCGATCATCGGCAAACCGACTGGCCACCGACACCGGGGTCTCGATGTCCGCTAGGTGCTCGCGGTACACGGGGATCAGATTCCCCTTGGCACACAAGGTCTTGAACTCTTTGAACTCGGGAACGCTCATCGTGCTACCACCTTTCTGCTGTCGTCGAATCTCTATCTGAAGAAACCATGTCTTCCAGGCACAAAAAAAGAGCCGCGAACGACGTTCGCGGCTCCCGTAAACGAGCGAGCACCCGGACGTCCTACTGACGCCACCACCAGATCAGGTTGCTCGGGTTGGACTTCATGATGCGCTCTGCCTATCCTGCGTTTTTGTTTCGATACAATAGAACAATATGCCCGATTCCTGCCCGGTCAAGCCGCCGGCGCGAGTTTTTCGTCCAACTCCTGCGTAGCCGGAGCATCCCTTCCCCTCATTCCCCGGAGGGGGCGGCCCGGCTACGCGGAAGCAGGGGGTTTCTCCGGCTACCACCCTCGCCAGCAACTTGCCCCACCGTTCCCGCCACACTACCGTTCGATTACCGGCAGCAGCAAAGTGGCCGCTCAGCCCACCGTCAGAAGATCACACCTCAGGCTGGAGAAAATGACATGGCCGAGAAACCACTGACTCTTCAGCAGATGAAGAACGTCGTGGAGCGACGGGGCGGGGATATCCCTCGCGTTCCCCTCTTCTGGCACAAGTTCTACAACAACGGCACGATCCAGAAGTACGGCGAGGGCCTGCAACAGTTGAGCGGCACCATCGTCGACGATTGCATCGATCTCCGCTACACGCCCCCCGGCAACTTCCAGGCCCCGGAAGGAGCGTCCGAAGACTACCGCTGGGCCATCGAGCCCGATCCGGGCGACCTGCAGGCCAAGGGCATCACCAGTCGCCATGTGGTCAGTTCCGTCGACCTGATCGACGACTTCATTGAAGCGCTCCCAGACCCGTCGGCTCCCTCCTACTACGAGAACCCGAGCAGACTCGTCCAAGCCCATCCCGACCGGTACTGCGTTGGTTGGGACTTCTTCTGCCTGTTCGAAAGGGCCTGGTTCCTCTTCGGCATGGAGAACATCCTCTGCGAGATGCTGCTCAATCCCGAGCGCATGAAGCGCCTGCTGCGCGCGTTCACGGACTATCACAAACAGGTCATGACCGGCTATGCAGCAGCGGGTGCCCACGCCTACTTCACTTCCGACGACCTCGGCACCCAGGAAACGCTCATCTTCTCGCGGGAGTTGTTTCTGGACCAGTATCTCCCCTTCTACGAGGAGATGGTCGACCACTGCCATTCGCTCGGCATGCACTTCTGGTTCCATTCCTGCGGTGCCGTCACCGACCTGCTGGATGACTTCGTATCGGCCGGATTGGACGTCATCCACCCGATCCAGCCCGTGGCCATGGACCAGCTGGGCGTCGCCAAGCAATACAGAGGCAAACTCACCTTCCTGGCAGGAGTCGATGTCCAGTACCTGCTGCCAGCCGGAACGGCAGCAGAGGTCACCCAGGGAACGCGCCAGCTCATCGACACCTTCGACCATGAGGAAGGGGGCTGCATCCTGGCCGCCTCAAACGGAATCATGCCCGAGACGCCACTAGCGAACATCGAGGCCTGGCTGACCACCGCCGAATCCTACGGCAAGGAGAAGCGGAACCTTGGCCAGCAGCCGACCAACACTGCGCCAACCGAAGCAACTGCCGCCAAGGAGTGACCATGGACCTACGAGTTGCCGGCTACCAGATGTCCGTTGGGCAAGACGTGAAGGACAACGCGCGGAAGATCTGTGCTGCCATCGACGTGGCCGCGGACGGCTCTGCGGAGATCCTCTTGACTCCGGAGGGATCACTGAGCGGATACACGCACCAGTTTGACGCAGCCGCCGTCCAGGAGGCCCTGGACTCCGTGACGGCTCACGCCCGCCATCGCGGAATTGGTCTCGCCTTGGGCACGTGTTTCGTCGAGGAGGACGGCAAGTGCTACAACCAGATCCGATTCTACCGACCAGACGGGGAGTATCTCGGATTCCACAGCAAGACGCTGCGTTGTGGCAGTGTCGATGGCCAAGCACGGGGAGAGCTGAACCACTATGCCGTTTCCCCCCTGCGCGTCTTCGCGTGGCGAGATGGAATCCGCATCGGTGGACTCATCTGCAACGATATGTGGGCCAACCCCGGCTGCACCCCAATGCCGGACACCCACCTGTCGCAGCAACTGTCGGCCATGGGTGTCAACCTCATCTTCCATGCAGTCAACGGGGGGCGCGGGGGGCGCGGCGGGAGCAGCCTGTCAGAGCTCGCCTGGCAGTACCACGAGTCGAACCTCCGGCTGCGGGCCCGAGCCGGCAAAGTCTGGGTTGCCACCGTCGACAATGCCTGCCCGGAAGACCTCCCCTGCTCCGCTCCTTCGGGTATCATCGACCCGTCGGGCAACTTCGTGTGCAAGGCCGAGCCGAAGGGGGAGCAGCACTTTGTCCAGACGATCACCCTGAGCGACGACTGACAGAACGCTGGAGCCCGATGACAGGAAGGAGAAACATGACCTCCCGCGAAAGAGTCCTGAAGGCGCTGAATCACGAAGAACCCGACCGCGTACCCCGCGATCTTGGGGGAACGGAATCGTCGGGGATGACGGCCTGCGCCCTGCTCGCCCTCCAAACGCACCTGGGAATCCCGCCGGAACTCGTCGTCTTCGAGCCCTACCAGTACGTGGGGCACATCGGGGATGATCTGCGGCGACGGTTTCGCATCGATACGGCCAATCTGACCCCGGGTCCCAGCCACTGGAAGAAACGGCGGCACCCAGCAGGATTCGACGTACTCCTCCCGGAGCAATGGCGTGAGGAAGAGGGTGCGGATGGTACCACCGTCGTGCGCCGCGCGGATGGCGCAGTCACCGCCCAGCGTCCCAAGGGGGGCCACTACTTCGACCCAGTCAACCCTCCCCTCCAAAACATGGCAAGCCCCGGCCAGCTTGAGCAGCACAAAGAGCTGATCTTCTCCTTCGATGCACCATCCTTTGCGGACGAGTCTCTGGGGAGTCTACAGAGGCGCGCCCAAGCCATGCGGGACCGGGGCGAATGCGTGGTGTTCAATCTCTGCTGCCACCTGCTTGCCGCCGGACAACTCCTGCGCGGCTACGAGAACTTCATGGTCGATCTGATGATCAACGAGGTGCTGGTGCGAAAGCTCATGGACCTGCTCGTGGAAGGGTACGCTCGCCGGATCGACCGGCTTGCGCCACTCCTGCGGGAACGCGTGGATGTCGTTCTTCTCAACGACGACCTGGGCACGCAGAAGGGCCCCATGCTCTCGCCTGCGATCTACCGGCGAATGATCAAGCCCTATCAGCGAGCCCTCTTCGCCCATGCCAAGCGGGCCTTTGATGCGAAGCTCCTGTTCCATTCCTGCGGGGCCGTGCGGGAGTTCATCCCCGACCTGATCGAGGTCGGGGTAGATGCGCTCAACCCCGTCCAGATCAGCGCCGACGGGATGGAATCCAAGGCACTGAAGCGCGATTTCGGCAACGACCTCACCTTCTGGGGCGGCGGCGTGGATACACAGGCCGTGCTGAACCGGCAGACGGCAGCCGGGGTACGGGATGCCGTCAGGCGGAGCGTGGACGAGCTGGCACCCGGCGGCGGCTTCGTCTTTTGCCAGGTACACAACATCCAACCCGACGTCCCCCCCGAGAACGTCGTCGCCATGTACCAGGCGTTGGATGAGTGTGGAGTCCACTGAGCGGCAGACGGTCAGCGGTTCACTCAAGGCCCATTGGAGCCGATTGGGCGGATCTGCATATTCCCCCGCTGTTCGGCCAGTCACTCCCGGAGCCCTCGCCAGAGGCTCCAGAGCTTCCCTCCCAAGCCCCGGATCCCTGCCCCAGACTTGCCTCAAACGCGTAAGGGCGTATGAAGCAAGGCTATGCCGCCCGCCATTCTTGATTCTGTGCCTTCGGCGGCTAGGTTCAGCCAAGGCGCGTGTTTCTGCCGGGCGGCAGGCAGTAAGGAAGGTGCGGAAGATTGGCTACGACCAAATCAGCAAAGCGCTCCGATCCGCATTCTGGAGCGGCGACCATGCAGAGCGTCCAGATGCGTAACCGGGTGGACAAATTGGTGCGCTCCGGTCCTGCCGCCGCCAAACGTGTGGCTCTGAAAATCCCACACCCGTGGTACCGGTGCCAATCACTCACGACGGTCGCCGAGCATCGACCGAGGGAGTGCGAAGCGATTCTGCGCAAGGCGCTGTCAGCAGCCAAGGAATGCCATGACGAGAACCGCCGTGTGGTCGTGGCCTGCTGGCCGCTGCATGCGGCACTTCAGGCCAAGTGCAAGACTCTCGCGACCGAGATCCTTAGGTACTGCGAAGGGCAACTCGCCAAGGACGATCACCCGATCAGCCGGTGGCAGGCGGCATTCCGTGTGCTCTGCTCGGTCAGGGAAGTGCCTCACCTGGCAAGATCGTTCTTCCCGGCCTTCCGGAAAGCCACTGCCTGCGGGCATGGATGGAGAGTTGAGAGGTACCTGAGATTCCTGTCGCAGGATGTAGTGATCAACGGCTATAGTTCCTACAGGACGTACGTCGAGCAACGAGTGGCTGGGATCTTGGAGTGGAAAGCGAGCCACTGATTCCTGAAGAGGCCCTACCGCACCGCATCAGGGAAATCGGCGATGGGAAGGCCACCAAAAGTGAAGCTGTCCTGACGCACATCTGGCGGCATATTGTAGACCATGAACACGAAACTCACATTGCGATTGGAGGAGAGCTTGGTGCAGCGGGCCAAGGCCGAAGCCAAACGACGTGGCAAGTCGGTGTCCCGAATGGTCGCCGAGTACTTCGATTCGCTCGGCGCTCCGGCCGAGCCCCCCGACACCCGTTCGCTGCCGCCGATCACCTCCTCACTGGCGGGGATTGCGAAGGGGCACGCCCTGTCCGTCGAGGACCACAGACGTCATACCAAGACGAAGCACGAGTGAGGACATCAGGCGAGTTGCCCGTTGGGGACTGCAGACATGGAAGACCCCAAGGCACAGTGGCTCCACCGTTCCTTGGGGTCTTTGGATCCTGTCAGTCCCTGAGCCCTACTTGTAGCCCCAGGAGCTGAGGTTCTTGTAGCTGATCGCAAGGCTGTCGAAGGGATCGCCGGGGCAGGTATCCTGCTCGACAGGCATCCACTTCACGCCAACTTCCTCGACGGTGGCCATGATGGTGGGCCAATCGAGATTGCCTTCGCCGATCTCGGTGTAGAACTGGGTGCGGTCGGACTTGATCGCGAAGTCCTTGAGATGAATGACATCGCAGCGACCGGCGAACTTCTTCAGCCAGGCCACCGGGCTGCCGCCGCCGTGGGCGACCCAGTAGAGATCGGGCTCGAACTGGAAGGTCTCGGGATCGGAGTCCTCGAAGAGGATGTCCATGATCCGGCGACCGTCATCCATCTTGGCAAACTCTTGGCTGTGGTTGTGGTAGATGAAGGTGATGCCGGCTTCCTTGAGCTTGGCACCCACTTCGCTGGCTTCCTTGGCAAAGGCACTCCAGCTGGCCGCATCCACGCGGGCATCCTTGGGCGCGCCGCCGATCCCGGCGTAGCTGCAGCCCATGGCCTGGTGGTCGGCGATGACCTTCTCGATGTCGTCGCGCATGGCGTCGAAGCTGATGTGCGTGCAACAGACGGTCAGGCCGAGATCGTCGCACAGGCGCTTCATCTCGG
>Ga0307987_1002215_pt1 | contig 10222 bp, 11 predicted proteins | sample EllFjometagen181_FD_203157 | JGI IMG/M metagenome (GOLD analysis project Ga0307987, IMG submission 203157) | Marine microbial communities from Ellis Fjord, Antarctic Ocean - #181 | ecosystem: Environmental > Aquatic > Marine > Unclassified | place: Southern Ocean | collected 2014-10-08 | reverse complement strand
AGATGTGAAGTCATTATGTCCGACATGTGAAATCATTAAATAATTTGTAAAAAATATGTAAATTCTTCTCCTTATTTCACATAACTAAACACATTATATGTCTCAAGCCCTGCCAAAGCAGTGTACTGTGAAAGCGATATAAACAGAGCAATAACCCTGACAATTACAGCCGCTGAAAACAAAAAAAGAGCTAATTCCTTAATTATTTTTTTCATCTCTATTCCTCCCTTTTATTTGTCTTGATGGTTTTCTGAAAATTTTACTTCTTTTTATAAACCTTAAATTTGAAGCTTTTTCGGTACCATCCTTATGTTCCTTGTTAAGATTTTATCAATTTTTCTATGATTACATTATGTTATATGGGTGTTAAGCATTTATGCTCTAAATGTAAACAATTTAAATAAATTGTAAATAAAATGTAAAAAGAGGGGGAATTTTAAAGAATTTTGGCTAGAGTGTTTTGTGTAAGCCCCACCCAGTAGGCAGGGTCGAGCGAAACACTCCGGTCCAAACTTTTACAACAAAAAATATACTCCGGACATGGTTTTTACTTCTCACTAAAACAGCAACCAACTATTTTTAATTTTGTGTTAGCCCTGAAATTTTCTTATCGCATCCCTGAAAACCTCTATGGGCTGCACACCTACAATATTGTATTTTCCCCCGACAACAAAAGCAGGAACGCCTGAAAAACCAAGCTGTCTGGCCTCTGAGGTTGTTTTCTGAAGAACTGGAAGATATTTCTCAGAATCAAAAACTTCCTTAAGAGCTAAAATATCAAGCCCTGTTTTTGAAGCAACATCCAAGATCACTTTCTCATTTCCAATATTTCTTACCTCAGTAAAATAGGCATAAAAAAGACCTTCATGAAATTCATCATACTTACCCTGTTCTCTGGCAAACTCACTTGCCTCAAACGCTTTTCTTGAGTTGGCAAGAATAGTTACATCTCCAAATTCAATACCATATTCTTTGCCTGACTTCCTGATCCCTGTATACATCTCATCCCAGTCAATATGCGGAAGATGCTCAGTTAACAAGACCCCTTCAGGAGGCGTCTCAGGGTGTATTTCAAATGAGAGCCATTCATCATCAATATCAAACTCTTTTTTCAAGTTCTCGACAAGTCCCTTGCCGACATAACAGAACGGTCATATATAGTCAGAAAAAATACGCAGTTTTATAGCCATGACATTAAACTCTCCAGTTAGTAAATTACAAATTATAAACGTATAATTAAAACCTTTTAATATTTAAACACCGCGCCAGTACTTGCGGAAGTCACCATCTGTGAATACCGGTAGGCATACCCTGTTTTTATCTTGGGTTCAGGTGCTTTCCAACCTGTTTTTCTTCTTTCAATTTCCGCATCATCCACATTCAGAGAAATCTTTTTATTCGGGATATCAATCTCAATCTCGTCGCCGTCTTCAACAAAAGCAATCATCCCGCCCTCTGCCGCCTCTGGAGAAACATGACCGATAGCAGCGCCTTTGGTACCGCCACTGAAACGGCCATCCGTAATAAGCGAAACTTCCTTATCCAGGCCCATCCCCACGATAGATGAAGTAGGCGTCAACATCTCACGCATACCCGGCCCGCCTTTGGGACCCTCGTATCTGACAACAATCACATTTCCCGGTTTAATCTTTCCGCCAAGAATATCTGCCACAGCATCTTCTTCAGAATCAAAAACCCGTGCCGTACCCTTGCTGGTCATCATTTCCGGCGAAACTCCGGATTGTTTTACCACGCAGCCGTCAGGAGCAATATTACCCTTTAGAATCGCTATTCCGCCCTCCTCACTATGCGGTTTATCAATTGAAAGAATAACATCCCTATTCTTAACCACAGCCGCATCAAGACTGTTTTGAAGCGGCATTCCAGTGACAGTCATACAGCTCCCGTTAATCAGGTCTTTTTTTGAAAGCTCCTTCATAACAGCCATTATACCTCCTGACCTGTCAAGGTCTTCAATATGGTTTGGACCGGCAGGGCTTAAAGCACACAGATGAGGTGCTTTTTTGCTTATTTCATTAAAAACGTCCAGGCCAAGCTTTATTCCAGCTTCATGTGCTATGGCAGGCACATGCAGAACCGTATTTGTTGAACAGCCAAGCGCCATATCAACCGCAATGGCATTTCTAAAAGCTTCCGGAGTTGCAATATCAAGCGGCTTGATATCCTTTTCAACAAGCTCCATTATTTTCATCCCCGCATATTTGGCCAGCCTCTTGCGCGCTGCATAAACAGCTGGAATGGTTCCATTTCCCGGAAGGCCCATGCCGAGCGCCTCTGTAAGACAGTTCATTGAATTGGCAGTAAACATGCCTGCGCATGATCCGCATCCCGGGCAGGCGGTGTCCTCAAGTTCTTTAAGCTCGTCTTCAGTCATCTTTCCTGCTTTTACCCCGCCCACACCTTCAAATACGGTTATCAGATCTGTTTCTCCGTCACCCTTTTTCCCTGCAATCATAGGCCCGCCGCTCACCACAACCGTTGGAATATTCAGTCTCATCGCAGCCATAAGCATACCGGGAACGATCTTATCGCAGTTCGGTATCATAACCAGTCCATCAAAAGGATGGGCCATTGCCATGACCTCTACGGAATCTGCAATAAGCTCACGGCTTGAAAGCGAATATTTCATCCCCTCATGATTCATGGCTATCCCGTCACACACCCCTATGGTTGGAAACTCAATAGGTGTCCCTCCTGCCATCCGTATACCCGCTTTCACAGCTTCCGCGATTGTATCCAGATGAATATGTCCGGGAACAATCTCATTCTTTGAATTTACGACACCTATCATGGGACGTTTTATTTCTTCATCAGTATAACCCATTGCCTTAAAAAGGGACCGATGAGGTGCCTTTTCAATTCCTTTTTTCATTTTATCGCTTCGCATTTCTTCCTCCAAAATAGTTGTAACTTATTATTTGTAAATTTGAATAGAGCCTGGTGTAAAATTATTCTACTTCAAACTCAATTAATCACCCCTCCACCAACTTTACAGTAAATCTTCATACAATCTTTTAATAATCATCCAAAGAGATATTTTTTTCAACAAAATTCAATTAAAAACGCCTTGACAAAAAAATAATTATAAACTAAAAGTATAACAAATGTTCAACCATACTGCGTGGAGGCCTTATGACAGAAGAACTTACAGTTAAACAGGAACGTGTATTTAATTTTATCAAAAAATATAAAGAAGAAAGCGGTTATCCACCCACAGTAAGGGAAATCACCGAAAATCTGGGACTTTCCGGTCCAAATAGTGCAAAAAAATTTCTGGATATACTGGAAAGAAAAGGCTGGATCAAAAAGACAGCAAAAAGCTCCAGGGCTATTGAAATACTAAATGAAGCAAAGAAAGTTCTGCCATATATGGTTCCGGTTGTGGGGAATATTCAGGCCGGATCACCAATACTTGCAATTGAAAATATTGAAGAAAATATCGCGCTTGACCCTTCACTTGCTGGAGATAAAGATACATTTCTTCTGAGAGTGAGGGGAAACAGTATGATAGATGCCCACATAATGGATGGAGATCTTGCCATGGTCCGTCCTCAAAGCACAGTTGAACAGGGTGAAATAGCTGCTGTCCTTATCGGAGAAGAAGCCACCATTAAATACTTCTTTAAGGAAGATGCACTTATCCGGCTCCAGCCGGCAAATCCCAGAATGGAGCCCATACTGATAAGTGAAAATAAAGAACGGGTAAAGATAATTGGAAAGATCACAGGAATTATCCGGAAAATGGATTGGTAATGGTTGTTTTTTTAAATGAAAAAATAAAGGTCGGTGCTGTTTTTAAAGACGGAACTGTTTTCCCAAAATGGTTTCAATGCCAAAACAAAAAAATAACCGTGAAAGAAATTACCTATTCATGGAAAAGAAAAAACGGTGAAAACAATCTAATATATTTTTCTGTATCTGACGGAGCCAACCTGTATGAGCTCTCTTTTCAGCCGGACAACCTGCTATGGAACCTGGAAGCCAGCGAATAGAAAAAGACCTGAGAAAAGCAAAGTAACCAGCAAAAGATAAATACCCGGATATTAATACGCATTGAAAGGGTGTGCCTTTGTTTTTTTATCCCATGCAACACAGCTGAGTGTTATGCTTGGCTGAGGGAGAAGGGTCCAAACTGTTTGAGCAAAGCGAGTTTTTGGATCCTCCGAAGACAAATACATAAGCGAGGGTAATCCCGGCCTGCCGGGATCAAAGTTGCGGGCGACCTTTCTTTTGCTTCGTCTTCTTTGGCCGGCAAAGAAAATGAAGAAGAACTTAATTTAAATTACTCAATATACCGACACTAAACCTGCTTATGAAAAGAATCATCGCCCATCTTGATATGGATGCCTACTTTGCATCTATCGAACAACAGTGTAACCCGCATCTGCGCGGAAAACCTATTGCCGTAACCGGCAAAGGGAACAGGGGCATTGTGACCACTTCATCCTACGAGGCCCGTGCTTACGGGGTTAAGACAGGCATGAACCGCTATGAAGCTGTTCAAAAATGTCCTCACCTGATATTTGTAGAAGCAAACAACAGCCGTTACACAGACACCTGTAAGTGGTTTGTAAATCTCTGCAGAAAATACACCCCTATTGTCGAGGTCTTTTCAATAGATGAGGTATTCATGGACCTGACCGGATCAATAAAGCTCTTTGGGTCGGCAAAACAGATTATCGCGGAAATACGAGAAACCCTTTTAGAACAAAAAGGCATTACCTTTTCCGCAGGCATCGCCCCCAACAAACTTATTGCCAAACTTTTAAGCGACCTGAAAAAACCAAACGGCTTAACAGAGGTCGCGCAAAAGGATATCCCTGAACTCCTGAAAGAACTTCCAGTTTCCGAGATATGCGGGATAGGAAAAAAAACAGAAAAAAAGCTCCTGTACCTGGGAATACAGACCTGCGGAGAATTGGGAAAAGCAGATCCGGTTTTATTGAGAAGACATTTCGGAATAATCGGAGATTCCCTGGTCTGCATGGGTCTGGGAAAAGACGACAGGCCCGTGGTTCCGCTTGAAAATTCACCAGACCCCTGTTCTTTCGGTCACAGCATGACCTTTGATCATGACATTTCATCAAAAGAAATCTTAAAAGCACAGATGCTGAGACTGTCTGAAATGGTGGGAAGAAGAACCCGGGAAGATAATTTCTCCGGAAAGACAATTTCACTTACTATCCGCTACAAAGACTTTACAACCTTTACCCGTCAGACCTCTTTTAAAACACCCATAAGCAAAACCCGGGATATCTATGCTGCCGCAAACAAAGTACTAAATACAATACACCTGAGTCAATCCGTCAGACTTCTCGGAATATCCCTTTCAAATCTTATGAAGGACTCAAAACAGCTGGATCTTTTCCTGGAAGAAATAAAGCAGAAGCAGGTAACCTGTGCCATGGATAGCGTTAACAGCCGATTTGGAGACTTAACCCTGACCTGGGGAAGCCTCCTGGATCTTGAAGACCGGGCAAAAATCATCTCACCGGCCTGGCGTCCCGAAGGCCCCAGAAAAATTGAATTTTAAAACTTAAGATATGTCATTCCGGACTTCACAACAAGTGAATATCCGGAATCTACCGCCTTTAAAAGTGGCTCCCGCATTTAATGCGGGAGGACCGTTAGTTTTTCACTTACCCCCTGGAAACCTTGACCTCTTAAATCCTTTTAGCAAGAACTCTCCCGCACAAAGACCTTAGTTTTAAACTTTCGTCAAGTACTACTCATACGCTCGTTCAAAGATAGCAATCGTATCCTCTACGGTAAGCACAACCGGCGTCAGATCATACAGAAAACCCATGGCATGCATTGAATTCTCAGCAAGTTTTGGGATATCCTCTTTTTTCACCCCGTAATTTGAAAGGGTCTCATCATCCAGCCCGATATTTTTAATCAGCTTTTTAAGCCCTGTAATAAAGGCAAAAGGCCTCTGCTCTTCGCTCAAAGAATCCACATCTTCACCCATAGCCCGGGCCATATTTTCAAACCTTTCCGGATTTCTTTCCACCACGTATGAAAAAAAAGCGACAGAAAGCAGGGTCAGCCCTGCCCCGTGAGGCACCTCCGGATAGTAGGCGCTGATGGCATGCTCCATTGAGTGATGGGCAATACAGCATGAAAGCGACTCACAAATACCTGCTTCAGTTGATGCCCATGCGAGTTTTGTCCTCGCATCAAGATTAGACCCATCCTTTACGGCAACAGGGAGCGATTCAGTTATCAGGCTAATCGCCTCAAGTGCAAACCGATCTGATGCTGGCTGATTCACATTTGCAATATAACACTCAATCGCATGACATAAGGCATCCATTCCGGTATAAGCAGTCATCTTCGGCGGCACACTCAGCATCAGCTCAGGATCTATGATCGACATTACCGGGAAAGTATCATCACAGCCCCAGCCTATCTTTTCATTGGTTTCACTCTTGGTAATCACTATCCACGGATCAGCCTCAGTACCCGTCCCGGCAGTTGTAGGTATTGCAACAAGAGGCAATGCCCTGTTTCCCGGCATTTTTAATCCGCCCGATCCCGCCTGCATGTAATCCCAGTACGCGCCATCATTTGTCGCCATCACGGCAATACTCTTTGCCGCATCTATACTGCTTCCGCCGCCCAAACCGATCACAAAATCACAGTTATTTTCCCTTGCACACAAAGCCCCATCAGCCACATTTTCCGCCACCGGATTTGCCAGCACTTTATCAAAAACAATTGTCTCCACATTATTTTTTTTAAGTAAAGTCTCCACCTTTTCAAGGTAACCGTATTTTTTCATGGCACCTGCGGCACCGATCACAATAAGCGCCTTTTTACCGGGAAGATACGGCGTTTCAGCAAGCTCTAAAATCTTGCCCGCACCAAAAATAAGCCTTGTGGGCATATTATACATAAAGTTAAAGTTCATTTTTTCCTCCAAATTATTGTTTTTTTATTTAAAATAACAGTATAATTTAAATAACATATCACGTCAAAATAAATTGCTTTCAAATAAGACCGGGAGGGAGAGATCATGCAGATATTAATACTATATCATTCAAATACAGGAACTACTCAGAAAATAGCTGAAGAAATAGCAAAAGGCGTTCAAAAAACACCCGACATTACCTGTATTCTAAAATCAACAGAAGAGGTGTCTGCAGAGGATCTTATCAATTCTGATGGAATTATTGCAGGCTCTCCTTCATATCTCGGCACCATGTCTTCTGAATTAAAATCCATTTTTGATAATAACATTCACCTGAGAAGTAAAATGAAAAACAAAATAGGAGCTGCTTTTTCCTGTGCCGCATGTCAGGGAGGCGGGACAGAAACAACTATTTTCTCAATTATCCAGGCCATGCTTACCTACGGAATGATCATTTCAGGAAATCCGCAACTGACTGCCGGAAATTTCGGTGCAACCTGTATCGGAACCCCGGAGCAGCAGGATCTGAAAAACGCTCTTATTTTTGGAGAAAACGTGTCTCTGATCGTTAAAAAATACTATTCTTCATAAAGCAATCTGACCCATGAATAACACAAAAGCCAATATCAAAAAAATAAAAGATACTGCTCTCATATCCCTGTCAGTAAACATTCTCCTGACCGCACTCAAGTTTGCCTGTGGAATCATCGGGAAAAGCCAGGTAATGATGGCTGACGCAGCACACACACTCTCTGATACGGTTACAGACGTGGCTGTTTTTGCAGGAGCAGAGTACTGGTCAAAACCTCCTGACAAAGAACATCCTTACGGACACAGACGCATTGAAACTTTAATCACTATATTTATTTCTCTCTCCCTTGCTTCCGTGGGCTTCGTCCTGGCATACAACGGATTGATTTGCTTACTTGAAGGTAATGTTCAAAAAACAGGCTGGATCGCCTTTATTGCCGCAATCATATCCCTTTTTTCAAAAGAAATTCTTTTTCGCTGGACATTTGCAATCGGAAAAAAAACAGGCTCAAGTGCTTTAATTGCCAATGCCCATCATCAACGCTCAGATGCTTTAAGTTCAATTCCTGCAGCCATTGCTGTTGCGGCTTCCGCGATAAACCCAAAACTTTGGTTTCTGGATGATATCGGCGCAATTGTCATCGCATTTTTTATTCTGAGCATTGCATGGAAAATAGGATGCCCGGCTCTCTCAGAACTTATTGACACAGGTGCCCCTCAAAAGGATCTTGAATATATAAAATCCCTTACCCTGGAAGTTAACGGAGTCAGAGATGCTCATAAGGTCAGGACCCGTTATGTCGGCTCAGGCATTCAGACAGATCTTCACATTCTTGTTGACCCTGAAATAACAGTCCGCAAAAGTCATATGATATCAGATGCAGTGAAACACCACCTTATCTCAAAAGGCCCGAATATAATTGATGCGGTTATACATGTGGAACCATACGAAGAAGGAAAATAGGATTGCTTGTTAAGAGCCAAAACAGCCTTTCTGCAAATCTATCAAACTTCACTATTTACTATTTCTTCCATCCAGAATATAATTGATAATAAAAATAGAATCCCAAATCCATGGAAGAACTAATTAGTAAATTTGATATATATCTGCAGAGCGCTCCGCTGACCGCTCTCATGGTCGCATTTCTGGCAGGACTAATCACAAGTTTTACCCCCTGTGTATACCCCTTAATACCGGTTACAGTGGGATTTATCGGAGCCAAAAGTGCCAACAGCAGAGGCCGAGCCTTCTATCTTTCCCTTTTTTACGTACTTGGAATCGCAATCGTTTATTCATCCCTCGGAATGTTTGCAGCTTTAACCGGTCAGTTTTTCGGCCAGATCAGTACCAGCAAATGGACATACCTTTTTGTAGGAAATGTTTTTCTGCTTTTCGGACTTTCCATGCTTGATGTTTTTTCTCTTGAAATGACCTTTCTGCAAAAGTTCATTCCTGCATCCAGAGGAAAAACAAAAGATGCATTTTCTGCACTTATTTTTGGCGGGATATCCGCTCTTATCGCAAGCCCCTGCGCCACACCTGTTCTCGGCAGCCTGTTAACCTATGTAGCCGCAAAACAAAATATTTTGCTTGGTTTTTCAATGCTTTTTTCATTTGCCCTGGGACTGGGTTTTCTGTTATTAATAGTAGGTACATTCACAGGCTTGATGTCATCCCTCCCCAGATCCGGAGGCTGGATGACATTCGTAAAAAAAGGCTTTGGATTCTTTATGATATTTATGGGTGAATACTTTATTTTAAAAGCCGGACAACTAATGATATAGAAAGAATATCTATGAAAAAAATAAACGTTGGCTCACTTATTTTATTCTGTTCCATTCTGCTTACACTATCAAATTGTACGGCCCAGGAAAAAAACATCCCGGCCAAACAGGGTATCAACCAGGGTCAGCTTGCAACTGATTTTACCCTTAATGATTTAAACGGTAAAAAAACTACCCTCTCCTCTTTCAAAAACAAAAAGGCTGTTATTCTTTCCTTCTGGGCAACATGGTGCCCCGCCTGCAGTAGCGAAATTCCAAAGCTTAAGGAACTTCATTCAAAATTTGCAGACAGAGGCCTTGAAATAATTTCAATAAACATTGCGGCAAATGATCCGATTTTCAGGGTAATAGAGTTTAACAAAAGACAGAATCTTCCATATTCCGTACTGTACGACAAAGACAATACAGTATCACGCACCTATTCAGTATCAGCAATTCCGGTCAGTCTTATTATTGATCCTGACGGCTTAATCATTTTCAGAGGATATGGCCTTCCTGGAGACGTTGTGCAATATTTTGACAAAACCCTGACCATAAAAAAATAAAACCTGCAATTCAACCAAAAAGGTACGCAATTAATATAATCACACACGTTTTTATATATAGTGCCGAAAAGAAAATTTTATTTCTGCTCTAACAACTTGATTTTCCCACCTTGGCACTCCAGAAAATGTCATTATTTTACCCCATTTGGCACACCCATACGGCACCCATCTTACCAGAGTTTTCAGCGAAGATTAGTAGGTCATGTTTTAATCCTGAAAAAATCACCTCCAGGTTAAGAATACCAAAAAAAAAACAATTTCTTCTTTTAATATATAATTAAATAATATATATTTAATTATATAATTATAATTAATGGATTACTCCATGAAAAATGAGCTTTCTGATAAGGGCTATGAATTTGATAAAGAACAAAACATATGGATACGGCCAGATTACGAAGGCATACCCTACAGTGACGGCGATGTA
>Ga0307987_1002213_pt1 | contig 10231 bp, 6 predicted proteins | sample EllFjometagen181_FD_203157 | JGI IMG/M metagenome (GOLD analysis project Ga0307987, IMG submission 203157) | Marine microbial communities from Ellis Fjord, Antarctic Ocean - #181 | ecosystem: Environmental > Aquatic > Marine > Unclassified | place: Southern Ocean | collected 2014-10-08 | reverse complement strand
TTAGCAATATATTGAAAAACATATAATATTTCGGTAACACCAAATATAAAATCAGGTAGTTTGCTCCGCCTCAAGAAACATCGGGGGAGCTGAAAGCTCTTTTTTCTTGAGGTAAAATCACTATAATACAAGGCATAAAATAAACCAAATTTCGCATGTTTTTTCAGAGTGATACGATTTCACCAAATATGAATATTTGACAAAATATCACGTTATTTTATAGCTACTTGTCACCAATTAAGATACCTCCGTTTTTGTTAAAGAAGAACATCTTTGACAAGAAGGGAATTACATTTATGAATTATCTTAATGCGCCGGGCGTTACATATTCGTATGTATAGTTTTCGTCGTAAATCATAATGAGAGCCTGTATGAACAATATAAACAGCAGAAGCTAGGTGAAATATTCGTGAAATTTTACGTATTTGTTAAATCTTCTTGGATACTACATATTTTTAGCAAAATGCTGTTGACAAATGCTTAAAGAAAACTATACTACAAAACACTTTAGTAAGAGTTTTCTGTTAAATTTTATTAAATGAATAGAGAGAGTTTTATGGATATTGCAAAGATTATTGGACGATATGAGAATGAATTAATTAATTCAATTATTCCTTTTTGGCAGAAGAACTGTATTGACAAAGAGTATGGCGGTTATTTCACGATGCTTGATCGTGACGGCAGTGTTTACGATACAATGAAGTATATGTGGATGCAATGGCGAATCGTTTATATGTTTGCAACACTGTATGACACGGACTACCGAAAAAATGAATGGTTGGATATTGCGGTCAATGGATTTAATTTTCTAACAAAATATGGCAAAAGCAGGGATGGCAGTTATTATTTTGCTTTGAATCGTCAGGGAGAGCCGGCGATGGCTCCTTATAGTATTTTCTCTGACTGTTTTGCGGCGATGGGTGCGGCGGCTTTGTTTAAAGCTACGGGGGAAGAGCGTTATAAAATTGAAGCTGATTCGGCCATGAAGATATATCTTAGTCGTTTGGATAATCCAAAAGGTAAATGGGAGAAGAGCCTGTCCGGTCGCGGAAGGCATCTGGCACTGGGCAGTTATATGATTCTGGCTAACCTCGGTAACGTTATGGCAGACTGTCTAAAAACTAATGATTATGACAAAGAGACCGCTGCCGCGGTTGATACGGTGATGAATAAATTCTGGAATTCTAAATTAAATGTTATGTTCGAAAATATTAATACTGATGGCAGTTTTGACCTGGATTCATGTGAAGGGCGTTTTATTACTCCCGGGCACGGACTCGAATCTATGTGGTTTATTCTCAAGTATGCTGAAAAAAATGGTAGAGAAGATTTGATCAAGCGTGCCTGCGATTATATTTACGGGATTTATGAATTTGGGCGGGATCGTGAGTATGGCGGAATATACTATTTTATGGATGCACTGGGTAAACCTCACATTGAACTGCAGGCAGACATGAAATTATGGTGGGTTCATAATGAGGCCTTAATTGCGGCATTGTACGCATGGCGTTTGTCCGGCGATGTTAAGTTCAAAAATATGTTTGACGATTTGGATACCTGGACCTGGAAACATTTTGCTGATCCAGAATATGGCGAATGGTTTGGTTATTTGAATCGTTGCGGCGAACCTACGCATGCCTTGAAAGGTGGGAAATGGAAAACTTTTTTTCACTTACCGCGTTTCTTGTTAACTTGCACAGAACAGCTCAAAGCTATAAAATAAAAAATGAAGTTTATATATTTGGCAGCTACACAGCTGTGTATGACAAAATTTCCTCAATATCTTGAACATCCTTAGAAGATTACTTGACAGACACCTAATCGGCTTTGTTGTCGATCAAGTTATGGAGGAAAACAAAATTATAGTTTTAACGTAAGAAAATCCCTCTGAAATTTTCCAATGAGCTGAAAGCTCTTTGATTTTGACTTTAAAATGCTAGAATGTTAACTATTAAACTAACGATAATTTGCATATTTTTTTAGACAATAGATTTTGCTATTATGAATGTTTATTTATGTTCCAAAGTGTTGAATTGACTTTGTTGGAAAGACTGGTATATTAAGTGTATCTTGAAGCTGGAAAATAAAGTATTAGGGGAAATATTGATGTTGCTAACAAAGTTTGGTTTTCGATTTTTTACAATTTGTTTATTCATTTTTCTTTTTACTCTACAAGTATCAGCCGCCAAATACGCATTAATAATTTCCTGTCGCGCCGGCAATACACAACTCCATAGCGAAAATAAATCCTGCAGTGTAGAGCTTCTCAAACTTTTGAAACAAAAAAGTTTTGAAAAAATTGATGTTTTTTTTGAAGGCGGCGATACTGAGTTGAAAGGCAGTCTGGATATTAAGCGCCCAGTAATCATTGAGAAATTTGAACAGCTTGCCAAACAGCTTGACGCCAAAGACCAGTTATGGTTGTTTTTACTAGGGCACGCCAATGCTTCGCCGCGGCGTGTAAGCATGGCAACTAAAAAAGGACGCTTTTCAGGGAAAGAACTTGCCGCTTTGCTCGACATGGTCAAAGCTGAACAATTTATATTTTGCCTTAATACCCAGAGTAATGGTTTGATGCGCTTATTGGCTAAGCCGAAGCGTCTGGTGCTCTGTGCGACGGACAGTTATGGACAGTTTAACCCGCCTCATTTTACCGCTTTTTTTATAAAGACCTGGGCGGAAAGTAAAAATGCAAATCTATTTGATATTGCTAAAAAGGCCGGGCGTTTAACTGAGGATTTTTACAAAAGTAATAACCTTGCCAGCGCGGAAAATTCGCAGATATATTACAAAGGAGAAATATTATCGTATCCTTTTGACGGCAGTAAAGATCAATGGTTAAACTTTGCTATGCCGGAAACCACATCCGACAATACCCCCAGCCACAAACCTGTTTTTACGCCGGAGCTCGAAGGAATTAAAATCCAGCCAGCTACCAAGGAAACTCGCGCGAAACTTGCAGAGGCGCGCAAGCTTGCCGCAGTATATCCGCAATATGCTGCGGTATATATAAAACGGGATATTGATTTAACGCTCAAGCGTGATAATTCTTCCCGGATATCCAGAAATGAGGCTATTTACCTTAACCGCGATTCAGCGGCAGAAGTTTTTGGTGTTTTCAGAGTACCCGTGGTTGCCAGTGCAACCAGCAAAATAACTTGCGCGAAAATTATTTATCCGGATGGAAGCTATGCTGATTTTAACGTGGATTCAAAAGATTTCAGGCATTTGGTTATGTTCAGTGGTTTACGACAAGGTTGTCTGCTTTTGCGTTCTTCACTGATAAATGTGCCTGCTCCGGGACAGTTGCCAGACTACAATAACGATTTGCGGTTACAAACTCATTTTCCAGTTGTCGCGGCACGAATAAAATTGCGCGTTCCTAAAAAATCTCCTTTACGTTATAAGTTATACAATTCCAGTATTACTCCTGAAAACTCCACCACGCAGTACAGTAAAAATTATATCTTTAAGATAAATGCCATTCCGGCTTATTCATACTTGCCCGGCGATCCCAACTATCGAAAAATATGTATTCATTTAGCTTTGTCTACCATGAAGTCGTGGAAAGATTTTACCACGTGGACAACACGGATGTTTCATCGTGCCGGCAAAATAGATCCTGCTAGTGAAAAATTCCTCAAAAAACTTGTAAAAAACTGTAAAACTGATACTGAAAAAGTTAAACGGATTTATGATTTTCTCTGCGATTTACGCTATTTGACAGTTCCGATAGGAGCTGGAGCATTTCGTCCGCGTTTACCGGGATTGGTGATTCGCGACCGTTATGGTGATTGCAAAGACAAAGCTAACGCTTTGGTCGCGCTGGCGGGAAAACTCGGAATAAAAGCTTATCGTGTACTTGTCAACCGGGGACGCTGGACTGATAAAACATTTCCGTCCTGGCAATTCAATCACATGATAGCGTATTTCCCGAAGCTATCCGCTTATCCGCAAGGGCTCTGGCTGGATGCGACTGACGGAGCGACGCGCTTCGGCACTTTGCCACCCGGAGATATTGGGCGTGCGGGAATGCTGATAAAAGATGATTCTTTTAAATTTAAAACTATAAATTTATCTGGCAATATCAAAAATATAATTGAACAAAATATTAAACTAACTCCCTGCCGGGATGACCCGGAAAAGCTTGCCGGGACGGTGCAGATAACTGCCAGCGGCTTGCCGGATTACCGGCTCAGACAAACAATAAAAAGGCTTTCGCCGCGGCAGTTAGAATTTTTTATCCATAAGCAAATAGATTCATTTTTGCCTGAATTTACGGTCAAAAAATTCAAAATAGTAAGCAAATTAACTGACATTTCGACTCCATTAAAGATAACAGTTGAAGTAGAAGGAATGCGTTGGATGTTGAAGGCAACGCGAACTGTTCTGGTGAATTCTGTATGGAATCAGCTTTCGTTTCCACAACGAAAATACGGAATAATCATCAATGACGGTCAAAGTTTACATATGATTCAAACATTGACTTTGAATGGTAAATCGTCAAAAAAACACTTGCCGGAATGGAAAAAAGAAAATGAATACCTTTCAATAAGTTTTTCAACACAACAAACAACATCTTTTGTTCAAAAGTTTGAACTTGATTTGAAAAAATCCGAAATTCCTAAGCAGGATTATTCGCGAGTAAGAAATTTAATTTTAAAATTTAAAAGCAAAATTAATGGAGGTCAGTAATGAGCCAGCACCCGTCTGAAGAAATTGCCGCAGTTTTGTCGCGCATTCCAGTCAAAATAGGGGAAATCAAACAAGAGCTGAAAAAGTGTATTTTGGGACAGGAAGATCTTATTGAAGAAATGCTGGTGGCGATTTTAGCCAGAGGACATTGTTTATTGATCGGCGTGCCGGGATTGGCGAAAACACTTCTGATCAGTACTCTTGGACAAATTGGGGAACTCAAATTTAACCGTGTACAGTTCACCCCAGATATGATGCCCAGCGATATTACTGGCAGTGAAATCATTGAAGAAAATCATTCTACAGGTTTGCGCGAATTCAAATTTATTAAAGGTCCTGTTTTTACTCAACTGCTTTTAGCGGACGAAATCAACCGTACTCCGCCCAAAACGCAGGCAGCGCTACTTGAAGCCATGCAGGAACGGCAAGTTACCGTAGCTGGTAAACGTTATGATCTGGAAAAACCTTTTTTTGTGATGGCAACGCAAAATCCTATTGAACAGGAAGGTACTTATCCTTTGCCTGAAGCCCAGCTTGACCGTTTTATGTTTTGCTTGAACGTGGATTATCCTAAATTTGAAGATGAGGTGGACATTCTGCTTGCCACGACACAGGATTCGCAGGAAGAGATGAACAAAGTAGTTACGGCTGAAGAACTTATCGAAATGCAGGCTGCTGTCCGGCATATTCCCGTGCCGCGTTCCGTTGCTGAATTCGCGACACAGCTAGTCAGAGCCACTCGTCCCAATCAAAGTGAGTCATCAGATTTTGTGAATAAATATATTCGCTGGGGTGCTGGAACCCGTGCTTGTCAATATCTGGCTTTAGCCGGCAAAGTATTTGCGGCGCTTGACGGACGTTTAAATGTTGCTGTTGAAGATATTGTAAAAGCTTCTTATTCAGTTTTGCGGCATCGTGTTATCATTAATTACCGTGCCGAAGCTGATGGATTCAGCGTTGAAAATATAATAAATGAACTTACAAAGTCTTTGATGAACTAGGCTACAGAGGCATTTAATAAATGGTTAATAGAAGCGAAGCGATAATTTCAGAATTCCTTGATCCTGATCTACTTAGTTCTTTGCCTTCACTGGAGGTGCAGGCTCGTTATCTGGTGAGCGGATTTCTGACAGGTTTGCACCGGAGTCCTTACCGCGGCAGCAGCGTGGAATTTAAGGAGTTTCGCGATTATCAGCCCGGTGACTCACTCAAAATTATTGATTGGAAAGTTTATGCCCGCACTGACCGCCTGCATGTAAAACTGCACGAAGAACAAACTAATTTAAATGCTTATATTCTGCTTGACCGCAGTGCGTCAATGAACTTTGCCGGACCAGAAGCTAAAATGACCAAATGGCGCTATGCCTGTAGTTTAACCGCGGCTTTACTGCTTTTTCTGCACCGTCAAAATGATGCTTTCAGTATGAGCATGGTCAGTGACGGATTAGAGGATTTTATCCGTCCCGCTTCAAAAACTACTTTATTTCAACGTTTTTTAAAACAACTGTATCGCGAAGCTGACGCGACGGAATGCAATTGGGATGCGGCGCTTGACGAACTGTCAAACGTTATTCAACCGCGTTCAATTGTGGTTCTGGTTTCTGATTTTTATACAGATCTGGAAATTTTCCGTAAACATTTGGATCATTTGCGTTTTATGAAATGCGAACCTTTGTTTATTCAGGTTATGGATCCGGTTGAATGCGAGTTTAATTATGATGACCCTGTTTTACTTCAAGACCTTGAATCAGGAGAGAAATTAGTTTTAAGTCCTGATTTGATACGTGAGCGTTATAAGGGGAAAATGGAAAAACATATAAATGATCTAACGGATTTAGTCAAGCAAAATGGAGGAGATCATTTATTGCTGCGGACAGATTCATCTCCGATTAAAGCTCTTGGCAGTTATCTGGCGATTAGAAGCAGGAGGTTCAAATGATGACCCTGGCTTTTTCTGGATTTCTGTTCGGAGCCGGACTGATAATTATTCCAATTATACTGCATTTACTGAAACTTAGACCGCGTGTTCCACAGGCTTATCCGGCATTAGTGTTTCTTTATGCAACCGTCGCCAAACGGCAAAGCCGCAACAGGTTGAGGAAATTTATCATATTGCTTTTGCGTTGTCTGGTATTTTTGCTGATTGCGTTAGCTTTTGCCTGGCCGTATCTGGCGGATATCGCGCAGGAGCCGGAAGAAGCAAGTGTTATATTGTGGGATAGTAGTTTCAGCATGCAAGAGGAAAGTGTGAATTATTATCTTAACGATGAAGCTGTTAATACTTTAGGTCGTGCCAGTAATAAATATCCAATGGCCTTAGGCACAGTAACTGAGAGCGTTAAGTGGAGCGGAGATTTTTCCGGCGATTCCGCCAAATTGACACAATGGTTTAAAAACAACAGAAAGTCTTATGGAAGCAGTTCATTTCGCGAGGCTATCCGGCAGGCGGACAGCAAACTTAAAAATATTTCGGCAAAGAAAAAAACGATTATAATTATAACTGACCGTCAGCTTCTGCCCTGGGAAAGCGTTGCTCTCAAACGTCCGCTTTCACCCGGAACTAAGTTAAAAGTAATTATGCCGCCCAAAAGAAAGCTGATAAAGAATACTGCTGTTACCATGGCAAAATTCCAGTCTAAATATTTTTATCCAAAACAAAAGTTAAACCTTAAGATGAATTTTCAAAATTTCAATTCCGAGTCGGCTTCGGCTAATTTAGTAATTTATTTTGATAATAAACGAATCAAAGGAAAAAAGATTACGCTTCCGCCCAATTCGGTTTTTACTGAATATGTTCAGCTTGTCGCACCGGCTGGAATACCGCGACCGCTTGCGGGGACTGTTGAATTAAGAGCCGATAACGATAATTTGCGTATTGATAATGTTCATTATTTTTCTATAAATCCTATTGCGAAACCCAAGATTTTTCTAACTCCTTTAATTGGAGGAAGCAAAGTTGATTTTATAAAAACCGCCTTGATGCCCGCGAAGCCTCAAGGTGAAAAAATCAATGCGGAATTCCGCGATTTAATCCCAGATACGAAGTTCGAGAAGTTTAAAGACGCAAGTCTTTTGCTGCTTCAGGATTTAAAAGTATTTGGCGATGACTTCATTAAAAAAATAGATAAATACCTTGATGACGGCGGCAATGTTGTTATTGTCTGGCAAAACAGCGCGGAAACAAAAAAACTGCTCAAACACTTTGATATCAATGTTATAAAGAAACAAAATAAAGGCGTTCAGCGTTTTGAGATGCTTGATTTTGAACACGCTATATTTAAGGACTATATGAAAGTTCGTGCCGGAGCATGGTTTGATATTTTGTTTTTCGATGTGCCAACGCTTAAATTTCCCGCAAAAACCAAAATTCTCGCTTATTTTGACAAGCAAATTCCAGCAATCACAGAATGCCGATACAAAAACGGCAAAGTTTTTGTTGTAGCCTCCGAGCTCGACCGTAAACACACTAACTGGCCGACTTTCGGATCATTTCTGCCCTTTTGGCGCGAACTGCTTCTTTATTCTGAGCGCAGGGAACAACGGGTTTACTCGTTGAGGATTAACGGAGGCAAAGTCGTTTGGAAAGGAAACGTTAAGGTAAGTTCTGTGGATATGCCTAATGTTAAAGCTAAAAGTTTTTTACAGCTTGATACTCCCGGGAATTTTATAGTTAAAAGCGAAACAAAAAGTACGATTTACAGTGTCAACGTTCCAGAAAAGGAATCAGCCACTACGCTTTTGCCTTCGAAATATGACTATCAAAAGTTGGTTTCCAATAAAAAAATCAAAACCAAAGAAATAGTTAAAGCGAAACAAAAAAATAAACTAAAGTTCATGCAGAACGCCAAAAATTATTGGTGGATATTATTGTTGTTCGCGTTTGCGTTGTCGTTTTTAGAAATTCTGCTCGCTAACCGTACTGCATTATAAGGTCTTTTATGAAAAAATTTAAACATACACAATTGCACAAAAAGCTCAAGGCGGAACACAAAAAACGCCTCGAAAAGCGCCCCCTTATATATTTGTTCATTATCTTATTAATCAGTTTTGTTTTGAGTTCAATTACTTGTTTGATTTCGCCTTTATATTGTTATAATATATGCTTTTATATCTTTGTTGCGGGGGCTGTTTCCGGTACGCTTGTCTTTCTGGTAACATATATTATCAGGCATCAAAGTATTAATAAAACCGCTCAACATCTGGATATGGAGCATGATGCGAAAAGCCGTATGGAAACCACTCTTGAATTGAGTAACGCGGTTCATCCGCTGAAAGAGCAGCATCACCAAAATACAAAAGAATTTTATTCCGGGCATACATTTTCACACTGGAAGATCTTGCGGCTTGTTTTTATCGTGATAATACTGTTGCTTTCGGGCGCAAATGCAAATATTTTAAAAAACCAGCAAAAACGTTATAAAGAGGCGATTAAAAAAGCAAAAAAAGAACAAAAGCCGGAAAAGAAAAAAGTCGCAAAGAAACCAAAGAAAAAAGTAAGCAATGATAAAGCTGAATTAAAGCTGATTTTGCCGGAATCGGAAATTCGCGCCAAGCCGCTTGATGAAATTGAATGGGCAGGAGTCGGACAGTCAACTAAAGGTTTTCAGAAATTAACTTTGAGCATATATGTCAACGGTAAGTTTGTTAAAGATATTGCTCCCGGGAAAATTCCTTCCCCAAAAGCCGGCAGTATTAAAGTCAGCGGATTTTTCGCGCTCGATGAATTTGATGTTCAACCTTTTGATTTACTAAGCTATCATTTGACTGCTTACGCACGGATTAACGACAATCCTAGACAAAAAGTAATAAGTTCCCCGCATTTTATTGAGATTCGTCCTTTCCGCGAAGACGCTTTTTTCAAGAAAGGCGGCGGTGGCGAAGGACAGGATATGCTTGCTATCCTTGTTCGTTTTTTGCGCTTGCAGATAGTGTTGAATAAAGCAACATTTACCGCTAGAATCATGCGTCAACAGGCAAATAAACAGAATCTGGAAAAATATAACAAGTTTTTAAAGGCAGTCAAAAAAGAACAAGAAGCTCTTAATACTGAAGTTAGTTCTTTTTTAAACAGTAAAATAGCCAGGAAATTTTCTGCTGAAGCCATCAATAATGTTGAAAAGGCCTGTAAGAATTTAAACGACACATGTCACGAACTGGAAAACTTAAATTGAGAATTATGACAATGAAAATGATTTTTAAAACACTGTTGTTTGTATCTGTATTTGCCATGACCGGGATGCTTTTTGCCAACAAAACCCAGAATATTAAAGGCTTGGAAAAAGCTGCCGGACATCAGCAAAAAGCAATATATCATTTTATCCAAGCCATGAAAAATGTAAAAAAGAAAATTGCTCAAGGGAAATCAGAACAAGGCAAAAAAAACATGGAAGAAAAAAATCCATTTGCTGACAAACAGGATTTCAAGATGCCTGAAATGCCTCCTGAAAAAAATCCTCAAGTCAAGCTGCAGAAAATTATTGACATGCAAAACAAAATAATAGAGGATTTTAAAAAGCAGAAAGAATCATCTGAAACA
>Ga0307987_1002212_pt1 | contig 10236 bp, 6 predicted proteins | sample EllFjometagen181_FD_203157 | JGI IMG/M metagenome (GOLD analysis project Ga0307987, IMG submission 203157) | Marine microbial communities from Ellis Fjord, Antarctic Ocean - #181 | ecosystem: Environmental > Aquatic > Marine > Unclassified | place: Southern Ocean | collected 2014-10-08 | reverse complement strand
ATGGTGCACCAAAAATGTCACCAACAAACCAAGAGTAATTAGACCAGTTGGTGCCAAACTGAAATTCCAGTATAATTCCTGTTGCCACCCCAATGGCAAAATTTATTCCAAATAGTGTTAACCAAAATTTAGTAATCCTCTTCCATATTTCTTCACCGGTTTTTACATAGATGCTCATCATTATTGCAATAATAAAGGATGTCCCCAATGTAAGTGGTACAAAAATCCAATGGTACATGGCTGTTAGAGCAAATTGTGCTCTCGACCAGTCGACCAATGCTAAGTCAAAATTCTCCATACTGATTTATTTTATATTAGTAATTTGTTCGATAACATGATTGCTTCTTTCCGCATCGGTACTAAAATTAGATTGTAATATGTTGGGGAAAAAGAAAAGTTTTAGAATGGCAAACATTATAAAAAGCTTTATGAATATTATGAGCCAAAGCTTTTTACCTATTGTCATATTTTTAAATCCATCAATATAAAAGTTGAGTATTTTTTTTATTAGATTCATATTGAGATAGTATGATTTTAAGGCGTCAAATATAACATATTTAGTTTAATCGTATATGTTTTTGTTGAATATTTTTGAAAAAGATAAAACTTGAAAATTGAAGCTTTTAAAGTGTGTTTTGGTGGTTGTTTCATATAAATCAGGTTATATCTTTTTTAGCATCTTCAACGATTTTATTTGTGTTGAAGCAACAAATGCAACTAAACCAACAAAAGTAAAGCTTATTACCTGAAAAATAATGGAATACAATATTGAAGTTAGAATTGAATTACCATTTTCAAAATAATAAACCCCTATGGCAACCGAAATAAAAAGCCATAATACTGAAAAGAAAACAAACATGACACCCATAATACCCATAATTAGGGCATATAGTTTAGTGTCTTTTTTAATGGTATTAATAATTTCGTTTTTTAGATATTTGGCTATTAAATTGAAGGGACCTTTAATAATACTGAGTAAAAAGTTTAATAGTAAAATAAAAATATCTTTCACTCCATTACTTTCTTCGCTTTGCTGCTCGTCTACTTTTGGTGATGATTTTTGGTCTTCAGATTTAATGATAGATTCTATTCTGTTAATAATTTCATTAATTTCCATGGCTAACCTTTTTTAGTGTAAAAATACACTTTTAAGTCTATCGTTTGAGAGTTGAAAGTTGAAAAGTTGAAAGTTTATAAAGTTTATAAAGTTTAAAAGTTAGAAGAGGGATAACCAAATAACCAGATAACCAAATAACCAAATTAAAAGTTAAAAAGTTGAAAGTTAGAAGAGGTATACCCAAATACCCAAATAACCAAATTAAAAGTTAAAAGTTGAAAAGTTTGTAAAGTTAAAAGTTAGAAGAGGGATAACCAAATAACCAGATAACCAGATAACCAAATTAAAAGTTAGAAGAGGGATAACCAAATAACCAGATAACCAAATAACCAAATTAAAAGTTAAAAAGTTAAAAGTTAGAAGAGGGATAACCAAATAACCAGATAACCAAATTAAAAGCTGAAAAGTCAGCGAAAATCTGCGCTATCTGCGGGAAACAATTTTGTGAATTGTTAAGCAAAAGTTAAAATATTCGATAAATTTTCATACTTTTTGATTACTGCAACCTATTTTTTTCTACATATCAATATTAGCATACTTGGCGTTAGCTTCAATAAATTCACGACGTGGTGGTACTTCATCGCCCATTAACATTGAGAATACATGATCGGCTTCGGTGCTGTTTTCGATAGTAACTTGTCTTAATGTTCTTTTTTCAGGATCCATTGTTGTAAACCACAATTGCTCGGCATTCATTTCTCCCAGACCTTTATATCGCTGAATGTGGATTCCTTTTTCGCTACCATCTGTTGACCATACTTTTGTTATCTCCTCACGTTCTTCTTCCGACCAGCAATATTTTTCATTTTTTCCTTTGCGGAGAAGATAAAGAGGTGGAGTTGCAATATAAACATATCCTTTTTCGATGAGCTCAAGCATATACCTAAAAAAGAAGGTTAGAATAAGTGTTGCGATATGACTACCGTCAACATCAGCATCCGTCATGATAATAATCTTATGATATCTTAATTTTTCAAGATTAAGGGCTTTGCTATCTTCTTCCGTGCCTATGCTTACGCCTAATGCAGTATAGATATTTTTAATTTCCTCACTTTCAAATATTTTATGAGGTAGAGCTTTTTCTACATTCAGAATTTTTCCTCGTAATGGCAGAATTGCTTGAAATTTTCTATCACGACCTTGTTTGGCAGTTCCTCCCGCCGAGTCGCCCTCCACAAGGTAAACCTCAGTGGCTGTTGGGTCTTTGTCAGAACAATCGGATAATTTACCAGGAAGTCCGGAGCCAGTAAGTACATTTTTACGCTGAACAAGTTCACGGGCTTTACGAGCTGCATGGCGTGCTGTGGCAGCAAGTATTACTTTTTGAACAATGGTTTTGGCATCCTTTGGATTCTCTTCCATATAATGATTAAGTGCTTCGCTAACCATTTGGTCAACAGCGCCCATAACCTCAGAGTTTCCTAATTTGGTTTTTGTTTGACCTTCAAATTGAGGCTCAGCAACTTTAACAGAAATTACTGCTGTTAAGCCTTCTCTAAAGTCGTCACCACTAATATCAAATTTAAGTTTTGTAAGCATACCTGATTTGTCGGCATAGCTTTTTAAAGTACGCGTTAATCCTCTTCTAAAACCAGATAAGTGAGTTCCTCCTTCAATTGTGTTTATATTATTAACATATGAGTGAAGGTTTTCAGTGAAGGAAGTATTGTATTGCATTGCTATTTCAACAGGCACATTGTTTTTTTCACCATCAATACTAATTACCTTTTCAGTAAGCTTGACACGGTTTTCGTCAAGATATGATATAAAATCACTAAGTCCATTTTCTGATAAGAAATTTTCAGAAACGAAATTTCCTTCGTCATTATCGTGTCTTTCGTCTGTAAGGCTGAGTTTTATTCCTTTGTTTAGGAAAGCCAATTCACGTAATCGTGCAGCAAGTATTGAAAAATCGTAAATGCTAATCTGGAAGATTGATAAATCGGGAATAAAATGGATTTCAGTTCCGTTTTTATCAGATTCGCCAACTACTTTAACATCTTCTTCGGGTTTGCCTTTATGGTATGTTTGTTCAAATATTTTCCCTTCGCGATAAACTGTTGCTGTAAGTGTTGCAGATAATGCGTTTACACAACTAACACCAACACCATGTAAACCACCAGAAACCTTATATGATCCTTTGTCGAATTTTCCACCGGCATGAAGCACGGTCATAACTACTTCAAGAGCTGAACGATTTTCTTTTTCGTGAATACCAGTTGGAATACCACGTCCGTTATCAATTACAGTAATGGAATTATCTTTGTGAATAATTACATCAATTGTATCGCAATATCCGGCAAGTGCTTCATCAATTGAGTTATCAATAACTTCGTAAACCAAGTGGTGTAGTCCACGTGTATTAATATCGCCAATGTACATGGCAGGGCGTTTTCTAACAGCTTCTAAGCCTTCAAGAACTTGTATATTATCAGCAGTATAGTCGTTATTCGCACTATTGTTTTTTTCTTCTTCGGTCATAATATTACAATCAGTTTTTCCTATTTTAGGAAGTGTGCAAATGTAATAAAAATATCAGTACAAAAAGTAGAGTTTTGAATATGAATTTTGTTAATTGTTAATAGTGTAATGGGCTTGTAAACAGGGCTGTGTAGGCTTTTGTTTAGGGTGAGGCTAGTGATTGGCATACCAACATAGTACGCACAACTGCCTGCACATGGGCAATGCTTCATATTTGCTCTATGATTGTGTTAGCTGTGGCAGCGATTGCAGTGCTAGCTTGCCGAAATGCGAATGTAGTTTTTGTTAGTTGGCGGAGGCGGAGGAACGGAGCCACCGTACAGCTTACAAAAAATAAATTTGCATGAGGCAACTATAAACGGAAAGCGCGGTTGCCACCCCTAAAATAATTATACCATTACTATTAATGCAAGTTTATATTGTCATTAATCAACTTGATGATTTTAGTCATGCGATGACTATGTTTGTCAGTTTATGGAGTCATCATATGACCACTAAAACTTATACATAATACCGCCCATTACTTGTATGCCGTTAACCGGATAGTGGTAGTAGCGCTGGTATTGACTGTTGAGCAGATTAGTGAGTGATAAAAATGCAGAAAGTTGTTTGGTTAACTTGTAATCGACTCCAATATTTAGGTCGATAAATGCATCTAAATCAATTTCTGTGTTTGGTGAAACTGATAAATCAAGTGCAGTACGTTTGCCAAAATAATACACATCCGTCCAAATTCTAATTTTTTCGGTAGCTAAAAACGAAACTCCTAATTTAACCTCACTTATTGGTTTTTGATATGGTGAATCCAGTGTGTCCAAGGAGTAGGCATTGTATTTAGCTCCAAAATTAACATCTATTTTTTCGCTTGCAGCATAGGATATTTCGCCCGAAACTGTGGTTATACTTCCTTTGTCGTATATTGCTTCAAATTTATTAAACGGCTCGGATGTTTTGCTATTTGTATCATTTACAAAGAAAAACATATTATTAAACTTTTGCCACGATACTTGAGCACTATAGTTTATTTTGTCGGAAATGTTGCCCCTTACGCCTCCATATGCTTTAAATGTGTTATCCCAATTTGTTGGTATCGTAGAGCTTACCCACGGATTTAAGGTTGATAACTCAAGGAAAGATTGTTTTTCAACATTACCATCGAGTCCGGCAAAAATGGTGAGTGCATCCGGTATTATATTAATATTTACATCAAGAATTGGGTAAAAGTAAAACTTACTAACGGTTGTGTTTAACAGATTGAAATTAAGACCAATATGAAAATTAATCATTCCGTAATTGGCATTAAAATAAGGTGTTACGGAAACAAGCATATCGTTTGTGGAAACTAAACTATCGGTGTTTTGGAAGTACGAAACTTTGCCTGATATACCAAGTTCTTGATAGTTGAGAATATCACTTACATCGAAACTTTTGTGAACATCAAAATTAAGGTTGGCATTTGTTTCGCTAGTATTATACTTGTCAAAGTAATAGTATGCATCTAATAGTACGCTGTGAGATAGTTTATTGTTGTTTTTATAGTTGCTCAATAACCCAACGTTTACTCTTGCCATATTAAACATTTGTTTGAGATCGTCATCTGCGGGAAGTGTTGTGTAATCATCGGGTTTAAAGCCGTAATATCTATTGGTTTTGAGTGAATAATCAATGCCTGCATTTAGAATATGGTATCCAATAAATTTACGATAGTTTAAGTCTAAGTATGTGTTAGTTTGTGGACTTGGGGAGTAGTCTTTAACATTTTTAAATGTTGACAGATGATAAAAATGTGCATCAAAACGATAATCATTTTTTTGTCCGCTAGAGTGGAAAAAATCAACGTAAGGACTAATTAAACTTCCAATTCCAATTTTTAGTGAGTTATTTGTAAGTACAACTCGTTTGTCGGCATTTATAACCACAGGTTTAATTGGGTTTAACGTAATGTTGGTAGGTAGCTCAATGTTTAGCGCCTGGAAGGTAAATTCGGGCTTTTCCATTGTAAATTGCATTTCTTGAGGTGAAGTATTTACCTTGTATGCTTGATTTATTGATGGGTCGAATGAGCTAACTATGGTTACTTGCTCGTTGTATTTTTCGGTTGATTGGCTTTGAGCAGAAGTGAATGAAGTTGCTAACAAAACAATAATTGTAACCAGTATTGTAAGTGTTTTCATATGTTTATTAGTTGTGCTTATGATATTTTTATTTTTGTTGTTAACGACAATCATGCTAAGTATACTTATTTGATTTTTATTCATCATCATTATTTTTCTGATTATCAATATCATCATCTTCACCTTCGGTATTTTCGATTTGTGAGGCGATAATTCTATCTAGTTTGCCTTGAGCTACATTTTTAAGATCATCACCTTTGTAGTTTTCAATCACACTAGTTAATGTTTGCTCAGCTTGAAATAAGTCATTGCGGGCAACATATATATCAGCAACCAGTATAAATCCTTTTGCTATCCAGTAATCAGAAGTAGGATATTTTTCGGGCAGTTGGTATATTAGATTTTCAGCATCATCTAATTTATTTTGTCGGTAAACAATTAATGCAGTATTGTATAATGCTTCGGCGCCAAGCTCACCCGTTGATAACTTAGTAGTTATGGTAAGTTCCTTTTCTGCCTCAGCATATTGTTTATTATCCATTGCAATAGTTCCCAGTAAGTAATGGGCGTAAATAATTTGGTCTTCAGAAACCTTTTCGGTCATTAATAGTTTTTTGGCTGATTCTTTAACCTTTGGTATGTCACCGGTTTTCCATGCACTTTTCATTACTCCATCGGTTGCCTCGAGCAGCATAAGTTTGTTTTCGGCCAATTGCATTAGTTCTTCATAATAAGCTAATGATTTTTCATATTCTTTTTCGGTATACCTTACTCTAGCAACTTTTAAAAGTGCTGTTACAGTATATTGATTTTCAGGGAAATCAAGTATTTTTTGATAATATGAGATTGCTTTTTGGGTATCATCTTGTTTTTCGGCACATTGCGAAAGATAGTGATAAGCAGTTATTATAAATCCTCCTGACGGAAATTGATTAACATAATTTAGTAGTGAGGAAGTAGCATTTTTACAATCGTTACTCAAGTAATAGTTTTCGCCAGTTGTAAATTTTAATGAATCTTCTTCACTTGTGGAAACTTGAATAAAATCGAGGGTATTTGTGTAGGCAATATAATCGTCAACTTTGCCCATATCCATGTATACATTTTGTAAGGTAATCAGAGCTTCTTTTGCTTCCAGCGAAGCAGGGTAATTGTCAATTACTTGCTGAAGTGCTTTAATTGATTGTTCGTATTGGTTGTTGCCATAATACACAAATCCCATTTTAACTAGAGCCTTTTTTGCATAACTGCTTTTTGGTTTTTCATTAACAATCTTGTTAAAATAGAGTATCGCATGACGCTGGTCGTTGAGTACTAGGTTAGTAGAAGCAATGTCGTATAAGGCATCATCATAATACTGCGAGCGTTTGTAATTGGTAACTAATTTGTCAAGTGTAGCAAGTTTTCCTTTGAAATCGCCTTGAGAGCCATAGCAAATTGCTTTTTGATATAGAGCATAATCGGCATCAGCCGAATTACCAACAATTACTTTATTGTACCAGTTAATTGCATTATTATATTCTTTTGTGATTAGATAACTATCCGCCAAGCGTAAATACGAGTCATTAATTAAGTTTATATTATTGTTACTTTGGTTTAAAAATTTTTGAAACAGATTTACAGCTTTATTGTATTGCTTGGTGTTAAAATAGCAGTAAGCTGAATTGTAAAGAGCATTTGAATACAAATTGGTTTGTTTTACACCCGATGATACACGAAATTGGTAAAAAAGACTTGCTGCATCGTTAAACTTTTTTTGACGATATAATGCATCAGCTTGCCAATACATGGCTTCCGACTGTAATTTTTTGTCAATTGGATATTTACGCGATTTTTTTAAAAATGTAATTGCATCAGTATATGCACGTTGTTTAAAGTACGCAATGCCTTGTGCATATGCAAGTTGCTGGTAAACTGATTTTAAACGATTGTTTGGATTTTTTACTTTTTCGATTGAGGTTAATGCTCCGCTAAAATTTTTAGATGTAAGGTATAGTTGTGAGAGTAAGTCGTATGATGTAGCTATGTGCGGCGAACCGGGGTTATTTTGGATAAACTCCTCAATTACTTCAACAGGATCGTTAAAGCTGTCGGCACCGGCATCAATTGTAATTTTAACATAGCTAAACAGAGCATCTGCAGCAATATCTTTATTTGTATTTTGTTTATATGCTTTTAAAAATGCATTTTGAGCAAACTTAGGTTGATTGGTGTTTAGGTAACAATATCCAAGATAATACCACGAATTTTGCTCAATAACACCACCTGCTTTTGTAGCTTCCTGAAAATTACGAATGGCATCATCATACTTTTCAACTGTAAATTTTGAGTACCCAATGCGGTATTGTTCATCTGGATCATCGTTACGTTTCCGTCTAGATTCATAAATTGCAAAATACTCATATGCTTTTTGGTAATTGTTTAGGTTATAGTATGAGTTGGCAATAAGACGTGATATGCTGCTTTTTTCTTGTTTTGCAGCTTTGGGTAAATACTTAACACCTTCATTAATTACAGTATTGTATTCGCCCTGCTGATAATATATTTTTATAAGATAAAGTGGAACATATTTCTTAAATTTTCGTTCATTTTCAATTGCTTTAAATGCTGCTAAGGCTTCATCAATATTTCCTTTTTGATATTGAATATGGGCAAAATAGTAATTTGCAGGGACCGAATAGCTGCTTTTTGTAGCCATAACTTTTTTGTACGATGCCAAGGCTTTATCAAATTGGCTTTGCTTCATTTGGCAATAGCCTTTTTTGTACAAGTACTCTGGTTTTTTTGATGCATCAAGCTTCGACGAATTCAGAGTATTGTATGTTTCCAAAGCTAAGGAGTATTTTTTATCTTTATAATATATATTACCCAACTCAAAATTAATTGCTGGTAGCCATGCACTTGAAGGATAATTAGAAGCAAATCTTTTTACACTAATTATGGCATCCTTGTTACCTAGCTTTACTCTACAGACAGTACTATAATATACAGCATCTTCAAAATAGGTGGTTTTTTTATTTTCTTCCTCATTCATGTATTTCTCAAATGTAGAAAGTGCCGAACCGTAATTTTGCTGATTAAATAGGCTAGTGGCTTCGCGATATGTAACATTTATGGGTTCGTTGTACACGGTTTCCTGCGAAAATAACTCTGCTGATAAAAAAATAAATGCAAAAAAGATACCTTTAAAAATTATTAATTTTCTCATTATTATGATTATGTTTTGGACGGTAAATGTATTCATTCAATACATCAATACGATTGCGTAAATTGAAAATTATTAACATATTTTGTGTTAATTAAACGAAGAAAGCTGGGATTTAATATATTATACATGAGTTTTTAATCAAGTGTTCTGTAGGCGAATATCGGTTGCTTTTTTTTATTGGCATTCAATTATAGTATTTTCGTATCTTTCGGCAACTTTACCAGTATAATATCCATCTAATTTAAATAAGTATTCTATGATTGATGATCAGGATAAAATTCACAACACTGAATTCGAAGGCTTACATAGTTTAAATAAATCACAATCAATGCTTAATGAGGAAATTGTTGATTTAAAACATATTAAGGAGACTCTTGAGGATAGTGAAGAGAAATATCGTGCAATAGTTGAAAATAGTTATAATGCAATTTATATTTACCAAGGCAACAAATTTGTATATGTGAACGATAAAACCTTCAAATTATCAGGCTATGGTAAAGAAGAGATTTATGAAATGACAATATGGGATTTAATTCATCCTGACGACAGAAAAAGAATTGAGGAATATAGTAAAGAAAGAATTGCAGGGAAACAAGTTCCTGATGAATATAATGCGAGGGTTATTACTAAAAGTGGTGATGTTAGAGATTGTGAATTTTCTGTTAGAATGATTCACTATAAGAATGATTTAGCTGTTCTGGGAATAGTGAAAGATATAACTGAGCGCAAACTAGCTGAGGCAGCATTAAAAGAAAATGAAGCAAACCTAAGTTCGCTGATAAATAACCGTAATGAATCTATTTGGTCAATTGATAAAAATCACAAACTCATTATTTTCAATAACTTTTTTAAAGAAACCTATTTAGCAACATACAATATTGAGTTAAAAAAAGGTATAAATGTTCTGGAAATTCTTACACCCGAATTAGTGAATTTTTGGAAACCAAAATACGATAAAGTATTTGCGGGAGAAAGAGTTGTTTTTGAATTTTCAAGTCACATTGGAAATGAACTTTATTTCTACGAAGTTTTCCTTAATCCGATTATTCTGGGCGGAAAAATTACTGGTGTATCAGCTTTAAGTATAAATATTACCGATCGTAAACAGTCAGAAGAATTGTTGAGGAATAGTGAAAGTCGCTTTAGGATGATACACGAAAACGCACCCATACTAATTGATGCCTTCGATGAAAACGGACGCTGCATACTATGGAATGCAAGTTGTGAGCGAACGTTTGGGTGGAGTATGGAAGAAATTAATTCTAATTCTGAACATCTTTCGCTTTTCTATCCTGATCCTGAGATTCATAAACAAG
>Ga0307987_1002211_pt1 | contig 10236 bp, 7 predicted proteins | sample EllFjometagen181_FD_203157 | JGI IMG/M metagenome (GOLD analysis project Ga0307987, IMG submission 203157) | Marine microbial communities from Ellis Fjord, Antarctic Ocean - #181 | ecosystem: Environmental > Aquatic > Marine > Unclassified | place: Southern Ocean | collected 2014-10-08 | reverse complement strand
TCGATGGAGAAGCGTACTTCTTTAAGTAGTTTTTTTCCTACAACGTCAATATCCGAGGAGCCGAATAGTTTTTTAAGTTCATCTGCTGGCATTCTATCCCAAACTTTACGATAATGTTTTGCTTCAATATCTGTTACTGATTCAGATACCACAAGAGACGCATATTGTTCTAATGTCTTTTTTGCGTGCGGTTCTAATGTTCTTGCGCCATTCTCAACTTTTGTTAAATGAGCTATAGATTCAGTTACGGTATCGCCTTGAGATTTCCAATCAGCAGCTTTTCTACCCATATTTTTAATCTTTTTCGCAAATGCTTCCAATACGCCCTTTTCGTTCCATATAGTAAAGCCTTTACCGTTAGGAAATTCAACACGGACAATACTATTTTTAGCACCTTTGATTGCTTTTGTTTCAGGAGCTTTTTTAGATAACTCTGTAAATATAGCAGATAATTCTTTTTTGCTCGGTACGGTTTTAAGTTTTCTTACTTCTGCGTATACGTCGCCTTTTATGTTGGTTTCAATAGTCGGAGTAGTGGATAGGGCGGATCTTTCCGCTGCTTCCTTTATTCCTTTTTCCTGTTTCCTTTTATCAAATTTCTCTTTTACTTTATCTGCAACTTCACTATCCACCTTGATTTTTGCAACATGCTTATCATAAACTTCGCCCAATATCTTAGCTTTCAAACGTGCGAGCTTGCCGTTCACAACATCACCCTTTGCGAGTGGATAAGTTTTACCAGTTGCATTATCTCGTACGCCGCCTGGAACTTTATTCTTATCAACCGTGAACCTAGACTTGTGAGCATCGATCCATTCTTGCCGTGATAGTGTCTTTTTGCCCGCAGGTTCTTTTTTAACAGTTTCCGCCTCAACAACAACCTTTTTAACCTCTTTCTTCTCTACTTTGACCGCAGGGGTTGGCTCTATTTTAGTTTTCTTGACGGGAGTTGGTTTTGATTTTGGAGTAGGTTTTTGTTCTATTTTGCTTACTCTTTTCCAACTTTTCCCTTTAATTAAATCTCTAACAAGAGAGCGACTCATTCCTCCAAACTCTTTGCCCGTAGAATCGGTAAACTTAATTGTATTGCCTTTTATGCTCCTTATTGTTACTTCGCCACTCATGTTTGTATTGCCCTGTGGGTCTAAAACATCTCCAACTTTAAACTCGTTAGCAACGCCCTTTGTTTTGCCTTTTACTGGCTTAACTTCCGCTTTCTTTTCAACCACCGGCGCAATACTCTTATTCATAAAATCTTCGCCAGCCTTGATTGCTTGGTCAAGGTTCTTCCCAAATATCTTGCTCATATTGCTGTCTTTCCTGCCGTCAAATATCTTACCCATTCTTTTGCGAATCTCTTTGAATATCTCAAGGATTTTCTCGTATAGGTTGGCGTCTAGTTCATGTAGATTTTTCCAAAATGATTCATTTCCTGCCTGTTCTTCTATTAGGTATGCTCCGAGTTCTTGCATTAATCCTTCCTTGCTTGGTGTTCTTCCTAGTAATTCTGTTATTTTTTTTGACTTTTCAGCAGCCCACGCTTTGTAATTATCGCCATCGTAGAGTTCTTCTAGTTTGCTACTGAATTTATCCCAAAGTTTAGGGTGTCTAGTTTGAAAAACGTGTGTAAATTCATGGGTTGCGAGAGATAATGGGGATTTTTCTGCATCAATATTTATAAACACATTACCATTATATTCAAATGCCCCTACGTTTTCTTTACCCATTTTTACAAAAATGACCGGTGCCTCTAACTCGTCGCCTATTTTTTTAAGACCCTGCGAAATTTTATCATCTCCTACATCTGCTCTTTCTATTTTTAAATTTGGACTACGTTCAATAACTTCAGCTATGCTTTTGTCAATAGCATCGGGTTTTTGTTCTGGATTGATAGCATTGTCTGCTTGGGGAATTTTTCTGCTATTTTTTTCTTCTACCAGAGAATCTCTTTCTTTAATCAATTTATTAATCATTGCTTTATTTCCGCTACCATCATCACTATCTATAATCTTATTATATCCATCAATTGTATAATCGAGCGCATCATCACTCATGTCTTTAACTTGAATAGTTTTGCCAGGAATAACATCTTCTCTTTCTATTTTTCCCTTTTCCGTTTCCTTACCTTCACCCTCTGCCGGAAACTCCTGCGCTATTTCATCTTCTGTGATTGGAGTTTCAACAATATCATCAATCGCATCGACAAGTGGTTCAACGGTGTCTATTTCTGTATCAGGAGCTTCTTCTTGCGCTACTTCTTGATTATTATACCAGTTTTCAAGCTCTTCCTTGCTCATGTCGTTAATGTCGGGTTCCGTGGTGTCTATTGGTTGAACTACTTCCTCGGTAATATCAATCGGTTGCCCCTCTTCATTAAATTGTTCTTGTAATTCATCAGGCAATGGAGTTTCGGGAGTAATCTGCTCTTCAACTTCAACAGGTACCGCTTCATTCTTCTTCGCTCGACCATTAAATAAACTAAAAGGTTGTCCTTTATCAACAGCTTCTTGACGAGCCCTGAGTCTATTTAACTTTTCTGGAGGAAGTTTCGCGACTTTATTAATTGAGATTTGCTTATTTTCAACCATTCCGTAAAGTTTTTCTGCTTGTTCTTGTCCATAGATAGCATGAATTTCATCTAGTTTTGATTGAGCCAAAGTTAGAGTATTTTTTAATTTTCTTAATTTTAACCGCTCTGTGGCTGAACGGCGTTTAGGTTTTGATTGTACTATTTCTGCATCATTATCTAATATGGTTCTGTTTTGCAATGCACCTGCTCCACCAAATCCCAATCCAAATACATTTCCTACTAAAAAAGCATCTCCTCCACCCTGAGATAAATATTTAACTATTTCTTTTTGTTTTTTTCCTTTTAGGGTGTATCCTCCCTTTCCGGTTAATGCGTTAGTTAGATTTTGACCTAATTGAGTAACTAATTCACCACTACCATCTTGTAATGAAGCTAGTCCTATTCTACCCATTGGGCTTAATATTTTTTTTGTTGTATCTGATTTTATTAATTTTTTTATAGCGTTAGAGAATCCTGTTGCAATCTTACTTTTTGAAGATTTACCAAGAGCTTTCATTATTAATGGAGCAGTAAACATATATTCACCAATAAATTCAAAAGCAGAATTGCCAAGAACATTAGTAAATTTTTCTGACTCAGTCATAGTTTTGTCATTGCGTACTTCTCCATATTGGTTTCCGGCAACATTCGCACCCATAAATCCAGCACCAGCCAAAGGGTTTAACATTGTAAATATTATCTGGAAAATCATTTGTGGAGCATTTTCAGCAACGGCATATACTAATTGTTCAGCTCCTTTGGTTGCTCCATCTTCACTAAATGTATCTATAATGCTTTTCCCGTTAGAGTATGCCTCTCGTTTGTTATCTGCTAATATTTTATATACATCGGCATCTTGTCTGAAATATTTTTGTATAGGCCCCTCTATAACAGGTTGTTTGTCTAACCATGCTCTAGCATTTTCTACAAGCCCTACCTGTTCTTGGTTTTCTTCTGTATCTAAAAAAGCGGCTCTTCCCTTAGCTGCCTGTTCCATATTTACTCTATTTAGTTTTGTGCGCCATTTATTAAAATCTATAACTAATCCAGGAAGTTCTTTAAGTCCTGCTAGTATAGAATAACCACCAGCCATAAGTGCTTCTGCCGTGTAGTTCTCTTTTTTATTAGCCATTGCCTCGTCATACGCTTCTTGCTCAGATTGATGTCTAATACTATTAAACTGATTGTCTATATTGCCACTATTCATCATTTCAATATTTTTTTCTGAGTATGGATCATATCCAATATTATTAGTCTGGTCTGTTGGTTGAACCGTTGAGCTTGCCTGAATAGGTTGAGGAGCAGATTGAGCAGGTAATACGGGAACAGGTTGCTCTTCTTGAAACATAAAGTCGTCCATTTCGGCATCTATCTCACTTTCCAATGGAGCTCCGTAATTTATGTCTTTAGGTTGATCTTCCGGGAAGACTTCGCTAATATCATCATCGGTTATCGGTTGTTCAACTGGGAATACTTCCTCTATGTCTTTATCGGAAAATGATTCTCCGTATTCAGACATAAAATCATCAACAGGCGGAGTACCTGTATCGCCGTACCGTGCCATAAAGTCGTCAACTTCTTCTTCTGTTATAGGAACGCCGTTTTTTGCCATGTTTATACCTTTCGGTTATGATCTTAAACTTTTATTATATGCGTATTCTGCTCTTGCTGCCCTAGTTGATATAGTCTTAAACTCTTTTGAGTTTTTGTCCATACCCTTTTTGACGGCTACTTTATAGGCTAAATCGGCTTTCTCATATTCTGATTTTATTAACTTGTCGTTTTTTATGACATCGGTGGCTGTTTTTTTTATATTTTTCACCGCTTCTTTAATCGGACCAACTCTACTTTTCTTTAGTTTTCTTGTTTTTTTGAGCATTGGGTCTATTGTTTTGCCGCCAGATACAGCTGGTTTTAATCTTTCTGCCAATAAATCACTTACACTCTTACTCTTTTTCTGCTTCTCTAATAATACCCTTTTATTCTCTGCTTCCATTAATTGTTTTGATCCAGCCTTAGATTTGCTTGCGCCGACTGGCTTTTTGCTTCTTTTGAGTTTTTGCCTTTTGCCCGGTCTGTTTCTCTCGAAACTCATAGGGTAAGACTTATCTTTTATCGGTTTTTTAGCTTTCTTTGTAAACTTTTCGCCATTAGCGGAAAAGAATTTCTTAGCCGCCTTTATTTCCGCAGGTGTTGACTTGGGATTGTTAAGAATATCATTTGCCCTGGCCCTGTCTTGCTTAATCTTATTTTTGGCGGAAGTATCAGTTCCATGTTTATATGGTTCTATTTTGGGTAATTGTTTGTCCGGTTCAAGTAGGGAGTTGGCCTCGGTCCTCTCTTGTATAGCTTTTCTATTAGCTACAACCCTTGAATTTTCATATTTATCACTTGCCTGCTTAGTTTTAAACGCGCGTTCATCATTAATTTTAGCTTGTTCTTGGGTTGTCTTGTTTTCTAAAGCCCTGTGCATCTTATACAATTTCATAATTCCCTTAAGTTGCCCTCTTGACATAACCGTTGGTTCGTCTTTGTCGGTTCTCTGCATATAAAAATTACCGTCTTTACCCATTTCGTGTGCAAAATATCCATTCAAACCACTTGTTCTTCCTGAAATAACATCTCCAAAATTAACGATTTGCTCAATCGGCATCAATCCAGCTTTATCTTCCCATGCTTTATCTTGCGTGGCTTGGGCTACTCTGGCATCTTGGGCATCCTGTCTACCCTCTGAACGCTTGGTAATCCTCTGTCTTTCAATGAGAGCATTATCTGATTTAGTCTTTTGGTCGTCGCGAGCTGCCTGTCTACCAAGCCTTTCCCTTTTTTGACCAATATAATTAGCCCTCCTTAACTGACGATTATATTTACTATCTTGAGTACGTTCTTCGTCTCTCTTCCGAGCTTTTGCGCCTCTAAGTCTGCCAGCATATTCAGCCATGATACTATCTCCGGTTAAATTTAGTATTGAATCTGAGGTTCTCTTTTAAGAGTTCCCTTATTAGCGGCATAAGCATAAGTCCCTTTCCTTGGTCCTGTATCTCCGCCAGCGGTATATTCGTCATATTCTGCCTGTTCACTAGATAATCTATCCTGACTCTGATTATATCTATCTTGAAGTGAAGCAGCATTCATTCCTACATTTGCCGCGGCTGAATGAGCTCCGACTGCTTGAGTGGCAAACCTTTGTCCTAATTGAGCTAAGTCCATATTCCGCAGATAAGATGTATCTTCTGCTTTAATTCGTGCCTTATTCCGGGCTCCTGCTTCTGTTGCCGCTCTCATTAAATTCATATCTTGAGTAGCACCTTTAAATTTTCCTGATGATGGATTAATGCCAAATCGTGATAATTGTCGAGATTGAATACCGGAAGCTTTATCAAATGAAGCGTTTACGTCCATTGAGGCATCATCAACATAATCTTGAGGATTGACATCTGCATATCGTTGCGCTGCTTGAAGAGATGGTCCAATAATATCATTATATCTTTTCATCAAATCACTTCCAATTCCAGAAAGAGCGGAACCGGTTGAACTTATATTCTGCCCCATGACTCTTTGCCTTTCTAATCCACGCCTGAGTTTATTACCGGAAGTGTTTCGTACTCGATTACCACCGTCTTTTGCTCGGCTGCCGGCTGTTTCTAGTCCAGTTTTGCGGCGCATTTCAAATGTTTGTGCCATGATTATACCTCATATTTGCATTTATATTTAAATTTATCCATAAGAAAGTGTTCTATCCCATTTTTTAAGCCGATATTATCATATCCTAAAAACATCTTAGCACCGAAATCTAGCGTTGTCCTCTTTTTTGCACATGTTTTACCATCAAACGTTGTTTTAAATAAATCCATTTCAAACATGACACTTAAATAATAGTTGTGATATAGTGAACCAGTAACAACTCCTGGGTTCGCGTGAATTTCATCATAGAATATTTTTCCTAATTCTATGAACTTCTTGCGGTTAAGTAAGTTTGGGCTATGGCTTTCACAGTCAAAACATGTCTTATTTTCCCATTCAAGTAACTTCGCAGTATTCCGTAATATCTGCCCCCAAGGGTTATTTTCCGTATTATCTGACATTAATTCTAATCCTCGGCGAAGAGTTGGAAGAGATAAAGCATTCGTTTCTTGAAGTAATACTTGGTCGTCACTCCATAAAACAATATTATCTGCATTGGAAAGTTCAGCACCAGCCATACGTTTATCAAACAAAGTGATTGCTTTATTGTTCCCGTCATGCTGTTTTATGTTGGTAACACCCTTGATGAAGTGTGGAACCTTAGCGGTAACAATTATTATATCGCGATAATTATACAGGTTTTCTGCTATTGAACGCAAGGCATAACGAATCTCGAAGTTCTTATTTCCCGATCCATCATCATTTAATGGTATTACTATGTCGGTTGTTTTCATATTAAATTCCTATTTAATCTATGCGCTTCCATTCAATCAGTAACTCGGTTTTGCCATCAAAATCATCACGAGTAGAATCTCTTTCTGTAATATCCCTGATTTGCATGTCTCCATCTAAGACTATCGACACAAAAGATTCTCCAGTTTTATGCCCATAACAATGTGTTCTTGTTATAAGTCCACATTCGTTTAATGCCTTTAATAATGCAATTCTTTTTTTATCAGCCACAAATTTACCAGTTCCAAAATCGACAATCTCTTGATCTTCTCCTATTTCGTGATGGTGATTGAATTTTTTATATTTATTAGTTTCGTTCATATTCCCTCAATTTCCTTATGTTCACAGTTTACACATACTCCTGACTTAACTCTATTTGCTACGACTTTAGGATTATCGCAGTCAACCCACGAACCGCAGGAGCTACAGCCTGTTACTGGCTTGCCTTTTTTGCCGTGTTTGCATTTATTCGGGTCTATCCCATTTCTCAACCGTTTAACCTCTATTTCTATTTCATCATATAATTTACATTCATTACAATTATCTTTTAGTGTTATTTTTTGATGATAATAACTATTATTATTTAAACAAATATCACCATTATTTATAATATTTTCTTTGGTTTTAAATTTTGTCTTTTTAAATAAATATTTACAAGTCATGGACATACCTCACTCGTTCCATCTGTTCCATTAGTTCCAGCAATTCCACCAGTACCGGCAGTACCACCTAATCCGGATTGTAAACTATTATCGCTGAATACATCACCGCCATCACCGCCATCACCACTTTCTTCTAGACCTGATGATGCTGACCCTGAGTTGCTTCCTGCATCTCCTCCATCACCGCCATTCCCGCCGTATCCACCATTCCCACCATTCCCCGAACCATATTTACCACTTGAGCCTATGCCAAATATTATATTTGAAAAGTAACATAATGGACAAAATACAGACCCACTTGAACCTTGAGAACCATATGAACCTCTCCCATAAGCTGGTCTAGTAACTGGAAAATTGTTATAAACTAAACCACCACCCGAACCACCAGCCCCCCCTTCTCCAAATCCCCCACCGCCTGAACCCTCACCACCTTTCCTTGTTCCGAGTGTCCAATTGCTATTTCCTGGGTTTCCAGCATCACCAAAAATTAAATCAATAAAAGAACAAGACAAATAGGTTGCGTTGTACATATATCCTCCATTCCCACCATAGCCACAAGAAACAGATATATAATGATAACCATCGTCTACGACTGTATTGGCCACCCCATTGCCTCCATTACCTCCTTGTCCAAAGGTTATGTTTTCAAATATGGTATTAATTACACCACCTCCTCCTCCCACATCTACTCTTCCTCCGCTACCACCGCCTCCACCCCCAACTGTATTCCAATCAATAGTACCAGCCGTACCATTCCCTCCATTCCCTCCATTTCCTAGCAGTATATCATGCACATAACTGTTTTCTAATCTTGCTATTATAAGACGCCCTCCACTTGAACCATCCCCACCATATACGCCAACCCCGCTACCTGGGGAGGCTACAAATACATCAGCACCATCTATACCATTGATTGTTGTACAATTTTTTACTTCACAATGGCATAATCTTTCTAGGGATATATGAGGACTGGATGCATCTGTATTTATATTTTGAAAAATACATTCAAAAAAACGACCACCCCAGATGTTTTGAGTTGTTAATATTAATCCCTCGTAATAAGGGGAAGCGCCAGTTGATGAGGTAATAGTGGCACTATTTATACCAACAAGCCTACCATAAAATGTAGTTGCGAAAATACAAGTATGAGTGCCTCCGTTTATTACTATTTTTGCTCTTGTGTCTAAATAACCACTTGGATAAGCATCTATCGCATCTTGTAATGTGGCAAATAATATACCGGTTGCGTCAGGCGGTAAAGTTCCTACATAAACCGTAAGAGTTACTGGCGGCTTTGCCATATAAATACAATCTATACCGCACGGGCATTCATCACAGACCAATGTCCCATCACCGAATAAAGTATGACCATTTTTAACCCAACTAGGCATCGCAATCACCCCATGTATGACAATGGAACCAGCCACGAATATACTGTTCTATTCGGGTAATTTTACCAGAAGAGAAGTAAACTTTCCCTATTGGAGTTCTCGCAATCAACGGGTCGTGAGCAGGAAGAGCCGTGACTTGTTGAAACGCTGGTGATCCGGTTGCATCTGTTTGAACATATATTATACGAGTGCCGGGTATGGTTGTTGTATCATCAGCAATAGTTTCTATTACGTCATTTACCCCGAAGTCTCCACCTTTAACAAGAACAGAAGTTTCAGAAGCAAGCATTATATCGAATGGTTCAGATCCAAAGTTGTTCCAGACCGGTCCAACATGCTCTTGTATAATAGTTATAACACCATCTCCGTCTACATCAATTTTACCTATCAATACCTTTCCACTAAAGTCCGTGCTGGGTGATGCTGGACGATTGATAAATTCAAATTCCTTATCACTTAACCTTAAAAATACGAATACATTCTGGGTAATTGGAATTGAGTCCTGTTTAGTAACTGGTACAAATCTGTTATTCTCAACAACATATCCAGATACACTTAAAGAAGTATTTGCTCCGTCAAGTATTCTCACGGTATTGGTATCGTCTATCTGTGTTATTTTAAAATATCCATTTCCAAGACCATTTGCAACATTACTGCCGCTAGTTATAGATTCCATATCAATCTCAAGTTTTCTATTCCCCGGTATGTTTGACGGCAGAACGTAATACCTTTTGGAAGCTAAATCTAGGTCTGTGGTTTGCGGAGTAGCATCACGAACCATTTGTTCCTCAATAAAGTTCTTGTTTATGAACGCCCATATAATATTATTCAGCACTCCTTGAGCTTGAGCAGTTTTAAGATACTCAAATATTTCCTGAGTAATCTTATTATCTTGGAGCTTCGACAATGCAATATTAGTTTTCTCAAAAGCATTTCTAACATTCTCGTCGATCATTCCCTCAGTGCTCGGAAGTCCACGCTCTTTTTTTGGGGTAGGTTTTACGGTTGCCATGTTTAATCTCCGTTTTTATCCAATTCATCGCATAGTTTTTCTAATTTAGTAAAGCTATCTTTAATTTGAATTTCTGCTTTATCTATATCATTAGACAAAATTTTGAGAGCATTTGTATTTAATGGTTTTTTAGAAAGTTGAGTATTAAGCATCAGACACAACCCATCTCTAGTTTTTGTCATGTAA